>MAAC01017478.1_pt1 | contig 63543 bp, 46 predicted proteins | sample 1115981 | NCBI WGS metagenome assembly MAAC01 (sample SAMN04961126, study PRJNA320927) | seawater metagenome | isolation source: sample BD02T64 sea water enriched with oil for 64 days | place: USA:Gulf of Mexico | collected 2013-07-27 | reverse complement strand
CCCACTTGGGCTCGAACCAAGGACCACCTGATTATGAGTCAGGTGCTCTAACCAACTGAGCTATGGGCCCCAATTGGACTGCAATATTAGGAAATACTTTTATATCTTGCAAACCCTTATATAGAAAAAGATGCCACAAAATATAGACTATATTATCTTCGATTTGGGCGGAGTGATCTACAATGTTGATTATCACGCTACAATTCTAGAATTATCGGAAATTGGAGGAAGAGATTTCGAGGAATTTTTTTCTCAGAAAAGTCAGGGCCAATTAGTAGATAAGTTTGAGGAAGGTAAAATATCTGAAGAAAGCTTTTTTTTATCCCTACAGGAGTTGTGTACTACTCCGTGTGCTATACCGGAATTAAAAGCTGCCTGGAACAAAATGTTATTAGGATTTCGTCCAGAGGCTGTCTCCTTCTTAAAAAGGTTGAATAAGCAGCTGCCTATTTATCTTTTTTCAAATAATAATGTTACGCACTATCAGGCGATAGAACAGGAGGTAGGTAAAGCCCATTTAAGCGCATTTAACCAACTATTCGTAAATACATACTATTCACATACATTTGGGCACAGGAAACCAAAGGAACAGGCCTTTTTGAATTTATTAGATCAGGAGCGTCTGGTAGCAACTAGAGGTCTTTTTATAGATGACAGTCCTCAGCACCTAGTTGGGGCAGAAAAGGCCGGATTACAAGTGAAAAAATTAGACCGTGGAGAGAGAATTGAAAATGTGTTATCTAATATATTGAGATAACGGGGACTAATTTATTAGTGTCCGGAAAAGAAATCTTTTAATGCATGGATAGCTCTGTTGAGCTCATCTTCGAATACCAATACTTTTATTTTATCACGGGAGCCAGGGGATACCCAACCGGCATTTATGCTATTCTGGAATTCATCTTCCAGTGAAGCTTGAATACCTTGATCCAATAAAAATTGATGAACTAAGGGGGCTGTAACACCAGTACCTATGTAGGCTGTTACTAAATTTGCATGATGAACCATACTTGGTCAATTTTATAAATCTTTTAATATTAGGGGACTTATTGAATGCTCAATAATTGTGACTAATATACATCAAAAAAATGGAGCTTAATAATTTATTAACATTGGGAGCTCAGGCTAAAATTGCCGTTTATTTCTTGTTATATACTACATATAGTGGCTTTATAGAATATTTTAATACAACGAGGGCACTATTTAATGTTAAAAATTAAACAGATTAATTGCTGGTGTGTCCTTTGAGTCCATGCGAAACTTGTTTTTACAAGTGGGATTCCTATATTTGTATTTCTAAACAAAATTGACATGGCAAGTACTTCAGATATAAAAAATGGTGTTTGTATTAAATACAACAACGATTTGTGGAAAATTGTACAATTCCAACATGTAAAGCCTGGTAAGGGTGCTGCATTTGTTCGTACTAAATTGAAAAATATTCAAACTGGTAAGAACTTGGAACATACATTCCCTGCTGGAGCTAAGATTGAGGTCATCCGAATTGAAACCAGAAAGTATCAGTTCTTGTATGCTGAAGGTGAAGGATGTCACTTCATGAATACACAGGATTATGAACAAATCTTCGTAGAGAAGCACATAATTAACGGTGCGGAATTCATGAAAGAAGGTGAATTGATAGAAATCGTATTCCATACAGATGAGGAAACTCCACTATATGGTGAATTACCACAATATGTTGTTTTGGAAGTTACCTATACAGAGCCAGGTGAAAAGGGAAATACTGCAACCAATGCAACCAAGCCGGCAACTTTGGAAACTCAAGCATCAGTACAAGTTCCTTTATTCATCAATCAAGGTGATTTCGTAAAGATTGATACTGCAAATGGTGTTTATTCTGAAAGAGTAAAGAAATAATACAAACAGGAAACTGTATATAGCAAAAAAGAGGCTGTCTGAAAAGGCAGTCTTTTTTTGTTGGAAAAAAAATAAAGTAAGCATTGTTATAAACGATGTTCCGACCAAAATCATCTCTAACTCCCGTTATGGAATGGGCCCAAATAAAATTACCGGCACTATCCAATTTTAAGAATCCAATGGGAAAATAGTGAGCCCACTTCTTAATTTAGGTTCAATCCAGGTTGATTTCGGAGGCATAATCAGATTTTCATCCGAAACCTTTTTTAAATGCTCAACAGAAACAGGGAAGAGTCCAAATCCAACTTTAGCCTTTCCATTGTCAACTGCGTCCTTAATTCCGTCCATTCCTAATCGTCCGTTTATAAAGTTAATCCGATTATCGGTCTTTAAATCGTGCAAATCTAAAATTGGATTGAGGATGTTTTTGGTCAAAATATCAGTATCCAATCGATATACTACGTGGTCTCTGTCAAATGTCCCCTCCTTTGCTGTCAATTTATACCACTGCTTCTCTAAATACATGCTTAATTCATGTAATCCGGTCGGCGCTGCCTCCTCATTTAAAGCTTTTGTGACAATAAAAAATTCAGAAATTTTATTAAGAAATACTGAAGGTTCAAGCCCATTAAGGTCTTTAACAAGTCGGTTGTAATCAAATATTTTTAATTTTTCTTCTGAAATGAAACAAGCCAAAAACAGATCCTGATTTGGACTGGTTTTTTTCCCTATGTCGGCACTATACTTGGCAGATGAAGCACAGCGGTGATGACCATCTGCGATATATATATCCTCTATCTCCCGGTAATAGGATTGTATTTGACTAATTGTTTTTGGCGAATTAATTACCCAAACTTCGTGTTTACCCCGATCCCAGGAAGTAAATTCGTACTCCGGCCGATCAAGCATAGCAACAGCCATTAACTTATTTAGATCGTCGTGTTTTCGGTGAAAAAGCACAACAGGTTCTACGTTAAATTCAACAATTTTAAGGTAGTTAGAAAACACTTCCTCACGCTTTGTTATAGTCTCTTCGTGCTTTTTAATGTGACCGGAATTGTACTGCTCAACTGATGCACCGGCGATAATGCCAACATATTCATGGTTGTCTACAGTTTGTCTGTAGAGATAAAAACAATCAGTGTCATCCTGCATGAAAATCCCCTCTCGAATAAATTCGACAAACTTGTTTCTGATTTTTTGAAACCGTTCAGGCGTATTCGGTTCTGTTTTATCATCCGTATGAAACTCAGGATAGATAACATGAAGGAAAGTGTATGGATTATGATTGAGTTTTGTTCTCAGAACTTCCTTATTATAATCATAAAACGGTCTCGTGGCAACTAAATATGCCTTGTCTCGGGTCGGACGTATTGCTTTGAAAGGTTTGATTATAGTCAATGTATCTCAGTTTAATTTACAATGAGTGTTTGATCGGAAATAAACAAAATTAAAACGAATTTTTTGAGTCTATTTTCACCTTTTTCTTGTTGTCTGATGCTTATGCATCTCCTAAAAAAAAGTCAAACTAGTTCTCAAAATTTATTGCTTTTGTAAAAAGCGTTTATTTCCGATCAAACAGCAACCACTAAATTAAGAAGTTGATTTTGATAAATTACGAATTGTAGCAATAATTTTTGGGAATGTTAAAAATTGTGGGGAGCCAAAAGAATAGTATTGTTAATTAAACTCGCTTTATGATGCCATGGTAAATGTGGTTAGGTAAGGTTGCTATTAACAGGCGGATGAAATCCCAACCAGGGTGTTGGATAAAAGCAAATAGGGGTAAAAAAAAAGCTACTCAATGGAGTAGCTTTTTTAATATTTAGAATATTGCAGGTGCAGTACTCGTCTTTCTGTGACTTTCTCTACATTCGAAACAGTAGTAGTAGTTTTCAGACCAAGTAGTTTCTTCTACTTTTCCACAACTATCACATGTTCTCAATGCCATTCTATTGTCATTTTCTCTACAGTTAGAGCAGTAGAATTCAGCACCGTGCCAGTTGGTTAGTTCTGCTTCTCCACAAGCCATACATTCTCTGTAATGATCGTTGCGCTCCAATTTCAGGTATTCCAGGTTCTCATCCAGAAATAAGGTTGGGAAGTCGAACATACCTATTTTGCTTTGCAAACGCGTATCCATAGAGTCTTTAAGACCTACTAAAAGGATACGTTTACCTAGCATACGTAATCTTTTTATTAATGGAATATAGTCTGGGTCTCCAGCAATGAATGCAGCAACATCGAATGTGTTAAGTGCAGCATTACCCATGATAGATGAGGCAAAGGCAATATTCAATGATTTGTCTCTTGGTTTTAAATCATCGTCATTTTGATAATCAATATCAAAAACTTCAGCTTCGAAAAAACACTCTTCACGTAGGTATTTGTAAAAAGCTTTTTGTCTGCTTGGATTGAAGTCTGGTTTGTTAATAGGCATTGAACCAAAGAAATTGGTTCTAATATTGTCTATGTCACTTCCAGTAACTTTTTTAAGATGTTCTCTAATTAAAAGAGGAATCTTTTTGTAATCGACATCAAAATCTGGAGAATCAAATGCTTCTAACAAATGTCTTTTGTTATGGAACATCCAGCCACCATCAATGAATGTCATCGTTCTAATAGCCATAATTGGGGATTAATTAAGCAATTAATTATTAAAAATTTGTACTAAAATAAAAACAGAAAGTAATTGTTGACCTCTAATATGAAGTATTAAAGCGTATTATAATATACTGCCTTGCTTCTTAAATTCTATCTCTAAATATAAATTTTAGTCATGCAAAGATACTATAAAAGATATTAATGGCAACCTATTAAATGTTATAATTTACTGTTTTTTTGATGTTTAGTGATTTTTTAAATATGCAATAAATACTATTTTTACATTTCATCGTATCGATTATCATAGGAGACAAAAATATTCAGCCATATTACACGTGAAAGTCTAAAATTAACAGGAGCCAGGAGTACAAGTATTACCAGGAAAAAAGATATGAACTCCCAAATTCCCCAATCAATTCCCAATAGGTTTACGATAGCAAACAACAGAATGAATTGCCCCGTAATAAGTGTATAACTTACATACATTGCCCCAAAATAAAATCCTGGTTCAGGCATAAAGTTCTCACTGCAGTGAGCGCATTTATCCTTCATTTTACCAAGTGTTCTCAACTTATATATCTTAGATTCAAAAAGATTGGTATGAAGACATTTTGGGCATTTAAAATTTAAAATGCTTTTGAGACGTGCTTTACCTTTATCCATGTATTTTTTTTTACAAGGTATTTAATACTATCCTTGTTAGTTTGCGTTACCTGGGCTGAGTTATTTTCGAATGTATTGGCTTATGCAATTAGCCCAATCATCTCCGTCGTTTAAACTAGGTACCAGGTTGAGGCTCTTTCCACCAAAAGACTGGAATAATTCCTCATAACCTTCACCTATTTCAACGAGTGTCTCTAAACAATCTGCAACGAAGGCAGGGGAAAATACGAGTAATTTCTTTTTTCCTTCTTTGGCCAATTCCTCAATTATCTTATCCGTATAGGGGAGTAGCCATTCTTTCCCTATTCTGGATTGGTAACACATGCTGTATGAGGTTTCCTCTAATCCCAATGTTTCAGCAATACGTTTGGTAGTTTCTTTACAAGCTGTTTCATAGGAATAAGTATTCTTACTATTTAAAGAACCATTTCGTTCTTCATCGGTAGCAGGCCTCTCTTTGAAAACCTTATCTATATGTCTTACCGGAAGACCATGAAAACTAAATAATATATGATCGTACTCTTCCAAATCAAAAGCCCGGGCTCTTTGACTGACTAAGTCAATATAGTTGTTGTCTGTATAAAACTGACTGATGAATTCCATATTTGGAATGACCCACCATTTACTTACAATGCGCATAACTTCCTCAATGGCTGAGCCATTGGAAGAGGAAGCATATTGAGGAAATAGAGGTAATATTATGATTTTGTCATAGTGTAGCGCCTGCATTTCTTTTAAAGTAGATGCTATCGAAGGGTTTTTATAACGCATGGCAAGATGAACGCCATAGTCTTCACCCAAAATGTTTTGAACCTTTTCTGTAATAGATTGGCTATGGTATAATAGTGGAGAGCCTTTTTTGTCGAAAACCTTTTGGTATTCTTTTGCCGATGCCTTTGCTCTAAAGGGAACAATAATAAGATTCACCAGTAACTTCCTAGCCAACCAAGGCAAGTCAATAACTCTTGGGTCATTTAAAAATTGAAATAGGTAAGATCTTACATCCGATACCTTTGGGCTATCTGGCGTGCCTAAATTAATAAGCAGAACACCTGTTTTATATTGGTTATTCATAGGTTTATTTACTCAGGATTTTTTTTAGTGCATCCTCCAAGTTTGCAAATTTAAAAAGAAATCCCTTTTCAAGAAGTTTTTCTGGCTTAGAACATATGCTATCTAAAAATAAATGAGATCGATCGCCAAAAAGTACCTTAATTATTTTGGATGGGACTGCCGGGAAAAAGTAAGGCTTCTTGAGGCTGCTACACAGTATTCTGTTAAATTCATCTTGCCTTAAACTTTCAGGACTACAGGCATTCCAAACATCATTGGCATCCTCGTTTACCAGAAGAAAATGAAAAATGCTGCAGAGATCGTCTATGTGGATCCAGGGGAAGTATTGTTTTCCAGTTCCAAACGGATTTAAAATACCGGTCTTTGCAATGGGTACTAAAATTTTTAAGAATCCACCTTCAGAACTTAAAGTTGGACTGATTCGAACAATATTGGTTCGGATTCCTAAAGCTCGAATGTTTTCAGCTTCCCGTTCCCAGTCTACGCATAGTTTTGAAAGAAAATCGACTCCTGGGCTGTCTTTTTCTGTGAGAATTAAATCACCTCGGTCACCATAAATGCTTATTCCCGAAGCATTGATAAATGACTTGATGGAATGTTCATTATGGGCTAGTAGTTCATATAGAAAGGCTGTACTATCTATTCTGCTGGAGTATATTCTTTCCCTTGCTTCCGGTGTCCACCTTTGATTAATGTTTTCACCACTTAAGTTAATAATATGGTCAACTGTGGTAAGGTGTTTTTTTGGAAATTGAGACTCTAAGGGATTCCATTTATCGTGAAATTTACCCTCTTTATTTCTACTAAGGATAATTACATTGAATCCTTTAGCTATTAATAGTCTCCTAAGTGCTGAGCCTATTAGACCCGTTCCACCACATATTAAAACAGTTTCCATAATCAATTAAAACATGGAACATAAGTTATGAAAAATTCTGAAGGTTTCCAATCTTCCGGTTTTTCAATCCATCGCTTGCCGATGGGTAAAGTGGTCTGCCTTTTTTCACCAAATAGAGAGATTTCTTTTAAAGGAGAAAGCAGTAATTTATCAATATCTTCGGGTAAAAGGGAATATTTGGCCTTAAACTGCTGTATGGTTTGGTCTTTATTGCAAATGGCAGATCTAGATATTCCAGAATAATATAAATCTATGTTCTCACCATCTTCAAGCACTATGCTCAGTATATCATCTTTGGCCAAAGTCCAGATTGTTTGAGTTTCTTTTGAAGTTTCACTCCAGTCTATCACCACAAATAACTTGTTCCGTTCCCGGAGAATTCCCATTTTACATTTTGCCTGAGGTTGTTCATCAGATTTTAGAAAATTGGAATAATTATCATAGATCACCTTCGGGTTCATCTGTAGGGTGGTATCCTTAAATATGGGGTCTATATAACTTTCAATATTACAGTTATTAGAAACTTCCGAATCCCATGGGTAATTGGCTCTTCTAGAGGGAATAAGTGAAGAAATAACTTCTACTGTCTCCTCTTTCAATTCTTCGTTTTCTTTTTTATTAAAAATAAGTTCTTCCTTCTTGGCATGAATAGATTCCTGACTCTGTTTCATCTTTTCTACATAGGGAACGTTTGAGGAGTCCGATCCACCTCCCATTCGGACTTGAGTTTCTTCCTGACGCCTACGTTCAAATACCAATTTGTTGTACTCCTTGAGTTCAGGTTTAATTTCTTTCTTCTGTTTTTTTACCGAATCCCATATTGATTTTTCCTGAGCTTTATCTAATTCAAGTTCCTTGACATGTTTTTTCAGCGCCTTTTGGTCAATAATTTTAATGCCAATATCATTGAGTCGTACAAAATCACGTAAGTTAATTTCATTCTGCGCAAACACATTTCCAGTTCCAAGTATTAATAAACCAAAACAAACCAGGCCTTTCAAATTCACTCGGTTCTTTAGGTAAATAAGAACGCTCAACAATATGGTAATTACAAGAACTAGCACTATTGGTTTAATTTGTCTTTTTTTATGGAGTCAACCATAGATTGTCTATTGAGGTACATGTCATTAAATAAGTCATGTGCCTTGTTTATAAACTGAGTAGAAAGATAAGCCTTTACTTCGGCTACCGTTTCGAACAGTTCCTTACTCAATTTGTAAGACTGTTCCATTGGACCGGCTTCCAGTTTAATAATGAAGTCTTTTTCAGTAGCAAACAGGATTATATTAAAAGCCGAATGTGGAATTTGTTCAACAATACGCATAATTAGAAAGTTCCTATCAATTTTAGGTTGATAATTCTCGAGGTTAAAAAATTGGGGACAGCATACTGAACTTGGTTGGCATCTGTTATCCAAAGAAAAGATACCGTATTACTTATTCCAAACAAGTTAAGTACTTCAGCTCCTAACCATAGCGATTTAAAGTTTTTAAATATTTTCGGAGCATCTTCCTGTCCTTCGCGTTTTAAGCTTCTCGATAAACCAAAGTCCACTCTTCTGTAGGCAGGAATCATTCGCTGAGTTTGTTCTTTACGTTCTGAACGTGGAGGTCCCATGGCCATACTACTTCCGTAAACCACTTTTAGATGAACCTTAAAATTAGGGTTATTTTGGAAGTAATCCTGGAAGAAGATATTGAAATTAACTCTACGATCAGTAGGTTTAGGGATATAACCAAAATCATCTCCTTGTATGTCCTCCTCAGATTTCATAAAGGCTATACTTACATAGGACTCTAATCCCTCTACAAATTCACCATTCAGACGCAGTTCAAGTCCCGTTGAGTAGGCTTTAGCATTATTCTTTGCCAGGTATCTTATTTGGAGGTTTTCCAATTCGTAAGGGATAACATCCCACAGTTGTTTGTAATAGACTTCAGCTCCTAACCTAAAGGGTCTATCCCAAAGATTTAATGCGTAGTCTAGACCTAATACATATTGCGCTGACTTTTGGGATTTGATGTCTAAATTTAATTCTCCGGATCTATTACGCAATTCTCTGTAAAAAGGAGATTGGTTATAAGATCCTGCAGAAGCTTTTAAAATAACATCTCTTGTCCAATTTGGTTTATAGGAAAGTTGTGCTCTTGGACTGACAAAAGTCTCACCATTCACATCCCAATGATTGGCTCTAAGACCCACTTTATACTTTAAAGCTCGCTTGGTTTCGGAATTATAAACATTCCTTTCGTATTGGGCGAAACCGTGAATACGGTTACTGGTAAAATCGGAATGACTGGATTTTATAAAATCAAATAATTCTAAATCATCTGTATTGTAATTGGTTGAAAAACCAACGGAATCAATGAATTGCCATTCTCGAATATTGTCATCGATAATTTCATGTTGAACGTCCAGTCCCCATAAGAAATTACCCTTTCCCAAATCTAAAGTACCTCGGTGATTGAAATTGGTAACTCTAGCATATAATTCATTTCTTGCGTGATTTAGATATCCTCCAACGCCACGTACAGCTACTACATCTCCGAAAGATTCGGAACCAAGACTGTTATCTAATTGCCCTAAGATATATTGTCCTTCAATATCATAGAATTCTTGTTCCAAGGTTCTGAAATGAGCCAATTGCCACTGCAATTTTAGATTGTCTTCCGGATTAAAGGAATATTGAAGTGCGATATTTCCATTTTCATATTTGTCGACTTCTTGTCCGTCAAAAAAGACTTTTAACTGCAATGCTTCTTGCACCGTGCCAAATTCACTGGTACGTGTTTTAGGAATGAACAGGTATTGGTTATTTGAATAATTCCCAATTAAGGATAAACTAGATCGTTTACCTACTGGATAATGAACATAGGTTTGTAAATCCGTAAATTGAGGTCGATAGTCACCTTCGGTATCAAGGGAGTTTAAAAGAAAAGAATTCGATTTATAACGGAAACTCCCTATAAATGAAAGTGTTTTATCCTTTATTTTAAATGGGTTTTCAACAGTAACTCCTGCGCCTACAAAACTCATATAGGCCTTTGTTTTAAATTCAGTAGCTTTCTTATAAGTGATGTCTAATACTGAGGATAGTTTATCTCCATATTTAGCATCAAAACCTCCAGCAGAAAATTTAATTTCTGATACCATATCTGGATTCAAAAAACTTAATCCTTCCTGTTGTCCGGAACGTATGAGGAATGGTCGGTATATTTGGAGTCCGTTTACATAGACAAGATTCTCGTCGTAATTCCCACCTCTAACTGCGTATTGAGAACTCAGTTCACTATTGGAGGAAACAGAAGCAGAAATGGCAGTTACCAGAGCTTCAACACCACCATTGGCAGTACCTATATTGTCTAAATCCTTTATGTTTAGTTTTATTTCGTTTTCAAATCGGTCGGTAGATTTTTCTTTTAATTCAATATCTTCCATCAATGTGTTTTCCAGTTCGAGAATGATATTGAAAATTTTATTTTCTCCTTCTTTTAGCCGTATGGAAATTGTTTGAGAAGTTGAGTTTACAGAAGAATATGTGATCTGAATTTTTTTATTGGCAGGCAATTTTAAGAGGTAAAATCCCGTAGAGTCGCTGGTTGTTTGACCAAATTTCGAGTGAATATTTACATTCGATAATTTGATTCCATTCAAGTCCGTAATTTCTCCTTGAATAGATGGGGCTTGAGCAAATCCTACGCCAGTGATTAAGAAAAATAATATGAATAATCTGGTTATATGCATTGTTTGAGCTCTAATAAGCCAGACTGGTTGTTTAGTCTGGCATAATTTGAATTTGGCATTGCCAAAAGGGTTTAAACACCAAAAATAGTAAACTAGCGTGTATAATTTATTTTTATAACACTTTTATTGTTCCTCTTGTCAGTAACGTGAAATTCAAAGAGATGTTTTGTCCCATTTGCGCCTTTTTCGAAGTTGTGAATAAATAAATCATTTTTTGCGTCATAAGCCATAAGTACCCACTGTCCATCGATATAACCTTTGTAGTTAGCAATTCCAGATACCTCATCTATGGCTTTCACTCTAATGCTGATTCGTTCGGCCATATTTTTATTTTGACTGATATTAACTAAGCTTATTTCCGGAGCAACAGTATCAATTAGCGAACTGTATATTCCGAAGGATTTAATTTTCCCTTCTATGCTGTATTTTTTGACCTTGCTGTTGATACCTTTCCAGTTTCCATTTTTATCCAGTCGAACCAGGCAGGTTTTAGACTTAAGGTCCGGGTGTACACTACTTTTTATGGGTAATACCAATTTAGCTTTTTGATGTAATGGAGTCTTTTCAGTATGGATGCTGTAAATAGGTGAAACAACATTTTCCAGATTGTCCAATAATTTAAATTCTAAATTTTCATCTGAATAGAGCGAATTTTTAGCTAAGCTAAGTTCAGCTCCTTCAAAATTAAAAGTGTTTAAGATTCCGCAAGTTGCGCTATGTGGACTAGGGTCTGGAAGGCATAACGTGCGATCCTTTCCTTTTACATGAAAATCTAGAAAACTATTATTTCCATGATTGTCCGTAACCTTAAAATGAACCTGATAGACCTTTCCATCTTCCAGGTGTAGTATACCTCTATTTTTAACGCTTGGATAAAGTGAAAGTTTATTTAATGGTTCAACGAAGCATTTGATATATCTACCCTTATTCTCCTTATAAAGTGAATAATCAATAAAGGAATTGATATACTTGGATTCATTAAATGAAAATTGATCCATTTTAAAAGAAAAGTAAGCAATGTTATCTATGAACATTTCTACCTGATAAACCCCATTTAGGTTTCTCATTCCATCTGACCTGTCATAACATTTAACCCCAAAAGAAGTCAATAAGGGAGCTTCAATGGTATCACTGACGGTATAATGATTTTCTTTCTTAATTAGTTTATATTGGTGATAATCTACAATATTATAAACATTGTTTGGGTCAAGGCTATAGTTGACCAGACCATTGATATCTGGTGAAATATGATCAGCTATTTCAAAAGGATAATAGAGCGGATTGATAGGCTCTTGATTTTTGGATTCTCTTATCTCGAAATGTAAGTGTGGAGCATGAGAGCCTCCGGAATTCCCGCTAAAAGCAATAAACTGTCCTTTTGAAATGTTGAATTCGTTTGATTTTGGATTGATATCTAAAGCGTAGGTTTCTTTTTGATATTGTAAGCTTTTGATGTACTTTTCTATTATTGATTCAAATTTCGAAAGGTGAGCGTACACCGTTGTTAAACCAGTTTTTGGATGATGAATATAGATAGCCTTTCCATAACCATAAGGAGAGACCTTAATTCTACTTATATACCCATCATCACTGGCATAAACTTTTAAACCAGATCTACCTTCTGTTTTGATATCTATTCCTCCATGAAAATGGTTGGGCCTAAGTTCACAAAAGTTTCCAGCAAGATAAATAGGAATATCAAGTGGCATATGTAGGGAGATGGATTGAATTTTTTCTTTCCAGCTTAAATCACTTCTTTCACTAATGGGAATGGAGTCTTGTGCACTAAGCGAAAAATGACCTATCAGTAGTGCACTGAAAAGGATGTTCAACTTAAATAGGTGGTAGTTTAATTTCGAGTCCAATGGCTGTATGTTTGTATTCGATTCTTCTTACAAATATGATGAATTTTATTTAGTTAGTAGGGGATTGTCAGGGTACAAAAAGAAAAAAGCCAATGGATTTTTCCATTGGCTTTTAATATTAAAAAAGGTCCTTAGAGATTAGTTATCAGTTGGGTGTTGCCATCTTGTACGACCGTATTTCCTTGAGCCTTTCTTACCCTTTCCTTGAAGTTGAACATTCATCCCAAGGGCAAAATTAACCCCATGAGTGGATCTAGGGTTTACCATAGACAATAGGTTGTCAGTAATCATGAAAAGGTTAAAGGCTCCAATTCTAAAGTTGGTCCCTAATCCTATATCAGCTTGGTTATCCATATAACTTACACCCATACGTAAATTCAAGAAATTTTTAACTTTTAAGTGATAATTTACACCAAGTCCAGCTGTATAATGACCTCCTCTAAGTTGACCAGCAAACGTAGCTGAAACGAAATTTTTATTATTGATTCTATAGGTACCATTGATGTAGGTTTTCATAGCCATCATGGTAGAATACTTCGTATTGGTAAGTGAATCCATTTTAAAATTATCTTCGTTTTCATCAAGCCAATCGTCCAGATCATCTTCTAAGGCGTCTGGATCACCGGAAGCATCAAAGACGAATCCTGTATAGTTGATTGCGGAGTCCAGGTGGATATCATAACCTTGCCCATTGTCGTTCCATTGGATGAATCCTAAGTCTACCACACTGGCAGATAGGTACATTCTCTTGTTGAACATATAATCGATACCTAGATCTAACCCTAGACCAAGGTTGCTGAAATTGATTGGTGATAGTGCGGGATCTTCTGGATCATCACTAAATAAATCAATTCCGGTCCAGAAAGCCTGTGCAGAACCCATTGCTTCAACTTGATCTGGGATCAAGTTATCTTTTCTAGTGATAACTTTGAAGTCATTTTCTCTAACCGAAAGGTTGAAAAGTCCATTGTACAATTTGAACCGTGCCCCAAGTCTGATACGTTTGTTGATATCTTTGGAGTATCCAATATGCCATGTAGAGTAGGCAGATGCTTCCGTATCCAAATCACTTAGGTCAAGCCATTTGTTAAGTGTTTTTTCACTATTATTACCGAAAAATAGCAAATTTATCAGATCGTTTGAAAGATTCATGTGGAAATCTACACTGGTGTTTAAACCAAATGACCAGTATCCACCATTATAAGCGGCCAAACCACCCTGAAGAATATTGGTGGTGAATTGTGTATTGAGGTAGGTATTATCTTTTGTCAGGTCTCCAATGTTTTCAAAATCAATTATAGTTCTATCATCAGATTCTCTTTTCAGTAAATCCTCCCAAGAGTAACTATTAACATGTAGAGATAGATTGATATTTGCAAGAGCAGGAATACCAATTAGATATTCATTCGGCATCGCAAAAGCAGGGTTCATTTCCATAGAACCTGGAATATGCTCAAAACCATACATCAATAATGGTTGATGAGTCTGAGCTGTAAGTGCACTTGAAATGATTAAGATTAAACTTGAAATTATCTTTTTCATATAATCGTCTTTTCCAAAAAGGGTTAAATTATTCAACATTCCAGATAGTATTCAATTCAACGCCTATTGTTGTTTTCAAGAAGTCGACTTCAAATACCTTGATGGATTCTGAATCAACATCATCATCGTTTGGCTTAAGATCAATTACCAGGATGGAAACATTTGCACGCCCCATAGCATTAATCTCAGCTGTATCCAATACGGTTGTAGTGTTGTAAAACCTATGTTCATCAACCACTCCTGCAGCATCTACTCCTGCAGCATCTATAAATATCGGTATTGAAATCGTATCGAGAATTTCCTCTGTTGTCCCATCTAAAGAATCGATAAGTACTAAGGAAATTTCAGCAGAGAAAGGGAAGGCATTTTCCACTTCAAAATGTAATAAGACTTCTTGAGCCTTAAACAAATCGGTCGAATCTTGATTCAAGTCAATTAAAGCTTCGTATCCCTCTCTGTCAAATTTTTGTCGGTCTTCAATATGAATATTTCCTCCAATCATCTCCATAGGAAGAGTCATCGACAGATGAACTTGTACTGAACTGGTGTCATAAGCAAAGTTAAGATCGTTACTTCCGGAAGGATTGATCTTAATATCACCAGAGGTTACAAATCTATTTGGTAAAATAGGAATGATGTCATCCACATTGGAATTGTTCTTTGTATACGTGAAAGAATCCTTTGTTTTTTGACCAGCCTGGCTGACAGAAGGTCCATTTGTAATAGCAGTTTCATCAAAAATCATAGCAACCGAATCATTGCTTAGGTTTTTAGCTATCCCTTCAACATTAAGACCGAATTCAACACCTATTGAACTTTCTGTTGTGAATGTGATTTCTGGATTTGCGATGTTTACTTCACCAGACATGTTGTTGAATAAATCTGATCCCCACTGGAAAAGTGATTCATCTAATTCAATCGTCTTATCTTCAAAGTAACCTTCGATATATTCGAATTCAATATCTTGGAAAGTCAATATAAAGGTAAAGTTTTCAGAAATATCGAACTCACGTAAATCACTACCGGAACCGCCTTCGAAAAAGCTGCAGCTAAATTGGAACTGGATATTATTATAAGGCTCTGCATTGTCCATATCCAATACAAATTCTGTATTGGCTAGATCGATACTACCATTTATAATACTAGTACCTGCTTTGTTAAGTGTCTGGGAAAAGCCAAATTCATTTCCAGATCCATCGTCCGAATTAGGAACAGTAACATCCAGAGTAATTGCCTCACTAAGACCAGGTGTTACAGCCCAAAATAAATTACCTGACTTAAATCTTAATTTGGTTATTTGAGAAGCAAGATCAACACTGTCAGAATCTGTAAGGTGGAAATTAAATGTTCCAGTATAGAATGGTTGGTCAAAATCGGCTTTCCCTTCAAGGACTGAAATATTATTTGAAGTAAAGGTGAATTCTAATTTTTGACCTAAGTTGACTAAAATAGCCGGGGTACCCGGAGATTCGAAATTAACAATTTCAAATGATAATTTATTACTAATTATTTTATTCGTAAGATCAAGTATTTGAGTAGCAGAACCACCATCTGGAATAGAAGGGTAGGTTAGCGTTCCAATTGGCAAAGCAGAACCTTGAAGCCCTAATATATCTACTTGAACATTTGTTAAAGGAATATTCGAAGTATTTGTAATTTCAATCTCCACTGTTCCACCATCTACATGAACCCAAATATAGGACTCTAGAGAATCAGTAGTATAATTCCCTCCAGAACTGAAGGCAAATGGTGGGATTATGGCAACATTTCCATCTAAAGCAAGAATAGCATCTGCTGCTGCTGTGTTTACATTCGTGAACATTTGACTAAACGAAGCTTCTCCAGTTGTAGAAAAGTTAGGTATAGTTACATCTTCAAATGAAATAGTATGGAATAAAGTTTTTTGTTGATCCAGTTCAATCACTTCATCAGCACCTATACTAAATATAGAATCTTTTTGCATTACAATCTGGACAATACCGTCAGGTCCCGTTGTTATATCTTCATCTTCTCCTATATCATCAAGAGTAGCTGTTGAATGAATTAAGGGGAATGACCACGACTGAGTATGGTCGCTATTGCTTAAATCATCAATATCATCCGTTAAATCAGTAACACAGGATTGAAGGAAAATAAAGCTAAAAAAAAGACCAATACAGGAAATATTTCGAATCAATTTCATCATTAGGTTTTTAGAAATAAAGATCAAAGATAATTTTTTACAAATACGAAAAAAAATATGTCAGATAAATCTAGTAAATTTGTGTTCGAAATGTGCAATTAAATAGGGAAATATACCATGTTCGGAAAATCATTAAAGGTAAAAAACGAAGCGTCCAATCAATTTTTTTTGATTGCAGGACCTTGTGCTATAGAAAGTGAGTCTATGGCTTTTGAAATAGCTGAAGAGATCATTCGAATTACGGATAAATACAAAATTCCCTTTGTCTTTAAGGGATCCTATCGTAAAGCTAACAGGTCGCGTTTGGACTCTTTCACAGGAATAGGGGACGATAAGGCGCTTGAAATATTGAAAAAAGTGGGGGACCATTTTGATATTCCTGTATTGACAGATATTCATTCTGCCGAGGAGGCAACACATGCTGCTAAATATGTTGACGTATTGCAAATTCCTGCATTTTTATGTCGTCAAACAGATATTTTGGTGGCTGCGGCTAATACTGGCAAGTGGGTAAATATTAAAAAAGGACAATTTTTATCTGCAGATGCGATGCAATTTGCACGTCAAAAAGTGATAGATTCTGGAAATGATAAAGTAATACTAACAGATAGAGGAACCATGTTTGGTTATCAGGATATGGTAATTGATTACCGTGGGATTCCTACCATGCAAGAAATGGGATCTAAGGTAGTTCTTGATATTACGCACTCTCTTCAACAACCTAATCAAGCAAGTGGTGTAACTGGTGGTAAGCCGGCCCTTATTGAATTAGTTGCTAAAGCCGGTATTGCAAGTGGCGTAGATGGGATCTTTTTAGAAACACATCCGAATCCATCCATTGCAAAATCGGATGGAGCCAACATGTTACCGTTGGATAAACTGGATGATCTATTGTATAAATTGTCAAAAATTAGAGAGGTAGTAAATCAATTTTAGTTGAAATCTAACTTCAATCCATCATAAGCGAGGAACACATTCTGTGGTAGTTCTTCGCTTATTTTGTTATGTTCACCTAGTTGATGACTAATGTGTGTGAGATAAGCTTTTTCAGGTTTAATTTCTGCAATAACTTCAAGTGCTTCTTGTAAATTGAAATGTGAAATGTGTTTTTCTATTCTCAGTGCACTCAAGATAAGAATCTTGCAACCTTTAATTTTTTCCTTCTCTTCTTCGGAAATATAGTTCACATCCGTTATATAACATAAGTCCTTTATTCGAAAACCCAGGACAGGTAATTTATAATGCATTACCTCAATTGTTTGAAATGGAATATCAGCTATTTCAAATTTGGTATCTTTTTCAATGTTTATGATATGTACCTTTGGCACTCCAGGGTAACTCAATTCCCCAAATGCATAGTGAAAATCTCTTCTTAAGGACTTCTCCACTAGCTTGTTAGCATAAAGAGGGATGTCCTTTTTAGAGAAGTAGTTAAATGCTCTAATGTCGTCCATACCTGCAGTATGGTCTTTGTGTTCATGCGTGTATACAACAGCTTCAATGTCTTTTACATTTTCACGTAACATTTGTTGTCTAAAATCAGGTCCAGTATCTATTACGATAGATTTATCGTTATGTTCTATCATTACAGAAGTTCGTAGTCTTTTGTCTTTTAGATTTTTGGAACTACAAACAGAACAATCACAAGCTATAACCGGAACACCTTGAGAAGTTCCTGTACCAAGAAATGTTAGTTGCATGGGCAGTATGTTAGACTAATAATAAATTGAAAAAATAACGATTTATTGTTTCGCACTAAAGTATAAAACTTATATTTTTGTTTTAAGTAAATGAGCACTTCTTTTTTACTTCGGTTGAAAAATAGTTTTCATATCAAATACCAATTTAAATGAAGAGAGTAATACTTTCACCAAAGCAAAAGGCACTTGAGATTAATCTGGATCCTGAGATTTATGGAACTTTTGCGGAAATTGGTGCAGGTCAAGAGGTTGTAAGACATTTCTTTAGAGCAGGTGCAGCTTCTGGTACAATAGCGAAAGCTATGTCTGCATATGATAAAGATTTTAGCGATGCAATCTATGGTAAAGAGAAAAGTGGTAGGTACGTATGTGAGCCTAGGTTAAATAAAATGATCTCTCACGAGTATAATCTTATCATAGAGCGATTACATAGAGAAGATCATCCAAATATGCGATTTTTCGCTTTTGCGAATAATGTTGCTACCATCAACTTTAGTAAAACCATCAAAGGTCATGGTTGGATGGGGATGCGATTTCAATTGGATCCTAAATCGGAGCCTAATGATATTACTATTCATTTTAAATTGCATGAAACAGACACTAAGCAACAGCAGGAAACAGCTGGGGTTTTAGGGGTTAATTTTATGCATGCTTGTATGTATCAATACAAGAATCCAAAAGATCTAATTCAGGCTCTTTACGATAATTTACATAGAGATCAAGTAGAGATAGATACGATCAAGATGAACGGTCCGGATTTTGATGATGTGGATAATCGATTATTAAGTTTGTATTTGGTTCGTAATGGAATGACAGATGCCGTAATTTTCGGCCCAGATGGTGGAAACCTACAACCGGCAGATGTACTCTACAAGAAAAATATTCTTACTATTCGTGGTTCATTTAGACCGGTAACGAAGGTAAATATTGATATGATTAAAAAAGGGTATAAACTCTTTGTTCAAGACCCCAAAGTGGACAAGGACAAACTGGAAGTACTTTTTGAAATTACCCTAAACAATCTGAAGGCAGAAGGTGATATCGATGAGCAAGATTTCTTGGATCGTGCAGATATACTTTGTTCTCTAGGTCAAACGGTAATGATATCAAATTATCAGAAGTATTATAAATTATTGGAGTATTTTTCAACCTTTACCAAGAAGAGAATGGGTATCATCATTGGAGTACCTAATTTAATTGAAATCTTTGATGATAAATACTACAGGAATCTCAGTGGTGGTATACTTGAGGCTTTTGGTAAAATGTTTAATAGAGACTTAAAAGTTTATGTATATCCTTATATGGATGCAGATGACGGAAAGTTGAAGACTACAGAAAATATCACCATGCATCCTAGAATTCGTCCATTATATGATTATTTCGTTTATAATAAACGAATTGCAGATATTGAGGATTATGATCCGGAGGTATTGAGAATATTCTCAAGAACTGTTCTTAGGATGATTAGAAAAAATGAATCTGGATGGGAGGAAATGATTCCTGAATACGTCGATCACATTATAAAGGAAAAGAGTTTATTTGGCTTTCGTCGTGACAATCCTTTGAAAGAGTTGTTAAACGAAGAGAGTAAAAATTAATATAGCCACCTAAAAAAAGCCTTCTAAATTTAGAAGGCTTTTTTTTATTTTATAAGGGCTACAGTACCTTCTTTTTCAAATACGAGGTCTCTATTGGTTGTGTAGATACATTGGTAATAATATACTGCTTGGTCTGCTTTATCACCGTTCAACCTATCTCCATACCATCTATGTTCCGGTTTTGGAATATGTCCATTAAAAACCATTTCTCCCCATCTATCAAATATTTTTAAGGTATAGCTCTTTACTTTGAATTCTATAGGATTAAAATAGTCATTTAAATTATCACCATTAGGAGAAAATACGTTTGGGAAACGAATCCAATAATGATTTTCAATTTCAATTTCTTTTGTTAATTCATCAGGGCAATCTCCTAGATTATTTACAATCTGAGTAATGGTGTAGGTTCCAGCTTCATTGGCAATGATATTGGCATTGGGTCCTAATAGTGTGCTCGTTCCGTTTATGATATATTCTATTTCTGTGGCATTGAAGGACTCATTTATTATACCAATAATATCATCTACCTCAAAAATGGTATCCGAAAAGGAAAAGCCTGGTACAGGTAGTGGATGAATGATTATATGGTCTTCAAAGAAAATTTCAGATTGACAATTGTTTATCGAAGTCGTCGTAAGTTGAACATCGTACATGCCATCTTGTAATGTAATATTTGGGAAGTTGGTATCCCAAAAAGTATCGTTGCCAACGACCCAGTCATAGGTATATGTTGGATCAAATGGGCTAGGTTCAAGTATTAAATTCAACGAGTCACAACCATGGATTGGGCCCAGAGGTGTAGCATAAACTGCTGGTTCAGGTTTGAAATATAGAGTATCTGTGTTAATACAAGAATCTAAAAATAAGGTAACCGTTACCATTTGTTCTTCGTCAGAACTAAAGTGTATTCCCTGTGGATCTGAATTAAAGTCTTGTTGAGGAGTCGCATTAGGGCCAAAATCCCATTCAATGGCTGTTGTGCTATCCGGGTAATATCCCGAAAAGCTAAAATCGTACGAATTGTCTTCGAAGCATTGAATTGGCACCGAATCAATAACTGGATTTAATTCAGCATCCAGTATAAAAGAAATATACGAGGTGTCGGCACAAAGTAATCCCGGATTTGCAATTAGAGTTACGGAATATATTCCACTTTCGGGATAGGTATAAGAAGGGTTTTCTAAACTAGAAGTGTCTGTGGTTACAGATTGATCCCCAAAATCCCATTGATACTCTATAGCATTTTCACTATCGTTACTAAAGTCAACCGTCAAGCCATTACAGCGTTGATCTTCTTGAGGAAAAGACGAAACTGTTAGATTACAATCTGTAACAAGAAATCTAAAATCACGAATTGTTTCGGAAAGTAAAATACCATTTCTATATTCCTTTACTGAAATCCCAATAATAAAAGAGCCTATTTGGGTTGCAGTACCTGTCAATTGCCCTGTAACAGAATCAATTGCAAGCTGTGGATTTGAAGTTACAGGATAGGCACTATTATATCCGGCTGCCCAAATTACAGCAGGGTATGGAGGAGATTCAGGGAACTCGTTATGGCCATCTAATGGGGTAGTGAAACTGTATTTTAAATCATCTCCATCGGGATCAATAGCAATTTGGGATAAATCTATTTCTTCAAATTGGCAAATTACCAATGGAGGGTAATTGCTGAAAAGGGGATTAGAATTGGTTCCCAAGGTATTGGCCTCTGGTATAAAGGCAGGGATGGTAATACCCGTATTTATTGGATCAACAATATTACTTGTATTGATATTTCTACAACATCTTTGGTAAGAAAGGTGGTAGCCTCCGGGTAAAGATGGTAAGGTAACCTGTACTTTATAATGCCCCAACTGGATACATAAATCCTCCATAACTAGCATGCATGGATTGGGACTGTTTACAGGAATATTTGTGATTTCTAAAGAGGTGAAAAATATGCTGTCCGTAAAGCCGGCTGCCGTATGAATATATAATCTTGCATATTGATGCAAGGGTTGGCTCGGAGGATTAGGATAGATGAAGTCAAAGCCAACTGGTATTAATGTATCCGTTGAAGTAGAGTCAATTACATATGGAGTGCAGTCTTTGTAGACATACAAATTGACTTCATATACATCGTTTCCAAGGTATACATACTGTAGGTCACCACCTACAATATGTGTACCTTTTATATTGAAACAGAAAATGAAGAAAAAAGATAGAAGTATAAAACGAAATTTCATTTACTATTCTAGTTTTAGAAAATGTTTATAGTTCCCTTATAGATTTCTCCGGTTTTAAGTTTTACTATATAGAAATAGGTACCTTGATTACATTTTTTACCTGTTGTTTGGTTGGTACCATCCCAACACATTTCACCCGATTCAGAATCACATAATTCATAGGAATCACTTGTGAACATTTTGTTACCCCATCTATCAAAGATGTTCAATTGAACATTTTCGTTATGGAAAGATTCGATAGTAAAATAATCATTGACAAGGTCATTGTTAGGTGAGAATACATTCGGTATTTCAGGTTTTCTCGGAGAAACACTAACAGTTACAGAATGGAAACCCTTACACTCTCCATTTAATACACTTTGAGTTATAGTGTGCTCTCCTGGTGTGTTGAATACATATAGTGGGTCCAATTGAGTTGTGAAGAAACCATCCGTAACTATAGAATAAGTAAGAGAGGTTGCATCTACTGATTTATCCCAAATTTGGAATTGTTCTCCAATTGTAAATTCCAGATCACTAATGTCGAAGTTTGCGATAGGAGTTGGGAAAACCTGAATATAGTTATCAATTTCTTGAAGTGATTCACATCCATTTTCTACATCAAATACATATAGGGCTACATCGTAAAAACCGGGTTCGTCAAAGTAATAATCTACACTTGCACCAGTTAATGTATCATCTTCAATATACCATGTGTATTCATATAGAGTATTGCTTAGTGCAGCATTGAATGTTACTAATGACGGATCACATGCATAAGTTGGTCCTTGAATTTCATCCAACAATCCTTCAAATACAGTTACAACAGTGGTAACAAATGATTCACAATCGTCATAATTGACCTGTAGCGTTACTGGATAATTCCCTGTATTAGAATAGGTGATTCCCGTAGGGTTTTGATCTGTAGAAGTTGATGGTGTTGCATTTGAACCAAAATTCCATAAGACTGTGTATTCCACATCACCTTCAATATTTGAAACAAAATCGAAAGAATTCTGTGCCAAACATTGTGGATCATTAGGATTTATCGTGGTAAGAAGTGTATCGTATAAAGTAATTGTGACCTCTGTAGTGTCAGCACATGCAATATCGTCTGTAAAACTTATTAAGGTAACAGTATAGGTTCCAAAATCAGAAAAGATATGTACTGTATCTTCTATAATACTTATGTTATCATCTCCTGAGGCAGGATCTCCAAAGTCCCAGAAATATTCTTCTGAGGAAATACTTTGGCTATTAAAATTAATGTTTAACTGTCCGCAAGTAATGTCTTCTCCTAATTCAATAATTGAAGTGGTAATTTTACAGTTAGCGACGATATAGGTAAAGGTTCTTGAAATAACACTTATTAAATCACCATCCGAATCATACTCCTTTACTCTAACACCTGCATAATAGTGAAGGGAATCGTTGACAACCCCTTGAATAAATCCAGTTGGGGAAACAGTCATATTTGTACCACCTACAGAACCAAATGGAGCTTGAGTAGAGTAGCCTAGATCCCATAGGATTGTGTCGAAGTCATTAGTTTCTTCATCCCAAACCAAAGGATCAGTAGGAGAATTGTCATAGGGTGCGAAATATTCGTATTCAAGAGTATTACTTGAGTTACTTGGAGTTACTGATAAGTCAATTGCTAGTGGTAGCATATAACATAATATCAGCGGTGGATCAGAATTAAAAGTCGGGCTGTCATGACAAGTACTGGTTGTAAGTGGCGGAATTAACGCATTTACAGTGATACCGTATAGGTTTGCATTTAGGACATTGTCAATATAGGTGGGTGAAAGTGCCGCAGTCTGATAATAAATCTCAACGAATCCGGTAGTTGATAATGGGATAGTTACATTTTCAAAAATATAGATTCCTTTTTCAACACAGTTTCCAGTTGGAATAGTTGCACATGGATCGTCAAAGTCATCAAAAATAAACGCACTTGAAGCTAAGACTGTACCAACTGTAGTCTTGGCTCCATTGTCGTGTCTGTAGATGGTTAAGGTAACTGTCGTCGGTAAATTAATTCCGTCACAGTCACGATACAATATCATGGTAACATCATAATTACCTACAGAGTTACAAACATAGGTCATTTCTCCTCCTGCAATGTGTGATGCCTTTGAGACTTCCAAACTTAAAATGGTGAAAAATGAAACGAGTAAAAGTGTAAAATACTTCTTCATAATGTACACAGAAAATTAAAATACTAAAATCAATGATAAACAAAGATAGTAAAATAAATGAATAATTCATATATACTTAATGATATACAAAATCAAATTTATATTACTGTATATAAAATTTTACGCTGTATTTTCGCATAGAAGTTTAGCTTCTATACGCTTTCCCACTTAATCAAAATAATTGAATACTTCCTTTGTAAGTCTCTCCAGTCTTAAGTTTTACTATGTAAAAATAGTGTCCTTTGTTGCATTTTTTATGGTTTATACTGTTAAAACCATCCCAACAGTATTCCCCACTAACCGGGTCACATTTTTCATATTCATCAGATGAAAATACTTGTAGTCCCCAACGATCAAATATTTCTAGTTGTACATTTTCATTCAAATGTGTGTTGATGTAGAATACATCGTTTAGCAAATCGCCATTTGGTGTGAATGCATTAGGAATGATTGGTTTCCTTGGTGAAATTTCAATTTGAGTAGTGTGTTGGTCTGTACAATTCCCATTTCGTGCTATTTGTGTAATGATGTGTGTTCCTGGATTTGTAAAGACATAAAAAGGGTTTTTTAATTCGCTAAAGAAACCATCGGTAACAATGGAATAGTTAACAGTTTCAGCATTGGTCGATTTGTCCCAAATTTGGAATTGTTCGCCGATTGTAAACGCTTCATCACTAATGTCAAAACTTGCCTGTGGGGTAGGAAATACCTCGATATAATTATCCAATTCCTGCAATGATTCGCATCCATTGTCAGGATTGTAAACATACAGTCCAATATCGTAAAAACCAGGTTCATCAAAATAATAGTCGACACTTAATCCTGTCAAAGTATCTTCTTCAATGTACCATGTATATTCAAAATTTGGATTATTTGACGCACCATGGAAGGTCACTGTTTGTGGATCGCAAGCGTGTTGTGGTCCAGCTATTTCATCTATTAGTCCATCGAATACCACCACGGCAGAGGATAATTCAATAACACAATCCGAATAGTGAACCCATGCCGTTACGGTATGGGTTTCTGCGGTATTAAACGTGATACCAGAAGGATGTAAATCAGTTGATGAAGTCTGATTTGCATTTGGTCCAAAATTCCAAGTAACAGTTACCGGATAATTTTGATTTATTTCTAGCTCAAAATCAAATGAGTTAGACGTTAGGCATTGTTCGTCATTTTGAACTATAGATCCTGAAATAGGTTCTAAAAGTGTTATAGTCTTAACAGTGGTATCGGCACATTCAATGAGGTCTGTATAACTTACTAATGTTATGTCATAAGTACCGTAATCTGAATAGGTATAGGTAGGTGAGCCCGTTTCAGTAGTATCAAATAGTGAGTTGCCATCTCCAAAATTCCATTCTGAGGTGTTAAAGTTAGAACTCCCATTTTCAAAACTTACGGTAAGTTCTCCACAAGGAGCTTGTGGATTATTTGTTCCAATAATTGCATCTGGGATTTCAATACTTGCAATATTGTAATTACAATTAGCTACTACATAAGTGAAGATTCTATTTATTTCACTTATCAAAGTTCCATTAGAACTGTACTCTTTTACTTTAACTCCGTTATAATAAAAGCCTTCATTTTCAGCATAAATATTGATAGTTCCATCAGCAGAAAGTGTTGTAGGGCATATGCTAGCATTTCCAAAGCTGTAATCGGCTGTAAATCCCTCATCCCATGTAATAGGATTGAAATCTCCTACGGCTGGAAGCCACATGGATGGATCTGCAGGAGTATTAATATAAGGAGTGAAAAATTCATATGTCAAGGTATTTGAATCAACAGATGGGGTAGCGGAAACATCAATGTCAAAATAACTTTGATGACAAACAACAGCAGGTGGATCTGAATTAAAATAAGGACTAGTATGACATGTATAACCAACGGCTAGTGGTGGGATGATTGCCTTATAGGTGATTCCAGTATTGAGAGGGTCATCTACGTTGGTATTGTAGCCAGGCGAAAGGTTACCGGTTCTTATGAAAATTTCAATAAAGTCTGATGAAAATCCAATTTGAACATTTTCCCATATATAGATACCCTTTTCTAAACAAATACCATCTGGCAGAGGGGCGCATGGGTCTGTGTAATTGTTTGATATGGTGTCTATTATAGGGTTGACACCAGTTGTGCTAAAATCTGTTTCTGTAGCATGATAGTAAATAGTTACAGCCAGCTGAGATTGTGGGGCTGGTACTGGGGTTGAGTTAGGGTTGCAATTCCGATAGGCTACAAGAGTTATCGTATAAACTCCGGGAGAAGTACAAACATAGGTTAATTCTCCTCCTGCTATATGGGTGGCTGATAAATTGGTTGGTAAAATAAAAAATAATATAGCTAGAGAAATGAACGAAAATATACGTTTCATAAATTTAGAAATTTAGAAAATTGAAAAATCCAGAGCTTAAATATAATAATTTTATTGAAAATAGATTAATTAAATTTTATAATTCATCAATTCCGGTTTGATTTATTGGAATTACTGATTGTTTAAATCTTGAGTTGAATCATCAAAATTATTCATACTATACGTCTTCAATTGTGAATCTTTTTGATAGGCTTTAATGTTTGGATTATTTTGTAGGAATTTAAGCCCCTTCTCAAATTCTATACTAAGGATGGCTGTGGCATAACACTGCTTATGTATAATACATTTATAAGACTGCTAATGCCTGCTTCTCTGTTTAATAGATTTATAGTAAAATCAATTTTATATTGTTGTAGATGATACTTTTATGTTGTATTTGCGCATAGAAGTTTTTCTTCTATGCGCCTTTCCTACTTAATCAAAATAATTGGATACTTCCTTTGTAACTCTCTCCAGTTTTAAGTTTTACGACGTAAAAATAGTGCCCTTTGTTACATTTTTTATTTTTTATACTGTTGTAACCATCCCAACAGTATTCTCCACTAACCGGGTCACATTTTTCATATTCATCAGATGAAAATACTTTTTGTCCCCAGCGATCGAATATTTCTAGTTGTACATTTTCATTTAAATGGGTGTTGATGTAGAATACATCGTTTAACAAATCGCCATTTGGTGTGAATGCATTTGGAATGAATGGTTTCCTTGGTGAAACTTCAATTTGAATAGTGTGTTGGTCTATACATTCCCCATTTCGTGCTATTTGGGTAATGATATGCGTTCCTGGAGTTGTAAAGACATGTAAAGGGTTATTTAATTCGCTAATGAAACCATCGGTAACAATGGAATAGTTAACAGTTTCAGCATTGGTTGATTTGTCCCACATTTGGAACTGTTCTCCGATTGTAAACGCTTCATCACTAATGTCGAAACTAGCCTGTGGGGTAGGAAATACCTCGATATAATCATCCAATTCCTGCATTGATTCACATCCATTATCAGGATCGTAAACATACAATGCAATATCGTAAAAACCAGGTTCGTCAAAATAATAGTCGACACTTAATCCTGTCAAAGTATCTTCTTCAATGTACCAGGTATATTCAAAATTTGGATTATTTGATGAGCCATGGAAGGTTACTGTTTGTGGATCGCAAGCGTGTTGTGGTCCTGCAATCTCGTCCAACAATCCTTCAAAGACATTTACGGTTGTCGAGAATTGAACTTCACAAGATTTATAACTAATATTTGCGTAGACGGTATAGGTTCCTGCAGAATTAAAAGAAATACCCATTGGATTTAAATCTGTGGATGTAGTTTGATTGGCATTTGGACCAAAATCCCAAATTACGTTAACAGGGTAATTTTGATTGATGATAAATTCGAAATCAAATGAATTGGAAGCCAAACATTGTTCACTATTTGGAATAATGGAACCAGATATTGGTTCGAGAATAGTTACTGTAATTACTGCTGTGTCAGCACATTCAATATCATCCGTATAACTTATTAAAGTGATATCGAAATCCCCATAATCTGAAAAAGTATGTATAGCAGTATCTAGTAAACTTATGTTATCCGGCGAGTTCGGATCTCCAAAATTCCATACTGAAGAATTATAGTTGGTACTTTGATTTACTAATGTTAAGGTTAGCTCTCCACAAGGTAATTGTCCTTGATTTAATTCTGCAACTTTAATCCCTGCTATATTGTAATTACATTCTACTGCCACATAGGTGAAAATTCTTACAATTTCACTGACTAAAACACCATCTGTATTGTATTCTTTTACTCTTATTCCATTATAAAAGAAACCCTCAGAATTAGCTGTAACATTGATCGTGCCATCAGAAGTTAATTCAGTCGGAGTGGTGCTTTCCGGGCCAAAACTATAATTGTCGGTATAGCCTAAATCCCAAATAATGGTATCGAAATCATTGATGTTGAGATCCCAGAAAGCAGGTGATGCTGGCGTATTGTCGTAGGGAGTGAAAAATTCATATTCCAAAGTATGCAATGGATTTGAAGGCGTACACGAGACGTCAATTTCATTATTTGAATAAAGACAAACTACCGCTGGCGGATCTGAATTGAAGGTAGGACTTGAATGACAGATCATGCCACTTGCAAGTGGCGGGATTAAAGCTTTAAAAGTTACTCCGGTATTAACAGTTAAGACAACATTAGTATTATAGGTTGGGGAAAGTGAGTTGTCTCGAACAAAAAGTTCAATGAAATCCTGTGAAAAACCGATTGGTACATTTTCAAATACATAGGTACCCTTTTCCAGGCAAATACCATCAGGAAGTGGAGCGCAGGGATCAGTGTAATTGTCTGAAATATTCTCCAGTACGGGTACAATATTGGCAGTTTCTCCTTGATCACCGGTTTGGTGGTTATAATAAAAAAGCCTATTAGGTTGTAAATTTGCCGAAACCGGACCACAGTCTCGATACATTATTAAGGTAACTGTATAAACTCCGGGAGAAGTACAAACATAGGTTAGTTCTCCCCCTGCTATATGGGTGGCCGATAAATTGGATGGTAAAATAAAAAATAAAATAGCTAGAGAAATGAACGAAAATATACGTTTCATAAATTTAGAAATTTAGAAAATTGAAAAAATAGAGAGTTTAAATGTAGCTTTTTTATTTGAAAATGAGTTGATTAAATTTTATTTTTCGTCAACTCTGGTGTGATTTACTGGAATTATTGATTGTTTAAATCTTGAATTGAATCATCAAAATTATTCATACTATACGTCATCAATTGAGAACCTTTTTGATAGATTAAATAGGCTTTAATATTTGGGTTGTTTTGTAGGAATTTAACTCCCTTTTCTAATCCCATACTGAGGATGGCTGTGGCATAAGCATCGGCGTAAATACACTGCTTATGTATAATAGTAACACTTATAAGGCTACTCATGCCTGCTTCTCCGGTTAATGGATTTATAGTGTGCACATATTTTTCTCCCGTAATTTTGTTCACACTTACTTTCCGGTAGTTTCCAGAAGTCGCAATAGCTTCATTTTCCAGTTTTATATATTCCTGAAAGTCATTACCTCTTTCTTGTTCAGGTTTATCAATGGCAATGATCCAATTGGAGCCATCCGGTTTAGTACCATTGCAATATAATTCACCTCCAACTTCTACCATAAAGGATTGAATTCCTTTTTTTAATAGATAATCTCGTATTAAGTCCACTGTATAACCTTGAGCTATGGCATTGAAATTTAAGCTTATTCTAGTATCGCTTTTTGTCAATAGAAATTGATTCAATTGTATTTTGTCCATACCCACAAATTTTAAAACTGAATCTTTCTTTGTGGTTGTGATGTTTACCTTTTTGTCTTTTCCAAAGCCGTATAGGTTAATTAATGGTCCTACGGAAGGATCAAAATAGCCCTGACTTTCTTTATGTACTTTTTGAGAAGCCGTAAATACAGCTTTGAAGTAAGGGTCTATTTCTGTAGTCTCGTTTCTGTTCCATCGTGATATGGTCGACTGGTCTTGGTAAGTGCTCATCGATTGATCAATAGCCTGGAATAAACTATCTATTTGATGTTTGAATGATCTATTTTCTTTATCGAAATAACTTATTTGATAGGTAGTACCTTGAGCTTCTCCTCGTAGTACTAACTTTTGTTTTTTGTTGCATGAACTTAATAAAAGCAGCACTAAAAATAGGCTGGTGACTTTTAATATATTATGCATGATCATTCCATTTTTGTTGACTTCGCAAAAAGGTTCCCTGACCTTGTGCAATCAATTTATTTCTTTCATTTCGAATTTCCGCTTTCGTCTCATAATGATTTTTACTTATGAGAATAATCTCACCTGTCGAAATTAAGGTGCCACTGTTAACTGGCCTATAAAAATGAAGGTGAAAACTGGAGGTTAATAGAAAATATTCCTTTTCTACCGAAGCTGACGCGAAATAGGCTGCATCATCTAATAATTTAAAAATAAATGCACCATGTAAACCTTTTCCCGCATGAAAATAGGCAGAGTCGACAGACCATTCTATGATGGACTTGCTATGGCTAACTATTAATTTTGACCCCTTAAATATTTCGTCATTTACCCTAGCCTTTGAATAGAGATTTTCTAGAAAGTCGAAATGTTTTTGCCGATTCATTTTTTTGGTTTTAGTCTGTAACCCACCGACAGTGAATAAACATCATATTTAAAACTATCAAACCCCTTTTTAAAGGCAGCAGTATACATCCATTTGTTATGTAGGTAACTTAATTGACTTTTGTATACCAATGGATGGTCGCTTTTATTGATGTCGCCATAGATTTCAGGGTATTCTCCTTTATCGAGATATCCATAATATCCACTTAAGCTGTTGTCCCAAATCCAGTTCTGATGTGTAGAGATAATGGATAGACCATATAAGGGCGCATCGTTCTGTCTATTGTTGATTGCATAGGTTTGCCAAACATATAGTCCGAGCATTAAATTCCATTCAATATGGTTAAAAAACTTATCGGAGTTGTGGTAGCCCTTACCAAAACTCAAGGCAAAGTTATATCCAGGAGCATCCGTAAACCTGGCATTGTTAAAATGACCACCAGATGCAGTTCTCAACCCTACATGAAGACTCATGTCCGGATAGCGTTCATTATTTGAAATAAGCTGATACTTGAATTCCAGTAGTACATCGCCAGTAGCACTCCCCTTCGGGTCAAAATCTCTAGCTCTTCTATCGTTCCGGGCCTTCTCAGACATGTTGTACCATTCTTGTAAAGCAGTTATTTTTAAGGCCGCTTTTCCATTTGCAACAGGCACGTAAATTTCTACAGCAAGGTCGAGAGTGTTATCTTCCGGGTGACTGAATTGGTCGAAGCGCAATTCGAACTGTATTACAGAATCTAATCGAGCCTTATAAACATCAGGAATAGGAAGCGCATTGGGGCCCATGTTTGCAGGATTGGTGATAATGTATTGGCTCCAATGTGGATCTCCTACCTCCCAATTGTGTAACTCATTCCACCAACCAAAGTCCTTTGGTTGGGTTTGAGCTAAACCTACAAGGGAAATACCTACTGTTGAAATAAATAATAAGGCTGTTTTAAGTAGATTCATTATTAGTCTATTTTTCCAATTACTATTTCATGCATAAGAGAACGATCCAAATATTTATTGGATACTGCTAAAATTTCTTCTGGATGAATTGATCTAATCCGATCGACTAAGCTATGTATATGGTTGAAGTCCAGTTGATGTGATCTAAGATTTTTGAACAGCTCAGCTTGGTTGAATATTCCATCTGCAGAATTCAGAATATTCCCTAACATATAGTTTTTTACCAAATTCAATTCTTGCTCAGAAATGAGTTGTGTCCTTAATAGATTCAGCTCCTTATATATTTCGTCCAGAGCGTAATTCGTTACTTGAGCACCAACCTCAGTGCTTATCCCAAAATATCCAGTTCCAAGTAGAGAAACCTGGAATGATCCTATTCCGTAGGTGTAGCCCTTATCTTCCCGGATGTTTTTCATCAATCTGGAACCGAAGTACCCTCCTAAGACAGTACTAACAATTTTCATATTGAAATAATCTGGATGTAAGGCGTCAAAATTGGCATAACCTAAACGTATGGAGCTTTGCAGGGCCTTGGCTTTATTCTCGTGAATAAGTTTTGACTTCGGGTAATGAACGGTGTTATTAAATTCTTTGAATTCAATAAGTGATTTTTCATGTCCAAAATATTGCTCAACGAGTAACCTTTCCTGATCACCAAACTTACCGGCCATATACATTTCCATATTGGAAGCATGGTAATATTTTGCATGGAATTGTTTAATTTCCTCTAACCCGATTTCATTAAAATGCTCTTCTTTTAATAAGGCTCCGTAGCAGTTTTCATCCCCAAATAATGCGTTGAAGAAAATACCCCTTGATTTATGATGTACCTTTTCGTTATTTACTAAGAAATTTTGTCTTTTCTTTTGCACGATACGATTAAACTCTTCAGCAGGGAAAAGTGGCTCGAAAATTATTTCATACAGATAGGGGATTAGTTCTGCGAAATATTTACGCATACAAAATAACTGAATTGTGGTGAAATCTTGGTTATAATCTGTATTGATATACGCTCCCAAAAAGTCAATTTTCTCTGTTATTTCATCCGCCTTATGATGTGCAGTACCGCTTAGAAGTAAGTCCTTACATAGCGCTGCAGTTAGAAATTTGTCTTGTAATTTACTACCTGCATTAAGTCTAATAGTAAGGCTAACCAATTCTTGACTTCCTCCTTCCTGGCAAAAAAGCTGACTACCATTGCTGAATTCTATTGTTGAAACAGGAATATAAGTAGGTGCCTTGATGCCGTGTTTATGTGGTGCAATTGTTCTTTTCATCAGTCTTCTTTCTTTGCGTGATAAAATAAAGTTGAGCAATTTTCTTTAGTGAAAATTTCATTAGCCATTAATTGTACATCCTTATCAGTACTCTTTTGGTATTGAGCTAAATCTTCATTTACCAGGTTAGCATCACCCAATAATTCAGCATAACATAGTTCCATCGCTTTATCTAGTATACCTGCTTGCTGGTACAAATGGGAGGCTTCAAATTTATTTTTCAATTTGGTAAGTTCCCTTTCTTGAATAGTCTCTTTTTTTAACTGCTCTAATACTTCCCAAATGGCTGCATCTCCTTCTTCCATACTTACACCATCAGACAATTTCCCAATGATATAGAGCAAACCTGGATCTAAGTCACCACCTACATAGGCGTCTATTTCTGTAAAGATTTGCTTTTGTCTCATGAGTATTTCATGGAAACGAGACGAGCGACCACGAGAGAGAATATCTGAAAGGATGTCTACAACAAAGAATCTATTATCACGTCTGTCGCAAATATGGAATACTTTATAGATCATATTGACTGGTACATCCCTTTCAACATGCAGTATTCTTTCTTCTTTTTGTTTTGGTTCTGTCGGTAGATTTCTTTTTGGAACCTCTCTTTTCGGAATAGCTCCGAACCATTTTTCAACTAAGGCTATACTTTCTTCAATATCTACATCACCAGAAATACATAGAATGGCATTATTAGGAGCGTAATGGGTAAAGAAAAATTTCTTTACATCTTCCATAGTTGCTTGCTCAATATGCTCTATTTTTTTTCCAATAGTTGCCCATTTGTATGGATGTACTTTGTAAGAAAGATCCCTCAATAATAGGTAGGCATCACCATAAGGTTGGTTCAAATAGTTTTGTTTGAACTCTTCTATTACCACTTGGCGTTGTACTTCTAAACTTTTTGGAGTGAAGGCAAGACTCAACATGCGGTCACTTTCTAACCACAGTGCTGTTTCTAAATTTTCCTTCGGGATGGTGATATAATAATTGGTAATATCATTGGAAGTAAAGGCATTGTTTGAACCTCCCGCTGTCTCAACGTGGGTGTCAAAATCTGGTATATTGCTTGATCCCCCAAACATTAAATGTTCAAATAGGTGCGCAAATCCAGTACGTTCTTCGTTTTCATCACGTGCACCTACGTTATATAATAGGTTTAATGCAGCGATGGGACTCGAGCTATCTTGATGAATAATAACCTTTAAGCCATTATTCAGTGTGGTTTTATGGTAAGTAATCATTGTTCTAAATTTAGCTAGTAAATCAAATCTTCTTTCAGTTAATTTGATTCAAAAATTAAAGGCTAGTAGATTGATTTTTGTCTTGCTTTGTGCATTTTTTAATAGGGACAAGTTAAAAAGAAAAGTTTAATTGGCATGGCATAAAAAAAACCGGCTATTCACCGGTTTCATTTATGCTTTTTTTCTTCTTTTAACCTCTTCTGAGAGTAGTCTAAGTTCTCGACCGGTTTGTCCTGCAATAGAAGTATTTTCTTCTGCTCTACGAATTAGGTAGGGCATTACGTCTTTAATAGGGCCAAATGGAACATATTTTACAACATTGAATCCAGCATCAGCAAGATTGAAACTAATATGGTCACTCATACCTAAAAGTTGTGCAAAATATACTTTGGAACTGTCTTTTTTTACCTTGTGTACCTTCATTAAGCCACATAAATAATCTGAACTTTGTTCATTGTGCGTACCAGCACAAAGAGCCATTCCAGGTAAATTATCCATTATATACTCTAAAGCTAAATCATAATCTCTATCTGTGGCGTCCTTAGTTGGTTGGATAGGTGATTCATAATTATTGATTTTAGCTCTTTCTCTTTCCTTTTCCATATAGGCTCCACGAACAATCTTAACACCCAAGAAATATCCATTCACTTGAGAATGTTTGTGAGACTTTTTAAGAAAGTCAATCCGGTCGTGACGATACATTTGAAGCGTATTGTAAATGATGGTAGACTCTTTATTATAATTCATCATCATTTCTTCAACGATTTGATCAATAGCCCCTTGTATCCAACTTTCTTCCGCATCAATCATTACCGGAACACCTAGGCTATAGGCCTTTTTACAGATTTTATCTATGCGCTGTATAGCGAAGTGATATTGTTTTTCTTCAAGTTCAGTTAAGGGAGATCCTTCGGTTAATTTTTGAAGTAAGGAAAGAGGCATTACCCCTGTTAACTTGAATACTGCAAAAGGTACTGCTGGATTTGTCTTAGCAATATCTATAGTATTGGAAACCATTTTAGCCGTTCGATTGAAATCTTCTTCGGCTTCTTTCCCCTCTACAGAATAATCCAGCAGGGATTGTACACCATGTTCAGCAAGCTTGTCCATGGTATTGTTACATTCATCAATACTCTCTCCTCCACAAAATTGAGCGAAGGCAGTACTTCTTATTAATCCAATAACTGGAAGCCCTAATTTTAGACTAATGGCAAGCATTTTTGTTCCCAAAGCATTAAGCTTTGGGTGAGCCATAAGTTTAAAAAGCCAAAGGGCTCTTTTCAATTCTTTGTCCGACTTGTATTTAAAAGCCGTTTTCGTATTGTCAAAAGAAATCATATGTATAAATTCTACCGTACAAATATAATTTTTATTGAATAGATTTTACTGAAAAAAACAGTCATTTTTTGTAGTTCAAATTTCAAGCATTTATACTTTCCGAACTATGCGCAATATCAAGGTTTATATGAGCTGTCAAATCAATGAAATCAAATTGTATTTGCTGTGTTACTTATAGTTAAGTATTCTATATTTGTTAAAAAGATTAAAATGGAAATACAGGCGCAATATCCAATATATATTGGAGATGACCATCTTGGGGATTTGAATGGTATTCTGGAAGAATTTTCAGATAAATATTCAAATATTTTTATCATCGTAGATGAAAATACCAAGGAACATTGCCTTCCATTTTTATTACATTCTGTTCCCTTTTTAGAGGGCTATGATGTTATTGAAATTCCTTCGGGTGAGGAAAATAAGACATTGGAGATTTGTCAGGGTATTTGGGCGACATTGACAGATGCGAATGCTGATAGACAAGCATTAATAATTAACCTTGGTGGTGGGGTGCTTTGTGATTTGTCAGGATTTGCAGCTGCAACCTATAAACGAGGAATCCGATTTATCCATATACCAACTACCTTACTTTCTCAAGTGGATGCATCTGTTGGATCTAAGGTTGCCGTAGATTTTTCGGGTTTTAAAAACCAAATTGGAGTTTTTGCAGATCCTATGATGGTTTTGATAGCTCCACATTTTTTATCTACTCTTGAGCAAAGACAATGGTTGAGTGGGTTTGCTGAAATTATAAAGCATGCTCTTATTGCTGACGCTAACTACTGGACACTTGTTAAACAAGGGTTTGAACAGAGTTTATTGATTGATTATATTTATCAATCTGTCTGGATAAAAAAGGAAGTAGTTTTAGGAGATAGAGAAGAATCAGGGAATAGGAAAATATTAAATTTTGGACACAGTATTGGCCATGCTATTGAAAGTCACTTCTTGAATTCGGATGCACCATTATTACATGGAGAAGCAGTAGCCATAGGAATGATATTCGAGGCATTCCTTTCCATTGAATTTGCAGGCTTATCTAAAAAAGAATTTGAAGAAATAGCTGCTTTTATCTTGGCTAATTATACCCTTCCCGAATTTACTTCTTCGGATATTAAAGAAATAGTTAAATGGTTAGAGCAAGACAAAAAGAACGATAAAGAGAATTTGCGTTTTGTGTTACTTGAAAAAATAGGTACTGCTACCTATGATGTGGTAATCTCAGAAGAGAAAATTATTGAAGCACTAAATATAGTTCCCACTTTACATGTCTAGATTAAAACTACATATATCTGGGTCAAAAAGTATTTCCAATCGCTTTCTGATTATGGAAGCACTAGGAGATAAAAATGTTGAAGTAGATAATTTATCTAATTCAGATGATTCGGAGGTGATGCAACATATCTTGGCGAATCGTGATCAATATTCCTGGGATGTTGGACATGCAGGTACTGCTATGCGTTTTTTAACAGCTTTTGCTGCTATTCAGAAACGAGATATCAAACTGTGTGGGTCAGAAAGAATGCATCAACGACCAATAGGTCCATTGGTAGAGGCCTTGAGAAATCTAGGTGCTCAAATTACCTATCTGGAAGAAGAAGGGTATCCACCCTTATTAATCAATGGTCAAGGAATAAAAGGTGGTGTGCTTAAAATAGATGGGCAAATGAGTAGCCAATTTATTTCTGCCTTAGCAATGATTGCACCTTGCATTTCTGAAGGACTTCATATTGAGATACAGAATGAATTAGTGTCACGTCCTTATTTGGCGATGACACTGGATATGATGTCAGAGTTTAAGGTTCAATCTGTGTGGAAAGATAATGTTATTGTGATACCTGAGCAGTCTTATGCTATTCATGATTATAAAGTGGAGTCAGATTGGTCTTCTGCTTCTTACTGGTTTTCTTTTATTGCTTTAGGTATACTACCTGAAATCGAATTATCTGACTATTTTAAGAGCTCTTCTCAGGGAGATTCGGAATTGGTGAATATATTTGAGCAATTAGGTGTGGAGTCACATATGGAGAATGGTGGTTTGGTGTTGACAAATTCTGGTGAATGTTGTGAATTCTTTTCGTACAATTTTCATGAACAACCTGACGTTGCTCAAACTGTGGCTGTTTGTTGTTTTATATTGGGGATTCCTGCTGAATTAACAGGTTTAGAGACTTTACCTATAAAAGAAACAAATCGGTTGATGGCCCTTCAAGTTGAGCTGGAGAAATTGGGAGCTGAAGTAAATATAAAAAATCAAGATACCCTGGTCTTGACTAAGCGAAACAGGGATATTCCAAACGAGCCAATTCAAATTGCAACCTATAAAGACCATAGAATGGCAATGTCGTTTGCTCCGGTGGCATTTATTTATCCAAATATTGAAATTTTGGATCGAGCCGTAGTAACAAAATCTTACCCTAATTTTTGGCAGGATCTTGCCAAGATTTAAACTTTTATTTTTAATTAGTGTTTAATACTTTGTTTTAATGGTTAAATCTATGAAAATAGTATAATTAAACAGCTTTTATCCCGATTTATATTCCTAACTTGATCTGATATAGTGTGTCGAATCAGTAAAAATGAGGGATTATGAAAATGTCAAAAATGAGTTGGATTTTAGGGGGAGTTTTTCTTTTAACAGTGTTCTTAGTAGGCTGTGAAAAGGAAGAATTCATTGAAGACTCTGCAATAGAAGAGAGCGTAGACTCTCAGGGGGAAATTGCTCATGGGGAGTTTAAATCTTATCCCATCGAGGGACAGTATATTGTAGAGTTTAGAGAAGATTTTGGTAATACCTTAATGTCGCCATCAGAGAATTATAAACAAGGTATTCTTCAATTAAAAGATAGGATTGTAAAGGAATTTCCTAAAGTGAAAATGGTAAATGAAGGAATTTACCAAGCGTATGGTCATGCTGTTAGAGGTTTCGCTGGTAAATTGAATCCAGAACAGCTGGCTTTATTAAAGGCAGATAAGCGTGTCAAAAATATCGAACAAGACCATATGATCATTTTGGTAAAACCTGATAAACCAGGTAAACCAGGGAATGGTGATGGTGATGATACTGAAGCTCCGGCACAAGATACCCCGTGGGGTATCACAAGAATAGGTGGAACTACAGATGGTACAGGATTGAGAGCCTGGATTATTGATAGTGGTATCGATATGGATCACCCCGATTTAAATGTGGACCAGACAAATAGTATTTCATTTTTAGTAGGTGGTTCGCCGTCGAATGCAAGTCCAAATGATCAAAATGGACATGGTACGCATGTTGCCGGAACCGTAGCAGCAAAAAATAATAGTTTTGGTGTTGTTGGTGTTGCTGCCGGTGCAAAAGTGGTTGCAGTACGTGTTTTAGATAGAAAAGGGTCTGGTACCTGGTCTGGAGTTATTGCTGGTGTAAATTATGTGGCAGCGAATGGAGTTAATGGAGAGGTGGCAAATATGAGTTTAGGAGGTGGTATATCAACCACTCTGGATGCTGCTGTTTTGACAGCCTCGGCTAATGTTAAGTTTGCTATTGCAGCTGGTAATTCAGGTTCCAACGCGAACAATTATTCTCCAGCAAGAGTGAATGGACCAAATATTTATACGGTATCAGCCATGAGTGTTGGTGATAACTGGGCTTCATTTTCAAATTATGGTAACCCACCTATCGAATATTGTGCTCCAGGAGTAGCTATCAAATCAACCTGGAAAAATGGAGGTTACAATACAATTAGTGGAACCTCAATGGCAGCTCCACATGTTTGTGGTTTGTTATTATTAGGAACTGTTACTACAAGTGGTACTGTGAATGGTGATCCAGATTTAAATCCAGATCCCATTGCACATAATTAATCCCATTAGTTTAATAATAAAAAAAGGCAGTCCTGAATATTCAAGACTGCCTTTTTTTATTCCAATAATACTCGAATCAACTGATACGATTTCCATTTTAAATCACCTCTCAGGATATCTATTTTTTTATCACCATTATCAATTTCGTAGACTTTATACCTCCTTTTACCATTCCAAATAATTTCCATTTTCTGAGGTTCATGGCTTTTGTTTTTAATTTCTAAAACAATTCCTTTACCTTCCTGATGAGGATACATTTTCTGAATGTATAAATGCTCATTTTCCCAATCGAATAAGCTGCTTTTCCTATTGGTATATACATTTTCAAGAGCTATCAAAGGGTATTGTTTATTGAGGTAATAAGAATCCATAGGGCGATTGGTAGTAGAGAAACTAATTGTGAATTCATTTTCATATTTCCCTTGTTCGCTTTTTCTATAACCGAAGTAGTTAGAGGTAAGGTAGCTAATAAAGTTGCTATTATAGCCAATTTGTGTTCTCCATCCGAATTCTGATGGTGCAACAGCCAATTCTCCAATTTCCCAAAAAGATTGGTTTTCACTGTATATGTCAGCTTGTAAAGAATGATTTTTTACACAAAGAAATTGACTTCCGAAAAAATTCAAGTTCCCTTGGCTATTATAATCTGACCTATCTAATTCGAATAATTGGCAATCAGTCTTAAAGTCATTAGAAGGGATATTTAACGGCCAATTCATATGGATGGAATAATCTGAAGTAGGTAGCTTGTCAAACTTGATATTTACTTTCATCTCATTATTTGGATGATAAAGGTAAATGGTTTTCTCACATCTAATGTCTTTTAGTCTACTATATACTTTATATATCGTACAAAGAGGGCCTTCTTTAAGTTTAATAAATTCTTTATTATCTTCTTTTATTGTATTGTTTTTTGGGTGTTTCCCATCAACAAGAAGCAGTGCAAATAGTTCCGATTCTGGTTTGATTAGATTGTCATCAGTTAAAGGGGATTTTAATTGATATATACCTTTTTTAGCATCAAACTGAATTTTCATTTTTTCTGGTTTATTAAAAATTTTGTTTGAATTCCTAGTGAAGGTAATTTCTTCAAATCCATATGGATCTATTTCATCTAATAAAATTACCGCTTGTCCATCTCCTATTTTTTGAAATGGAATAACTTTACCTTCCTTGCTTTTAGCACCATTAAAATTATTGGATATGGAAAGGCTTAATAGTCCACCTCGTTTAACAGGTAGCGCGTTGAATACAACAACATTTCGAGAGTCAATAGTTTTGACTTCAAATGCATTGGAATTTTGATTAGGGCTGTTGTATAGACTGTTTTTTTGAATATTACTTTGACGTATATTCCAAAAATCATCCATCGCAACAGTTAACTCCTTTCGATCTGAATATTCTTTTTGAATTACTCCTATACATTCATTGATTTTGATATCTGAGAATTGCTTATTAAGATCTATAAATTCGGGATATTTATTCAAAATTGTTTCATTCCAGAAAGGGGAATCTACAGTCCTTGAACCTTTTAATTTTTTCCCGGAAATTTTCCTAAATTTTTTAGCGAATTTATTGAAATTAGAAAGTATCAATTTAGGACTTTGGTGTGTCGAATTCCATTTATCTACGAACTCGCTAAGGTTTGGGTTTATTTGACCAGTTGTAGGAATTAAGCGGATGAGGCTATTCGGGTATTTAAAAGATTTGTTTTTTAAATTGTATAGATGTCTTGATATCGTATAAGATGATAAAGGTTTGGTAACATTTGAATAATAAATGGCATCATTTTGATTATATACCATCAGGTCTTTTTCCTTATAGTGGGATTGATAGACGTGAGGTTTTTTGTTGCTCTGAAAGTATTCAGGTCGAATATTGTATTGATTGTTTTGAAAGACTCCAATTTCAGTAATACCTCTATCCAAAAGATACTCCATATAATTTGGGCTCAGTCCCGAAGGATCAATTTGAACTTGGCTAACTGCTTCTAATCCGGCTTTAGAAGAGACCTTTAAACCTTTTTCAAATAGGTATGAGTATTCGTTGTTATTAGATAAGCTTGTGACAATTTGTTTATAGGCTGGAGATAATTCAATATATCCCTTTTTAATCATATTTAGGAGGTATTCTTCCTGTTCGATGGTTGCTTTGTCTAAATATTTTTGAATAGTCTGAAACTCAAATACCGTCCAGTGAAATTTAGACCAAAGGTTTTTTTTCGAATTATTCATTGTAAGGAGAATCGCCTGCTCAAGAAAGGAGAGTTCATCATTATCCCCTAGTGGAAATAGACTACTATAACTATACGATTCATTCAGTAGGTAAATATTTTTTGTCTTTACCGATGCTAATCGAATTCTTTCAAAAGAGACTGTGGAATCATTAACTAAGATTTCTATTTCAACTTCTCTGGGAGTTGTATTTTTAGTTAGGTATATTGGGTTATAACTGGTTCCATTGTTCGCAGTAAATGAGTTGTCTATGCCATCTATACGGATATTCACCAGCTGCTCTTCCCCAAAGTTGATGACTTCTGCACCCAATTCTCGGTAGAATTCACCATCTTTTTCTATAACTATATCTGTGTCAAAAAAAGTGATTCCTTGTTTTAGAGTATTCTGATAAATCATTAACCAAGAGTTCAAGTTGTGTTCGCTTGTAGACTCTAAGATAAAGTTTATTGGTTTCCCTGGAGACAGGAACTCAATTGGAACTGTTATAAATCCTATACCAGATTGACTATTCTCATGGTTGATTTCCTTTGACTGGAACTCTATTTCTAAGCCATGTTCTGAATGGAAAAATGGATTTCCTTCTACAAATTCGAAATCTATTTGGTGAATACTATCGATTTGAAGGGTATAACTTGCAATTTCCCCAGCTGGATTATTGAGCGAATAGGTAAATGCAAATTTTATCTTTTGATCACCATAGAAATTAGGAACTGGTTCACTTTCCCAATGAATTGTTTTGTTCTCTTTTGCATCAATTAAGAGGGCATTTTTGCTTGTGGTAAAATTGACAGGGTAAAAGATACTGGCACCTTCAATAACCTTATTATAGGCAGATAAAATGTGATAACTAGTAAAAAAGTCATTTGCTAAAGCAGTGCCGGACATGCTCAGTAAAAGTAGTAGACTAAAGGTATTTAATAGCTGTCTTTTCATAATGCACCTTTTTTGATGGTGATTTCTCTTAGGTCATTATCCTTAACCTGAATGTGGATATTCATTGTATTTTCAGGTAATAATGAGTCAATTTTATTTGGCCATTCAATTAGACAAAGCGCTCCACTGTCCAAATATTCTTCCGTACCAATGTCCAATGCTTCCTCTTCTTCTTGAATCCTATAGAAATCAAAATGGTAAATAACCTGATCGTTAGATGAATGATATTCATTTACGATAGAATAGGTTGGACTACTAATGTTCTCTGTTACACCAAGCTCTTTGCAGATCGCTTTGATGATGGTGGTCTTACCTGCACCCATATCAGCGTGAAATAGCCATACATTGCTTGATGAATGCTTTAATAGTTCCTTTGCGATAGCAGGAATTTCCGATTGTGAAAATTCAATAGCCTCCATTTAATTCGGTTTTAGTACAATCAGAGGGCATATCATTTCTTCTAATGAAACCCCTCCATGTTGATAGGTGTTTTTGTAATAATTTGAAAAATACTTATAGTTGTTAGGGTAAACCAAAAAAGTATTCTCTTTAGCGAATACAAATTTACTACTTACATTGAACTTTGGCAGCTGAACTTCAGTAGGATTTAATATTTCTAATACATCTTTTTTATTATAGTTCAGATTTTTACCTGTTTTATACCTCAGGTTGGTACTCGTTTCCTTATCTCCAATGATTTTGGATGGATCTTCAATATTAATCATACCATGGTCTGTTGTGATAATTACAGTCCCGTTTACTGATTTTATCAGCCTGAGTAATTCTATTAAGGTTGAGTTGTTAAACCAGGTAAGGGTAAGCTCTCTGTATGCCTTGTCATTAGGAGCCAATTCTTTGATTATTTCTGTATTGGTCTTGGCATGTGATAACATATCCACGAAATTATAAACTATGGTATTCAGTTTATTTCTTCTAATTTCATTGAACTTGCTAATTAATTTATGACCTTGGTTCTGATGGATGATTTTATGGAATTGATGTTTAATGTCTAGCCCTAGTCGTTGAATTTGATCTGCTAATAGATCGGATTCGAATTGGTTTTTTCCTCCTTCTTCATGATCGAATTTCCATTGATCAGGATATCTTTTAGAAATTTCAAGTGGACTTAAACCTGCAAAGAATGCATTTCGAGCGTATTGGGTAGTTGTAGGTAAAATGCTGAAATAAAAATCTTCCTTTTCAACTCTGAAATCTTTTTCAACAAGTTTTTTTATAGTCTTCCATTGATCCAATCTCAGATTATCAATTAGAATTAAAAATACTGGATTGTCACTTTCTTCTATGACAGGTTTCGCTAACCTTTCAAAGGCATTGTGGGATAGAGTAGGAGCATCCTCATCAGTAAACCAGTCAATATATTCTCTTTTGATGAATTTAAAAAATTCAGAATTTGCTTCCTTTTTTTGAATCGCCAGGACTTCATTTAAGGAACTATTCGCACTATCCAATTCAAGCTCCCAATAAACTAATCTGTTATATATATTTACCCAGTCATCATAATCTTGAGCCATGGCGATATCCATCCCAAGTTTTTGAAATTCTTTTTGATAATTGTAGGTAGTGGTCTCATTAACCAATCTGCTTTTTTCAAATTGCTTTTTGATGGTTAATAAAATTTGCATTGGATTAACTGGCTTTATCAGGTAGTCCGATATTTTAGCACCTATGGCTTCGTCCATTATGCTTTCTTCTTCACTTTTTGTAATCATCACAACGGGAAAAGTGAATTTTTCTGGAATTTTTGATAAGGTATCTAAACCAGAAAGTCCTGGCATATTTTCATCCAGAAACATAATGTCGATGGATGTTTCTTCTAGTAGATCCAAGGCATCTTGCCCATTGGTAACAGTAAAAACTTCATATCCTTTTTTTTCCAAAAAGAGAATATGCGGTTTTAGCATATCCACTTCATCATCAACCCATAAAATTTTTACTTTCTCCATTCTTTTATTGTGTTCGTTTATTATGCTTATTAAAACCCCAGTTCAATGCATTTATTGTCTAGTACGGTAGGTGATTTTATAGAATTATAATCATGTACCCAAATACATTTGTTATATTTGAGACAAGTGGGGGATTGAGTAAATATACTTCAGGTATAAATATAAAATAATTGTAACGAATTGAAGCAGAAAAACAAGATTTTCAATGATCCTATTTATGGCTTTGTGCATTTGTCGAATGCTATAGATTTTGAAATTATTGAGCATCCTTATTTTCAGAGACTAAGGAGAATTAGTCAATTAGGACTTACCTATTTAGTTTATCCTGGGGCCTATCATACTCGTTTTCATCATGCTATAGGTGCCTACCATTTGATGCAACAAGCTGTTAAAACCTTGCGAACAAAAGGTGTTTATATAAGTAAAGAGGAGGGGATAGCAGTATGTAGAGCCATTTTATTACATGATATTGGGCACGGTCCTTTTTCACATGCTTTAGAACATTCTATAGTGCATCAAATTTCACATGAATCGATTTCCAAATTATTGATGGATTATTTTAATCGAAAATTCGATGGGGAGTTGGATCTTACAATAGAAATATTTGAAGGTAAATACCATAGGAAGTTTCTTCATCAATTGATTTCGGGTCAGCTGGATATGGATCGATTGGATTATTTGAAACGAGATAGTTTTTATACCGGAGTGTCTGAGGGAGTGATAAATTCAGATCGAATATTATCCATGTTGAATGTGGTCAACGATGAATTGGTTGTTGAGTCGAAAGCTATTTATTCCATAGAGAAGTTTATAATAGCTCGTCGTTTAATGTATTGGCAGGTATATTTGCATAAGGCTGTATTGTCTGCAGAATTTATGTTGGAAAAAGTGTTGGAAAGAGCCAAAGAATTAGCGATGCAAGGAACAGAGGTTTTCGCTACTTCATCGATGTCCTATTTTTTAAAGAAAGAGGTTAATTTATCTGATTTTGAATCCAATCCTGAGGTATTAGATCAATTTTGTCATTTAGATGATTATGATGTTATTTCTGGAATAAAGGAGTGGATAAGGCATGATGATTTTATTCTTTCAGATCTGAGTAAACGTATTCTAAATAGGAATTTGTTTAAAATTCGCTTGCAAAATGATCAAATTAAGCCAGATTTCATTGCTCAATTAAAAAAACGAGTATTAACGAATTATCCGATATCTGAATCGGATTTAAAGTACTTTATATTAGAAGGTAAAATAAGTAACTTGGCCTATAATGCGGAAAAGGAGAACATTTTGCTTTTACAAAAGGATGGAAAATTAGTTGACTTGTTGAATACAGCAGATCAACTTAATATGTCCGTTTTATCACAAACTGTTGAGAAAGAATACGTATGTTTTCCCGACTATATTTAATTTTTTTTATTTTTGCCTTCTATGGAGTTTAAAGCAAAGCAGATTGCCGAAATTTTAGGCGGTGAAATTATAGGGAATCCAGACGCAATTATAGATAGATTATCTAAAATTGAAGAAGGGGAAGAAAGATCATTATCTTTCTTGTCAAATCCTAAATACACCCCTTATATATATACTACAAATGCTTCTGTAGTAATTGTAAATGCTGATTTTCAGCCTGACAAAGAAATAAGTGCTACTTTGATAAAAGTGGAGGACTCTTATCAGTCATTTGCTCAATTGTTGAATTTTGTTGAGTCTTTAAGAACAGATAAAGAAGGCATTGAGCAACCGAATTTTATTAATGAGACAGTCGTATTGGGAGAATCTCCATATATTGGGGCTATGTCTTATGTTGGAGAAAATGTAAAAATTGGAAACAATGTAAAGATTTATCCACAGTGTTATATTGGGGATAATGTAACAATTGGTGATAACACAGTTATTTATGCTGGGGTTAAAATATATCACGATTGTATCATTGGTGATGATTGTACAATCCATGCAGGAGTTGTAATTGGAAGTGATGGATTTGGATTCGCTCCACGTGAATCTAAGGATTATCAAAAGATTGCTCAAATCGGAAATGTAGTCATTGAAGAATTTGTGGAAATAGGAGCTAATACCTGTATCGACAGAGCTACCATTGGATCTACAATTATTCGCAAAGGAGCTAAATTGGATAACCTTATTCAGATTGCACACAATGTTGAAATAGGAGAGAATACGGTAATTGCAGCACAGTCTGGTGTGGCTGGTTCTACTAAATTGGGTGCTAATTGCATGCTTGGAGGGCAAGTTGCTGTAGCCGGTCATATTTCACTTGGTGATAATGTAAAAGTGGGAGCGAAATCTGGTGTGACCAATAGCGTGAAGAGTGATCAGGTGGTGATGGGATTCTATGCCTTTGACCACAAAAATTTCCAACGTTCATTTGTCTATTTCAGACAATTACCTGGATTGGTTGGACGTTTGAAGGATTTAGAGAAAATAGTTTTATCAGATAAATAATAATGGGAGTTAAGCAAAAAACCATTTCAAAAAGTGTTGTAGTCAATGGTATTGGTTTGCACACAGGAAAAAAGGTAAAACTTATTTTTCATCCGGCTCAGGAAGGTCACGGATTTAGATTTCAGCGTTCAGACCTGGAAGGAAAACCTATCATCAAGGCGGATGCGAATTTGGTTACAAAAACTGATAGAGGAACTACACTTGAATTCAATGGGGTAGAAGTGAATACAACAGAGCACGTATTAGCTGCTTTAGTTGGTTTGTCTATTGATAACGTTTTGATTGAATTGGATTCTTCAGAACCACCAATTATGGATGGTAGTTCGTATCCTTTTATTGAGAAATTGAAGGAAGCCGGTATTCAAGAGCAGAATGCAGATAGAGAATATTTCGTGGTAAAGGAACCAATTAAATATTCAGATCCTAAATCAGGAGCTGAATTAATGTTGATTCCATCCGAGAAGTATGAGATTACCTGTATGGTAGATTACAATACAAAGGTCCTCAATACTCAGCATGCTATCATGAATGATATCAGTGAGTTTGAATCGGAATTTTCCTCGTCCAGAACTTTTTGTTTCTTACATGAGTTAGAATCTTTAATTGAGAATAACCTCATTAAGGGTGGAGACATGAACAACGCTATTGTTTATGTAGATAGAAAAATATCTAAAGAGGAACTGAAGAAGTTAGCTCAGGTATTTGATAAAGATGAAGTAGAAGTACAAGAGAACGGTGTGCTGGATAATTTGGAACTAAGACATTCAAATGAGGCTGCCAGACACAAACTTTTAGATATTGTTGGCGACATCGCCTTGGTTGGAAAACCGATAAAAGGACGAGTGATAGCTACCAAACCTGGTCATGGACCAAATACAAATTTTGCGAAGATTATTAAGAAAGTAATTACCAAAGAAATGAAAAATCATACACCTCAATTTAATGTTAATGGGGAGCCAGTCTTGGATATTCATCAAATAATGAATATTTTACCTCATAGACCCCCATTTTTATTGGTTGATAAAATCCTTGAATTATCGAAGGATCACGTGGTAGGCTTGAAAAATGTCACCATGAATGAACCGTTTTTTGAAGGACATTTCCCAGGTGCACCGGTAATGCCAGGTGTTTTGCAAATAGAAGCTATGGCTCAAGCAGGTGGGGTATTGATTTTGAGTACGGTAGAAAACCCAGAAGAATACCTTACTTATTTCATGAAAGTGGATAAGGTGAAATTCAAAAGAAAAGTTCTTCCTGGTGATACTTTAATATTCGATTTGAAACTATTATCCCCAATTAGAAGAGGGATATGTCATATGGGTGGAAAGGCCTATGTAGGAGATAATGTAGTAATGGAAGCTGAATTGATGGCCCAAATTGCGAAAAAAAACAGCTAAATTATGAATCAACCTCTAGCATATATTCACCCCCAGGCTAAAATAGCTAGTAACGTAGTTGTCGAGCCATTTTGTACCATTCATAAGAATGTTGAAATTGGTGAAGGTACTTGGATTGGATCCAACGTTACCATTATGGAAGGTGCCAGAATTGGGAAAAATTGTCGAATTTTTCCTGGTGCCGTTATTTCTGCTATACCACAAGATTTAAAATTTGATGGTGAGGACAGTGTTGTAGAAATAGGTGATGGAACAACTATTAGAGAATGTGTAACAATCAACAGAGGAACAAATGCTACAGGTAAAACTATAGTAGGGAAAGATTGCTTGTTGATGGCTTATTGTCATATTGCTCACGATTGTAAATTGGGAGATAGTGTTATTATAGTAAATGGTGTTGCCCTAGGTGGTCACGTTACTATAGGTGATCACGCAATTATCAGTGGTTTATCTGCTGTTCACCAATTTGTAAATATTGGTGCTCATGCAATGATTAGTGGAGGTTCTTTAGTTAGAAAAGATGTTCCACCATTTGTAAAAGCATCAAAAGAACCGCTTTCTTTTATTGGTATTAATTCTATTGGATTGAGAAGACGAGGTTTTACTTCTGAGAAAATTGCAGAAATTCAACAGATATATAGAATTCTATTCCAATCGGATTATAATAACTCGAAAGCTATTGAAGTAATAGAGGCTGAAATGTCCGCTTCAAAAGAAAGAGATCAAATAATTTTCTTCGTACAGCAATCTAAACGAGGTGTAATGAAAGGTTATATTCGCGGTTAGGATGCAAATTGTACTTAAGGATATAGAAAAGAAATATGGCAAAGAACGAGTTTTTACTCGTCTTTGCTTTTCTTTTTTTATGGGGGAGCATTATTTAATATCCGGCTTTAATGGTTCTGGAAAATCTACTTTGCTGAGGATTGTTTCAGGTTCTGAAAAGGCCGCAAAGGGTTCTGTAACTTATTATCTCGATGACAAGGAGTTGCCTCAAGAGGAAGTCTTTAAATATATTTCTATCATTTCTCCTTTTACTAAAATGATAGAGGAGTTTACAATTCCTGAATTACTTGAGTTTTATCGTAAATTCAAACCATTAAAGGATGGTTATGGTATTAAGGAGCTACTTCAATTAGGTCGACTTGAGGAGTCAGTGAATAAGCCAATTCAGAATTTCTCATCGGGAATGAAGCAAAGACTAAAGTTGGCACTGGCTTTTATTACGGATGTTCCTATCCTGCTTTTTGATGAGCCTTGTTCCAATTTAGATAAGGAAGGTGAAGCTTGGTATGCTGAGTTAATAAAGCGGTTTAAAAAAGACCATCTTATAATTGTAGCTTCTAATCAAGTAGAAACTGAAGCCTTTTTTTGCAAGCATGTACTGGATGTTACCAGTTTTAAGAAAAAGAAATAAAAAAAAGCCTGTTAATTTTAACAGGCTTTTTTTTGTTTATTTTATTATAGATCCTAGCTGGACAGTTTTTTGATTGTTGGTTACAACAAAGTACTGTTTACTTTTATTTCCAATTTTCACCCATTCCATATCTTTTAAATCCAATGGAAGGAATAGGCTGGATTTAGTATGGGACATTACTTCAAAGTTTCCTTTCCCATCTCCAATTAATACGGCACCTATAGAGGCGTCATAACGCGTTGTTTCGAATTCTACATGAAACATATTCCCGCCAATAATTAGGTCGTCCTTACCATCCTTATTGATGTCTACAACAAGTATCCGGTTGATAGGTCCCATCTGAGCAATGATAGGTAGCGGAATAGCATCCATAGTACCTTCGTTGTTCATAAGTGTGACAGAATGGAAAGTATTGGCTTGTAAATGTAGCCCGCTTTCTAAGTTTTCTTTTCCATAAACATCCTCTAAGCTAGCACTTGCAAAGGATTCAAAACTTGGGAATTTTTCAGAAATTTCGGGAATCTGTTCAGTTGAACACTCTTTTCCACGCATAGGAACTTCTTTACCTTTGTAATATGAGCTTAGGACAATATCGTATTTACCGTTTTTGTCAAAGTCATTAGCGTAAATGTTTAGCGGTTTTTTCTCACTTGGGTGGAACTTATTATTGAGTCCAATGTTTCCTAGAATATAATCATCGTCACCATCCTTATCTAAATCACTTGCTTCAATACTATACCACCAACCGGTATGATTTTTTGGATTATATGTAGAAGTTTGATCTACTAATTCACCTTTTATATTGGCAAAATAACTAACTGGCATCCATTCACCAACGAGAATTAAATCTTCCGTTTTATCGCCATTGAAATCAGACCATACAAAGTCTGTAACCATTCCTATGTCTTCCAGTCCTTTTCCTTTTTCAGAGGTAATATTGTAGAATGTACCATTTCTGTTTTCAAGAAGGTAACTCTTTGGTGAAAATGGATATTGACCTGGAGTAGTTCTACCTCCAACAAATAAATCTAAATCTCCGTCTTTGTCAAAGTCATTAGCTTTTACTTTTAAGCCACTACTTATCATTTTAGGTAGGGCCTTTTTACTTCTGCTAAAGTTTCCTTTTCCATCGTTTAGGTAGAGCCTGTCTTGTAACCAAGGGGAATTTAATTCAAAATCACTTCCACCACCACTTACTACGTATAGGTCTAGGTCATTATCTCCATCGGCATCAAAAAATAAAGCATCCATGTCCTCGGAAAGTTTATCCTTTTCCAGTACAGGCATGTTTGTCTTATTAAATTTTCTTTTGGAATTCTGAAGGTAAATCACTCCAGATTGGCCTTTAGCGCCACCAAAAAAGATATCTTCAAGTCCATCACCATTAACATCACCAACTGCACTAAAAGGCCCTAGGTGAGATTGTGAATGTGGAAGTAATACTTCAACTTCATAGTCGTCGTGTTCATTTTCTATATGAGTAAAATCTAATCCAAAACTTTTATGATTTTCCATATAGATCGCTAAGTCCTTTTCCACATCGGTTTTTTCGCCTATTGCATTTTTTTTAATTTTCAATAGTTGGTTTGCCTTTATGTTTTTTAATGTTTGGAAAGTTCCATCTGTCCATTCGACCTCTACTAAATCAATTTTGGAAATTTTATTCAATCCGAAATGTAAGGTGTGAGGAACAGAAGATTGATATCCTCTGGTGGGTGAAAGCTCCAGAATTTGTTTTTCACCTTCGCCATAATAAATACTCACCTTTGAATGCAAGGCATTTCCTTCTAGTTTTATTTGTAAGAAATTATTGCCGTTTAGACTTTCGCTATTGTTTCTGTACAATAACATCTTTTGATCAATGTTGTTGATTACCAGATCAAGGTCACCATCACCATCAAGATCGGCAATAGATGATCCGTTGGAGTAAGTTCCAAAATCTAATCCTGCCTCTTTTGAAATATCATCAAAAGTTAAATCACCATTATTCTTGAATAAAACATTAGGGATTTTTACATCTGGCATACCGTCGATTAGGTCATCCATCTCTTTTCTAGAAACCGGAGTAGTACTTTTCAACATTTTATCCAATCTTATCTGGAAATCATTATCAGAGAAATATTTTCTGAACCCATTGGTTACAAAGTAGTCTTTAAAACCGTCATTATCCAGATCTGCAAACATCGCTGACCAGCTCCAATCTGTTTTGGCAACATCTGCCATGAGTGCAATATCTGAGAAATAGTCATTTCCATTATTCAATTGTAGACTATTGAACATGTATTGGTGTTGCCTTTTCATTCCAGATGTAAGAAACTTCGCTAGGTCTGTATTCATCGCTTTCATTAGCGTTTTGCTTCTGAAATGATCGCTTGGAGTCATGTCTACTACACCAATCTCCATTGAACCATCGTTGTTGATGTCAGCAATGTCACAGCCCATACCAAACCAGGAAATATGTTTAGTTCTCTTTTTTATCTTGTCCTTGAAGGTTCCATCTCCCTGGTTTATGTACATGAAGTCAGGAACGTCATAATCATTCGTTACATAAATATCTGGAAGGCCATCCGAATTAATGTCGCTAACAACTAATCCCAAACCAAAGCCATAATTTAACAAGCCTGCTTCATCCGTGACGTTAGTAAAAGAACCATCTCCATTATTTCTAAATAATTTATTACTTACTTTTTGAAGCACCTTTTTGTCTTCAATTAATTCAAAGACATCTTTTAGTGATACATCATAATAAACGGAATGATTTACTACAAAAAGGTCTAAATCACCATCGGAATCATAATCTAAAAATGCAGATTGAGTGGAATTGTTGTTATCCTGAATTCCATACTCCTTTGCAGATTCTTTGAAAGTTAAATCACCATTGTTAATATAAAACTGATTTGGACGTGTATTTGGATTTAATTTATAGCCAGAGTTACATACATAGATATCCAAAAATCCATCATTATTAACGTCAGCCATAGTTGCTCCAGTGGACCAAAATTTTGAGAATAGCCCGGCTTCTTTGGTAATGTCTTCAAATTGTAAATTTCCCTTATTAAGGTACAGACGGTTACTCACCATATTACCTGTCATTAAAATATCAGGTAAACCATCGTTATTAATATCTCCTATAGAAACACCAGCTCCATTGTAGAAATATTCGTAACCCAAAATATTCTGTCTGGTAGCAAAATTATCAGTTAGCTTATTCTTAAAATTTAGCCCTGATAATTTCGAAGGAACCTTAGTAAATAATTTATCCTTTGGTAAGGCTTTTATTTTTTTTGTTTCTGGAGATTCGCAGGCGGTAAATAATAGTATAAAGGAAAGTATGCAGCTTCCTGCAATTACTTTTGATGACATTTTCATAAACATAGTCAATGATTGGGGGGCTGTTTATTATTTTGAGATTTAGACCCTAAATTTACTTAAAAATTAGGGTATTAACACTTCAATTCACTTTAATTAACGAATGTTTTACTTCACACCATACAGTTGTATCCCTCTGTTGTTGTTGGTGATGATAAAGTGTTGCTTTTTATCTGGTCCAATGTTTATCCATTCCATGTCTTTCGCGTCGAAAGGAGCAAATAGTCCAGATGTAGGGAAGGGTAAAGCCTTAAAATTACCTTTTCCATCTCCACTTAATACATTTCCATTAGAGGCATCGTAGCGAGTGGTTTCAAATTCCGTGTGATACATGTTCCCAATGGTTATTAGATCTTTGGTTCCATTTTGATCAATATCCTTCACCATTATTTTATTGATGGACGAAAGCTGAGCTTCAATGGGTAGCTCAATTTTTTTCAAGGAGTCGTTTTGATTCATCAATACTATTGAGGCAAAGGTATTGGCTTGTAGGTGTAAGCTTTTCATAAGATTTTCTGTTCCATACACTTCTTCCAGACTGGCATTGGCAAAAGATTTGTAGCTAGGGAATTTATCCGCCAATCCTGGCATTTGTTCTGTAGAACATTCTTTTCCACGCATGGGTACCTGTCTTCCTTTATAATAGGAGCTTATTACGATATCGTAATTACCATCTTCGTCAAAGTCGTTGGCATAAATATTCAATGGCTTTTTATAAGTAGGATGGAATTTATTGTTCAACCCTATGTTTCCAAGGATATAGTCGTCATCACCATCCTGGTCCAGATCGGATGCTTCTATACTAAACCACCACCCTTGTAAATTGTCAGAAGGGTATTGGTCATTTTGATTAGAGAAGTAACCTTTGCCATTGTTGCTGAAATAACTTACCGGCATCCATTCTCCAACAACAATAAGATCGATAAAGTTATCTTTATTGAAGTCTGTCCAAACAAAATCAGTCACCATTCCAATTTTTTGAAGTTCATGGGCTTGTTTTGGAGTGACATCTTTAAAATAACCATTCTCATTTTTAAGTAAATAGCTTTTTGGGCTATAAGGATATTGCCCTGGGAGAGTTCTTCCTCCGATAAAAAGGTCCAGATCCCCATCCAAATCTATATCTGATGCTTTCACTTTAGCACCACTACTAATCATTTTGGGAAGTGAATTTGTACTCTTTTTAAAATTTCCTTTTCCATTATTGATATACAAGCGGTCTTGAAGTAGAGGAGAATTTTGATCGAAATCACTTCCACCACCACTTACGACGTACAAGTCTTTAAAGCCATCACCATTGGCATCGAAAAATAAAGCATCCATGTCTTCAGATTCTTTATCTTTTTGGAGATCCTGGCAATCCACCTTGTGAAAATTACCATTGCCATCTTGTGTGAAAATGCTTGCAGCTTGACCTTTTGCTCCACCTAGAAATAGGTCATCGATACCATCATTATTGATGTCTCCAACAGCTGAAAAAGGTCCTAACTTAGATTGTGAATGTGGTAATAATACTTCCACCTCAAAATCGTCGTGTTTGTTTTCTTGGTGTCGATAGTGTATACCACGTTTAGTCCCATTTTCCATCGATAACATAAGGTTAAACTTTTTAGCCTTCGGTTTACGGGTATTCTTACGTTTTATTTTTAATAGTTGATTTGCTTTGGTTGTAGCAATTTCCTGTAATTGTCCATCTGGCCAAACAATTTCAATTTTATTCACTTTTTTATAGTCCCCCAACCCAAAGTGTAGAATATGGGGCATAGATGATTGATAACCTCTTGTTGGTGAAAGTTCCTGAATTTGAAGTTTTCCTTCCCCATAGTGGATGGTAACTTTGGAATGGATATAATTTCCTTTTAATTGGATTTGAAGGTAATTATTGACTCTTTGTTCACTGTTGTTTCTATATAATAAGAGATCCTGATCTGTATTGTTAATTACCAAATCTAAATCTCCATCATTGTCTAAATCTACCGAAGCAGAACCGTAGGAAAAGGTAGCTTTTTCTAGTCCAGATTCCTGGGCTATATCTGTAAAAGTTAAGTCCTGGTTGTTCTTGAACAATATATTTGGAAGCTTTACCTCTGGGATTTTAGAGTATATATCTTTTACATCTGCTTCCGTCAATTGCTTACCGGAATCCTTTATGTTTTTAACATAATATTGAAAGTCATTATCTGTCGAATATTTCCTAAACCCATTGGTGATAAAGTAATCTTTAAAGCCGTCATTATCTAGATCGGTAAATAAGGCTGTCCAACTCCAATCCGTTTTTCCAACCCCGGCAAGCATACCAATTTCAGAGAATACATTATCTCCATTATTGATTTGTAAGGTGTTGAACATATATTGTTGTTGTCTTTTTAATTGGTCGACAAGTAGTTTGTTGAGTCTGGGGTCCATCGTCTTCATTAGGGTTTTACTTCTAAAGTGATCGTTGGGACTCATGTCTACTACTCCAATATCTAAAGAGCCGTCATTGTTGATGTCTGCAATATCACATCCCATGGAACTCCATGTAATGTGTTTGGTGGTGGATTTGATTTTATCAACAAAGGTACCATTGCCCATATTGATGTACATGAAATCTGGAACATCAAAATCATTGGCTACATAAATATCTGGTAACCCATCTGTATTAATATCACTGACTACCAATCCTAAACCAAATCCATATCTAAGCAGGCCAGCTTGTTCAGTTATGTCTGTAAATGTGCCATCTCCGTTGTTTCTAAAAAGGCTATTACTCACCTTTTTTAATTCATTTTCATCCTTGATTTTCTCTAAGATTTCAAAAATGGTTGATCTGAAAAAGGCAGCATGATTCATAACAAACAGATCCAAATCACCATCGAGGTCATAATCAATAAAGGCTGATTGAGTAGATCTATTTTTATCCTGAATACCGTACTCCTTTGCACATTCTTTGAATGTGTTATTTCCATTATTCAGGTAAAACTGATTCGGTCTGGAATTTGGATCATTATTTGGCCCTGAATTACAAACGTATATATCCAAAAAGCCATCTCCATTCAGGTCGATCATTGTTGAACCGGAACACCAAAAGTCTGACAGTAAACCCGCTTTTTCTGTTATGTCCTCAAATTTTAAATTCCCTTTGTTCAGGAATAGTTTGTTGGGGACTTGATTTCCGGTAACAAAAACATCTTGAAGTCCGTCGTTATTAATATCACCTATGGCTACACCCCCTCCGTTGTAAAAATACTCGTAGGATAGGATGTTTTCATTTGTATTAGGGTTATTAACTATCTTATTGTTGAAGTCAAGCTGACTTATATTCTTAGGTATCTCAGAAAATAATTTTGTCTTCGAAATAGCATTGAGTGCTTCTTCTTGAGGAGAAGAGCATGCGCTAAAAATTATATTTGTAAATAGGGTTATATAGAGGGGTAATAGAGGTTTTAATCGTAAGATCTGCATGTCTGGGTCAGGTACTTTGTCAGTGTTTATCTTAAAGATGCGAATTTATCTCCTAAATATACTAATATTTATAACCGTCTGTTTATGTTTTAGATTCGTTTTGTGTTATTTCTCATCAATTACTACAATAATTTAATATTTGATGAAATTTTAAACAATAAAACCCTTATAAGCTAGTAGCTCATAAGGGTTTTATATATTGTGATGCACATCTACCTTACATACTGTGCGGTAACCTGGTCTGTTTCCGCTCCATCATATACCGTGTATATGAAATCGATAGTGGTAAAACTTATATTTGAATTTCCACTTCCTGAGATTTCATTTCCTTTTACAGTCTGGTTTGAAATCATAAGTGAATTATCCTCAATGAATATAGAGACATATTCTGTTTCTCCTAAATTGTAAAAATTCGAGATTTGAATATGATCCTCATCTAAACCTTTACTGATAATTACAAAGTAATCGGATGGTCCAAATTGATCGCTGGACTCATGACAAGTCCATTCACCAATGTATTCATCTCTTAAATCTCCTGAGGTGATTGTATCATCTTCACAGGAATAGAAAAAAACACTTAGGAATACTATTCCAATTATTAATCGTAAACTGGGTAATTTAAAATAAGTCTTCAAGGATATCATTATTTACAAGGTTAGGCATTGTTACCTTTAGTTTTGGTTCACGCTCCATAGCTCTTTCAATAGCAGTCATAGCACCTTCGTTTCTGGCCCAGCTTCTTCTGCTGATACCATTGTTTACATCCCAAAATAACATATTGGTCAATCTACGCTGAGCATCATCAGTACCATCTAAAAGCATACCAAAACCACCGTTCATAACTTCTCCCCAGCCTACACCACCACCATTGTGGATAGAAACCCATGTAGCGCCTCGGAAGGAGTCACCAATAACATTGTGAATTGCCATATCTGATGTGAATTTTGACCCATCGTAAATGTTTGAAGTTTCTCTAAATGGAGAATCCGTACCAGACACATCGTGATGATCTCTACCTAGTACAACAGGTCCTAGCTTACCTTCAGCAATAGCTTTGTTGAAAGCGGATGCAATTTGCATTCTACCTTCTGCATCAGCATAAAGTATTCTGGCTTGTGAACCAACAACAAGTTTGTTCTCTTGAGCACCTTTGATCCACGTGATATTATCCGACATTTGTTGTTGAATATCTTCAGGTGAGTTTTGCTTCAAATCTTCAAGAACCTGACAGGCAATTCTATCTGTTTCTTCAAGGTCTTCCGCTTTACCGCTGGCACATACCCAACGGAACGGCCCAAATCCATAATCGAAACACATTGGTCCCATGATGTCCTGCACATAAGAAGGGTAACGGAAATCGATATTGTTTTCTGCCATTATATCTGCACCAGCTCTCGAAGCTTCCAATAAAAAGGCATTACCGTAATCGAAGAAATAAGTTCCCCTAGCGGTATGTCCATTAACAGCGTCTGCATGTCTCCTAAGTGTAGATTGTACTCTTTCTTTAAATAATTCAGGGTTGCTGGCCATCATGTCGTTTGATTCCTCAAGGCTCATGTCAACTGGGTAATAACCTCCAGCCCATGGATTGTGAAGAGATGTTTGATCTGATCCCATATCAACATATACATCAGTAGCTAAGAATTTCTCCCAAACATCTACTACATTCCCTTGGTAAGCGATAGATACGACTTCTTTGTTTGCTTTGGCAGTTTTAACTCTTTCTACTAATTGGTCAAGATCGTAGATTATTTCGTCTACCCAACCTTGTTCATGTCTCGTTTTAGTGGCTTTTGGATTAACTTCTGCAGTTACAGAAATACATCCTGCAATATTACCAGCTTTTGGCTGAGCTCCACTCATACCTCCAAGACCCGCAGTTAGAAATAGTTTGCCTTCAATTCCTTCACCTTCCTTAGAAATTTTTCTACTTGCATTCAGTAAGGTAATGGTTGTTCCATGAACAATTCCTTGTGGCCCAATGTACATAAAGGAACCTGCAGTCATTTGACCGTATTGTGTAACACCTAGCGCATTGAATTTTTCCCAATCATCCGGTTGAGAATAATTTGGGATCATCATACCATTGGTAACTACTACTCTTGGTGCATCTTTATGTGATGGGAATAATCCCATAGGATGACCAGAGTACATTACCAGGGTTTGCTCTTCTGTCATTTCCGACAGGTATTGCATGCATAGTCTGTATTGAGCCCAGTTTTGGAATACAGCTCCATTTCCACCGTATGTAATTAACTCATGTGGGTGTTGGGCAATCGCATAGTCCAAATTGTTCTGGATCATCAACATGATAGCTGCAGCTTGTTCACATTTTGCAGGATATTCCGATACAGGACGAGCATACATCTTATAAGTAGGGCGGTAGCGATGCATGTATATTCTACCTAATGAATTCAATTCTTCTGCGAATTCTTTTGCTAAGACGGCGTGGTCTTTAGCTGAGAAATAACGGAGAGCATTTTGTATGGCTAGTTTCTTTTCATCAGCACTTAAAATTTCTTTTCTTTTAGGTGCATGATTGATTCCTTCCTCTTTAGGAGGCATTGCAGGAATTCCGGAAGGAATTCCTTGTTTTATATCTGCTTGAAATTCAGCTAGTGTCATTTCTTCTCTATTTTTCCCGTTTTCCTGTTATAGCCATACGGGCAATGTTTACAACCACTTTTACAACAATACCCACGCTTTAGGTGGTATTTCTCGGTAAAGACTATATAACCATCTGGGCTTTTGTAGAAGTCTTCCGGATCTAATTTTTTTTGTCTTTCAAATAGACTCATAATCTCGCAAATTTCAGGAAATCATTTAGAAATAAAAAATGTGGCTACATTATTTTAATCTTTGAGTTTTCACCTTTTTTTGAATGGTGAACATATTAACTGTATAACGTCAGCAGAAGTTTACAAAGAAACTAATGATAGGTGGTTATTTAATATTTGCTGTGCCTTTTAGGGGAAGAAAGGATCGATTGGTCCATGGGAGTCGGGATTTGGATTTCAGATATCAGGATATAAATATGGAAACGGAATATGGAGATACGAAAGACAAATTTCAATTTACTTCATATTATTTGACTTCGAAATTTGAAATCCATTACGATCTAACAAGGAAGCCTTAATACTGTTGAACTCCATTTCTATTTAGAAATGGAGTTTTTTAATTCTAATAAATCCTGTACTATTGCATAAAGCAGAATTGAATTGAAAGTAAATCCCCAAGTCCAAATTCAACAAGTAGATTTACCTCTATTAAGAGAAAAGGAAATAAGTCTCTTTATTCAAAGAGACGATACCTTACACCCTCATGTTTCCGGTAATAAATGGCGGAAGTTGAAATACAATGTTTTGGAGGCGCAAAGGCTTGGGAAGAGTTGTTTACTCACTTTCGGAGGAGCTTTTTCCAATCATATAGCTGCAACTGCGGCAGCTGCTCAAATAGCGGGAATGAAATCGGTAGGTATTATTAGAGGAAAGGATGCGGATCCAGATAATTCCACCTTAAAGTTTGCTGCTTCTTGTGGGATGGAATTGAGATATATTGATAGGTCTGAATTTAGAGCGTTGAGAGATGCTGGTTGGAAAGGAGATATTCTGAAAAGTTATTCTGAAGCCTATGTGCTTCCTGAAGGTGGCTCCAATGATTTGGCAGTGAAAGGCTGTACTGAAATCTCTGAAAATTGGAACGAGCAATACGATTATGCTTGTTGTGCATTGGGGACTGGAGCGACTTTTGCTGGACTGGTGACTGGAGTACCTAATGACACTATTTGTTTGGGTTTTCCTGCTATAAAGGATCAAGGCTATTTGCAGGAAGAAGTGTCTAAGTATTTGATAGGAGCAAAGGGTAAACAATGGGAATTGATCCGTGATTATCATTTTGGTAAATATGGCAAAGTGAATGAATCACTAATTCAATTCATGAACGATTTTTATGCTCAGACTAAAATTCCATTAGACCCTATCTATACTGGTAAAATGATGTATGGATTACTAGATATGATTCAAAGTGATTATTTTGCTTCGGGTACTAAAATTATTGCAATCCATACCGGAGGTTTACAAGGGATTTCAGGGATCAATGATCGATTGCATAAGAAAGGTCAATTAGGCTTGAATTATCCATGGGAGTAAAATGCTCCTGAATTCTCATTTTTAAATATTACCTGGACAGTTTTAAATTATCTTCCAATATTTCATTAAATTTGCAAGCGCGTTAGTATCTTAGTAGTTCACTAGCGCAAACCATCCTTTTAAAATTACATTTCGTGCAGGAAGATTATCTATCCCAATTAAACCCATCTCAAAAAGAGGCAGTTTTATATACAGAAGGTCCTTTAATGATTATTGCTGGAGCCGGTTCTGGAAAGACTAGGGTGCTTACTTATAGAATTGCCCATTTGGTGAAAAAAGGGGTGGATTCCTATAATATTCTTTCTTTGACCTTTACCAATAAGGCTGCAAAGGAGATGAAGGAGCGTATCGGAAAGGTGATTGGTCGAAGCGAATCTAAAAATTTATGGATGGGTACCTTTCACTCGGTATTTTCAAAGATTTTAAGATTTGAAGCGGATAAAATAGGATATCCAAGTAGCTTTACGATTTATGATTCGGACGATAGTAAAAAGATTGTTGGTAAAATCATCAAGGATCTTCGACTGGATAAGGATGTATACAAAGCAGCTCAAATTCAAAGTCGTATTTCTTCCTTGAAGAATAATTTGATTACCATAAAGGCTTATTGGGCAAATGCTGAATACCAGGAACAGGATAGTGCAGCCCAAAGACCTCAGTTTGGTAAAATATATGAGTTGTATACTCAGGAATGTTTCAAGTCTGGAGCAATGGATTTTGATGATCTGTTGTTAAAAACGAATGAATTGTTTCATAAGTTTCCGGATGTATTGATGAAATATCAAAATAGGTTCAAATATGTTTTGGTAGATGAGTATCAGGATACGAATCATTCTCAGTATTTAATTATCAAGGCACTTGCGTCAAGATTTGAAAATATTTGTGTAGTAGGGGATGATGCACAAAGTATTTATGCCTTCCGTGGAGCAAATATTTACAATATTCTAAATTTTCAAAAGGATTATAAGGATGCTAAGCTAATCAGGCTTGAACAAAATTATCGTTCTACAAAAAATATTGTAGGTGCTGCCAACAGTATTATAAAGCACAATTCAAAACAGCTTAAGAAAGAAGTTTGGACGGATAACGATTCTGGAGAACAGATACCAGTCTTTAAAACGACTTCGGATGCAGAAGAAGGAATGTTAGTTTCATCCATGATCTTTGAGGAGATTCATCGTTCGCAAGTTAAGAATAAGGATTTTGCTGTATTATATAGAACCAATTCTCAATCTCGTTCAATTGAGGAAGCATTAAGAAAAAGAGGCATACCTTATAGAATATATGGTGGATTGTCTTTTTATCAACGAAAGGAAATTAAAGATTTACTGGCTTATATGAAATTGGCAGTAAATAATAAGGATAATGAAGCACTGAGGAGAGTTTTAAATTATCCTGCAAGAGGAATCGGTCAAACAACTCAGGATAAATTGGGAATTGTCGCGTCCAATCAGGATAAGTCACTTTGGGATATCATCGAAATGCCCGAGTTGTATCAGGTACCGGTTAATAAAGGTACGATGACAAAACTTTCTCAGTTTGGTTTAATGATTAGAGCCTTTGCGGAAGAAGCTAAGCGAATAGATGCTTATCTATTAACAAAGATGATCCTTGAGCGTACAGGGCTTGTTCGTGAATTTCAAAAGGAGAATACCCCAGAGAATATTTCTAGGTTGGATAACCTGGAGGAATTATTGAATGCAGTTAAAGAATTTTCTGAGCGAGAAGATATAGAGGATAAGAGTCTTTCTGTATTTCTAGAAGATGTTGCTTTATTGACAGATTCAGATAAGGAGTTGGATGATGATGATCATGTCTCTATAATGACGATTCATCAGTCTAAGGGTTTGGAATACCCTTATGTATTTATAGTAGGTTTGGAAGAAGATCTGTTTCCTTCTCAAATGAGTGTTCATTCCAGAGCAGATCTTGAAGAAGAAAGGCGATTGTTCTATGTCGCCTTGACTCGAGCGGAGAAAAAGGTAGTATTGTCTTATGCTTTGACGAGATATCGTTGGGGGAAGTTGAATGATTGCGAGCCAAGTCGATTTATAGATGAAATAGGCGATGAATTCCTGGATATCAAATTTCCATCTTTTCAAAAGATACGTGCCAACAATTCGTTAAGTTCAGAATCCACAGAACAAATCTTTCAGCAGGCTGGTATAAAGTCAAGGTTGTTGAAAAAGGGAGTAGCTCCAAAACCTAAGGTGAGTGAGGCTGGAATTAAGTCTAGAAAGTTGAAGGCAGTATCTCAAGTAAAGAGCGAAGAACCTCAAGGAGATTACCTGACTAATTTTGAAGTTGGAATGAGGGTACGTCATCATAAATTCAGTGATGGTGTAGTCATTGAGATGGAAGGTTTGGGGGCAAATGCTAAAATCACAGTATTGTTTTCAGACGGTCAGAGTAGAAAATTGTTTGTAAAGTTTGCTAAGTTGGTTAAAGCTTAATTGAAGATTTTCAAATATTAATAGGAAGCCATCAATATTATTGATGGCTTTTTTATTGGTTGGATGTCTTTGTTTCTAACCCTTGATAGTTGTTTTGTCTCCTGTCTGTTATTTTTGTTTTGTTCTAATGTAGGCATAGAGAGCTTTGATATAGTACGTTAGTTAAGACTTAAAAAAAGAATAAAAAATAAAGCAGAAAGGCTTGTTTGTTGGAACTAAAGAGTTCTATATTTGCAACCGCAATACGGATAAGGTATGGCGCTTGAGCCCTGAAAGGGGGGAGAGAAAAGTTCTTTGTTTTAGTATACTTTTAGAGTCTTGAAAATTTTTTCAAATAAAAAATCAGAAAGACTTGTTTGGAAGAAAAAAGGTTATACATTTGCAACCGCTAAGTCAGA
>MAAC01009949.1_pt1 | contig 63596 bp, 58 predicted proteins | sample 1115981 | NCBI WGS metagenome assembly MAAC01 (sample SAMN04961126, study PRJNA320927) | seawater metagenome | isolation source: sample BD02T64 sea water enriched with oil for 64 days | place: USA:Gulf of Mexico | collected 2013-07-27 | reverse complement strand
ATTAATTTTCATGGTTTTATTAAAGTTGATACCATGTTTACCGAGTACAATGACGGTATTCCACCTGTTAGCGCAATTGACGATTTCTATATACCAGCATTGGTACCAACGAGAGCACCTGGGTCAATAAATACTAGTGAGGGTGTTCAATTCAATTCGCATGCTAAACAGTCTCGTTTCAATATAGGCACCTCAACCGTACTTGCCAATGGTGAAAAAATCACCGGGTTTATTGAAATGGATTTTGGTCCTGGAAATGCTCCCTCTAATGGCGAGTCAACGACTAACCGAAGTGGTGTGGATTTACGACACGCCGTCATTTCATATGGTAAGTGGAAATTCGGTCAAACCTGGACTAATGCACTTAATGGCTCTGCGATTGCTGAAACACTCGACTTCTTTGCACTTTCTGAAGGCATGATTGATACCCGTCAAATGCAAGTTCGTTATACCAACGGACCACTATCAATATCACTTGAGAATCCAGAAACGACGGTTGGTCGTCTTCAAACTAATGACAGTAGTGTCCCTGATTTAATCGCCAGATATAGCTTTAAAGGTGATTGGGGCAATGTTTCTGTTGCGGGTATTGCGCGTCAGTTGAAATACAACGATGGTGCTAATGTAGACTCTTCAGAAGGTGCCGGTGGTATTAGTATTTCTGGTCGCATCAATGCTGCAGGAAGGGATGATATTCGCTTTACGGTTACGTCAGGTAAAGGCTTAGGTCGATATATTGGATTAGCCTTAAACCCTGATGCATATGTAGATGAAAACAACGAGTTAGCGACTATTGATCAAACCGCTGCCAACATTGGCTATCGTCATTTTTGGAGTAAAACGACACGTTCTACTTTAGGGTATGCCATTTATGATGCTGACGCCGATGCGGCAGCAGGTGTTTACAATACGAAATCACAAAGTATTCATGCAAACTTACTCTTCTCACCAATGGCTAAGCTTACCTTAGGCGGTGAATATATCTATGGTAAGCTTGAAAAAAGCAACGGTAATACCGGTGATATGAACCGCCTTCAGTTTTCTGCCAAGTACTCTTTCTAAGAAAGCACAGTAACCCGCAAGTGAACGCATCCATCAATTTTGGATGTGTTCACTTGGCTTGTGGAGATAAAGTGATCTCTGAAGAAAAAATTAGCAGTTAATCCTGATGGAGGTAAGTGAGTATTAGCCCCGAACTCGGTTTATTTAACTGAGCTCAGGTTATTTAGCACTGATACCCTAAAAGTTAAAACATTTCAAAAGCCTGCGCCAATAATTCATAACTACGTAACCGTTGCTCAAAAGTGTATGTGACGTTGACGACAGTCACTTCATCAGCTTGACAATTATTTACCAGTGCTTCAATTCTATTACGGCATTCAATACCGGTACCGTAAATAATATCGCCCATACATCTTTCAAAGTAATCCTTTTCTGTTATAGACATTCTTTTGAGAGCATCTTCTGTCTCTTGTATTGACGGGAAACCTTCACGTATACCGTGCATGTGCGCCAAAACCTTGGAGTAAGCGCGTATTGATGCGATTTTTTGAGCTTCATCGTTGCTATCTGCGCAAACAACGGCTAATGCAAGCATCGTTTTAGGGGCATGTTGGTGCCCTGCTGCTTTAAATGAGGCGCGATAGGCGTTGAATATTTTATCTGCGGGTGTGCGGCTGTCGATAAACTGAGCTAGTACAAATCCCATGCCTAGGGTCCCCGCAAACTCACAGGAGCTACTGCCAGAGCCAAGCATCCATAAAGACGGAGAAACATTTATCTCAGGTGTTAGCCTAAGTTTGGATAAGGGATTTTTAGCATCCATAGTGCCTTTTAGAAAGTGAACTAAATCACTTGCTTGATGTGAAAAAACTTGACCGTTAGATGCTTGTGCCGGAAAAGCTAAGGCATCACTTGATAATTGGTCACCACCAGGAGCACGTCCTATACCTAAATCAACTCTCCCTGGATAAAGTACCTCGAGCATACGGAATTGTTCCGCAACTTTATAGGGACTGTAATGAGAAAGCATAACACCACCACTACCTACTTTTATATGCTCAGTCTGACTGGCTATATGTCCAATAAGAATTTCAGGGCAAGGGCAGGCAAATATACCTGAGTTATGGTGTTCAGCCATCCAGAAACGGTGGTAGCCCCAGCGTTCACATTGTTGTGCTAGCTTGACGGAAAGTAGCGGTGATTCGCCTGATGTGGAATTGGCGTGAATTGGAGATTGATCGGTAACACTAATGAGTAATGACATATGTTGTTTTGGTAGGTTAAGTATACTTATAATTTTAATACATTTTTTGGGCATAATGCGATTTATTTGTGTGTAAATTAACTTTTTTATAATGTTATATAGATCGTTTTTAGCACAGTTTAAATGAGCGCATTTAAGACGTTATGAGCATAAACCAAAGCTGGTTTTATCCTAAGCCGACAGTCGTCGCTTCATTATCAATTTTCTCTCTAAAATCCACAGACCATCGGTGCTTGTAAACTTCACTTACGTTAATAAACGTTTTTATGTCATTTGACCCGCTGAGTTTAGTCGTTGCTTAGCTATCTCTGCTAATAGCTTAACTAGCTGAAATTTAGTGGATTTCTGTTTCGTATGACAATTGGTTGTTTCTTGAGCTAAATAATGTTTGACAAAACGCGCGGTATGATAAATTATATATCAAGTGAATTATTACGTGAATAATCATGTAATAATAAGCGCATGTGGGGTTGTGACAAATAAATAGTCAATAGAAATCAATTAAAAATATAAAAATATTAATAAGTGTTAAATCACAGGAATTTAAATATGAATCGCAATAAATTATCGTTAGCAGTAGCAGTATCTCTATCACTGGCTGCATCGCCATTGACACAAGCAAAAGAAGGTGGTGTTTTTGAGAAAATAGAAATCACGGCTAAAAAAAGGTCCCAAGACTTACAATCGGTTAGTGTCTCTGTTACGGCATTTTCTGGAGAGGGTCTTAGAGAGCTAAACATGACGGATAGTGTTGATATTGCGGCTCAAACCCCAGGTTTAAATATAGGTACACCTGTAGGTGAGGGTAATAATCCTTCAATTAGCTTACGTGGTGTTGGTCTAAATGATTTTAATGACAACAATGAAGGGCCTATTGCTATTTATCGTGATGAAGTATATCAGTCAGCAATGCCTGGGTTGACGTTCCAGTTATTTGATTTAGAACGAGTAGAAGTACTTAGAGGCCCACAAGGAACCTTATATGGTAGAAATGCCACGGGTGGCTTAGTGCATTTTATTTCAAGTAAACCAACAGAAGATACTGAAACCTTACTGGATTTAACCTTTGCAGAACACAACCAAATAAAAATGGAGGCCGCTATTGGCGGTAGCTTAACAGATGACCTTAGAGGGCGTCTTGCTATTGCCACAAATCAACATGATGGATACGTAGAAAATAGAATAGGTCCTGACGGTAATGAAGCCGATAGCCAAGCTTATCGCTTACTATTTGATTATGATATTACAGATAACTTTACTGCATCAATAAATGTACATGGCGGTAAAGCAGATGCAAGTGCAGCGCAATACCAGCATTTAGCGACTGATGATGGTAACGGTGGTACAGCAACTGATTTCTTTGGTTATGCAGATACAGACGGTGATCATTTTGCTGGGGATTATAGCAGAGAGGGGATTTTAAAAATTGACTCGGATGGTTTTTCAGTCGGATTAAACTGGGCAACAGATGATTTTGATTTTAACTCTATTACAGCGGTTGAAAATGTTGAAAAAGCGCATAAAGAAGATGCCGATGTTGGTCCTAATGATGGTGTAGTGCCAACCTTTGGTTCTGACATTGAACAATTTAGCCAAGAGTTTAGATTTTCTGGCTCAACAGATACGATTGAGTGGATTGTTGGTGCGTATTATTTTGAAAACAAAGTGGTTGGTAACTTAGATTTAGATATTAATTATCCTGGACCTGTTATTGATGGTATTACTGGCGCACCTGCGGGAACGTTTGGACCGGACTATGTTCCTTTTCTTAATTACGATGTTGATTATGTGCAAGAGGCAGAGTCTTATGGTTTTTTTGGTCAAATTGAAAAATCATTAAATGACAAGTTAACATTGACTGCAGGTTTACGTTATACCACTGAAGAAAGAACTATGCACTATCAAAATAGAACAGATACCAAGCCTGATGCCGTTTTGAACTCTTGTTTAATTCCTGCTGGTGATGTTTGTGGTTTTGGTTTTGGTGCAGACTTTCCAGGAACAAATACCTTTTTAGATTTTACAAACGATAATCCTGCTGCTCAAGAGTTTACTTCGCTTGATGATGACGATGTTTCTGGACAACTAGGGGTGGATTACAAAGTTGATAGCGATACTTTGGTCTTTGCTAATGTTGCTACGGGTTTCAAAAGTGGTGGTTTTAATGGCGGTTTTCTTGACTTTACGGATGGCGTAACCGAAGCCGATGTTACATTTAAACCTGAAAAATTAACAAGTTATGAAGTAGGTTTTAAATCAACGTTGGCGGATGGCGATGTTAGATTGAACGCCAGCGCATTCTATTATGACTATAAAGATTACCAAGCGTTGACTTTTGCCGGTTTAAGCCAGTTTATTAATAATTCAGATGCTACCTTAAAAGGTGTTGAGGCTGAACTGACTTGGCTACCAGGTGATAATTGGGATGTTAAATTAGGCGCAAGTCTGCTTGATACAAATATAGAAAGCGTAGAAGTGAGAAATGTAGGGCCAGTTACTGATAGAGAAATGGTACTTGCTCCTGCCTACACACTTAATGGTGTTGTTAGATACCAAGTCACGGAAGAAATTTCTGCTCAATTAGACTTTAATCATCAAGCAGAGCAATTTTTTGCTATTACTAACAGTGACCTTTCTAAAGAAGAATCCTATACGGTATTTAATGCTCGAATTGGTTATCAAATTAATGAAAACCTGAAAGTTTCTGCTTTTGTTAAGAACTTAACTGATGAAGATTATCGAGTATATTCGTTTGATTTTACTAAAAATGCAGGTTTTGCTCAGGAATTTTATGCTAAACCTAGATGGGTAGGCGTTAATATTCAATACAATTATTTTTAACTGTTTAACGTGGTTTAATGGATTCGGCTACTCAGTTAAGGAATAATAAACTTAACTGGAGCTAGTTCATTCAGATCACTACTCTAAGGCGATGAGATAGGTAATGATTAAAAGTACAATTTCATAACTGTACTATAATTAAAACATCGCCACTCCTATTAGAGAGTGATAGGTAATAGACATGGTTAAACGAATTATACTATTACTCATGGCAGCATTAGTGTCGTTCACTATAATAGATGACTTTAGTGAAGATAGCGCTAGTGAGCCAGAGCAATATTTGCGTACTAATATGCTTAAGCTAATTATCAGTGATACCGAAAGAACCGCTATCTATACAGGCATTGCACGGCTAAGACCTGACATCCTTGCTGCTATGTATAATACGCCTAGGCATGAGTTCGTTCCGAAACACCTTCAACCATATGCCTACGACAACAGACCTCTGCCTATCGCGCATAATCAAACCATCTCTCAACCCTTTATTGTTGCCATAATGACCCAGCTGATTAATCCGCAAGCTAGTCATACTGTGCTGGAAATAGGCACAGGTTCAGGTTATCAAGCAGCGGTATTGTCCAATCTTGTCGCGAACGTATTTAGTATAGAAATTATACCTGAATTGGCGCAACAGGCAGAAATTACACTCAAAGCACTAAAATATACTAATGTTACTATACGCACCGGAGATGGCTATCAAGGCTGGCCAGAGCAGGCGCCATTTGACGGTATTATAGTAACCGCGGGCGGTGATATTCCGGCTAAGTTAATTGGTCAACTAAAACCCGGAGGTACTATGATAATTCCGGTCAATGACCAATACGGAAATCAGCAGTTAACCTTACTAGTAAAAGATAGCCAAGGTGTACTTACGAAAAGCAAGGTATTGCCAGTAAGCTTCGTGCCTTTAGTCAAAAATGATAACTAACGGGATATAACAACTCATGTCGTCAAAATTTTATATCGGACAAATAATTTATCACCAAAGATTCGATTATCGTGGCGTTATTGTCGGTATAGATACGGTATTTAGCAATAGCGAGCATTGGTATGAAAGCATGACAACCAGTCGACCACCAAAAGATAAGCCTTGGTATAATGTTTTAGTCGATCAATCATCCCAAACGACTTATGTCGCAGAAAAAAACTTGTCAGCTAATGAAGATAATAGGCAAATTGAACATCCCTTTTTAGGACATTATTTTGATAAATATGATGGTAGGCGTTATTACTCAAAACAAAAGCCTCACTAGTAACTATAACCGTGCCCACTGAATGGGTATATGCCAATGAAATTTGGCAACACTTAGCCATAGGGTGGCTTTCACCCATCAGCTATCAGTCATTTTGTTTAATGACTTAAAGCAATAATAGCGCCATCTAAAATATCCATATTGAAGATGTAATTTTTTTGATGATATAAAATTTCAACTTGGTTGTTTTTTAGCAACTCTGTTATATCAAACTCATCACCAAAAGCTATTTTTACATTCTCATCGCGCAGATCTATATTGGTCTTAGACATGTAATGACCTATCTCCACTTTATTTCGATTATATTTCATATCGCCCCTATTTAATCATAGTAGATAAAATGACAAAGCTAATAGTAATTTGATCTGTTTTTTAGTTAACTAAAGACAGGAAAAATTCCATTAATTACACTAAGCTTGTTTATGAAACGCTATAATATAAGGCTAGTGATAATGAAAATGGCAGACATCCACAGTGAAATCCAAACAGGTATTATCAATTACCTTTCGGTCCATCCTGATGCTTCAGCTTCAGTACAGTGTATATGTAATCAATGGCTTACCAATGAAAGATATCCTCACAATATCGCTCAGGTACAAACCGCAGTTGATAGCTTACTTGCCCGGGGTGAAATGCATAAACGCTCAGGCGATGACATATATACTTTATAGTAGCTAGGGTCAGATCATTGTTTCTATTTGTTGTGAAATAAGCATTTGAGTTGCCTTCTCAGCAGTAACGGCAGGGCTGAATAAGAAGCCTTGCACATACTGACATCCATAAGAAAGTAAAATATTTAAATGCTCTTGAGTTTCTACCCCTTCAGCCACTACGGACATATTTAAATCTTTTGCCAAACTAAAAATGTTTTTCAATATAATTTTAGATGTGCTTTCTTTTTCTAACGCCCAAACAAAACTTTTATCTATTTTTAAGGTATTGATAGGAAATTGGGTTAAATAGCTTAATGATGAATAGCCTGTGCCAAAGTCATCTAATGCGATACTTATATTAAGTGCTTGAATTTCTCGCAAAACAGTTTGTACTCTTTCAACGTTTTCAATCAGCACTGTTTCGGTTATTTCTAATTCTAACTTGTTTGCAGGAGCTCCTGTTTCTTGCAATATCACTTGCAATTGATGACAAAAGTTAGGTTCTAAAATTTGTATAGCGGATAAGTTAACAGCGACATTCGCCACCAATAGCTGTTTACTGTTCCATAACGCTATTTGAGTACAAGCCTCACGTAAAACCCATTCTCCAATGCTAATAATGGCACCACTAATTTCCGCTTCAGGAATAAACTTATCAGGAGGAATAAATCCATTATTAGGACGAATCCATCTAATTAGTCCTTCAAAACCGAGAACCTTGCCACTATTACCATCGTATTTGGGCTGATAATAAAGTTCAAATTCTTGATTAGATATTGCATTGTCCAATGCATTGCGAATGGTAAACTTCTCCAACATGCTTTCACTTAAAGCTGTATTGTAATAGTTCACGTTATTTCTACCCGCATTTTTAGCAGCATACATGGCTATATCTGCATTTTTAAATAACGTTTTACTGTCACTTCCGTCAAAGGGGTATCTTGCGACGCCAATACTTGCGGAACTTTTTACCTTTGTATCATCAATATGATACAAAGCACTAATGCTGTTGTGTATACGTTCAACGATAGGCTTAAGCCCATCATCATTTAGATTTGTATTGATAATAATAGCAAACTCGTCACCACCAAGTCGTGCCAAAAGGTCGTGAGATCGCAAGCATGATTGTAACCGTTTACCTATTTGGATAATCAACTGATCCCCCGCATCATGTCCTTGGGTGTCGTTGATTAATTTAAAATGGTCTATATCTACAAAAACGATGGCAAAATAAGAGTCCTTTTTGGCAACTAGTTCGTTTAATTTATTATTCAAACAATAGCGGTTAGCCAATCCGGTCAAGGCGTCATAGTTAGCTCGCCTGTTTAGTTCTTTAAGCTTTTGTTTTCTAAATATCACATAACGAATTGAAATCGCAAATGTAATAAGAGATAAGATTATTAACATGTAATACCAAACGGGCATTTTGACTTCAAAAAATAGTACAGATTTATGCGTACTCCATACCCCGTCACTGTTTGTTCCTTCCACTACAAACTGGTATGTACCTGGATCTAAATTTGTGTATTGAACAACGTTGGTACTTTCACTGTAAACCCAATCATTATCAAAGCCCTTAAGTTGATATCGATAATGGTTGTTTTTAGGCGCAGTATAATCAAGTGATGCAAAAGAAATTTGAATATTAGAATTTTCTCTATCAAGCACCAGAGTCTCAGCAAAAGTTTTATCACTCACTGCCACTGTTTTTTTGTTTGAAACAACGACCTGCGTTATTCGAATAGGGGGGCTAAGTTTATTTTGCGCTAACTTGTCTGTTTCAACGCGAATTAAGCCCTTATTGGTTCCTAATAGTAAGGTATTATCAACTATGGCAATAGCTGCTTCGGTGAAGCTGAAATTTTTGTCCAAGAGCAAAGACTTATAGTGGGTTACTTCCTCGGTTGGAATGTAATACATGTATAGCTCATTGCTAGAGGTGAACCAAAGTCGATCGTCCCCTTGAGCCACAACCGACTTCAATTGCCCGTTGAGTAGACCATCTTTTGTGGTCATCGTTTTAATCGTAACCGTTTGTTTATTCGGCCCAGAAAAAGATATGCGAACTAGTCCACCTCCTTGCGTACTGGCCCAAATGTCTCCAGAGTCTAGGCGAATTATCCCCGTAACTCTAATATTGGCACCATCATTACCAACATTGTATTGGGTAGGTTCACCTGTTTTAAGGTCGACTTTAAATACCCCATCAGTACTTCCCATCCACATATAACCGTTATCGTCAATAATGGTCTGATAGCTAAAATTCCCTTCACCGTAGTATTTATTGTCTTTGCTTTTTAAAAATTGTTTTTTGATACCATTTTCTTGATCAAACCAAAGTAATCCTACGTCTATATAGCCGGTTATCCATACCCCTTTCTCTTTGTCTTTGGTGAGTGTAAAGAATGAGTTACTTGGCAAGCCGTGTTTGTTGCCTTTTGAGTTATCAAAGTGGGTTACTGTATTAGTTTGATGATTAAACAAACTCAAACCTTGATCAGACGACAACCACAGTAGCTCATTGTTTACCCGAGAAATATTCAAAATACCGTTATGTGAAAATTGATATTGAGTAAGTTCATCTAAGTGTATTTTACTAATTTCATTGGTATCTAATGATAGGGTATTAAGTCCTTGCCCAGTGGCTAACCATGCAATGTTATTGTCAACGATAATATGGTTAATTAAATTACTGGAAAGACCTTTATTATTTGGCTTTTTACGGTAGATGTAGCTAGCACTAGAATACGGGTTATAAGTGGCTAAGCCATTGTCGGTAGAAACCCATGTCATATCATTACTATCAAAAAATATATCTGTAATCGAGTTAGAAGGAAGGCTCGACTGGTCAAACTCTTGATGTTGAATATGCTGAAAATTACTTGTTCGCTGTGTAAAGAGTGTTATTCCCTTATCGTCATGACCTATCCATAAATCACCTTGAGAATTTTCAGCCAATGCATAAATGCTGTTATCCGAAATGCTATTGATATTATCGGGATCATGCTTAAAGTTTTTAACTGCTTGTGTTTTAGGGGTATATGAAATTAAGCCGTCCGCTTCACTCCCCATCCAAAGAATACCTTTGCTATCTATAACAGCAGTATTGGCTATTTTACCGAGAAGTTCAGTGTGTTCGTGGTTACTAGTCACTACTTGTTCTAAAATCATCTTACTTCTATTTAATAAAGCAAGACCATAGGAGGTTATCGCAAAGATGTGTCCTAGCTTATCTTCTACAATAGCGTAAATAGTAACTAAGTGCCTTTTGCCATTTGCAAAATAAGGTATAAATTGAAAATTGTTGTTGGTTTTGTTATATAAATTGAGCCCATTACCTGTGCCAACCCATAATTCATCTTGGTCATTAACGTGTAGGGATATGGTCCAATTTGAATTTAAACTATTGACGTCTTTAGGGTCCTGCAAGTAAATAACGACACTTCCGTCAAGAAGAACTTTATTCAAGCCATGCTCACTGGCTAACCAAATATTACCTCCACGGTCTTCTACCATGTTTGTAACAAAATTGTGGCTAATGTGTCGTGAGCTACCAGGAGCGAATTTATAATGCTCAAATGCTTTACCATCGTAACGGCTAACCCCTGCATCGGTAGCAAGCCAAATAAAGCCATTGCTTTGTTGAAATGTCTGATTGATATTAAGAGAAGGGAGGCCACTTTGAACATTAAGTGAAGTAAAACGATATTCTTGAGCGTGTATCCAGGCCGAAGAAAAGCAAAGAGTAAACAACAAAACCAAGAAAATGATTTTACGGCTAAACTTTCTGAAAAATATGTTACAAATAGAAATAATACGTCTCGATATTCATTATCAAAAAGTTAAGTTCAGTACGCTAAAATACCATTTATAAGTATTATTGGCTTAACATTATAAAACTAAGAATATGGTAATGTAATTGTTTTTTTCTTTTCTTCATTGATAAAGCACTGCAATGGTAGTTCTTCCAGAAAGCCTTTCACTTTAACGATAAGCACACCTTCATCATAATTTTTCAGAACTCACGTCAACTAAGCTTACACAGTGAGCATTATATTTTCCAGTACCCGCTCATTTTTAAATTATAAATTTTTCCTATCGGTATAGTTTAATTGTTTGTATTGTACCGATAGGTAAGATAAAGTCAGCAGAGTATTAATATTACGTGCCTATGCACTTTACTCAGGAGCTCATTGATAACGTCATCTTCGAAGTCTTTTATCGAAGATCCATTATCTTTTAGTTTGGATTCCAGCCTAAAACACCACTGGAATGACGTTTTCGAGCAATTTTGAATTGTTCCTGATTGATCTACATAGGCATGTAATATTAAGAACATGTAGAGAGTAAAACTAGCCAAATTAGAAAGTGGTGTTATTAAGTGTACCTAATTAACACTCTGATTATTAATAATAAAGAGGTTTATGATGAAACAAGTACTTGCTTTTGATGTTTACGGAACATTAATAGACACACAGGGTGTTTTGGTACTTTTAGAGCAAATGATGGAAAACAAAGCGTTGTTATTTTCCGAAACTTGGCGCTCAAAACAATTGGAGTACTCGTTTCGTCGTGGGCTAATGAAGCGCTATGAAGGTTTTTCGGTCTGCACTAAGGATGCTTTGAATTACACTTGTGAAGCTTTAAAAGTAGCCTTAACAAGTGAACAAAAGAAACAGTTGTTAGAGAGTTATAAAACACTCCCTGCATTTGATGATGTAGAAAAAGGGTTATCTCAACTTCAACAACACTATCAATTGGTTGCTTTTTCAAATGGTGAGAAAGAGTCGGTAGAAAAGTTACTAAATAATGCTAATATCAGAAAGTACTTTAAAGACATTGTTACTGCTGACGAAACTCAAACCTTTAAGCCAGATCCGGTTATCTATCAGCATTTACTCAACAGAACTGATTCTAAAGCCAATCAAGCTTGGCTTATATCTAGTAACCCCTTTGATGTCATTGGTGCAAAATCAGTTGGAATGAATGCTGCTTGGGTCAAGCGGAATAATATAGCAGTATATGATCCTTGGGGAGTTGAACCTAATGTTGTTGTTAAGCGTTTAGATAATTTATTGCAACAGTTAAACGAACAGGCTTAATGAACACCTATGCCAGTAAGAATACTGTCTATTCCGTATTCAAGTTGTGATTTATCAATACCGGAACGAGCCATTGACGCCGTTCCTTTTAATATTGTGTAAAGGCTTATGCCATTAGCTTCGGCATTTTTATTAAGACCTAATGCAATCGCTTCCACATCACTATTGAATAAGTCTGTATATAACTGACTAGGCATTGCATCGGCTTCTTTAAGTAATTGCACTGCTTGTTCGGGAATATCGCCGCTGACAAGTTCTGATTGGCATAATGCTAGGTAGCAGCCTTTGGTATGCTCTGCGTCACATTGCATAGCGACAATAGACATCATATGATTTTTCAAACGCTGTTTTAATGCAACACCTTCTTCAAAGAGCAATGCAACGTGAGGTTTTACTTTAGTTTCAATGTAACACTGCGTAGCTTTAACAAATAAAGCCTCTTTATTACCAAAAGCACTGTACATGCTGGGTTTATTGATTCCCATTCGCTTAGTTAAATCAGTAAGAGAAGCGCCAACATAGCCTTTTTGCCAAAACACATCCATTGCTGCATTTAAAGCCGTGCTTTCATCAAATGATTTTTTTCTACCGCTAGTCACAATGATTCCGAATTATAATCGGTAAATAATTGACAAATTGTACCTAGCGGTATGATTTAAGTCAATTCTTACCGATAGGTACGATAAGTGGGTATATACAGCAGCACCTAATGTAATGGTCATAAAACATCGATCGCTTTAGAAGAAATGGGGCTGGCATACATTATTCATCACCTTGATCCTATGGAGCTAGACCAAAAAAGCCTGATTATTTATCAATTAACCTAATTAGTCGTATTCCTGCCATTATTGACCGTGACAATGATGATTTAAACTTGTTATGTGTAGCCATTACGTGAATACTAAAAACAAGTTTGGCTAAATAAATGCCAACAGTTTTAATTGAATACTTTTACTCCTTCAATATGCCGACTAGGGAGGGGGAGTTCATATCATTCGTTATGTTGTCTTGATTAGGTTTAGTATTATGTTAAATAGATTTATTAAAAACCCGTTTACTAATTTGTTGAGCGGTATTATTTTACTTTTATCATCGGGATATGAGGTGTGGAGCACAATAGATGAGTTCACTGTTGGTGCGCACCATGGGATTTTACTCTTTAGTATTGTCCATATTTTAAAGTCTCTTCCTGAAGTACTGCAAGGAACTAAAGAAATTAATGTAGCAGTAAAGTCAGCATAATAAATATTAAACAAGGCAAAATACAGTAGATTTTTTGCTCTATCATTACAGTTTTAGCTAACTATTTTATTGCCCATTAAACAGGCTGTTAACAAATTTAAAAAGGTTTTATTTTGTATCTCTATCTGGGCTATATTCTAGTTCAATTTCATCCTGTAATTAATAAATTTCTTCAATCAAACATTTCAATTTCGGCAATGTTGTTTTCTGTTGTAATTGTTTTTATTTGGTCCTTCATGCCGTTTGTTGGATATTGGTTAGCTAAATTATTTAAGGCTAATGGTCAAGCAAGTAAATACATGTTATTTATTTTTGGTGTGGGTGTGGGGTTAATTGAAAAAAGTTTGTTTTATTTTGATATTTTAACTTATAAGCAAAATGCTATTGGAACATTTGTCGTGTTTATCTTATTTTTCATTATTGCTTATATCCCAACAAATAAAACTGAATTAGCTACGAAAAAATAAAGTAGTTGAGCTGTTAAATATCACTAACGATATAGCTGGCTGTATTTGCTCGTTCAATAGTATAACCAACTGTTTTTTACTATTTGGTAATGAATTATGCGGTTCTGGCGGTATATAACTACTTTTAAATATCAACTTTTTCTAATGAGTCGATCTTAAATAACGTGTGTTTTTTAAGCGTAATTGGCAAATACTAACTACCGTTATTAATTGTTACACGAATTAAGTCGATAATTACGCTAAAGGGTAGCATTCTGCCTCACTTTAGATTAAATTGCCGCCTTAAATTTACAGTTAACAAGAGCGCCTTATGTTAGAAAATACTCTCCCTCAACTCGAACAACTGATTGAACGTATAATTGATAAAAATAACCAACTACAAAGTAAAGTAGTAGAACTCGAGCAGCAAAAATCAGTGCTTGTTGATGAAAATGAAACTTTACAACTTGAAATCCTTGAAGGTGAAGGAAAACAAACACAAACAAACGATGTATTAACAAGCCTATTAGGTAAATTACAAAGTGTAGAAGTGCTTAGTTAATGTTTGCTGAAGACTCTACGGGGATCAGCATTGAAATTATGGGTAAACAACACCAGTTTTCTTGCTCAGCTGAACAAGCAGATGATTTAAAGCAAGCAGCTAGTAGCCTAGCTGTTATGTGTGATGACATAAAACAGCAAAAGGGTATGGCTAGCAGCGAGCGTGCTTTATTGGTTGCGTCAATTAATTTAAGTTATTCGCTATTGATGGCAAATAATGAAATTAAGCGCAATCAGTGCGGGCAAGATGCTTTGATCTCGACATTAAAAGGCGCGTTATAAGCGCCTTCACCTTCACTCTTTGAGTATTGCCGTTGTCAGTAAAGACATCAGCAATACTGACGACTTTTATGCATAGTTGCATTCTAATTTGGTACGTTATATTTAGGTAAATTATATCTAGATACATTGAGTTGTTTTATTTAGGAAAATTTTCATTATGGCTGATGCCAGTATTGAATTTAAAGGGTCAAGCTTTACCCTGTCTGTTTTACATTTAAGAACATCAAAATTAGCGGATATTCGTGCTGATTTAGTAAAAAAAGTCGCTCAAGCTCCTGATTTTTTTTACCTAGTTCCTCTTGTGGTTAGTATTGAAAAACTTGAATCCCCAGTTGATTATCAAGCGGTAAAGACATTAATAGAAGAATTCAATTTTATTTTCGTTGCTTTTACTGGCTCGGTGGCGAAAGAACAACGCAAACTTATTCGAGAATTGGGTTTCTCTTTTGTTAATACAGCGAAAACTAATTCGACGAAAATTAATACCTCGGAAAAAACCGCGATTGCAGATAAAAGCGCAGTAACAGAGACGAAGACAATAGCCGTTCCACCTCAATGTAATTTATACACTGACAAAGTCCATCGAGGACAAATTCGCTCCGGTCAGCAAATTTATGCCAAAGATCAAAACTTAGTGGTTATTGGCTCAGTTTCAGCGGGAGCAGAAGTTATTGCCGATGGTAATATTCATGTTTATGGCTCATTACGCGGTAGAGCAATTGCCGGTGCAAAAGGTCATCATAAAGCACAAATCTATTGCCAAAACCTTGAGGCTGAACTGGTTTCTATTAATGGTAACTATTGGCTGAGTGAGTCAATGGAGCAATACTGGGGCTCACCTGTATATTTTCATTTGACTGACAGCGAATTAACGTCATCAAAACTTATTTAATTATTAACTTATAAAGGATATTCGGTATATGGCACGGATAATAGTGGTTACATCAGGAAAAGGCGGTGTTGGTAAAACAACATCAAGTGCTGCAATTGGTCTTGGTTTAGCATTAAAGGGAAATAAAGTAGTCTTAATTGATTTTGATATAGGCCTGCGAAATCTTGATCTGATTATGGGTTGCGAACGCCGTGTTGTTTACGATTTTGTTAATGTGATTAATGGTGAAGCAACTTTAAATCAGGCACTAATTAAAGATAAGCGTGTTAGTAGCTTGTCTATATTACCAGCCTCGCAAACACGTGACAAAGATGCATTAAATAAAGAGAATGTAGGTAAGGTCCTCGAAGAGCTTGGTCAAAGCTTTGACTTTATAGTGTGTGATTCTCCAGCAGGCATTGAAGCTGGCGCTATGATGGCGCTTTATTATGCTGATGAAGCTATTGTGACCACTAATCCTGAAGTCTCATCAGTACGGGATTCAGATAGAATTTTAGGTATGTTAGCTAGTCGCTCACGTAGAGCTGAACTTGGTTTAGATCCAATAAAAGAACATTTATTATTAACACGTTATTCACCTAAGCGAGTTGAAGAAGGGGAAATGCTGAGCGTTGAAGATGTAGAAGATATTTTATCGATACCTTTGATAGGTGTTATTCCTGAATCACAAGCAGTACTTAAAGCATCGAACGCAGGTGAGCCTGTAATTTTAGATACTGACAGTGACGCAGGGCAAGCTTACCAGGATGTTATTGAGCGCCTATTAGGTGAAACAGTAGAATTTAGATTTTTAAACGTTGAGAAAAAAAGTATTCTTAGTCGTTTGTTCGGAGGTTAACATGGCATTACTTGATTATTTTTTGCGTAAAAAAGGGAAGCAAGTAACAACAGCTTCTAAAGCAAAAGAACGTCTGCAAATCATTGTTGCGCATGAGCGTAATAGTCGAAATAAACAGCCAGATTATTTACCACAACTCACTGAGGATATTCTTAAGGTTTTGCGCAAATACATTAAAGTGTCGGATGAAAGCTTTTCAATAAACCTTGATAAAAAAGACGGCGATTTAAACGTACTAGAGCTAAATATTGAATTGCATGATGAACAAAGTACAAGCTAGGGTTCATTTATCTTTTCGCTTATAACGCTGTTATCTTTGAAAGAGTTGGCAATTTCTACTTAATATAATGTTTGATTGTGCAAACAAACGTTAAGTAGAGATTGTATGTACCCGTTTCAGCTGAATCTTGCATATTGAGGTAACATGGGTATATTTAAAAAGGCAATCAGGAAGGTAACTATTTATGTCGTATGATAAATCAGTATCGGATCACTATGTACATGGCAATTTGCTTAATGCTATTGAAGTAGCGCTACCTGCTATTGGCAAAACCATTGAAACAGTGACAATTGAAGATCTTGCTCCTGTTGATGAGTTTCACATTGGTGGGCGCTTAGCAACTGATAGTCTTCTTAATCAACTCAACTTTGCTAAACAAAGCTATTTACTGGACGTTGGTTGCGGATTAGGCGGTGCTGCTCGGTATGTAGCATCAAAATATAAACACCATGTTGTAGGAATTGACTTAACACCTGAATACATAGAAACCGGCAATACGTTAAGTAACTGGTTAAATCTTGATGATTATGTCTCCCTTGATCAAGGAAGTGCGCTGACTATGCCTTATCAAGATAATTCATTTGATGGCGGTTATATGCTCCATGTAGGTATGAATATTGACGATAAAGTATCGTTATTTGCCGAAATATGTAGAGTATTAAAACCGGGATCAACTTTTGGTATTTATGACATTATGCGTCAAAAAGATGGTGAACTCATTTATCCAGTTCCATGGGCGTCTGACAATAGTACCAGTAAATTATCAAGCCCTGAACATTATATAAAAGCTTTAGAGCTGGCGGGTTTTAAAATATCACAAGTAAATAACCGGCGTGAATTTTCATTAGATTTCTTTAAGCAATTACGTGTGAAAACAATGTCAAAAGGTGGCCCTCCACCTCTAGGATTACATATTCTTATGCAGGGAAGTGCTGCCGACAAAGTAGGGAATATGGTCGAAAATATAAAAAATGATTTTATTTCACCTGTTGAAATTATAGCGCTTAAAGTATAAACATAAGAACAAAGACCAGTTTCATATTTTCGTTATTCAACATTTTCGAAACAACTTTTAGCCCCAATTACGATGTTAGATTAATCAGGAAATTTAGCTATGCAACCTATCTTAATATTTTTAATCTTATTTTATGTAGTCGCTTTTATATATGACAAGGTAATTGATAATGAGATTAAAAGTGATCAAACATTAGCAGCTAAGTTAACCGAATTGAAATATTTTCATTCATTTCAATCTCGGCCTAAAGCGCTTTATTCAGCCTTAAGTTTTCAGTTTTTTGGTGTGTCAGCGATTTTAAATCTTGTTGGAAGTCTGTTTTCATTAATGATGTATTGTGGATTAGTGTTTGGGATATATTTTCTAGTTCAAGCTTAGTGATATTTCACTTGATACCAGTTTCATTAAGTTTGTGATCTTGTTGTACGTAGGAAAAATATTTCAGGGCAAGGCGCTCGATTGAGTAATAGCAGGCTATTAGGATTGAGAGCAACGTCGACAGAGACTATTTCAGCCAGTACAAGTGAGTAATAATTTAATCAAATTGGTATAACAATATTATGGCGCTAATAGTTAATTTTAACTGTTATCGAACTCCACATCACGTGAACTCTAATCATCAGAGCTGATACATATTACAAATTTACAGCCACCAAGTGATGAATACTTAACCTTACAATGCCCTTGATGTAAATCGATAATACGCTTTACAATGGCTAGTCCTAAACCAAAACCGCCATCTTTTTTATTACGGCTTTTATTTATGCGGGTAAATGGTTTAAATATTTCTTCTTGATTTTTTTTTGTAATGCCAGCCCCGTCATCACTCACAGTAATGACTAATTGTTTAGCTTCAATTTTAGCGCAGATGACAACTTGCTGTTTAGCGTAACGTACAGCATTTGTTATCAGATTTTGGCAGGCACGTTCAATTAAAGAGCCATGGCAACGAAAATATAAATCTTTTTCCATTACTAATGTTAAAGCTTTATCAGTGCCGCGTTGTTGTTTGTCTACATGATTAAATAATAATTCACTTATGTTAACGTTGGATTTGTGTAAACTTTGGCTAATACTTTCAATGCGGGCATAACCTAACATTTCGTCAATGAGGCTTTCCATTTCTTGCACATCAGTATTAATTTCATTTAGTTGATTTGGTTCTATATTGTCCATCATAGCTAATGAAAATCGTAATCTTGATAGCGGGGTTCTTAATTCATGAGACACCGCATTAACAAGCTGCTGTTGTTCGGCAATTAAACGGGTGATTCGGCTCGCCATATCAACAAATGTTTGCACTACAATTGCGGTAGGTGAGCCCGTATTTACTTTTTGCGTGACTTCTAAATCACCTAAGGTGATTTTTTCAGCCATATTTTTTAATTGTAATAAATCCGCCCAAATCGGCCGAGTCCACAACGCTAAAAATGCAGCTAACAGTAAATAAGAAATTACTAACACTAAATATTTTAAATAAGGCTGTTCATTTGATGGCGTGATTAATGGCCCTAACTGATATATTATCTGATCTTGTTTTGATTCTATATAGATGACCCATTGCTCTTGTTGATTATAAGTAACAATAGGTTCGCCTTGTTGTAATATCGCTTTTTGCTCTGCTAACCAGGCAATATCACTTTCAGAATAAAAGCTCAGAGCAATACCTGTTTGCTGTTCAAACAGTTTTCTTTTATCCTCATCTGCTTGAATCAACACAGGAATAGCTTTAGCTAATGCCAAAGTATGCGTAAGCTCAGCTGGAATAAACTGTGTAGGTAATGATGTTTTGTTATGTACTGTGCTTGTGGTATTTACATGTTGACTTAAATAAAACCATAACGTTTCTGAAATCCAATTTATGGTTAATAAACCTAACACCACAGCAAGGTATAAACTTACAAATAATCGCAACATTAGTGATGATTAATCCCAAGCCGTCGTGCTAAACAAATACCCTTTACCCCACACGGTAATTATTTTATAAGGCAACTTTGCATTATCACCCAGTTTTTTTCTTAAACGGGAAATACGTACGTCAACGCTTCGATCTAACCCATCGTATTCTCGCCCAATCATTTGTTGATGAATATAGTCTCTACTTTGTGGTTCACCCGCATTTGTCGCTAATAACCATAGTAACTCATATTCGTGGCTAGTAAGTTCAATGTGCTGATCGGCCATAAATACCTGCCGTGAAGCTTTTTCTATACGTAAATTACCAATAATTATTTCATTAACATCTTGTTGTTTATTATAACTTACACGACGCAATAACATATGAATACGCGCTAATAGAACATGCGGTTCAACGGGTTTAATAATATAATCGTCTGCCCCAATCTCTAATCCTAAAACATGATCAAAATCACTGTCTTTTGCTGTTAAAAAGATAACTGGCTTGGTAAATTGATGACGTATTTTTCGGCAAATGCTAAAACCATCCATCTTCGGTAACATAATATCTAAAATAACTAAATCAGGTTGTTTGCTAAGTATGATATCTGCCGCTTTTTCACCACTATTAAGTACGGTGACACAAAAATTATTTTGCTGAAGAAATTTCTGAATTAATGTTGATAAGCGTAAATCGTCTTCAACCAGTAATATATGCTGCATTAAAATAAACTCCAGTCAGCACGTAGTCGGCGCCGATATTTTTTAGAAGTACTTGCGGCAATAGCGACATGTTGTTGTGTATAAATTTTATCATTATCATCTTGCAGGGAAAATACCATATTCTCGCTTAGGCTAACTTTAACTTTTTTAGCTGCTTTCTTTGTATCTGACCAACAATGGATTTTCTTGAAATCTTGATACAAACAAGCATTAATGGGAGTTAATGATTGCCAGTTAACCTTAATAGTTAAGTGACATACATCGCCAATTGTTTTAACAAAACAAGCAAGTGGGGTTAATGATAGCTCAACATTATTATTAGGTGTATTACTACTAAAACACTTTGGCACAACAAGAATACTCACGACAAGTAATAATAACGAAAATATTCTAATAGTCATAAACAACACCTAAAAATATTGTCTTTATTACTTTATCTTTAACTAAAGGACTATCGCTTATAGCAGCTCCTAAAAATTCGCTTCGTGCGGTAAATGTTAATCGCCAATCATCATTTAACTTGTAGTTTGAATGGATTTTAATATATGGGTTAACAGCAGATTTTCCTTGATAATAATGGCTTTTATTCTTGGTATCATTCTCTCCAATACCATAATAAAAATCAACTTGTTGTTGGCTTAACCAATTTATACCTGTCGTTATTTTCCATTGTGTATTGGGCATTCCAAAGCCAGTAAAGTGATGGCTAAATTCTATTTTTCCATTAAAGCCGTTATAAGTGTCATTTACATCATGTAATATTCGCATTACAAGATGACTTTGTTCAGATATAAACCAATTACCCTGTAAACCTGCGTCTAACGCCCATTTTCGATTCGCAACATCATCAACGTCAATTTCTGGTGCTGGCGTATCTAGATGACTTGACTCATCGTCACCTGAAGGGCTTAAAGCACTGCCATTTGCAATAGATGGCACAAACACATTATTGGGATGCCAAAGGCTAAAAAAAGAGTTCTCGCGGTTAATTAAGCTGATGGCACTTAATGAAAATGCGTTTGTTTCGTAAAAACTGTAACCCAGAGCGTTGTTTTCAAAGAAAATATTTTCACCGTAATAACTTATTGTCGGAATAAGGAGCAATGGAATATTATTTCCGCCATGCAAAGGGTTAGTTAACATGCCAGCACCAACTGTTAACGAAAATTCCCATTCATCAACCGGCGCGCACTGTTCATTAGTTGCTATACATTGCGCGAATGTAAGCTGACTAAAAATAATAAATAGCAGTGATAAGTATTTCAAGTGTAAATTCTTTAATGATTTTTCCATAATTTAACACTGAATGAACTTGAAATCACTTAGGATTACATCAAATTACATTTGATAGCATTAAACAACAGATTTTTATCTTGATAGGTTTATTGTAATCAAAAATACATAAACACATGGAGAAGAATAATGTTTTTTAAAGTACGATTGACTGTGGTTCTATATAGCAGCCTACTATTATCAATAGCTGGCTGTGGCGGAAGTGACAATTCTGAGGTTAAGTACACCAATGAACCACCACAATTGAATGAATTATCAGTGGCAATAACACCTTTATCGACCACCACACAAACCTCTTTTGCTCAACATGTAAAAAATGGTATATATTTACGTAATAGTCAGAGTGAGAAATATAAAACAGACACGATAGACAATAGTTTGGCCAGTAGCCCTGAATCGGCATTGGCAGATAGTAGTGGTAGTAACTTTTCTTCCACCATTACTCAAGAGCAAGGCGTAGATGAAGCCGATCGAATAAAATATGATGGTAACTACTTATTTATTGCCAACAATAACTATTATTCTTATCAAACAGATAATGTTATTCCTGAAGAAGGTACTGAAAAACCGCCAGAAGAACTCTCTTTAGAATCTCAAACTAAGAGCACTGTTAGAATCATGGAAAGAACAACGGGTGGTGAAATTAGGGCGCTGAGTGAAGTTGTTATTGATGCTGATACTAGCAATATTAATGGCTTATATCTTAATGATGACACCTTAACAGTATTATCGACTGTTGCGCAAAATTATAGCATTGCAACAACCCTGTTAGTGGCTGAAGCTACTTCTTATGCTCAACCGACATTTAACATTATGTTTGTTGATGTTAGTGAGCCTGAAAACACTCAGGTAACAAGTACCTACAATTTTGATGGCAATATTGTTAATAGCCGCCGAGTAGGTGATGTTTTATACATTGTTAGTCGTTATCAACCCTATATAGAACAACTACCATACGCTACCACAGATGAAGAAAAAATAGCGAATTACACACAAATTAATAATACCGACATTGAAAATCTACTACCGAAATATCATGAAAAAAATGGTATTGAGCAAAATTTAGTAAACGAGCAGCAGTGTTTATTGCCTGAAAATGCTACCGAAAAAGATGGTTATGACACAATAATGACATTAACAGCCATTAATATTCTGGATCCACAACAAGTTAATTCTGTTTGTATAAATACTTCTACTGATGGTTTATATGCAACAGAAAAGTCAATTTATGTATATGGCACACATTACGATAATAGTATTATTAACACGCTTGAAACTAGTAATGAAACTTCGATTATTCATAAGTTTTCTATTGATGATATGGCTATTAGCTATGTTAATTCCGCCAGCTTAGCGGGTCGATTTAATTGGAGTTTGTCAAACTTACGATTTAGTGAAGAAGGCAATTACTTACGAGTGGTAACAACCACGGGTAATAGAAGCATAGGCTTTGAACACAAACTTAATGTATTACTTGAAGCTAACAATGCTTTTACACTTGTTAACCAATTACCTAATGCAATTAACACTACCGCTATTGGTAAAGTGAGTGATGATGGCCTTGTATACGAAGATATTAAAGCGGTGCGTTTTTTTAAAGATAATGCTTATATCGTTACCTTTTTAACCACAGATCCCTTGTATGTAATTGACCTGAGTGATAACAATAACCCTAAGATAACCGGCGCATTAGAAATTCCGGGTTATTCAGCCTACTTGCATCCTATTTCAGATGGTTTATTACTTGGTATTGGTCAAAATGTTGATGAAAATCGTGTTACTTTTATTGAAGAGCCACTAGGCATAGTTGAAAATGCTACTTTTGCTCCTGTTATTGAAGGAGCAAAAGTATCTTTATTCGATATTAGCGACATTAATGCACCACGAGAAATACAGTCAATTGTTTATGAGAACGGTTATACCCCGGTTGAATATGACTATAAAGCCTTAAGCCACGTTGTTACTGAAAATGGTAACCATAGATTTGCTTTGCCTATTGAACGTTGGCAAACCACTACAGTTAGTGACGGTAACAACACATTTATGATGTGGCAACCTGAAAATTTTCTTTCATTATTGGAAGTCTCTATTAACAGCTCAAACGCCTCATTAACCCGCATTGGTGACATTATAGCTAATGATGAAAATAAAAATTCTGGGAATTATTCAAGTTGGGATGACCGCTCTATTCTGCATAATAATGATGTTTATTATATTCATGGTAACCAAGTATGGAGAAGTTACTGGTTAAGCCCTGAACAAATAACGGGACCTTTTTAATAATATTTGAGTTATACCTCGCCGTTTACGGCGGGGGATCATAAAGTTAATTTGTTAAACGTGTTGCCAAAATCGGATTAGTAAAAACTATGAAAAAAGTAAAGTTATCTAAATTTTTAATTCTTAATTTATCTACAATGTCTTGTTATCTAACTAAAATGGAAATGCTATTAATTTTTGTTTTATCCATAACGTCTGGTTATGCAGTCAAAATGGAAATGCTATTAGCCGAAACAAAGCCGATGAGCCCAACAGCAACATTGATTGGAAAGGCAGTTATCCAGCCTAATATTGGCATTGTTAAACAATCAACCATGGTGTTTGAAAAAGATCTTTCAGACGCAGAACATGAAAATATTCAGGGCTTTATTGCACGAGCCGAAGCCGCAGATCAAAACTATGTAAAAGATACAATAAGTGTGTGGGATAAAGGCCATATATTTTATGGTTATGATAATATCGCTCAGAAATACGCTCAGATTGATATAGGCGGTATTTTTTAAGTTAGTTGTCGACTAAATTGTTAAACAGCTTCTTTGTGTTGTGTTGTATTGGATTTAACTCCACACTTCCTATTGCTTGCTAGTTTCTTTCATTATTGACCATCGCTCAGGATGCTCATTTCATTTTCCTGATACAAGGCTTTTTGTTTCGTAATATATCAATATCAAGAACTTCATGCCTTTGGTTTGGCGTGACAAACTTGTCTCTGCTATGAAGATTTTTATACCAATTTGATTTAATTATTGCTCACTTGTACTGGTTAAAATAGTCCATATCGGCGTTGCTCTCAATCCTAATAGCTAGCTATTACTCAATCGAGCGCCTTGGCCTGAAATATTTTTCCTACGTACAACAAGATCACAAACTTAATGAAACTGGTATTATTGTTGTGCCAAGAAATAAATTCTTTATCTATTCACGTGCTTTATCTAGGAACTTGAAGTCCTCCCATTTATACTTTCCCGCTCCCTGTTTATTTAGAAAATTAATTGAGGCAATAACTATTCTGAACCAGAAGGCTGCTCTCAATGCAAATAAAAAGCATTGGACGCAAGAGCTTTTTTATAACATATCTAAATTTAAATACGTCTAAATGTTAGAGTATTGTTTGAGCACAAAGAATAATTGTGTTCTTTTAGTTATTATCTTTATTGATAATAATATTTTTAATATAAAAAGCCTAAAAGTTAGGCTGGATATAGTTACAAGGCAAGAAATGGGTAAAATAAAAGCAATATCGACCACAAGTAATATATCCGTTATGTATGAAACAATATCAAAAGAACACAAAGTAGTTCAATGCGAATATGTTGGTTGTAGTCAACATGACTTTATAGTTATTCGCTATCCAGTATCAATGGCGCCACGATGCAATACAGACCCTTTTTCTGCTGGTCATGTTTTGAAAATGAGTACAGTTATCAATTTAAATTCAAAGGAAATAATCACTTTTTCTTCAACCATATTAACGACTATAACAACAAATGAACGACTACTTTTTGTTTCTTATCCTGAAAAAGTAGAGTCTAAGAAACTGAGAGTAGAACCAAGGTTAAGTGTTGAGCTTATGGCTAAAATTGGCTTTGATGACACGGAAACAAAACCAATTCTTTGTTTAATTAAAGATGTGTCACCTTCAGGTATTTGCTGTGAATTTCAAAGGAAAAACGAATATGATGCACCATACATTGAACAACTTCTAAATAAAAAATGTACTTTAGATGTAGATATGAGTGTTTATGGGCTAAATACTTACACATTTAACGCAGTTATCAAAAATATAAGCAGAAAAGAAAAAATTCAATTAGGTTTGCTTTTTGATGATGAAAGCGAAGAACAAGTACGCATGCTGTTTGAAAAGTTAGCGATAGAAAGTATATTGTATTAAATACAATAACAATTAGACTAACTAAGTGATCTTTTTAAATGGTCTTAATATCCAATAACATCGTTGCTTTCAATCCCAACAGCAAGCTCAATCAAGCGTCTTGTCCTTGAAAATTTATCCTCATTAAAATTTGAACCATCAATTAATCTGATTGGTATAACTTACACATTTACTTTTAAGCTTAATGAAAATTATGACTCGTTATTAACTATTTTGGCTGCTGAGATGCGTAGTGATCCATAATTAACAAAGCTCTCCAAACAAAATAATCTCGTTTACTAGTTTGCGGTCGGGTTAGTTAAATCTTCATATGAGGAAACTATTAATAGGTAAACCTGAATCAACCTAGTAAAACTAGTAAAGAAAGCAATGGGATATATGAATAAACCAAAAATACTGAAGTTATTGAATTATAGAGGTAATTATAACTTGTAACCAATAATGAATGTTGCAAAAACTCACTTTTGTACTAAGCTTTTAATTGGCATAATAAAAAGGGGTATAACAATGAAAGGTAGTGCTAAAGTCATCGCAAGTTTGAATGGTTTATTGCATAACGAACTGGCTGCTATAGATCAATATTTCACCCACTCTCGAATGTACCAAGATTGGGGTTTAGAGAAACTTTATTTGCAACTCAACCATGAAATGGAAGAGGAGATCACACATGCTGATGCGTTGATCAAACGTATTTTATTTCTCGAAGGGACACCTAATCTCAAAGACAGAAGAGATCTACTTATAGGCTCTGATGTATCTTCAATGCTTAAAAATGACCTTGTTTTAGAGATGGAAGTAGTTGCTGCACTAAAACTTACCATTGAGCTGTGCGAAAGTGAAAATGATTTTCAAAGTCGAGAGATTCTAGAAAAGCTACTTGAAGATACCGAAGAAGATCATGTTTATTGGCTAGAAAAACAACTTGGTCTTATAGATAAAGTAGGGTTGCAAAATTACATTCAATCTCAAATGGATATTAATCCAGTTTAAGGAAGCATGATAATGAAAGGTGACGCAAGCATAATCACGTTGTTAAATAAATGTTTGGCCGTTGAGTTAATCGCCATCAATCAATATTTTTTACATGCTCGTATGTATAAAAATTGGGGCTTAAATGGACTCAATAAAGCAGATTATAAAATCTCAATCGAAAAGATGAAACAAGCAGATTATTTTATTGAGCGAATATTGTTCCTTGAGGGGTTACCTAATTTGCAAGATTTAGGAAAGTTACATATTGGTGAAAATACACCAGAAATGATTCAGGCAAATATGGAACTAGAACATCAATCAAGAGGATATTTACAAGAATTAATACGAGAAAGCGAAAAAGCTAACGACTTTATCAGTCGAGATCTTGGTGAAAAAATATTAGAAAATGTTGAAGAACAGATTGACTGGCTAGAGAGTCAGCAATACTTGATCAGTAATGCAGGCTTAGAAAATTATTTACAGTCACAAATGAAGGAAAGTTGATAAACTTACGCTACTTTTGGCATAGGCTCCGCGATTTGCATTAATCTGCTGTTAAGCACATTTTTAGTTGTTTGACAGCACTTCCCACACTGTGTGCCCACTTTTAATTCAGAAGACAGTCGTTTCATGGTAGTAGCACCATTATCAATTGCATTTTCAATTTGTGTGTCAGTTACGCCATGACAAAGACAAACATACATTAGTGTAAACCCGAAAAGTAATAATATGCGTATACTAATCTAAATAGGAATGATTATCAATATTCTTCGTGATATAAAATAGTTTATTAATAAAAATAAATTAAAGGCTATTGAATAATATAGAAAAAAAATCAGCTACTAAATATCAGGGTTAAAGAGAAAGAGCCTTCCAAAATATTTCAAATGTTGCTTCACGATGTATTCTATCATTAACCAAGTCAGGGTTATTTGCTAAGTACATAGAGCTACTAATAAATTGTCCGTGAGCATTATCAACCATTAGTTCTACTGGGTAGTTAGCCATGATTTTGTGCTGCTGGCCAAACTGAATTAACTTTGGTAAAAAATCAAACGCCTCAGTAAATACTTGTGTTTTTACTTGTCCTGAAAGCTGATGGTATTGAGTTACTTGCAGACAAAACTGTTGCTTGTCTGCGTTAACTATTGCCCAATCAATTGCTTGTTCCCATACCAATTTAACCTGTTGTTTAAGATTTTTCTCATCAAACTGAAAGGATTGAATCTGCTTGGCAAAGTCTTGTTTTATATCTTTATATAAGGCTAACACCAAGAATTCTTTTGAGGAAAAATGATGAAACAAAGTACCATTAGCCACACCTGCATGTTTGGCGATAGATGCGGTAGAGGTTGCATCTATGCCTTGGTTAACAAAAAGTGTTAATGCACTATCGAGTAATTGCTGCTTTTTGTTTATTTTTATCGTTGCTTTAATTGACATAATTTATCTCAAAAATATTTTCAACATCATCTTTTGAATAAAACCGTCATAAGGAGGATGCACCAGTTTACCAGTATTTAGTCTACCACGTGACAATACAGTTTTGGCTTTAGAAAAAGTTAAAAACCCTTCTTTACCATGGTAATGCCCCATACCTGAATCACCCACACCACCAAAAGGTGCGTCATCAGCTGCAACATGGAAAATAGTATCGTTAATGCAAACCCCACCTGAATGCGTTTTATTAAGCAGTTCTTGTTGAATCGCTTTATCAAAACTCATGATATAAAGTGCCAGTGGGCGAGGTCTTTCATTAATATAACTGATTGCTTCACCAAGTTTTTTATAACCAATAATAGGTAGGATAGGGCCAAATATTTCACCTTGCATTAATAACATTTCATCGGTTGTGTTGGTGACTAATTGGGTTGGAAGTCGACGAGACTTTCTATTAATTTCTTGGTTATTGGCAGAGATAACAGTTGCTCCTTTTTCTACTGCATCATCAAGCCAAGAGAGGAGGCGACTGTGTTGGACATCATTAATCACGTTGCCGTAGTCTTTACTTGGTAATTCTTTACCGTACATTTTCTGAAATTGTTTTTGATAAGCGTTAATAAAATCAGTGACTTTATCTTCAGGACACAAGATATAGTCAGGCGCAACACAAATTTGGCCAGCATTAATACATTTGCCAAAAATAAGACGTTCAACGGCAGTTTCAATGGGCATGTCATCAGCAATAATAACAGGAGATTTACCACCAAGCTCTAATGTTACGGGGGTTAAGTTATCGGCAGCTGCTCGCATAACATGTCGACCAACGGTTGTTGAACCTGTAAAAATTAAATGATCAAAAGCTAAAGCTGAAAAAGCTGCGGCAATATCGGCTTCACCTTCAACAACAGCAACTGTGTCGTTGTTAAAAATACTAGCGAGCATTCGAGTAATTACAGTATTTGTTGCCGGTGTGAATTCTGATAATTTTATCATCGCACGATTACCTGCGGCAAGGGCAGTAATTAATGGCCCTATTGATAACATTACTGGAAAATTCCAAGGTGCCATAATGCCAATCACCCCTAGCGGTTGATAGTGAACGTTAACCTTAGCGAGTGATAATAATAAGCCAGCATGTCGACGTTGCGGCTTCATCCATTTTTTCAAATTCTTAATGGTGTAATTGATATTCATTACACAAGGCATAATGTCAGAAATTAAGGTGTCTTGTGTTGAACGGTGGCCATAATCTTTATTTAAAGCGGCCACCAATTTATCTTGGTTTGATAATAAAGCACTTTTAAGTGCTGTTAGTTGAGTTATTCTGTGTTTAGCTGATGGCAACGGTGCAAGTTGATATGCCGATTTTTGGTTGTTTAATAGTGTTTGTAAATAGTCTGTACTCATATTCATTTCGATTGGCATATTCATAGTAGCCCCTGATTAATAGTAATATTGCACTCCATCTAACTGACTAGTCAGTCGGTTTGTGTGATTATTAAACACTATGTCATGAATACACGCAAGGTTAACTTTGTAAAATTATGTACGGACAGTACATACCCGTAATCATTCAAAATGCTCAAGCGCTTCTGTGATGGGGCTAAAAGTCACTTATGCTGCGTTATTAAATTAAAGAATGGAACAACCATTCTATAAACTTAATGCCTTGTCTAAATGACTTTTAATTCCCACTGAAATCACGCACTTTGAATGATAACGGGTATAAATACCCAACCAATAGCTGTAAAAGCAATCTCGAAAGACCAGCAGGCCCTAATAAAGTGAATTTATAAAGCGAATTTATTTCATTGCTCTAGCAAGATTGAGTGCAACGTCTTCAATCATATCTTCTTGGCCACCAACGGTTTTCATTCGACCCAGTTCCATTAAAATTTCTTCACTAGGTACGCCATATTTTTTAGCGGCTCTTTGCGCATGCAATAAAAATGATGAGTAAACACCAGCGTAACCCAATACTAATGAGTCTCGATCTACACGAATAGGCTTTTCCATCATTGGCACTACAATCTCTTCAGCAACTGCCATTAACTTAAATACTTCAGAATTTGTTTTTGCGCCCATCCGTGTAACCACGGCGTTAAATACTTCTAATGGTGTATTACCTGCACCAGCACCAAGGCCCGCGGCTGAGCCATCTATACGGTCAGCTCCTGCTGCCACTGCCGTTAGAGAGTTTGCCACACCTAATGCCATATTGTGATGCCCATGAAAGCCAATTTCAGTCTCAGGTTTCAAGCCAGCGCGCAGTGCTTCAATACGGCTTTTTACGTCATCTTGCAGCATATAACCTGCAGAATCGGTGCAGTAAATACAATTTGCACCATAGCTTTCCATTAGTTTTGCTTGTTTGAGCAATTCTTTAGGCCCTAACATGTGTGCCATCATTAAAAAGCCAACAGTGTCTAATCCTAGCTTTCGAGATAAACTAATATGCTGTTCAGTGACATCAGCTTCAGTACATTGCGCGGCTACTCGCACGGTATGAACACCATAAGAGTGTGCCATGCGTAAGTGATCAACCGTACCTATACCCGGTATTAATAGTACAGATACTTTTGCTTGCTTCATTTTAGGAATAACAGCTGCTAAGTACTCTTCGTCGGTATGTGCCGCAAACCCGTAGTTTACTGATGCACCGCCTAGTCCGTCACCATGAGCAATTTCAATTCGTTCAACACCAGCTTCGTCTAATGCTGTCGATAAGCGTATTGTTTCTTCAATGGATATCTGATGACGCTTCGCATGCATGCCATCACGTAGGCACATATCATGAAGTTGAATTTTACGTCCTGCTAAGTTCATAGTTATTCTCCTACGCTTTGTATTTTTTGCGCTAACATTTCAGCGGTACGCAGCGCTGAAGCCGTCATAATGTCTAGGTTGCCTGCGTAAGTGGGTAAATAATCTCCTAATCCTGAAACTTCTAAAAACACGGATACACGGTTGCCATCAAATACCGGGCCGTTTTTTAATGTGTAACCTGGTACATAGGCTTGTACTTTTTTGATCATTGTGTGAATCGATTCGGTAATTACTGCTTGATCTGGCTCGCCTTCGGTAAGGCAGTGTACTGTGTCGCGCATCATTAGTGGCGGTTCAGCGGGGTTAAGAATAATAATGGCTTTACCCTTTGTTGCGCCACCAACCGATTCAATAGCACTCGCTGTGGTGCGCGTAAATTCATCAATGTTTTTACGTGTACCAGGCCCGGCCGATTTTGACGAAATAGTGGCAATAATTTCGCCATAGGCAACGGCTTGTACTTGACTGATTGCTGCAACAATTGGGATTGTCGCTTGACCACCACAGGTAACCATATTGACGTTAGGTTCATTTTTGCTAAGCAATTCATCAAGGTTTACTGGTGGTACGCAAAAAGGGCCAATTGCTGCAGGCGTTAAGTCAATAACGGTAACACCGTGGCGCGCTAACTTTTCGTTATTTTCAGGGTGAACATAAGCTGAGGTAGCATCGAAGGCTATTTTGATATTATCAGCTTCGATATGCGGTAATAAACCATCGATGCCTGCTGCCGTGGTTTTTAAGCCAGCTGCTTTCGCTTTGATTAGGCCATCAGAGTGTTCATCAATTCCCACCATCCATACTGGGTTAATATGCGCACTACGCAATGCTTTGATAACTAAATCGGTACCAATATTTCCAGAGCCAATTAGCGCAACATTAATTTTTTCAGTCATACTATCTACTCCGCTACAAATTTAAATTCGGCGCTGCCCACACCTTCGATTTCAACCCGCATGTCATCATCAGCTTCACAGGGGATCATTGCTGCTAATGAACCGGATAAGATAATGTCACCTGCTTTTAAAGGAATATCGTAAGTTGCCAAGGTGTTCGCTAACCAAGCTACACAGTTTAACGGAGTGCCAAGCGCCGCACTTCCTTTGCCAGTAGCCACAATTTCACCTTTGTTTTTAATGGTCATCTGGCAATTTTCAAAATCGACGGTATTAGGATCAACACCTTGTTCACTCATCACAAAAATGCCACATGAGGCATTATCTGCAATGGTATCCTGAATTTTTATTTGCCAATTTTCGATACGAGAATCAACAATCTCAAAGCAAGCAAAAACCTGTTCGGTTGCTGCTAAAACATCTGCTGCTGTGATGTTTGGTCCAACTAAGTCGTGCTTTAATTTAAAGGCAATTTCACCTTCAGATTTAGCTTGAATAAGTGATTTTTTTAATACTATTTCTGCCCCCGATGGATACTGCATTTTATCTGTTAAAAAGCCAAAGTCAGGTTGATGTACCCCTAACATTTTTTGTACGACTTCACTTGTTAAACCTATTTTTTTACCGACAATTTTTTCGCCTTTGTCTAATCGAATTTTTAGAAATGCTAATGAGATAGCATATGCTTGATCTATTGTTAGTTCAGGGTATTGAGTCGTTAAGGGTATCAGTGTCTGGTGATCATGCATCGCTTCATTTAAGCGATGAGCACATTGTTCTATCTGTAATTCTTTCATTGGTTTTTATCCTAAGCCTGAAAAAAATTAAAATTGCTATTGATACTTTACTTGAGTATGTTAAATAACAATAATTGAATATATTCTGTTATTTGATTCAATAAATGTATTAATAAAGGTGATAAAAAATGGGAAAGAGCCAACTTAGTATTAGCCACTTAAAAATGATTTGTACAATTGTTGAATCAAATACAGTGAAAGAGGCTGCTGAAAAGCTATTTATCACCCAACCCGCGTTAACTAACAGAATTCGTGAAGCTGAACGCCGCCTTAATATTAATCTGTTTGCTAGGCGCAGGCGTAAATTGGTTATTACTACTGCAGGTAAGCGATTGCTTCAGTCAGCTAAGAAAATACTTGAAGAACTTGAACGCGCTGAATATGACATAGCACGATTAAGTGATGGTATTGATCAAGTTCTGCGTATTGGCTTACCACATTATGCTTCATTTAAGTGGCTACCTGATGTGGTGAGTTATTTCCATAAAGAACTGCCAAATATTGAGCTAGAGATTACTGCAGAAGCTGCTATTAGCCCGATTGATTCACTTTATAATGGTGACGTTGATATAGCGTTAATTTCGAGTAAAGATAAGATATTAGATATTCAAAAAAGTGACTATGACACGGTATTTATATTGCAAGATGAGCTTCAAGCATGTTTATCTGCTAAGCATAAAAAGGCACAACAAGCTTTTATGAGTGCAGAAGATTTTTCGGATGAAACTTATATTACTAATTCCACGGTGCCAGAGAAAGATCGAGAATATGAACTATTCTTCAAGCCGAATAATGTATTGCCGTATAAAGTTGTGCAAGTGGGGTTTAATGAAGCAATTGTTGAATTAGTTAAGGTGAATATGGGAGTGACTATTATGTCGAAACAGCTCATTGTCCCTTATTTGGCAGAGGGCGAAATTAAAACCATGCCGATCGGCGAGGAAGGTTTAAAGATATATTGGCATTTGGTTTATCTTAAAAGCACTAACGTAACAAAACCCGCCAAGCTACTGACAAATATTCTTAAGAAACATTCAAAGAAGTAAACTTACTTGAATATAGTTCAATTATTTTATTGATGTCATCAAGGCGATGGTTTGTTGAGATAACCAAGTCGATTTTTCGCTAAGATCAAGGATTACATCAAAATGATTACGTTTATTAATTTTGTTAAATTGAACTTCAAACCCTTTATCTTGAAGTTTGTCTTTCATCATTTGGCTTTGTCGCTTAAATTCGTCGGTTTCAATGTCACCAAAAGCAATGATTACCGGTATAGGTTTTGGTATTGCTTGTAAAATAGGACTATTAGCTTTTGCTTCGCAGCAATTCATTTTTAAAACATCATTAACATAAGTTTTTAACAATGGCTGAAGATCATAGATACCACTAACAGCACACAAGCCTTTAATGATATTTCCCTGATAATCGGGAATGTAATCAGACCAATGGGTTTGCAGCATCATCATCGCTAGATGGGCGCCAGCAGAGCTACCACTGACATATATTTCTTCGGGGTTATAACCAAACTGAGCAGCACTTTTGTACAACCAGACAATAGCGCTACGACTTTCTTCAACAATATCAGTAATACTTGCGTTAGGGGCAAGTGTGTAATCAAGCACTGCAAAATGAAAACCTTGCTGCTGAAAATTTGTTGCGGCAAAAGATGATTCTTCTTTGCTTAATTCTTGCCAATAACCACCATGGATATACACCATTAACTTATGTTTTGGGGCGTTAGTGGGCAGGTATAAATCAATGGTTTGAGTTTTTCGGTCACCATAGGGTAGGTCACTGTGTAGTGCTTGTAGCTCTCTAGCCTGATTTTTGGCGGTGCGACTGAGCTCAATATATTGCTGAATATGAACATTAATATCATTAATACAACTGCTAGGAGAGTATTCTCTATTTAAATTCTCTACATCTGAAGAATCAAGTTCTGTCATTTTTTCATTCCCATGACTAATTGTTATGGCTAGTTAATACGATTAGTTGTGCATAAAAATAAAGTACGAAGTTAAGTTATTAAGTTAAGTTATTAAGTTAAGATTAGCTCAGCTAAGTGAAGTTTATTCAATGTATAATTGAAAAGTACCTACACAAGATAGGTACTTTTAAACGCTTCATTGTTAAAGTTTACTTTTTAAACCCCTATGCTTTAGAAAGAAAAGTTAACACGAAGAAAGTAACTTGAACCGTTAAAACCATAGGGCACAGCTCTTATCGGGTATTTAAAGGCACGATCGGTAATAAAATCTAATGCTTCATCTTCACCCAACTCATCAGGAGTCACATCAAAAATATTATCAACACCTGCGACCAACATCAAACTGTCGGTTAGTTGATAAGAAAAATTCAAATCAACTAACATTGCTGATTCAACAATACTGGTCGGTTTAAATTCGCCTGTTGGTGATAAAAACCCAGGGAGTCCAATGTGGTCATTACCAAAATATTTGACGTTTGTTTCACCAAAGTAATTGGCTCTCAGCACAGAACTCCATTTTCCGCGTTCATAGTCAAACGTTAAGGTTGCTCTTTCCTTCGGTTGACCGTCTTCCAAGAAACTACGTTGTAGGGCATCGAGAGAAACCTCTTCAGGTATACCTTCTGGGCTATTTACTCGGTCAATTTCTGTTTTGTTAATATTACCGGCAAAAGTAGCACTAAACTGTCCTTCGGCCAAAGTCGTCTCATACCTTAGAATTATATCAACGCCTTTAGTGGTAGAATCAACTGAGTTTGAAAAATAATTCACCTGATCTGCACCTGTTGCGACAAGTGCCTCAACTGCTGCAGGGTTAAATGCCACGTGCTCAGGGCTTAATAAGCTACCTAGTGTGATCCTATCTTTAATTTCTACACTGTATGCATCGACCGTTAGGGTAATTTCGTCAGTTGCATTAAAGACAAAACCAATACTGGCATTTTTAGTTGTTTCTAATTCAAGTCCATTCACACCAAGCGCAGCAGGAAATGGAGAGCCCGCGGTTGCTGTAAATGACGGTGATAACACACCACCAGGGCCAAGGTTAGTAGTAAAGGCTGTGTAGGCACTTTGTTGCAATGACGGTGCTCTAAAGCCGGTTGATAAGGCTCCACGTAATGCAAAGTCACCGCTAATTTCATAACGACTTGATAGCTTGCCAACTAAGTCATCGCCTGAATCAGAAAAGTCTTCATAGCGTAATGCTGCGCCAACATTCCATCCATCGATGATATCCATTTCTACATCGGCATAAAGCGCATAACTATCACGATTAGCGTCAACTGCAGCGTCAGGACGTAGTCCAGGATAAGCTTGAAAACCACATTCAGCAAAGGTATCAGGGTCAATAATTGATGGAAATGAACTACTGGTATTTGCTATACCACAAGCATAAGAGGCTTCTTCTCCAGGGACAATTTCATAATTTTCATCACGGTATTCTGTTCCAAATGAGACATATAATTCATTATCAGCACCAACATCAACCGAGCCTGAAATATCTATGTTAAATGTCGTTTGGTCAAATCGAAAACCACCTGAATAACCAGAAGTAGGGCCCGAATTAGCTATTATATCTGCATCATTTGCGCCGGGGTTATTCGCTACATATTCTGCTGCATAAGAAGCGTTAAGTGTATTTTGTGAATCAAAATCATATTTGTTTCTACCATGCACTACGGATACATCAAAAGACCAGTCATCATTGATATCTCCACGAATACCTGCTGCTAATGACGTATCTTCAGCTTCGTTATCTATACGAGGTAAAAAGCCGTCTGGATAAATTTGAGGCACATTTTGAGATGCGGAGTTAAATGCTCTAAAAAAACCATTACCTAAGGCGGTGCGATTTGAAAAGCCCCCAAAAGAATAGAATTCTTTATCGTCACTTAAAGGAATCGCCATATTGAAAAATGTTGACACGAATTCAGATGCTGCATCGCCCATTCCCCAGCGTACCGTGTCTGACAACTCACCCGGCGCAATAGTTGAAGAACCAGTTCTGTCTTTTTGGGCTCTATTGACACCATCATAATCACGATACTCAAGTGATAAATTAATAAAACCACCGTCGTCCCCAATATCAAAGCCTCGGTTTAGGCCTAATGTTAACTTGTCGCCATCACCTTCACCAGTGCTTCCCGCTTGAATGAAGCCAGTAGTAACACCCGTAGTGTCATTTAAGGTTAAATTGATCACACCCGCTATTGCGTCAGAACCATACTGGGCAGCAGCGCCATCTCGTAATACCTGAATATTACTTAAGGCGCTAATAGGGATGGCATTCATGTCAGTACCTGCAGCACCCGCACCAACTGTGCCATTAAGTCCGAAAATGGCTTGGTTATGACGTCGCTTGCCATTAACCAACACCAATGTTTGATCTGGTTGCAAACCTCTCAGTGTAGCGGGACGAAATAAATCTGAACCATCAGAAACCTGTGTGCGTGTAAAATTAAAAGAAGGCGCTGTTGCTTGTAAACTTTGCCCTAGTTCAGTAAATCCGCCTTTGGTAAGTGATTTGGTATCAATAATGTCGATAGGGACTGATGATTCTGTTGCCGAACGGTTAGCTACTCGCGAACCTAGAATTGAAATTTGTTCAATTTTATCCTCTGTTTTGACTTCATCAGTACCATCTTGTGCAAATGCGGTTGGGTTGCCAAGCGCAGCTGCAATTGCAAGAGTTAATGCCTGGGTATGGAATTTAGTTTTCATGAGTGCCACCTTTATTGTCTTATTTATTAATATACTTATTTAGACGAATTGTTAGCTATCTACAAATTGACATTTAGTAGTAGAGTAAGCCAAATTATAAAACTAGCGAATAGCATACCCCAAAATATAAAATATAAATAAGCATATATTTATTGAATATTTTTTGAAAGTTGATAAGTTTTTTGTATATTAATAGGGGCACTATAAGACTAATACTATGTATTAAAACTATAATTTAATTTTGGGGAGGAAAATTGTGCGCTGAGTTTGCCTCTATCTATGCTCGTTCCACTTGAAGTCGCTCAGACTTCTTGAAATGAGTATTTTCAAGTGGAGCGGGTATAGTTTTGTTTTAAAATGGATGAGAAACCATCGCCCACATGTTGGTGCCTTCATTCGATTTGGCGACATCTAAACGAATAACTATTCCAGCGGTTAAAGCACGCAAAGAGAATCCAAAATCAGTTTTCCAATCATCAAAAAGGACATTGCTATTATAAGTGGGAGCGACTCGTCCACCTTCCACAAGCAATACCGCTTGTATCCAATCAAGTTTTAAGAACCTCAACCAGTTAACATTTTCTACCGGGTTGTAGTCCAAGGTATAACGATATTCCGCAGAAGCATAAATGGCTGCTTTGTCGTGAAATCTGTTTTGTCTAAATCCTCTCATTCTATAAAAACCACCGAGGGTTGCGCCTTCTAAAAAGGGAGGATTATTTGCAACTTGTATTTCATTTTGCTCATTAGTATTCACTTTCCAACTTGTGGCATAGGCAGTCCAAAAGTTTAGCGCTAAAATCCTTTGTCTGGCGAGCTCTGTCGCGCCGAAGGAAAAGTACTGACTGGCTTCAAACTCAATAAAGTTCCACTGATTTTCAGATTCTAACCATGCGGCATCATGAGAAAATGCAATATATTGTGAATTACCCATAGTCGGGTTTGTAGGAAAATCAGTATTGTCGTGAAGTAGACCTATCTCTATCGCATGAATAGTGCCTTCAATGGATTCGTCGCCTGTTTCATAAAACTGATAACGATTAAACTGACGAAGCGATAAAATAGTAGTTCCGTTTATTCGCGGGTCCCATGAATCAGCCTTTTTGTTGGTGTTCTTAGGTAATCCACGAGTTAATTGATAGTCAGCAATTGGCGTGTGTTTTGCCTTACCAATCGGAAGAACATAATCAAGTTGTAAATCCCACCAATTGCTAGAGCCCTTAGCTTCAATGAAATTATTAAAATCAGAGTTGTTTGATCCAGGTCTGACGGTATTTTTATCGGTAAAATTTTTGTTTGGTGGAGCATAAGCTCTCATCAGTGGATAATCCCCAACCATACCTATTACACTGATAAAAAGCCTGTCGGAAAAGCTTAAACGATAATCCCATCCCCCTAGACCTATCCCTTTAGAATCTTCTCCACCGAAAACTGTGGTTCCGATAGTCAATTGTTCTTGATAGATTCCACTTACAGAGGCACCAAGCCCGAATGTTAACCCCATATCATCGGTTGAAAAAGCGTAGGGTAACCACAACGTTTCTTTACTCGCGGGGCTTTCCGTACGTTCTATATTCATTTTGACATTCACAGGAGGTTTACCAAAAGCTTTTGGTTGGCAAGCCACTAAATAAACAAATAGCATTAAAATTTGAATTAAGAAATAAATATCTGGTCTATTGATTTCATTTCTCCTTTATTAGTAATGATCATTGTAATTTTTTTGATATGAAATATCACCTTCTTTCCATAGGACGATTGCTTCAATAGCTAATAACTCTTTTTCAGGGAAACCTATTTCTTCTGTTGTTTCTGACAAAACCCCTGAAAAACTTGCTACTGTATTATACCATTTACATTAATTAAGGTTACAGAATTCAATGAGAATAAATTTTCAAGAACAAGGCGTTTGATTGACTAATAGCTGGCTATTAGGATTGAAAACAACGATGTTATTGGATATTTAAGCCATTTGAAAATGAACACTTAGTTAGTGTAATTGGTATTAGTTGGTAAATGAATAATTTTAATATCAGTAATTTCTTCTTGGCACTGATTTACTATTATACTGCGAGTTATCAAAGGTCCAGTTGTTGTAGTATTTTGATAACCAACAGTAAAATACATTATAAAAAAAGAGTAAACTTCTGTGTTGAAGAAATTTTAAACTTAACATTTTTATTTCTTATTTAATGGGGTATACATAGTTAATCCAGCCCATCATACGTAATAAAATTTGTCTCATTAATGAAACATGCATTGGATCACTATCGTGATTAATCACGACCGCTTTCCCTTGAACACCAAAGGGTAACTTATAATCAGATAAGTTTTCTTCTAGCTCAATAACGCCTACCGCAAAGCCGTGAACAGCTAATCTATTAGCAGATATCAATTGCCCATTTACTTGAAATTCCCCTTCCGACATTGCAGGTAATAATTGAATAAGTTTACCTTTGAAAACATGACCTGGAACACTATCGAGAATCACTTCAGCTTCAGAGCCTACTTTCATTTTCAATAAAGAATTTTGCCAAAACAAGCCTGCAAAAACACGCTTTTCAGTTGGTATGAAGGTCATCACGGGTCGAAGAGGTAATGAGGCTGCTCGTACACCAGGCCTAAGCGCAACTTGAGTAGCTATCCCATTTGCAGGGGCAAACACTCGCGTACTTTCCAAATCAAAATTTGCTTTATCTAACTGAGCCTGTAGTTGAGCCACTTGTGGATTCATACCTAGTATTTCAGCGTCAGTAATCAATCTAACTCTACTTTCTTCCGATTGCGCCGCAAGGAATTTTGAATCTGCTGCTTCAAATAATTGCTTTCTGGTATCAATTTCTTGTTCAGTAAAAGGGGAGTTATCACCCGCATTCACATTTGCTTTAAGGTAACGTTGATAAGTGGAAAAATTACGATCTCTATCTGCTTTAGCTTTACCCACATTTGCTATTGCCGTTTGTAATTTTTGATCATTTTGTAAGTCACTACTTTTTGCCTCAACTAGTAGTGCTGTAATTTGATCTACTTTAGCTTGAAACGGAGTTGGATCTAGCGTGAATAATAAATCCCCTTTTTGTACTGGCTGATTAGCAACAACATCTACCGTTTTTACAGTACCACTAACATTAGGAACAATAGGTATACTTACAAAGACTTCTTTTCCATATTTAGCATATGGGTGATTGTAATTCATTAACATTAACAGCGTGCCCAAAATGAACACACCACCAAGTGCTGCCGTTGGGACTGACCATTTATTCATAGGAATCTTGAATACTTTAAAGATAACAGTACAAATAGCGGTATAGGTAAGAATTATAATTAAATCCATAATTAAGACGCCTTGTCGTTAGTCAGTTGATTTTTAATGTCAATAACTTCACTTTTTAGGAATTTCATTTCACTTTTAAGTTGCTCAATTTCTTTATTACTGTTTTGATGTGAACTCATACCCCAGCCCCTATCTTCACGGTATAGCGTTGCCCAAATCCATAAAAATGGCCAAATAACATGTAAAGTGAAAAGACTAATCCAACCAGCAACATGTAATGCGTCTTGATGGGGGTGATTTCTGTGTACTGCAATTTCATATGGGATGTCATGAATAACAATAACTCCATAAAAAATAACAATTCCAACAAAAAAGACGAGGAATAACGCTATATAATCCATATTAATTCCTTAAATAATTAATTAACTAACTTTTTGACTCTGTTTCATAACACTATAGTCCATATATGGAAGCTTTATTATTAAAGGGCTATAGAGAAATTCAGTGTTTAATATAAATTATTCCTATGGCACTAAAAATAACGGCTGACGTTAACCTCATCCAAGGTGACAACAATAAACCACAACAGAGCCAACTATTTACAGTGAAAACCTAACTTTCACAATACTATATAAAGACCATTAAAAATACACGTACATAAAGTCAGCGAAAACAATAAACTACAAGAAGATGATCCTATTTGTAATTTACTTCACTAAATTGTTTTCGATTACAATATTTCTAAGCGATATAAACCAACTAATCTAGCAACAAAAATAGTTGAGTAAAGCTGACTTCTATCGCTTCTAAAACTACCCAGTTTTGAGCAATTATAGTTGTATACCCGTTCCACCTGAATCATGCATATTCAAGTGGAACCGGTATATATTATTCAGTACATGGAACATCAGTTAGTTTTCGGTAAATTATTCCAAAATCCTATAGTGGCAATCCATTTGAAGCCAGTCAGACATATCAGATTTTAGCAGGGGACAGAAAGAGTCATCTTTTTAACTCTCACTAATTAATTGAAGTCTTAGGTGGGGCAGCATTGAAAAGTGCTTTGCGTTGGTTATTGCGTAATCTTTCTTGAGCCATTATATTTTGAGCATCCACATTGCCTAGAGGCAATTCAACTTGACGGGAAAGATCACCATCAGCTATCAGCGACAAATAACGAGAGCAACATACTCGTAAAAAAGAAGTGAAATTACCGATATCGTGATCTGCATCAAGAGACTCAAGGTACAGCTTAGTTATTGCTTGGTTTACCGTCATTTGATCACGGAATGACAATTCTTCCAATATATCCCAAAAAAACACTTCTAAACGAATTGAAGTAACAACCCCTTGAATTCTTAGTGACTTAGTTCTGCAACTCCATAAGTTACTGTCGGCATTAATGAAAAGTTGGCACATAATTCTCTCTCGATGTTGATTATTACCAATTCAATTAAGTTTGTTCTTGTTCGCTAAATTAAGCTCAGACTTGAGAAGAAACTTATTTGATTTGGTATAAAGTCTATAACAATGCCACAAACTGCATCAACATGGCAGGGTGAGCAGGCCATGCTGGCGCGGTTACTAACTGGCCATCCGTGATAGCGCCATCCATTGGTAAATCGATGTATTCTGCTCCTGACATTTCCACTTCTGGTCGGCAAGCAGGGTAGGCAGATACTTTTTTACCTTTTATTACCCCTGCAGCTGTAAGTAATTGAGGACCGTGGCAAATAGAAGCTATGGGTTTATTACTCTTTGCAAAGTGTTGGATCATTTCAATTACTGTTGCATTTAAACGTAAATATTCAGGAGCACGACCACCAGGTAAATATAAAGCATCGTAATCGGCAACATTAATATCTGCGAAAGAAGCATTAAGCGTAAAGTTATGCCCGCGTTTTTCGGTATAAGTTTGGTCACCTTCAAAGTCGTGTATTGAGGTCGCGATAGTCTCACCTGCTTTTTTTTCTGGGCACACAGCATCAACTTCATGTCCCATTGCTAATAACGCTTGAAAGGGAACCATGTTTTCATAATCTTCGACAAAATCACCAGTAATAATAAGTACTTTAGCCATTGTTATCTCCTTAAAGAATGTAATAAAAAAGGTTTGAACTAAATTAGTTAATCTCTACTTAGCGTTAACCTAGCTTGGATAATGATTACAACATAAACGAATAACGATTGGGTAATATGGTGATACTACAATTTACACCAAATGAAATAATTAATGAGTCAATTCAGAGCTGTGTCAGGGACGTTAGAACAAGTAAAACTTGTGCGTATATACTCTACATCAAACAAATTTGTGACGTTATCACTTTTTTGACAAGCTCATAAGGGTGAGTTTAAAAGGCTTATATACCCGTTCCAGCTGAATCATGCATCTTCAAGTGGAACGGGTATATATACAAAAATAGAATACTTTATTGAATGGATTCTATTTTCAATGAAAATGCTCAACTTGTCTAAGCACCCAAGTACGATAAGAGGTGTAGGTTCTGTGAGCATAAATATTAATAGTTTTCAATAACTATTTTTTGTTTTTGTATTCAAATACTTTGTATATGTATTCACAAAATGATTGACTCAGAGCCCTTTTACGGGTAATTTTGCCGACCGCTTAGGTTGATGGTTTTCATTAATGACGCAGCGTCGCATAAAACTCAATAGAAGTTAGACGTTTGACGGTCAAAAAAACCGAATAAATATTCTGAAGGATCAGTTACATACACTTTAAGTATTTAAATTAAATGGCTTAATTAGCGTTGAAAATATATGTCTTTATTAGCAAGAGAGAATTAGCTGATAAAGATAGTTTGATGAAATAGGAATTAGCAATGAATGATATGAGCAAAAAATCCCAAGGTCTTTATCGCGCCGAATTTGAACATGATAGTTGTGGTATTGGTTTTGTCGCCAACCTAAAGGGTAAAAAATCTCACGATATTATTGAAAATGCACTCACCATGTTGAGTTGTATGGAGCATCGTGGTGGTACTGGTTTTGACGTCAAAAGTGGTGACGGTGCCGGTATTCTTATTCAAATCCCTCACGATTTTTTAAGCCAAGAAACTGCAAAGTTAGGTTTTAGCTTACCTGAAGCTGGAAACTACGGCGTTGGCATGATTTTCTTTCCGCGTGATCAAGAGCAACGCGAAGCGTGTCGTGAAATTTTAAACCAAAATATTACTGAACTGGGCTTAAGCTTAATTGGTTACCGTGATGTTCCCGGTGATAACTCTATGTTGGGTGCTGCTTCATTTGAAACTGAGCCAAACATTGAACAGGTGTTTATTGCTAAACCAGCTGAATTATCAGCACAAGAGTTTGAGCGTAAGCTATTTGTTTTACGTAAATACACCTCGCATAAAATTAATGCTACTGGTATTACCGAGCGAGATGAATTCTATGTGACTTCAATGTCATCAACCAAAATTGTTTATAAAGGGCAGTTTACTACCGAGCAAGTTCGTCAATATTATCTTGATCTTCAAGACGAACGTACTATCTCTGGTATGGCGATGTTCCATTCTCGTTTTTCAACGAATACATTCCCTGCATGGCGTCGTGCGCAACCATTTCGTTATATCGCCCATAACGGTGAAATCAATACCGTACGCGGTAACATTAATTGGATGAATGCTCGAGAAGCATTGTTCAGTTCAGTTAATTTTAGTGATGCTGAATTGAAAATGTTGAATCCTATTTGTAATAAGGATAATTCAGATTCTGCCAATCTAGATATGGCTATTGAGCTATTAGTACTAAGCGGACGTTCGCTAGCCCAAGTTATGATGATGATGGTGCCAGAAGCATGGCAGACTCAAACTGATATGGATGCGACCAAACATGCATTTTATGAGTATTATGCTTGTATCATGGAGCCGTGGGATGGCCCTGCCTCGTTATCATTTACTGATGGTAATGTTGTCGGCGCAACACTTGATCGCAACGGCCTACGTCCTTCACGTTACTTGTTAACTGAAGATGGCACTTTAATCATGGGGTCTGAAACAGGAGCCTTGTGTGTTGATCAATCTACTGTCGTTGAAAAAGGTCGCTTGCAGCCAGGGAAAATATTTATTGCTGATTTAAAGCAAGGTCGCATCATCAGCGATGAGGAAGTAAAACAGCAAGTAAGCTCTTCACAGCCTTATGGCCAGTGGTTAGCAGAAAATAAAATTGAATTAGAGCAACTACCTGTTCCAACAGCATCTATTGCGCAGCCACCACTGAAAGAACTGCGTAAAATACAAAAAGCTTTTGGTTATACTAGTGAAGATCTTAACTTAGTTCTTGCGGGCATGGTTGGCACGTCAAAAGAGCCATTAGGTGCTATGGGTACAGATACACCTTTAGCGGTATTGTCTCATCGTCCACAACAACTCTCACATTACTTTAAGCAGTTGTTTGCTCAGGTAACTAACCCACCAATAGATCCTATTCGTGAAGAATTGGTGATGTCATTGCGTGGTTACATCGGTAAGTCACTTAACTTACTTGATGAAACAGCGGCCCATTGTCACAAGGTTGAAATTGATCAACCAGTGTTAACAAATGAGCAATTACGCAAATTACAACATATTGATAATGATCACCTACAGTCAAAGACTATTGCTATTACCTTTAAAGCTAGCGGTGAAGCTGGTGCACTTAAAAAGGCGCTGGATCGTGTATGTTTTAACGCAAAAAATGCTGTTGAAGATGGCTATGCAATACTCATATTAAGTGATCGTGAAGTTGATAGTGACCATGTTGCTATTCCGTCGGTATTGGCCACGGCAGCAGTCCATCATTATTTAATTCGTGAAAAATTACGCTCTTACGCTGATATTATTCTTGAATCAGCGGATATACGTGAAACGCATCATTTTGCTACGGTTATTGGTTATGGCGCAGCGGCGGTAAACCCATACTTAGCATTAGAAAGTATGTACGGTCTTCGTGATGAAGGTGTACTCAATAGCGAATTGTCTAATGAACAAATTACCCAGAAATACACAGCCGCGGTAGGCAGTGGTTTACTGAAAACCTTCTCTAAGATGGGTATTTCAACATTACAGTCATACTTAGGCGCACAAATCTTTGAAGCTTTAGGTATTAACTCTGACGTTATCGATGAGTACTTTACTGGTACGGTTAGTCGAATCCAAGGTTTAAGCCTAGATCAAATCGCTCAAGAAGCGCTGTTACGTCATCGTGAAGGTTTCCCTGAAGCGAGCCGTATTGCTATTGAAAACTTATTACCAACAGGTGGTGAGTACTCATGGCGCCATGATGGCGAACGTCATCTATTTAGCCCTACAGTTATTCGTTTACTACAGCATTCAACGGCTAGTAACGATACTAACCAATTTAAACAGTACGCAAAAACTGTTGATGATCAAAGTAAAGACGCGTTTACCTTACGTGGTTTACTTGATATCAGTAGCGATCGTCCTGCAATACCATTAAGTGAAGTTGAACCGATTGAAAACATTTTCAAACGTTTTGCTTCTGGTGCTATGTCATTTGGTTCAATCTCGTGGGAAGCGCATACTACTTTAGCAATTGCCATGAACCGTATTGGTGGTAAGAGTAACAGTGGTGAAGGTGGTGAAGACCCAATTCGTTTCACACCGCTAGAAAATGGCGATTCGATGAATTCGCGCATTAAGCAAGTAGCTTCTGGCCGTTTTGGTGTAACTAGCCATTACTTAGCGAATGCCGATGAATTACAAATTAAAATGGCGCAGGGCGCTAAACCGGGTGAGGGTGGTCAACTTCCGGGTGATAAAGTCGATGCTTGGATTGGTAAAACGCGTGGTTCAACACCAGGTGTAGGCTTGATTTCTCCGCCGCCACATCACGATATTTATTCTATTGAAGATTTATCTCAGCTTATTTTTGATCTTAAAAACGCTAATCGTGATGCACGCGTTAACGTTAAGTTAGTGTCAGAAGCAGGTGTAGGTACTATCGCATCAGGTGTTTGTAAAGCTTATGCTGATGTAGTACTAATTGCGGGTCACGATGGTGGCACAGGTGCTTCACCACTTAGCTCTATCAAACATACAGGTTTACCTTGGGAACTTGGTTTGGCTGAAACTCATCAGACTTTAGTACGTAATAAACTGCGTAGCCGAATTACCGTACAAACTGATGGTCAACTTAAAACACCACGTGATTTAGCTATTGCTACCTTACTTGGTGCTGAAGAATACGGCATGGCAACGACAGCACTTGTAGTTGAAGGTTGTATTATGATGCGTAAGTGTCATTTAAATACTTGCCCAGTTGGTATTGCCACACAAGACAAAGGTTTACGTGACCGTTTTACTGGCCGTGCTGATATTTTAGTTAACTTCTTTACCATGATGGCACAAGGCCTACGTGAAATTATGGCTGAGCTTGGCTTTAATAGCATCGAGCAAATGGTTGGTCAAACACAGTGTCTTAAGCAACGCAAAGATGTAGATCATTGGAAATACAAGGGTGTTGATTTAACGCCACTATTGCACAAAGAAGAATGTGCTGACAGTGAAACACTGTATCAATCAATTAGCCAAAAACACCTAATTGACGACATTATTGATCGCAAGATGATTGAAGATGCTAAAGCCGCGCTTGAGAGTCAACAAAGTGTTGAACTTGCCTATGATGTTATCAATACGGATAGAACCATTGGTGCCATGATTTCTAATGAAATCTCTAAGAAGTACCAAGATAAAGGATTACCAGAAAATACCATCAAAGTTAAATTTAACGGTTCTGCTGGTCAAAGTTTTGGTTGTTTCTCAGCCAAAGGCTTACATTTTGAACTTGAAGGCGATGCTAACGATTACTTTGGTAAAGGCTTATCTGGTGCAAACCTTGTGGTATACCCAAGTAAAGAAGCTAAGTTCTCACCACGTGAAAACATTCTAATTGGTAATGTTGCCTTCTTTGGCGCTACCTCAGGTACTGCCTTTATACGTGGTGTTGCCGGTGAACGTTTCTGTGTTCGCAACTCAGGCGCTACAACGGTTGTTGAAGGTATTGGTGATCACGGTTGTGAATACATGACTGGTGGTAAAGCGGTTATCTTAGGTGTAACGGGTCGTAACTTTGCTGCTGGTATGTCAGGTGGTGTTGCGTACGTGCTTGATGTGAATAATGATTTTGCGCCGAAATGTAACATGGAGATGGTTTCATTAGAAACCATTGAAACCGAAGCTGAAAGCCAAGAACTAAAAGCATTGATTAGCCAACATTTAGCGGCAACAGAATCAGATGTAGCAAGTGAATTACTCAGTGATTGGGAAAACAGTGTTAAGCGCTTCGTTAAAGTAATGCCAGTTGATTACAAACGAATGCAAGGCTATATGAATGATGTACGTGAAAGCGGTAAGTTCGAGTCAGAGTATGACATTGCCGTTGAAGCTTTCGATATCCATTTAAACAACATAGCTAGCGCAAAAGCTTAAGCTGCCAAGGAGAATATATTATGGGAAATCCAACAGGGTTTATCAACGTAGGACGTGCCTTGCCAACTGAACGCCATGCAGGTGGACGTTTAATTGACTGGCTTGAAGTCTATGAGGAAATACCACAAAAAGATGTAGAGAAACAAGCTTCTCGATGCATGGATTGTGGTGTGCCATTTTGCCAATCGGCAAAGTCAGAATTTGCCCCTGCCGTTGCGGGATGTCCAGTTAATAATGTTATTCCTGAATGGAATGACTTGATTTATCGAGGACGTTGGAAAGATGCAATAGAACTATTACATAAAACCAATAACTTCCCTGAGTTTACCGGTCGTGTATGCCCAGCGCCTTGTGAAGGAGCTTGTGTACTTGGTATCAATGCCGATCCAGTTGCTATTAAATTGCATGAAAAAGAAATTATTGATCATGCTTTCAAAGAAGGTTGGGTAGTTGCTCAATTGCCATCAAGTCGCACCGGTAAAAATGTTGCTGTGATTGGCTCTGGCCCTGCTGGCCTTGCGGCAGCTGCACAGCTTAATAAAGCGGGTCATATGGTTACAGTATATGAGCGCGCCGATCGTATCGGCGGCTTACTAATGTACGGTATTCCAAACATGAAATTGCAAAAAGAATTAGTACAACGTCGTGTTGATATTCTTGCGGAAGAAGGCATTGTATTTGTTACTAACACCGAAGTGGGTAAAGACATTAGTGTTGAACAGCTTGAAAGTGATTTTGATGCAGTAGTATTATGTATCGGCGCAACTGTACCACGTGATTTACCTGTTGAAGGCCGTGAACTTAACGGTGTTCATTTTGCCATGGACTTCTTGAAAGCGAATACTAAAAGCTTACTTGATAGCGAACATAAAGATGGCCAGTACATTAATGCTCAAGGTAAAAATGTTGTGGTTATTGGTGGTGGTGATACCGGTACCGATTGTATTGGTACCTCTTTACGTCATCAATGTAGCAGCGCAATTCAACTAGAAATTATGCCGCGTCCGCCAGAAAAACGTGAAGAAAACAACAACCCTTGGCCACAATGGCCAAAACGCTTGTTAGTTGATTATGGTCAAAAGGAAGCGATTGAAATTCAAGGTCAAGATCCACGTCAATATTTAGTGATGACTAAGAAAATTGAAAGTGATGAGCAGGGTAATGTTAAGGCGGTTCATACCGTTGATATTACTTGGGAGCGTAATGACAAAGGTCAAATGTTCCCGCAGGAAGTTGCTGGCAGTGAAAAAGTACTTCCAGCCGATATCGTGCTAATCGCAATGGGCTTTATGGGTCCTGAAGGTGGTTTGGTTGAGCAGTTTGGACTTGAACAAGACAATCGCTCAAACATAGCCGCAGAATACGACAAGTTTGCTACTAGTAAGCAAGGTGTATTTGCTGCTGGTGATGGACGTCGTGGTCAAAGTTTAATTGTTTGGGCAATTGATGAAGGTCGACGTTGTGCACGCGAAGTAGACAGTTATCTAATGGGTAGTAGCTACTTACCTTAAGTCATTAGCAACTACGGCTTTAATACTTAAAGCGGTTAATTTTTAACAGCCCCTCTGTTTCAGTACAGAGGGGCTTTTTTATATCTCATTTTTGGCACGTTAATGCTAAAGCATTTATATTCGTAATACTTACTTGGGCAGAGTAATGCTAAGTCATTATTGAAAATTATTTTTACACGCTGTCACCAGAGTAAACGAGATGTAATATGCTTTCTACAAAAGCGAATTAAAGAATTTCAATAACCACTTGATATATTCAGAATATAAAGGTAATTTTATTTTTATTATAAAATAGCAGCCGTTTAATGACCTGTAGTATTAAGGTTTTTTACTTGTCTATAAATTGTTACGCATCATGGAGAAATCTAAAAATGAAAAAGCAATACCAAGGAAGTTGTTTGTGCGGTGAAATTAAATTTTCTGTTGATAGCTTTTCTACTAAGGCCGCTAATTGTCATTGCACCATGTGTCGGAAATTTCATGGTGCAGCGTTTGGTACACTGGTAGGCGTTTCAGGTTTAAAGTGGTTGTCTGGTAATGAATATCTCAAAGACTTCACCGCACATAATGGCACTGTACGTACATTCTGCCGAAATTGTGGCTCAAGTTTAGGCTTTAGAGTGCAAGATGCACCAGCTTCTGAAATTGAAATCGCAATAGCGGCTTTTGATGAAGATATCCCGGTTAAAATTGATGCGCATATTTATACTAATTATAAAGCTAATTGGTGTGAACCTGCGGGTGACTTGCCAACGTATGGTGAAGGGCGATAAAAATTATGGATAAAGGAGTATTAACATTCTTTTGTGGCAAAATGGCCGCAGGAAAATCAACTAAATCACGTGAAATTGCAAAGCAAACTAATGCGGTATTATTGTCAGAAGATGAATGGCTGGCGTCACTCTACCCAGATAAAATTACATCTCTGCAAGACTATATTAAGTATGCTAATCTGCTTAAGCCTCAAATAAAAAAACTAGTTCGTGGCATCTTAGTAACGGGTAGGGATGTCGTAATGGACTTTCCAGCCAATACTGTTTCACAAAGAGCATGGTTCAAGAGCATTTTCACCGAGATCGAAGCGCCTCATCATTTGGTCTATATCGATTTACCAAATGAAGCTTGCCTAAAGCAGCTAGAGAAAAGACGTATTGAACAACCGCAAAGAGCAGCAACTGATACCGCAGAAATGTTTGCGCAGATCACAAAGTATTTTGAAGAGCCATTATCAGATGAAGGGTTTAATACCACTAGAGTTTATTTTTAGGTTTAGGCCATTTTTTACTTATTATATTCAACAAGCGAAGGAATTTTGGACATTCCATATGAACAGTCGCCTTGCAGGCTGAAGCATGGCGAAGCCCATCCCTCATGGCTGTCATTTCTATAATTTTTTTATCTAATTCATCTGCTTTAGCTAACAGTAAGTTTCTATCAACCAGGAGCCCTTGGGGAAGCAACATTTCCCCAATCTCATCTAATGATAAGCCAGCATTACGCCCCAATGAGATCAAGGAAAGAGTATCAACCACATCTTGGGCAAAATATCTTCTTAAGCCATTTCGGCCAATTGACTGAATTAGCCCTTTTTCTTCATAGAACCTTAATGTTGAGACAGGTAACTTTGAAACCTTTGAAACCTGACCTATGTCCATAAATTTATCTCTTGACCTCAAGTTAACTTTAGGTTGTAACATTGAGTATATCACTAAATTACAGCCAACAAGAGGATAAAGAGAATGTGGGATAAACGTTACAACGCAGATGAGTATGCATACGGGACTGAGCCGAACAGTTTTTTAAAAGACTATTGTAATTCTATCCCAAAAGGAAAAGTTTTAAGTCTGGCAGAAGGCGAAGGGAGGAATGCTGTGTTCTTAGCAAAACAAGGTTACTCTGTAACTGCTATCGATTCATCTATAGTGGGAATAGATAAGGGACAGAAATTAGCAAAGAGAAATGGTGTTGAGGTTGAATTTATTCATGCTGACCTAGTTGAGTTCGATCTAGGGCTTAATCAGTGGGATGGGGTAATCTCTATTTTTTTTCCACTATCGTCATTACAGAGGAAAATACTGTATAAAAAAATTTTTAACGGATTAAAGAAAAATGGTGTTTTCTTACTGGAAGCATATACCCCAGAGCAATTAAAATTTGGTACCGGTGGCGGAGAAGCGATGGAGTTGATGCAATCTAAAAAATCTTTAATAGATGAATTTACCGGGGTAAGTTTTAATCACCTCGTTGAGCTTGAGCGTAATGTGATTGAGGGAACATACCATACGGGAATGGCTTCAGTTGTTCAGGCAGTAGCTATAAAATAAGTGGCATAAGCGGGAAGCAGGTATAGCTAACAATGCTTGTCCCGCATAATTGGTTGTCGTTGACACTCGAAACCAGCAAATTACCAATCACTTAAAAAGTTGAATTGTAATCATTAATTAATCTGATTGGTATTAGAGCTTGCCAGATAAAATTAACATTGCAAATCAATTCTTACTTTGCAAATACACGCAGGCATAACGAAAAAATATTGATGGTAACTTTATATCTACATGATTTATAACAGTAAATTAATCTGGCGTGTATTATGCTTTAAATTATCAGAATAATGTAACTCAAGATTAATTATAGATATTCACAACTGTGTATAAGGAATCACGATGACTAAATTAAAGCTATTCATGCTGTCACTGGCATTACCATTACTGATGAGTTGTGGGGGGAGTGGAGACGAAAACAGTAATGCTGATGCTGTTGTAACACCACCAATAGAAAATCCCACTGAGGATACAGGTAACACCACCACATTAATAAAAGACAATCCCACTGAGGATACAGGTAACACCACCACATTAATAAAAGACAATCCCACTGAGGATACAGGTAACACCACCACATTAATAAACGACAATCCCACTGAGGATACAGGTAACACCACCACATTAATAAACGACAATCCCACTGAGGATACAGGCAACACCACCACATTAATAAAAGACAATCCCACTGAGGATACAGGTAACACCACCACATTATTAAAAGACAATCCCATCTCTCAAGTAACATCAGTAAAAGTATTCGATAACTATTCAATAGATATTGATATGACAGAAATAAATATGCAGGGCGAGTTCCTTTTTTTAAAAATTGTCGACCAACATACAAAGCCACTATTTTTAGGACAAATTGTACATCATGACAATATTAAGATTCCACTTACCATTGTCGCCGATTCGTTTCCGTTGGTTGTTGAGTTGTACTCTGAATTAAAAGAGGATAAAACAATAAGTTATGAGGTTTATTATGATTGATTTATTCGTAAGGTATCTATTCATTTTTACTAGTTTAGTGAGTGCTTTCTTGTTTTGTGTTTCGGCTAATGCCGAAGACGAAAGTAAGAGGTTAAAGCACACTATTTCTCACGGCAGTGGTGATATTAATTTATTATTAGCACAAGGGAATAAAGCAATTAGTCCTGTTTTATTAGAAACCTTACGACTTCAAAATAATGGCTTATTGATGCTCGGTGTTGATATTAATGAAGCAGCATCTGGAAGCGAAAAAGCTACAAGCCAGGGGGTTGCCATTGAGCAGCTAACTTTAACAGTTATTACCGATGAAGATACCTATATATTTACCGACTTTTCAACAAAAACAAAATGTTCACTGGCCAAAATTAATAGTGAAAGCCGTCAGTTTTATTACACTTTACTTGGGCGCACTGGCTCTAACAGCATCACAGGTAGTAGTCTGGATGGCACATCTTTTGATGACACACTGGCGATACCCGTAGATATTGATTTATCAAGCGCGATTTCAATTCAACTTGATATTCAATTGTTGGAAACAAATGAGAGTTTAGGCGATCCAGAAGAATTCTACGATTATAGTGCAGGCTTTGAAGATTTAGCCTTGCTAACGTCAACAGACGTTGACTTTCTTGATACACAAGCTGCTGGTAGAGAAGATGCGCCATTAGTTGTACTGTCTGATAACCCAACATCAGTCGCTAGTAGAGTATATTACCCATCATCTACGTCATACTTTTTAGTCGGTTATGAAGATCAGTACCCTCAGTTAGGTGATTACGATTTTAATGATTTAGTTGTCGCATACCGGGTAAATTTTGGTTTAAATGAAGCACTGCAAGTAGAAACGATTAATGCCGAGGGGTATCTTATTGCTCGTGGCGGAAGCTATGATCATAGTTGGCACTTAAGAATAGCACTGCCTGAGGGGTCGCAAGCTGATGGTAGTTACCAGCTTTATATTCCTCCTGGGGTATCATCTGGCAGTGAACTAATTCAATATATTGATACCAGTACAGGTTTAGATATTATCTTGTTTAATAATACTACGTCATTGTTTTACGACCCAGCCTCGCCATACACAAATACGCTTTGGGATAGCGCACATATATTAGGGCACAAGTTTTCTTTTGAGATAACACTTAGTAATCCAGTTGCTTTGGAGGAAATGGCACAAGCCCCTTTTGATCCCTACTTGTATGTACATGACACAAATTTAGAGATACACCTCGAAGGTAAGTCACCAGTTATGCCAGAGTCAGATAACATAAGTAAAGGTTTAACGTCATTTAATGATGAGAACGGATACCCATTCGCTCTGGTCTTTCCTGAAAATTGGCAATTCCCTTATGAATATGTCGACATTGGCGAAGCCTACCCAAAATTACTTGAATATATTCAGTCAAAACGACAAAGCCAAGTAGATTGGTACACAAACGGTGTTGCCTCGGGTATTTCTAAACGGGTAAAAGCAGATTGGGCGTGGTAATTAGGACGATAGTGGCTATAATATTCCATGATAAATTATTGCATGGCATAAAGTTAATTCAATAGCCTCTAGTTATTATGATAGTGTTAAATTTTTACCAATATTTCTCCTACTGTCTCCATTATAAAGGCAGGACTACCAAAGCAGAGAAACCCGTGGTACATTTGCATAATATGTCAATGTAACTAAACTACACAAAGTTTATGCCTAGGTATCTTTGTTATGCATAAGGAGCTTCAGTGAATCTTAATCAAGTGACCTTGCCAGTCAAACATATGGATGAAGCCACCGCGTTTTATTTACAACTCGGTTTTATTCAAATTGTAGATACGCCTCATTATGCTCGGTTCGAATGCCCTGACGGTAACTCAACTTTTTCTCTAACGCTGGAAACAGGTAGTTTTTTAAATGGCGTAGTAATCTATTTCGAACATGAAAAACTAGATCAATGGGTATCGGAGTTAAAATCTATTGGTATTGAGTTTTACCAAGAGCCAACAGATCAAAGTTACCTGTGGCGAGAAGCAATCTTATACGATCCCTCAGGAAATAAGATTAAACTGTATTGGGCTGGTGAGAATAGGCTTAATCCACCATGGCGAGTAGATAAGCGCGCCTAACCTTTTCAAGCGGAAAAAAACACAGTTGTTTTTTTGGTTCAGCTCAGTATTTTAACCGACTTTTATCAACCGCTTAACGTGATGTTGGTACCTACTTATGATTTGTTCATTTAACTTACATCGAACCTAAAATATTTAGCTATCAATGAATATTAGTAAAACAATATTCATTGATAGCTGCTGATAAAGTTATTATAAGCGAATAATGCTATACCCTTGACTGGCAATATTATCTTGTACGTCAAGATTAGCTATTTCACTATGGCAAAAAATGCAGCGGCTTTGCTTTATATTATCGACTTTCAAGCCTAAACTTGCCAGATATTGCTCTGCATATTGAGCTACCTGCTTAGTATTCTCATCGTTCACCAAAACATCAAAATGGATATGTTGACCTGACGTAGTCATTACATGCGTATCAAAAACATGAACTTGCATTATCATTACTCCTACTAGAAAAGTTTATTGGCTTTTACCGGGCAAACTTAAATCACCAGATGCGACATCAAATACATCGGTAACACATAATAAAGGCGCGTGTACTTGCTGGTTTATTTTTAAGCCTGCAGTAACACCATCAAAAGAAAAGCTTTCAGGAAAACCAAGTGCTGATAGAGGTACTCGTACTAATACTTCAGACTTCTCTAGGGAAAAATCAAAGCCGGGGCTATCAATAAAAATTGGTAGATTTGGCCAAGTCACCGGTAATTTAGGTGAACTACCTTGGGCAATATCCTTAACTTTTAAAGCACCTTCACCACAGGCATTATCAGGTACTAGTACTACCCAGTGGCTATGCCATTTGTTTCCATCATTGGTTTTGATGCCATCACCATCTTCGTCATATAAGGGGGTGTCATCAAAGTCAGGATGAACTGTTAAGGCTAAAGATAGAATACCTTGATTTGCTTCAAATCCTACTGCTGAGCTATTAAGTGATGTTGGCCATACATAGCTATAAACTTCAGCACCCGCTAATTTGCCATTTTTTTTTGGTTTCTTATTACCAATTTCCCCCGACACCGCTTGTTGGAATATTAAATGGCTACCCTGAGTAATAACCTTAGCATGAACAATATCAAACTCGGTTGCAACTGCTGTTGAGATGGGAGCTTTGATATGACCTTGGTGCTTATTGTGCGCATAGCAATTTGTTGTCAGTAATACGGTAGTCAATGTTGTTGCGATTAATAGGTGTGAAGTTTTCATGATTAGCCCTTTTAGTCATTTATTTAAATAATCAATACAAAATGGTGTCGATTCGAAACTGTTTTTATTTAAGCATAAGAAAACTATACTTGTCAAATATGTTTTGACTCGATACTATTGGGGTATGAACGATGAACTATTTAATTTAATCGAGCGTTTAGCTAATTTATTACGCCAAGAAACGCGACTTGAAGGGCAAAGCTTAGGCTTACAACCTATACAGCAAGAGGCTTTGTATTATCTGTCGACTTGTAATCGTTATTCAGATACCACATTAGCGGTAACTGAGTTTTTAGGTTTAACTAAAGGCACCGTATCACAGTCATTAAAAATTTTAGAAAACAAAGGCTTAATTGTTAAAGTAAAAGACAAAAAAGATAAGCGCATTACTCACTTAAAAGTGACAGAAGCAGGTCATGAATTTTTGTTAAAAACCTGCCCGCCACAAAAGTTTAGTGATGCGGTAACGAGCTTGTCTTCTGCTCAACAACAGGAGACGAAAACACTGCTACAACAAGTATTGAGTAATTATCAACAAGCGACAGGAAGAACTGCTTTTGGTGTCTGTAAGTACTGTAAATTTAATAAAAAGATCACTGACGGTATTTTATGTGAGCTAACTAAAGAGACCTTAAGCAGTGATGATACAGTGCTTATTTGTAGAGAATATTTAGTTTAGGTATGGCCTATCAATCTAAAATTCCAGTGTTCTTCTTTGTTCTTCTTTGTTCTTGCTAGGCGCTGCACAACGTTAATAGTTTTTCGTTATTGAGTGGATCACCTCAGTCATCCTTTGTTTGACTTAGTTTATAATTTATACAATATTAATGTCAGCATTCTGAGATAGCTATAAGGCGCCAATGACAAGTCTTTTTAAAACTGAAAAATTAAAAAAATCTTATGTAACAGGTGAAACTGAAATTCATGCGCTTAAAGGCGTAACTATTGATATTCCAAGTGGTGAGCTAGTCGTTATGCTTGGCCCTTCAGGTAGTGGAAAATCAACTTTTTTAAATATTCTTGGCGGATTAGATGAGCCAACATCAGGAAAGGTATTCTTCAAAGGAAAAAACTTAGCCAATTTCAATAATCATGAATTGACTTATTATCGTAGAGAACACGTAGGTTTTGTTTTTCAAGCATATAACTTAGTTCCAAGCTTAACAGCACTTGAAAATGTAGCTTTAGTTACCGAAATATCTCCACAACCAATGGACCCCTTACAAGCATTAGAAATAGTAGGCCTTAAAAATAGAGCAAATCATTTTCCTTCACAAATGTCTGGTGGCGAGCAACAGCGCGTTGCCATTGCTAGAGCGTTAGCTAAGCGACCAGAAGTACTCTTGTGTGATGAGCCTACCGGAGCGCTTGACAGTGAAACAGGTATTGTTGTGCTTGATGCTTTGATGAACGTCAATGAGGCGTTTGGTACAACAACAATTATTATCACTCATAACGCTGCCATCGCTGCATTAGCCCACCGTGTAATTCATTTTGTTGACGGTAATATTCATCATGTACACATAAATGAGACACGAAAAACTCCACAGCAGATAGATTGGTAATGGCAACAATGCTAAGCGCGTTAAATCAAAAACTATTCCGTGACCTATGGGTTATTAAGGGGCAGGTAGCTGCTATTACATTAGTGATGGCTGCAGGCATCGCCATCTTTATTATAATGTTTGGCGTACTTGATAGTCTAAAATTATCGCGTGATACCTATTATGAACGATATCAATTTGCTGATGTGTTTGTTTCACTAAAAAGAGCTCCAGAGTCGGTAAAAGACAGAATAAATGAAATTCCTGGCGTTTCAGTATCACAAAGCCGTGTTGTTTTTGGTGTTACTTTACAAATGGAGTCAATGCTAGAGCCTGCTGCAGGTAAAATTATTTCGCTACCTGATAGTTCACCTGCTTTACTAAATAAACTTTATTTACGTGAAGGGCGAATGCTTTTTCCAAATGAAGAAAATGCCATTTTAGCTGACGAAAGTTTTGTTAAAGCGCATCAATTAAGTTTGGGCGATAACTTAACCGTTATAATGAACGGCTATCGAAGAACACTTAATATCGTTGGTGTTGTCTTGTCCCCTGAATATGTTTACAGCATAGCGCCGGGGGCATTAATGCCTGATAGTAAACGCTTTGGCGTGCTTTGGATGAGTCGTCGTTCACTCGAAGCAGCCGTTAATATGAAAGGTGCTTTTAATGATATATCCATCAAAACAGAAAGAAATGTAGCAATTGAGGGGATTCTGTCGCAAGTAGATTCGATCCTAAAACCTTACGGGGGATTGATATCTTATGCTAGGGAAGATCAAATATCTAATTTTTTTGTTAGTAATGAATTAAAGCAGCTACAGAGCATGGGGTCACTTGCTCCCGTTATCTTTTTAAGCGTGGCAGCTTTTCTGATTAATGTTGTCATGTCTAGGCAAGTAGCTACTCAGAGAGAACAAATTGGTATGCTGAAAGCAGTAGGTTACACCGACAAAGAAGTCTCTTTACATTATTTGAAAATGGTTTTAGTGATAACGGTTTTAGGTTCTATCATTGGTTTGACATTAGGTACTTGGATGGGCTCAGGTATGACTCAAATGTATACCCAGTTTTTTCATTTTCCAATCCTTAAATACAGCTTCTCATTAGAAGTTATGATTTTATCTGTATTTTCATGCACGTTAGCTGCAGTTATTGGAACTTTATTTGCTATTAATAATGCGGCGAAGCTGCCTCCCGCTGAAGCGATGCGTCCTGAGAGTCCAGCAATATTCAAGGTTACGCTACTTGAGCGTATTGGCGTACATCAATATTTATCATTTACCAGCAGAATTATTTTAAGACAAATAGAACGACGTCCCGTTAGAACACTTATGTCATCCATTGGCATTGCTTTTGCGCTTTCTATTTTAGTGTTTAGTTTTTTCATGGAAGACTCCATGGAATACTTAATGGATGTGCAATACGGGTTAACACAGCGCGAAGATGTCAACATAGGGTTTGTTGAGCCAAAATCATCTAAAGCGCTAGAAGAAATTAAAACAATTCCAGGTGTGTTAATGGTTGAACCGCTTAGAAATGTTCCTGTTTATTTTAAGCATAAACACTTTAAGAAGCGTTCCTCTATTACGGGATTAATTAATGAGCCAATGCTAAGGCGAGTTATTGATGATAATTTAAACTCTGTCAACATGCCAAAGGAAGGAATAGTTCTTAATAAAACACTTGCACGTATTCTCCAATTGAACGTTGGCGACACAGTAGAAGTTGAAGTACTTGAAGAGAAACGTCAAACGTTAACCATTTCTGTCTCTGCTATTACGCAAGAATTTATTGGTTTGGGGGCATATATGAATTTAGTTCAACTGAATAAAATACTCGATTCCACACCAAAAATTACTGGAGCTTCTTTATTAGTTGATCAAAACCATAGTGCCCAGCTTTATAAAAAACTTAAAGAAATTCCCGCTATTATTGGTTTAAACATCACTTCAGTTTTACGGCAAATATTTGAGGATATTATGGCTGAAAATCTGTTGAAAATGGTAGCAACTAATGTGATGTTTGCCAGCTTCATTAGTTTCGGTATTATTTATAATACCGCGAGAATTACTATCTCTGAACGTAGTAGAGAGCTTGCTAGCTTAAGGGTTTTAGGTCTTACTCAAGGTGAAGTAGCATATATATTATTTGGTGAATTGGGTTTAATTACCTTGTTTTCTATACCCATAGGCATTTTTTTAGGGTACAGCATGTCGGTGGGTATGACTGAATCTATGGATAGTGAGTTATTTCGCATTCCTGTTTATTTAAAAAAGAGTACTTATGGTTATGCGGTGCTTATTGTACTGCTTAGTGCCGTTGTTTCATTTTATTTGGTCTGGCGACAAGTCGATAGCATAGATCTCGTTAGTGCTCAAAAAGGAGTTGAATAGTGTTAAAAAACAAAATGCCATATGAAGGCGTAAAGCTAGTGACTAAGGTAACGATAGTTTTTATCGCGATTGCCTTACTCGTTTTTGCCTTTATCCCTGAAAAGCGACAAGTTGATCTGATCTCGGTAGAAAAAGGTAATTTAACTGTGTCGGTGGAGGGCGAAGGGAAAACGCGAATTCATGATGTTTATACTATCTACACCCCTATAGAGGGAAGAGTGACTCGTATAGAAAGTAATGCTGGCGATAGTGTTACTGCGGGTAAAACTATTATTGCAAATATGTACCCAGCCAACCCTGCTTTTTTAGATAAGCGTTCAGAAATCCAAGCAAAAGCTGATATTAAGGGCGCAGAAGCTGCGCTTGATTTAGCGAGTTCTAGAGTGAGGCAAGCACAAGCAAAACTAGAGTTGGATCAATCTGAATATAAGCGGACACAAGAGTTGTTTAAAAACAATATGGTTTCAACTGCTGAACTTGAACGAGCTGAAATTAAACTAACGATGCAGAAAGCAGAAAAAGATACGTTTATAGCTAACAAAGCATTAATGGAGTCTCGATTAAAAGCAGCACAAGCTAAGTCAATTCAACCTGAATTTACTGATTTCATACAAAGTGAGACCTGTCAAATTTGTATATATTCTCCAGTTGACGGTCATGTGCTACGTATATTACACAAAAGTGAAAGCATTATACCTGTTGGCACCGCGTTAGTTGAAATAGGTGATCTTAAGGATTTAGAAGTTAATATTGAAATGCTATCGACCAATGCAGTTAAAGTAAATGTGGGTGATAAAGCATTTATTAAACGTTGGGGAGGCATTGAAGATCTTGCTGCAAGAGTTAAAGTTATCGAGCCCTCAGGCTTTACTAAAATTTCAGCGCTTGGCGTAGAAGAGCAGAGGGTCAATGTTATTTTATCTTTAACTGATCCCTATGAAAAATGGCAAAGTTTAGGTGACGCTTTTAGAGTAGAGGCAGAAATCGTTATTGATGAGATTCAAAGTATTATTAAAGTGCCTTTATCTGCGCTATTTCGTCAAAATGGTGAGTGGACAGTATTAAAGGTTATTGATGGTAAAGTTGTCTTGCAGGTTGTGATGGTAGGAAAGCGAAATAATCTCTTTGCCGAAGTAACACAAGGTTTAGCTGTAAGTGAACAAGTTATAATACACCCAAATAACAGTATTGAAGTAGGAATGAAAGTTATTCAAAGATTATAGTTATTAATGAGGTGTAGTAGTGATGTGTGGTAGCTCAAACTTGATGACACGTTAGATGTTAGTGTAATCAAAACTAACAGCCACAGAGAGCACCATTGCCGTCAGTCTCGATGTTTCATTTGGATGACTTCAAAGTGCGCAAAGCGGAAATTAACTAAAAATATTTATCCATATGTTTTCTAATGAATTGTCTGTGTAACATTACTGAGAAGTATCCATAATAAGCTGTTGAACTAAACCGCTGCGCGGAGAACATCTGTTTCCCGATATTTTTCTGTATTTCGGCAAAACTTAATATATTCACTACCTCTTTTGTATACAAGTTATGAAACTATTCAAGCAATCGTTTTTGATAGTACGCTTCGCAGCGAGAGTTATATCTTGCGCGTTAAAAAAAGATAGTAATAGGTTGCAAGGTCATCTAAAATATAAGAATAACAAATGGATTGTTCGAATCAGAGTTAATGCTGAAAAGTGTTTAAAAGGAATTCTTGAACTCAAAGCCCTTCTGAAAACAATACTCATATAGCATAACTAGCATTAACTTAGATGTTCTTATGAACGACTCAGTCCAACAGGACTTTTATCTCTCATACTTCGACAAGAGATAAATGTTTAATTGTTAGCTTTAAATCTATTTTTCATAACTAAACATAAAGGATATAAAATGTTTAAAAAAACTGCACTAGCTATATTGATAGCTGGATCTTCATTCTCTTCATTCGCAAATTGGGTTGGTGGTGTAAGTTACATCAATTTATCAGATGAAAACGATGGCCTAGAAATTAGCTTAGGTGGTATTAGCGGCTCACTAGGTTATAAAATCGATTCTGACAATAATTTTTATTTTATGCCTGAAGTTCGTATAGGTACTGGAATTAGTGACGATTCCGTTACTATGTTTGGTGTTGATGTCGATGTCGAAATGGATAGCTTTATTGCTCTATCTGTTCGTGGTCAATATGAGCTAAATAATGGTGTTTATCTGTTTGCTGCACCGTCTTACGCAAATGTTGAATTGACAGCTAGCGCTTCTCAAGGAGGCCAAAGTGCTTCAGTAACCGAAGACTCATGGGAGTTTGGTTTTGGTGGGGGTGTAGGTTATAAATTTAATGAGTCTACCTCGGCTGAATTTATGTATGAACAGTACGATGGCGTAGATCTTTTAAGCTTCGGTGTTAAATTCGACTTTTAAAGCCATACAAGCAAATTAAGAGGGGCTTCTAACAATTGGCTAGGTTCCGTTTCGCTACACATTTTAGCCAACAATTATAACCCCCTTATTTGGACGTAACCAATACAAAATCTAACCTGAACACTCGATTTAGTTGAATAGCTAATGTCCGTTCTGTGGCAATAGTGACGATTATCACAATTAGTTGGGTTTTAATTTTTCGAGGAGATTAATCAAGTGAATCTCAGGCAAGTAATTTCTTCGGAGTTTGAAGTTATATTTGATATCCTTCATGAAAATGCTAAATGGCTTTCGCGAAAAAACATCATTCAATGGCCGCTTGATTGGCTTCAATCAAAGCGACAAGAGGTTAAAAGTTCTATTGATTTTGGTGCGTATTACGCAATTGATATTGATGATGAAATAGCTGCTATTGTAGAAATAAAAACAGACCCTGAAGAAGTATGGGGAAATGATTGTACGTTGGCTTTATATGTCCATAAATTAGCGATTCGTCGTAAGTATGCAAATCAAAATCTGGGGTGTATGATCCTTAAATTAATTGAAAAGGACGCAACTCAACGTGGTGTTAAATACTTACGCTTAGACTGCGTTGCTCATAATGCTAAACTTCGTCAATATTATGAGTCATATGGCTTTATGCTTAAATCTGTAGTGAATGTGAGTGAAGTTAACCTTGCTTTGTATGAGTTTAAAGTTGAGAGCTAACAAGCGTTTTAATAGGACAAGTAACCGTTGGTTTTTGCTCCATCGTCACTTATTTTAGCCAATTATTTTGCTGCCCATTAAACGGGCTTTACTGATACAAAATCTAATCCTAAACAACGACATCATCTGAATAAGCCGTGACCGCTTTGTGGCCAGCCTGTGTAAAAACTCATTACTCCTTTATAAACTTAAAAATACCTTATAGTTCAACGTTTCTTTATTTTTTGGATAGGTGCGAGTTTAAATATAAAAAGATAAGGCTAGAG
>MAAC01009684.1_pt1 | contig 63632 bp, 67 predicted proteins | sample 1115981 | NCBI WGS metagenome assembly MAAC01 (sample SAMN04961126, study PRJNA320927) | seawater metagenome | isolation source: sample BD02T64 sea water enriched with oil for 64 days | place: USA:Gulf of Mexico | collected 2013-07-27 | reverse complement strand
AAACGAACGCCGGACGAGGCATACTTTGACGGCAAAGAAATGATGAAAGCGGCATGATAACCAAACCCGATACACCTTAACTCAGCCGCAAACCTGTTCGGAAAAGCAGAACCACTTCAATTCGGCGTTTAAAAGCGGAACTAATCCGGATCACGCAGGAGCGCGACATCCTAAAAAAGGCCATCGCAGTACTACGAGTATTGTCTACTCGTTACCTCGAAAAACCCAATTGCATGGCCGTTTTGGATGGAGACCAAGGTGCTATGCATGAAAAAGCCAAATCCCATGTAGCAAATTTCGTTGAGGCCTGCACAGAAGAAGAAAAGAAACGAATAAAAGACTGGGTAGATGAGCGCTTGTGGTACGTACCAGATGAATCATGGCCGGAAAAATGAATGATCGAAACTGCGCGCAAAGGCGCGCGAAATTTGAAGGCAAAAGCGGCAAATATTTCGCTACCTAAGTCGTGGGGTTTGCCAAATGATCCCGATCTTTTTTGATGTTTTGGATTGCGCCAAAAATTCCAATAAACACGCCGAATTTTATGATCTCGGTAAGAAAGTAGAGCTACCTGAACATCAAGTTCGCTCGGACATAATACGTTTTATTAAGAATATGAATCCAGATTCCCTTGATGCAGTAGCCGGTAAAATTGTCGAGTTATTGGAAGTCGGAGGTTAAATGTTTACTTCTCAGCGTACTGCAGCCGTTTCTGGTGACCCGAGGCTGCATGCAAAACGGTGACAACGCATCCAAGAGATAACGAGCACCGCGTAACTCATTCAAATATATATCGTAATACTATCAGGAAAATTGGTGGTGCAGGCAGTCTTGAGCGAACCAGTCTCGGTTCATTTTCCCTGCTAACAGGGAATAATCAGGGTAGATTTGTGTATTTTGGGAATAAATTTGAATGATCAGGGATAGATATTTCGGATAACAGGGTAATGTGGCTTTGTAAGAAGAACCTTGATCGAAGTGGTTAGGGTGATGGAGTAACCTTTTCGAATGGCCAAACCTAACCCGTTCCGTTACTTCAAAACATCTCCTGAAATCAATCGCCTTGCCATGGACCTCCAATTCGCATTCACCCAATTGGAGAACACATAATTATATATGGCGCGGAACGGAGTGTTAAAGTTCTGATCATCCGCGTGCGGCATCGTAGAGTAGATTGGCAAAGCAACCCAAAAGGCTAGCTTTTGTGTATAATAAACTCGCATAATGTTTATTATGTTAAATATACGTGTTTCCGGTGATGTATCACTCGAATTCTCTCAATATCATCAGGTGGTTTAGTGTATCTTGCCAACCAAGAAGATATGCTTGCGCGAGATCTGAATCTAAAAACGCAATGACCTCGACCAATCGCTGGCTTTTGCGAAGTTCGGGAATGAATCGGTAGATTGTTCGCACGACGTATCTGCAATCGCCGTTGTTCAGTGCGCAAATTTCAAGCTCTGTGCGAATTCTGGTTGTATCAAGATTGTTCTGCAAATCATCAAGCAATTGCCGTTCCAGGCTATCGCTATCCCGTTCAATGCCTTTTCTAACCCATATGACCGTCTCCGGATTTTGGGATTGGCACATTTGCAAAATAGCTATTTCCGCATTTGCGGGTGTGTAAAGCTGGCTAAAACGCTTGTCCAAAAAAAGGTCTGCACAGTACCGTTTCGTCCAGTATCCATGGCTTTCAATGAAGTCGGGTCGCGCGAATTCGAGTAAATAGTTGGATATTAGTTTTGTTTCCGACAGTTTGGCTACAACTGGACTACCTAACGCACCTAAATCAAAGACGTTAAACTGCTTGTGCCAGGTCATGGCGCCCAAATCAGGGTTGGAAACTAGTGGGCGGTCTATGTTGTGCGCTTCTGCAAGTTTCGCAAATCGCAACCGCGTTTCATCAAACCCTTGTGTGCTCCATCCAAGATAATATGGTGGGCGGGCTATTGCGGCAACGCCGAAACTACCAATCAGCAGCAACACACGGAAGATATGTGCGGGGCTGCGCGTCAAGCTGTTCGAGGTAAGTACAATCGCCAACCACAAAATCAGAAGCAGAGTGACATGTGTTGTAATTCGTGTCGGATCAATTCGGGCCGGGCCAAACAATACCGGAGTCAAGCAAGCGGAAATAAATAGTGTGGCGATTGCCAATAGAACAAATTTTTCAGCTCTATTTAATTTGGCAATGATTAGAAAGGGAAATCCCAACAAGGAAATCCACCATCCTTGAAGGACGAAGATGTTACTTGCGATCGTGAAACTTGATATCGCTAAAGCAATATCACCATTCAGAATTCTGCCCATTCGACCTGAAACTGAAATATTTTGTGCATAAGCCGTATTGGGCAACAGATCCCCAAAATACACTAATCTCCCTGATTGGAAAGCCAGCCACAACAGACCTACTAAAACCGAGAGGTAAAAGCCTCCGGCACGTTTTTCGCAAACGAGCCAATAGACTGAAAAGAAAACCAGTAATGGCGCCACATGTACCACACTATCGATTCGCGCAATACTGGCGAGGAAAATGGGCAGCGCCCAGAAATAGTTAATTCGGTGCTTAGATACCATGTCAAACAACAAAAATACCGAAACCAGAAACAAGACGTGCGTCAACGCATTTTCCATCCCTGACGCGTGCCATAACGAGAAAGAGTACTGGAATGACAAAGCAGTAGCCGCCGTGAACGTTATAGCAGGCGCAAGGTTCGGGCGATCTTTGAAAAAACTTATGAAAATGGCGCCAATAAGAAACGTACTAACCGCAGTCTGAAAGACTGAATAGTTCTTGTAATCAACTTCGGTTAAATAATAGGAAACCGCATAGACAAATGTTTGTAATGGACTAGATGAAGCCTCGACAATCGGACCCGATGGACTGACACCAATAAAACCGAAATCGACCAAGTGCCTTCCAACGCTCATCGTGATGACGCCGTCGTCTCGCGCCTGATACAAATTGCTGTCGATAAATGAATAGTGCAACGCGAATACAACGGAAAATATTATTCCACCGATCAGCGCCAAACGAATACTCCGAATTAAATCCACTGGACAAATTACCTTTTTACAAAATGTTTTCGCAAACAAACGAACTCATATCTTCATTCTTTTAAAAATCTGCTCTGGAATGTTTCTAATAATCAACATGATGAACCGCCAGATCGGTCGTACATAAATGACGTTCTGTTTTTTCTCGACAGCCAGCGCAATGGCGTCGGCGACCTCGCTTGGCTGCGCAGTAAGTCGTGCGGGTAAATCCATACCTTCGGTCATCTGGGTTGCCACAAATCCGGGCAATACCGTCACCACGTGAACATCAAGTTTGGTGAGGCGATTGCGCAAACCTGACAAGAATGCGGTGAAACCTGCCTTGGCTGAACCATAAATGTAGTTTGTAGCGCGGCCACGCTCCCCTGCGACTGAACTAATCCCTACCAGAGTTCCTGATCCGCGCACTACAAAATGGTTGGCAAGAGCCCCAAGAATATTGGCGGGCCCCTCAAAATTGCTACGCATAACCTCAATGGCAATCGCAGGGTTTTTCTCATTGACGGGCTGATCACCCATAAAACCGATCGCACTAACCGCAATACATGGAAGCGCTGGGAGTTCCGAGATAAAGCTTTCGTGCGTTCCGGGGGCAAGGGCATCAAATTCATGCAAGGTTACGGCAATTTGGTGCCGTAATTCGATATCGACTTTTTCTGGTTCCAAGGTTTCAACCGCGCGTGCTGCCAACTGAATAGGATGCCCGAGCGTTGCGAATTTATGCGCAATGGCTTTGCCAATATCAGAGCGAGCCCCGAGAATTAAAACTGGTGCTTTGGTCATATATCGAGTCTTTCTGATTGTGCTGACTGAAATGCGTTGCGTAGATCACTATCTTCACGCATCGTCGCGAAGTCAGCCGATCTATTATCTGAGGCGCGAAGTGTTTGTGCTGTCATTCTACTGTCTTTGGCGAGGTAGAAGCGTCCACCGTGGCTGATTGCGATACCGTCAAGGTGTTCCATAAGTTGGAGTGTCGTCTTATTGATCGGAAAATCTAGCGCTAAAGTGTACCCATCCATTGGGAAGGAAAACAGACTTTCTTGCTTTCCAAATTTCTTTAAAACGGCGAGGAAGGACCCAGCGCCGGCTTTGGAAATTGCTTCAAGCAATTCGGTTAGACCGGCACGCGATTGTTCTAAAGGAATAACGCATTGAAACTGCGCAAAGCCTTTACGCCCGTAGATACGGTTCCAGCCGAGAATCGCATCAAGCGGATAAAAATAGCTATCCCAATCCACGATTTGTTCCGACGGTTTGCGAAGACCATTCCAGTAGTAGAGCGCATTGAACGCGCGAATACTAAACCGATTTAGAGACCATGACGGGAAATCTAATGGTATCGATAGTTTACGTTCGGTATTTGTATCAAATGGGGCGTTGGCCTGTTTTTGGCCTAAGTTAGCATTTTTCACATGCTCTCCGAGCATAACCAAAGATCGCCCTAACTGTTCGCCAGTCCCGAGACAGTCGATCCAGGCAACTGAGTAAGTCGCATCCTGTGATTTCTCAAACACGGACATCGCAGCGACAAGGTTTTGGGCGGGTATTGTTGTTTGCTTTATCCAACCCGTCTCGACACTCCGCAGCCGAATAGCCGCCCGAAGAATGACTCCGGTCAATCCCATGCCACCAATCGTCCATTCCCAAAGGGCGACATTTTCATGGCGCGAACACCTAATAACTTCGCCGTTGGCGTCAACGATCTCAATCCAGTCAACGCACTTTTCAAAACTGCCGTCTTTATGGTGGTTTTTACCATGAACATCAGCAGCAATCATTCCGCCTAGCGTCACAAACTTCGTTCCGGGAGTCACTATCGGGAACCATCCTCGAGGTAGAAAAGCCGTAATAATATCGGCTAGTAGAACCCCTGACTCAGCCACCAATTGGCCCGTTTTACTATCGAACGCGATCATTCGATTGAAGTGTCGCAACTGAATTGTCGCCGAGCGATTGATTGCGCTGTCACCATAGGAGCGACCATTACCGCGAGCGATCAGATTGGGTGTGCTTTTTATCATCTCTCGAAGGGCGTGCTCGCTTCTTGGTGCGTGCACGGTGGCTTCTAAAACAGGATATCGACCCCAGCCAGAAACTTTCATGCGGCTGGCCCTAATTGGGCATCCGTGAACACGAAGCGACGATCGAGGTTGTACTTAACAACATAACCAATAGTCAGACCAATTACAGCGCCCAGTTCGCGCATCATATCTGTTTGCCAGAACAGCCAGAAAACGGACTCCATTCCCCAGAAAATGGCTGTTGTCGCCAAACCCATTGCCGAATAGCGCGAAAACTTTCGCCCATGATCTTTTACACCGGCGCCTCGATCATAGAATATCCAGCGCTTGTCTAACAGATACTTGATAATCAGTCCGGCAATTGTTCCCGCAGCGAGTGCCAGCATGAAATATCGAGAACCTTCACCAACAAGCAACACAACCCGTTGGGTTGCGAGATTGGCTATTGTGGCCACAACTGCGAATACCGCATAGCGGATGATCAAATTTTGAAGTGTCATGCCACCGTCCCCGCAATTGCAAAACCAAGTATAGCAAGGAAACAGATTTGACTGATCCGGTCTTTCACGGCGTAAACCAAAGGATCATCATGCATCTGCCCGCGGTGCGCCAACATGATCGTGCGAGTAATCCAGAAGAGTAAAACACCGGATATACCCCAAAGTGCAGCCGGGGCTGGATACAGAATAAGTACTTCAGGAGAATTTACGTATAATGCCATTACCAACACCGATACATAACCAGATGCAATCGCCATCATCGAAATTATTGGTAGATCAGCAGTATGGTATCCTCGCCCGTTCGCGGTTGAAATTCCACGTTCAGTATTGCCTATCAGTTCAGCTTGTCGTTTCACTGACGCAAGCGAGAAAAAGAAGAAAATCGAGAACACCCAAAGCCAAACAGAAATCGGGATTCCGGTTACGACACTGCCCGCAATAATCCGCAGTGTGTACAGACCTGCCAAAGTGCAAACGTCGATGACAATTTGGCGCTTTAAGTAAAGGGAATATGCCAGCGTCAATAAATAATAGCCCAGTACGACAACGAATAACTTGTAACTAAAAGCGAGGGCAACTCCCCCGCCAATAACAAAAAGGGCTGCGCTCATCCATGTACCATGCTCTATAGGTACGCTGCCAGATGCAAAGGGACGCTTACATTTGCGTGGATGTGCCCGATCTGCCTGAAGATCGAGCAAGTCGTTGAGCACGTAGACACTTGAGGCAATCGGGCTGAAGGAAACGAACGCCAACATTGATATCATGAAGGTGGCCCAGTCCAATTGGTGAGAGGCGAGCATTGGCAAAAACACAAGAACGTTTTTCAACCATTGATGTGGTCGCAACGCTTTCAAATAGGGATCAATTGATTTTTGCCCAGTTGTGAGATGTTCGACATCTGCTGCAACAGCATCAGTTTTGGCACAAAGTGTATCTGAGGCATTTACAGTGATGGCCTTCGAGGCCTTGGCCCAAACGGGAAGATCCGCAGTCGAGTCGCCCATATAAGAAAACCCGTTCTCTCCGTAGCGTTCCTGCAAGAACTTAGCTTTTTGCTCACCCCTAAGATTGCGATCGCCGTCAGACCCATGAACTTCGTCAAATAGTCCAAGATGTGCAGCTATAGGTTGGGCCAATGATTGGTCACTTGCGGTCACCAGAGCTGTGCGTCCTCCTGTTGAGCGCCAATTTTGTATGTAGGCTATAATTTCCCCATCGTATGGAAGGCTCTCCACGTCAATTGTAGCTTTACTTGCAAGATGTTGCTTCAATGCAGCTTTGCCATGTGACAACGCAGCCACAGAGGAAACTGGGCTTAGCCAGTTGATACTAAAGGCGGACCAGAAACTCTCAAAGAGCATATCACTTCGGAGCAGCGTGCCATCTAGGTCAACGACAAGTACGTTAGAAGATTTCATAATGGTAAGATACACATTGTAACGTCCACTTCAACCATATCCCTAACTACGACGCTGGCAGCATTTAAGTTGCAATTCAGGTTTTGTTTCGGTGATTATATATGTGGATCAAACTATACAGGGCCAGATAAGCGCAGAATATTATTATTGTGCTCCTAATCACAAAAAATCCGGCAAGTTCGGAAACCGACGCCAGAAGTAGTGATAGGAGTGGCAAACTCCATAAAGTCAGGCTGGTCACTGCGTGTTGGACAGCTTCAGGCTTTCTTCCAAGGAGTTTGGATTTGACAATAACCCCGTGCACCAACATGTGCAGGTGTACCCCGTCAGGCATGGCCGGATGATGTCCATCGCGGCGAATTTTTCGAGAGATAGACACTACTAATTCCGTCAATGGATAACTTAGTATTAAGGGGCAAATCCAAGGCGAAACTTCCGGATTTCTGACAGACAGCATGACAGATAAGGCAGAAACCAGGAATCCTAACAAATATGCGCCGCCGTCACCGAGAAACAATTTACCAAAGGGGAAGTTTATCAGGAAAAACCCCAAAGTAACGGAGAAGATAACCAAGACGATTTGTAAGAGAACCAGGTCACCTACTTGCCAACTTACCATACCGATCGAGCCTAGAATAATTAGGACTGTCCCCGAAGCGAGCCCGTGAAACCCGTCTATAATGTTCACAGAATTTGTTGCGGAGCCAATTGCAAATGCGGTAAATGCAACGGAGAATACCGAGTTTGCGAGAAAAAAGTCTAACCAGCTCACTTCAACGCGTTCCACAGAATAGCCTGTGACAAAAAAGAATATCACACCTGAAACCAGTGTTGCGATAAACCTTGCTTTAACGCCTCCTTTTTCAAAAATATCCTCAGTCAGCCCAAGGACAAATGCGGGGAGTGCTGCAATGCCCGTCCATGCAAGAATTCTGAATGCGTCAGCTTCTAAATAGAAACCAGCAGCCAAAATTCCAAATATTAAGGGTAACCCCCCAATGCGCGGAGTCGGCGCACTGTGAAATTTTTGAACACCTTCAAAGCTGTCCGAGCTGAGAGAAATGTGGTGTTTCTTTGTTATTACGATAATTAAGCTGGAAAGAATGGCCGTGGCGAGCCCCACAAACACAGCATCAAAATTTAAGCCTGTCATGATGTACTTTGGTTCCAATTCGAGGGCTAAATATATCCAAGTTTAAGTTGTACCGGTCGATCTATCGAATTTCGAAATAATACGAGGCGCAACCTTATTTTTCGGCGCTAATCTAAGCAAGCAATTTTAACTTCTATATTAAGTTTTTGTACACACGGAGCGTCCGACCTGCGCATTTTTCCCAAGTGAAGTTCTTCAATCTTTCTTTACCCAGTGTGAGGAGTTCATCTCTTCGGCTCGGCGAATATACAACAGCTTCAATAGCTTGCAACATCTCCTCGGCATCATATGGATCGAAAAACTCGGCAGCATTGCCAATAACTTCGGGCATCGAAGATGTATTGCTGCTTACGACAGGACATTCTTGAGCCATTGCCTCTAGCGGTGGAAGACCAAACCCTTCGTATTTAGAGGGAAATATGAAGGCTTCAGCGTATCTGTAGTAGGTACCTAATAATTCATCACTACCAGCGATTTGCGTAACTTGCCCTTCCGCAAATCCTAGCTTGTGAATTTCACGAAGTTCAAGGCGCGAGAATTTCTTACCACCGAAAGCAACAATACTGAAATCCTGTAACAATCGCGGCGATTTGCTAACCGCACTTAAGAACCCGTTGAAGTTTTTGTAGCCGGCGCGCTTCCCGACATAGAGGAGGTAAGGGCGACCGACAGGGTCAAATATCTGTTTATCACGTTTACCAGTTTTGAACGAAGCCGTGCCAAGCGGCACGACAGAAAACTTGTCCTCCGAGAGGCCTAGAATACCAATAGCATCGCGTTTAGTGCTTTCGGAAATGCAAATCACATGATCGGCATTTTCAATGGCGGCTTTCTTGAGGTTTACAATGTTGTTGAATGGTCCTGTCATCTCGGAGAACAACTCATAAATCATATCGTATAGGGTAATTACGGTCGGAGTATTAACAGTTCGACGGCTGGGCCAGTCAAAATAACTTTTGTGTAGAATGTCGGCATTCCAGTTGGATATCTGCTTATCGCAAATTGCATTGTTGAAGGGTTTCAGCAGCAGGGCCGACTTCGGAGGAAATTTTGTAAAGCCTCGACCGGTCACCATTCGCGCAGGGAGGTCGGCTAGGTAATGGTTCTGATAAAGAGGCGCGAAAATTTTTACATTTTCCCCTTGGTGGTCCAACCGAGAAGCCAATTCAGCAATATATCTGCTAATCCCTCCGTATTTTTGCTCGGAAAATATCAAGTGATCGTAAGCGATTTTCATGATGTTCGGTTTTCCAAAGTAAAATCCAGTGATAGTATGTTTAGAAACTGCGTATCAATTTTAACCAAATCTAAAGTAATTAGCTCACACAAAAATACTATTTAATCTAACAGGGTTCAGGCGTCGAACTTAGAAAGTTTCAGAACGGTATTAGCGCCTCATGCCCATCGGTCGCAATTGCGCCAATTTTCGTATAACATTGTAGAAGATTGCAGCATCGATAACCCCGGAATTCAGCCATTTTCTTCTTGCACGGAGCGGTTCTAATGAATTTGTCAGTAATGCTCTGACTCCTGAGGTGCTAGCACCACCCAACTTCATATCGACTATAATGTCGTCAATTACCCCGTGGCTAAAATTGTTCACTTCCAATGTCCGCAATATCCATTCGTAGTCACCAGCAATTTTGTATGAAGTGTCAAAATTACCGACACAATCATACACTTGTCTAACCGCATATGTTGCAGGATGCGGTATAATCCATCCTTTCTTAAACGACCCGATCGAGAAGGGGCTGGATTTCCAGATTCTGGTTTGGTTGATGGGTTCCGCGGTATGATTTCGGCAGTATTGGATGTGCCCTGAAACTATGTCTGCAGTGTTAAGACTTTCGACGACTTTACTCAAAACATTTGGATGTGAATACCGGTCATCTGAGTTCAAAAACCCGAAGGCATCGCCTGAAAATAGCGAAAGACCCTTGTTCATGGCATCGTAAATACCAGCGTCTTTCTCGCTGAATACTTTCAGGCCGGGTTCCAGAAAGGATTGAATGATTTCCAGTGTGGAATCCGTGGACTTCCCGTCGATTAAGACTAGCTCTTTGTCGCGATAGGTTTGAGCAAGAAAGGACTCTATGGCGCCTGCGATTGTCTCTTCGGAATTGTAACAAACCATGATGGTTGAAATTTTCATCGAGCTCCAAATCCAGCCACTATGTAGGCTCCGGTTTGCCAAAACAGTCCGAACGCTATTGCATGAACCGCCTTTAGTCCACAGAGGGCGCGCTTTATGAAGCAGGGGTGCGCTAGTCCAATAACCGGCACTTGACCAGCTCCAATTCTAACGGTCAAATTAACTGCTGTGATCCCTGAACCACTTGCCATAACAATACCGCGAGAATTGATCACTTAACAGATCGTGCAAACGCGACGCTTGCATCTACGCGAAACTATGGACTAAAATACTCAAATAGAAAAGGCGGGAGCTTTCATTTTTCAGAGCTCTTTCAATACCAAATACTCTGATGACGGACAGGCATTGGCTTTGAAAAATAAAAACCTATTAGACCAGTTCTCTCATCTTCTTAGCATCGCCGGATGTCGCAGCAAGCGATATTATGTTTTACTTCTCGTCAAACTTCAAATCGCAGCAGTTTTCGAAATTGTGACGCTCGGACTATTTGTACCTTATCTTGCGTTACTGACGCGAGATACCGACGAAATTCTCAGTATCGTAAAGATGTATATTCCAGTAGCTGATCCCTCGCGCACCCAAATTACCCTCACAATTTCGAGTGTGTTTTTTCTGCTTGTAGTTCTGTCTGTTCTGTTTCGCGTTTCTATCATATTCGAAGTCAACCGTCTCGCCGCCGAGATAGGAAACCGGCTGCAGTTGAGGAAGTTGACGGATTACATATATACCGATTACGAAACCTTTCAGAAAAAGGACATTGCAGAAGTTCTTTCAGATACTACGCACCGTATTAATCTAATAGTCTCGAATCTGATCCAGCTAACATTTTTATTGATCGCAAATGCTTTAATCATAGGGGCAGCCCTCGTGGCTCTCGCGATCATCTCTCTTACAGCGACCGTAGCGATTGCGACAATTTCCGCGGTCCTCTACTTGCTGATTTTCCGACCGCTGAATAAATCCGTTCGAAGGGATACCATTCTCGCCAACGACACGCTCGAACGGCTTATCTCGCAGGTCAGTGGCATTTTTCAGAGCTGGATCGAGATAAGTATTTATAACAAAGGGCGCAACGTTATATCGGCCGTTTCTCGCAATGATGAAACCTACCGACACGCAATCAAGCGGATTATGAACAAATCGACCTTACCTCGCTACATCATCGAGGGTGTAGCACTAAGCGCGCTCATAGCGTTCACCGCATTTATCTCTAGAGAGGCAGTGCCCACCTACTCCAATCTAATCCTGTTAGGGGCCTATCTTGCAATACTAATGCGCGTGCTGCCGCTGTTTCAGACAGTTTTGCAGCAGTTCAGCGCTATTCAAAGCGTTTTCCCAATTTCAGAAGCGATGTTTAGCGAACAGCATGCCTTGCGCGAAATCAAAGCTGATGCTCAACTAGAAACTTCGCTGACTGACACGGGCGTGTCCTCCGGTAAGAAACTACGCAGCATTCAGTTGGATGGGGTCTCTTATTGTACCAAGAAAGGAAAGACGTTAATCGACAACATCAGCCATTCTTTTGAAGCAGGGCAGATATACGGTATTACAGGACCCACAGGTGCAGGAAAAACCACGCTATTATTGATGCTGATGGGTCTATATCGAACCAGCGCAGGAGTGATCCGAATAGATGGGAAGCCGCTCACAGATGAGAACCTTCGCGAATATTTTGGAAACATTTCGTATGTCGGGCAAAACCCTATTCTTTTGAACGGTACAGTTCTGGAAAACATTACGTTCTCTGAGGGCGACCAATACCATGATGGGGATTTAGAGGCGGCGATCGCAATTTCGGGGCTGAATATTGATATTGAGAGTGGGCGACTCAAGCTCGACGATAATATTAATGTTTCGACCCCCATCCTTTCGGGCGGTCAGCAACAGCGCCTTAATCTTGCGCGGGCAATTTACCAGAACCGGCCTGTTCTTGTACTGGACGAATTCACGAGCACCCTCGATCACACCACGGAAGAGCGAATTATCGAGCGTCTTTCCGCGATCCGCAAAGACAAAATTGTTGTCATCATTTCGCATCGCGATGCACCACTTGAGATATGCGACGAGCTTATCCAACTGAACTACGGGGGGATACGGAAATAAAGACAATTTACGTCGACATAACAGAGCTGTCTATCTACGGCCAGAAGACAGGAATTCAACGCGTAGTGCGCAATATTTGTCGCCAGCTGGATCAGCTTGGCACTACTTCCTATGAAATCCGCTATGTGATCGCCATAGCGGGGAAATACTTTGAGCTGGATGTAGCCTTTGTGGCAAAAGTTATTGCTTCCAAGTCCGACGTCACTTCCGGGTCTGTTGGGGCAAATGCAAGTGGAATAGCGGCGATTGGGAAAAAATTATTAAGTAGTATCCCTTTTGTCTATAGATATGCTCAGAGGCGATACGCGGCGTATAGACTTAATAAATTCATAAAAGATCAATTTGGTGGAGCACTTAAAGCACGTGTCAGTTTTGATAAGGACAGCACCGTACTTTTGATGGATTCTTTTTGGAACGGGTCATCCGTGCTAGAAGCTGTAAGACGCGCAAAAAAGCAGGGCGCTACGATTGTATGTATGATTTACGACATAATCGCCATAACACATTCGCGGTTGTATATCCCCGCGCTGTCACAAGCGTTCACATGGCACTGTGACCGAATGGTGATTTATTCCGACAATATTCTTACGATATCCAATTTTTCTAAAAGTGAGATTTTGCAGGCTTATCCGTTTCTACTTGCGCAAAATGTGCAGGTTATCCGGCTCGGAGCAGATTTTTCTGAATCTACAAAATGTCAGGAACCTTCCAGGAATTCTAAACAATTCTTGACTGTAGGAACCGTCGAAATTCGTAAAAGACACGAAATCATCCTCAAAGCGTTTGAGCTGCTGTGGGGAAGAGGCGTCGACGTGCATTGGACCATTATTGGAAAAAGAGGGTGGCGTACCGAACAGCTAATTGAAAACATTGAGAAGTCACCTGAACTAGGGAGGCGGCTTCATTGGTTGCAAAATGCTGATGATGAAGAATTGCGTTCAAACTACCTGACGTGCAATTCGACCATTATTGCATCTGAGGTTGAAGGATATGGCCTGCCCATTATCGAGGCCCTTATGCTTAAATCTGGTGTGATAGCTAGCGATATCCCGGTGTTTAGGGAGGTAGGTGGCGATCAAGCGATCTACTTTGACCTCAATGATCCCGAGGCGCTCGCCCTAAAAATTGAAATGTTGTCCAAAGATATTAACACTGTGCCACGGCCGGATATTCAGCCCTCGAGTTGGCGAGAGGCTGCGCAGGATGTGCTAGACGCGTTATAAAGAGTAACGCGCTCGAAATGTCGCGGTTATTTGGTCCCAATGCCGCATTTGGAGGTAACTTCGAACACTAGCTTACGAACCAATCATCATATTTGGAAATATCCTCGAATTTTCTCATATATCCATTACGAGTAAGTAAATCGTAAATTTTATCACGCTGTGGCGTGTTGTTATGTTCGCATGTAATCACTTTGAATTGGTAGCGATCGAAATCAAAGTTTTTCAAAATCTCGTATTCACTTCCTTCAGTATCAATTGACAGATAATCGATAACTTTAGGCGCATTGTGCAATTCAAGTAGATCTATCAAAGAAATTGTCTCTACATCGTATCTTGTGCCAGATGCTCGTTCTTCAGAGTACTGATCTTTTTGAGAAAATTCATCAATGGTAGAAAGGTCGCCAATTTCGGTCTCGTTAAACTTGAGCGTTTGTCCAGATTCTTTCCAAACGCACTTGGTTTCGATAGGCACCGATCTGTTCTGTTTCAGTTCACTATGCCACACCCGCGCGGGCTCGGCGAGAATCCCGCTCCATTGAAACTCTTTCTCCATAAGATATGAATTGGATATATCAACGCCGTTTGTAGCTCCAAACTCCACAAAAAAACCGTTTTTCTTAAAGCCAAGTTCACTCAGCGCAATCAGATCCTGGTGCATCTGGGATTTGGATTTGTGCAAAAAATCTAAACACATGCTACGCGCCTCTGGTGCTACAATCCGCAGAACCTCAAAGTCTTGCCTAAGCTGTTCGAGTTCTAGTGTACACGTACGGGTTTGGGTAAGAAGGCTATCTATGCTTGATATTTTAGAAATTTTGAGCCCTGCAATCCCCAAGACATAATCAATAAATTTTTTCATCGTCCGTCCTTCTTTTAATCAAGGCAGCTTTCCGCATCCAGATTGTAAAGCCAAGTAAATACACCTCTTACCGGATTATTTTTTAGCCGACGAATTGGCGCCCAACATCTCGGTAATGACATCCTGCATTCTATTTTTTGCGCTCCAGCCCAGTTTTTCGGCGGCTTTTGATGGGTCTGCGCAACTTATCTGAATATCGCTTGGTCTTCCCAATGCGTCGTTAAACTCCACATGATCTTTCCAATCGAGTCCGGCTTTTTTGAACGCGAGCTCAACAAAGTTTTCCAAGGAATTTGTTTCCCCGGTAGCGATAACAAAATTTTCCGGTGTTTTTTGTTGGAGCATGAGCCACATTGCTTCAACATATTCGGGCGCCCATCCCCAATCACGAGAAATGTCAATGTTACCTAAAAACAAGCGGTCGCTATTGCCCGCGGCAATATCCTGTACGGCAGAGACAATTTTTTGTGTTACAAACCTTTTTGGTCTAAGGGCGGATTCATGATTGAACAAAATGCCAGAACAAGCAAATATACCGTAAGCCTCGCGATAGTTATCGACTAGCCAGATGGCAGCGGCCTTTGCTACAGCATAAGGGCTGCGCGGTTGAAATGGCGTTTGTTCGTTGGCCGCTATTCCGTTTGTATTTCCAAAGCACTCGCTCGATCCAGCATGGAAAAGTTTAAAGGGCTTTTCAGCGGTTCTACAGGCTTCCAATATATTAAGCGTGCCTACCGTAATACTCTGGATTGTCTCGGCCGGAAGTTCAAAAGACAGTCCTACCGAAGTTTGACCGGCAAGAAAGTAAACCTCATCGGGTTTGCATTTGCGCAGCGCCATAAAAACACTCCGAAAGTCTTCTGGACTCATCGAAATTGTATGGACCCTTTCGAGTATCCCAACTCGAATTAGGTTCACGAATGATGCTCCACCTGCATCTCGTGACGTACCCCAAACTTCGTATCCCTTATCAAGAAGAAGCTTTGCTAGCAAAGCCCCGTCTTGACCACCAACACCACAAATAAGTGCCTTTTTCTTAGTGTCGCCCATACTTTGATAGTCCCTTTTCTAGACCCCAGCCAATCCAAATACTCTGATGTCGAGCGAGGCAGGAAGCTTTATAGCTAAAAATGTCCAAGCCATTATTAAGGCTGCCGACTACTTAATCCCGTCCATATCGATCCTCAAATCGCACGATATCATCCTCACCCAGATAGCTTCCGGACTGCACCTCGATCAATTCGAGTGGCACCTTGCCCGGGTTTTCGAGAGAGTGAACTTCGCCGAGCGGGATATAGGTTGACTGATTTTCCGTCAAAAGAATTGTCTCTTCTCCTTTGGTTACGTTCGCAGTTCCGGATACAACCACCCAATGTTCCGCACGATGGTGGTGTTTTTGGACCGAAAGTTTAGCACCCGGCTTAACTGTAATTCGCTTAACCTGATAGCGATCACCTATATCCACACAGTCGTACTTCCCCCATGGACGATAGACCTCCCGGTGATGTTGGTACTCGGACCGACCTTCATCTTTTAGGTGCTTCACAATATCCTTAACATCTTGAACACGGTTTTTCGGTGCAACTAAAACTACGTCTTTTGTTTCGACTACGACCATGTCTTCAAGGCCGATAGTCGCAACAAGGCGGCTTCCGGCATTGATGTAGTTTCCTGATCCATCAAGGTTTAGTACGTCGCCAACCTCACAGTTTTGGCTCGCATTCTTTGGAGATGCTTCCCATAGCGAAGACCAGGAGCCAATATCGCTCCATCCGACATCGATGGGCAGAACAACGGCACTATTAGTTTTTTCCATCACCGCGTAATCAACGGATTCGTCCGGACAGGTCAAAAACACGGCCTCGTTGAAACGCAGGAAGTGCAGGTCTTCTTCTTTGGCCGCGAAAGCATTTTGGCAAGCTTCAAGAATATCGGGGCGGAACTTTTCCAACTCCTCTAAATACTTGCTTGCGCGGAACATAAAAATTCCGCTGTTCCAATAATACCCACCGCTCGACAGGTAACTTTCGGCGGTGCTTCTTTCGGGTTTCTCGACAAAACTATCAACGACAAATGCCTCGCTGTCGGTTATCGAAGTTCCGCGTCTGATATACCCATACCCAATTTCCGGTTTGTCCGGCACAATTCCGAACGTTACCAGATGCCCAGCTTCGGACAGATTTACCCCGCTTTTGACTGCGTCTATAAAAACTTTCGTATTAGTAACTTTATGGTCGGCTGGCATCACCAACAAAACAGGATCTTCACCATCAGAAACTGCCTCCAGCGCTGCAAGAGCAATTGCGGGCGCGGTATTGCGCCCTGCCGGTTCCAGTAGAATTTTTGCTCCTTCTTGACCGATCTGCCGCATTTGTTCCGCCGCTAAAAACCGGGTTTCCTCGTTGCAAACGATCAGCGGCGGTACATGTGGCAGTTTATCTAACCGTTCTGCGGTTTCCTGCAAAAGAGTTTTATCTCCACCCAGCGCCAAATATTGTTTGGCGTAATGTTGGCGTGACAGTGGCCAAAGCCGGGTGCCTGAGCCGCCGGCCAGAATTACCGGTTGTACGGGTGTATTATTCATTGACCTGCCCCCTAAATGTTTCTTGGTTTTCCACAAACCAGTCATAAGTCTTCTGCAGTCCTGAATTTAAATCTATCTCGGGCCGCCATCCAAGCGACATTAGCCTCGAGGTATTTAACAGTTTCCTAGACGTCCCATCCGGCTTGCGCGTGTCAAACACTAAAGAACCGCTAAATCCGGTTACGGTGGCAATCGTTTCGGCCAATTCGCGAATTGTGCAGTCTACGCCTATTCCGACATTGATGTGCGAGAGCATTGGCTGTGTCACTGCCGAATATACATCGTTAGCCAAATTCATCACGTAAATACTTGCCGCAGCCATATCATCGACATGCAGGAATTCGCGCATCTGTGCGCCGCTGCCCCAAATCACAATCTCCGTAGAACCAGTCTCTACGGCGTCATGGAAACGACGCAGCAACGCTGGAATTACATGTGAGTTCTCCGCGTGAAAATTGTCAAAGCTGCCATAAAGATTTGTTGGCATCACCGAGCGATAATCCCGCCCGTACTGGCGGTTATAGCTCTCGCAAAGTTTAATGCCGGCGATTTTGGCAATTGCGTAGGGCTCGTTTGTTGGCTCCAACGTACCTGTCAAAAGAGCCTCCTCGCGAATTGGCTGCTCCGCGTGTTTGGGGTAGATGCAACTCGACCCAAGAAACAACAGCTTTTGAATGCCCGCCACATGCGCCGAATGAATGATATTCGCTTCAATCATCAGGTTTTCATAGAGGAACTCGGCGGGAAAATTGTTGTTGGCCTGAATGCCACCGACCTTTGCCGCCGCCAGATAGACCTGATCTATTTGCGTGTTTTTAAAAAACGCCTGTACGTCCGCCTGTGAAAGCAAGTCGAGCTCGGAGCGGCTGCGCGTGATTATCTCGCAATCACTATCCGCCTCAAGGTTCCGTACAATCGCGCGCCCGACCATACCATTGTGACCCGCAACATATATCCGCTTTGTCATCGCCCGACCCTACTGCTCAACTGACACGGCTGGTTGATAACCGTGCGACTTAAGCAGTGCGTGCTGTTTGGCAATTTTCAGATCTTCGACGACCATCTCGGCACACATCTCTTGAACCGTGATTTCGGGCACCCACCCGAGCTTTTCTTTTGCCTTGGAAGGGTCGCCCAGCAATGTCTCTACTTCTGTTGGTCGGAAGTAACGCGGATCAACTCGCACAACCGTATCGCCAACGCTCAAAGCTGGTGCATTCTCGCCCTCGATTGCCGCGACAATCGCAACCTCATCAACGCCCTCCCCTTCAAAACGAAGGCTGATACCAAGCTCCGCTGCAGACCAGCGTATAAAATCACGCACAGAATACTGAGCGCCCGTCGCGATGACGAAATCGTCCGGTACATCTTGTTGCAGCATCATCCATTGCATGCGCACATAGTCCTTCGCATGTCCCCAATCGCGCAGCGCATCAAGATTACCCAAATATAGACAATCCTCTGCCCCATGCGAGATATTGGCCAAACCACGGGTGATTTTGCGGGTCACGAAAGTCTCGCCGCGACGCGGGGACTCGTGGTTAAACAAAATCCCGTTGCAGGCATACATCCCGTAGGCTTCACGATAGTTAACCGTAATCCAGTAGGCATACATTTTCGCCACGGCGTAAGGGGAGCGCGGGTAAAACGGGGTCGTTTCAGTTTGTGGCGTTTCTTGCACAAGCCCGTAAAGCTCCGACGTGGATGCCTGATAAAACTTGGTCTTCTTTTCCAACCCAAGTAGGCGAATAGCTTCCAGAATCCGCAACGTTCCGAGCGCATCCACGTCCGCTGTGTACTCAGGAGATTCAAAGCTCACCGCTACATGGGATTGTGCTGCAAGGTTGTAGACCTCGTCTGGCTGCACTTCCTGAATAATCCGCGTTAGATTCGAGGAATCCGAGAGATCACCATAGTGCAAAATAAAGTTTGAATTCGCGACATGTGGATCCTGATAGATATGATCAACGCGTTGCGTATTAAAAGACGAAGCCCGGCGTTTAATTCCGTGCACCTCGTATCCCTTCTCCAACAAAAATTCCGCAAGATAAGAGCCATCTTGACCGGTTACACCAGTGATGAGGGCTGTTTTGGGATTAGGCATTTGTAATTTTCGCTTTCAAAAATGGACAGAACCGCAGAGCTAAAATATGAATATTTGCTGTATACCAAACATATTGGTCGTCTTCGAGAATATTAGTCAACAGAGAACGTGGCAATACAGAATTCTGCGCACCATTTCTGCAATAATACTTGGCTTACATGAAGTTGAGCGGTAACGCCGAGTATCGGCCACCTAGAGCATTGACTTGAGCAAACCCGCAGGTTTTCACTGAAAGGCTATCGCTCGATCAATTGTGAATATAAAGAATTTGCATAGCCCTAGATTCAGCTTGCTCACCAACCCCGGAGAAACAACAAATGACCAGTGAAACAATGCGATATGCCGCCATAATGTTGACCGCTGGAATTGGCATTCCGGTGTTGGCTGGGCTTAACTCCGCTTTGGGGGTTCGGCTTGGCAATCCGGCGGCAGCCGCAATGTGCCTGTTTGCGGTCGCGTCTTTATCAGCACTGGTAGTTTTTCTCCTGACCGGGGCACATGGGTTTAGCAACATTAGAACAGCCCCGCCCCATCTGTTTTTGGCCGGGTTTCTAGTTGCGTTTTATGTGCTATCGATCACCTGGATCGCGCCAAAATTTGGTGTCGGTAATGCGGTGTTCTTTGTTTTGGTCGGCCAAATAATCTCGGCCGCCCTGATAGACCATTTCGGCCTGTTCGGGGCGCAGGTGACACCATTAACAATGGCGCGGGTTGGCGGTATTGGGTTGATGCTCGCCGGGATATTTTTGACCCAAAAGGTCTAAACTCAAGCGGCGAGCACTATTTTAGTTAACCGGTGGCGGCGTATAAACGGCGGCGATGTCTTGGGCTGCCCGCATCGCATCCTTCGCGTCGGCGGCGGTCATAAGACTGGTCGTTGATCCGCTGGAAAAGGCCCCCGATGCGCCGATTGCCAATGAACATGAAGCCATGGCTTTGTCGTCCGGCGCCTCGATGATCGCCACGACATCCGAAGTCCCGAAACAGAAATACATGCTTAGAAGCTTACCGCCTGCGGCCTCGATAAGGGTACGAGCGGCATCCTCCCGGTTTTGTGGGTTATCCACTAAGGCCTTGATTGCTTGGGCTGTGTAACTAGCCTGAAACATATAAAGTGACATAATAATTACTCCCTTGTACATTTTTTGACGAATTTCCGGCCTAGAATGTTTGGCCGAAAATGCATTCTACCTTAAACTGGCTGGGATTCCCAATTTGGGTGGGATCAAGGAGTTTGTTAGTCTTTCGGGGGTCTCTATTTTCACCGTGTTGCGTATCTGTGGTAGGCTGCGAATATTGCAAACAACACATAGGTCCATCGATGGACACTGTCGCCATTAACGCTCGAATTACAGGGCGGGTACAAGGAGTAGCCTTTCGCGTCTGGACCCGTTCCGAGGCCAAGCGTCGCGGGCTTTGCGGCTGGGTGCGCAACGAGCCCGATGGGGCCGTGCAAGCGTATATTATCGGCCCTGCCCTACGCGTTGACGAAATGGTGCGCGCTCTAAAGAAAGGACCGCTCGCCGCCCGCGTAACGAATGTTCTTTGGGAGAACACAGAAGTTGACCCCGAGATTACGGATTTCCGGATCACGCTATAGACCGTTCGGTGTGTGATCTACGCGTGGACATTGGATTATGAGGATAGACAATTCTAAACCCAAGTAATTGACGGAGGACCGCCTCTTAAAGGAGGCCATGTTGCCTAACTGGTCGGCTGTTCAGCATTTATGCTGAGCAATAAAACCCCCAGCGATAGGGCGATTATAAACATCGAATGTATGTGAAAAAATGTTCCTGAAAAAAACCCATGGGTCAAAAGAGTCGTGGCCACGAGGACCATCGGAATCGTTGCAGCTGAACGGACGTCGCGAAGACTGAGCAATGCAGTCAGCCAGATTTTTCCGAGCAGGTATATCAGGGCTACCGTACCTATAACACCAAAGGACACGAGTGATTCAAGCAGAATATTATGAGTTTGCTCTAGCACGGCGAGTTCGGGATATTGGGTGAGACGCGGATATTGAGCAGCACCATGGCCAAAGAATGGGCGTTCAAGGAAAATTCCGTATGCATCCACCCAAACCGTAACGCGTTCGGTAGAAATTTCGTTAAGCGAACTTGAGTTTAAAGTTCGCTCGACCCCGCGCTTAAATCCATATGACCCCCCTGGATTGGGTAACAGCAGTGACAGTCCAGCGCCACACGAGACCGTTGCAATGCAAAATAGCCACATCTTTCTTGCGAATTTTGGGACAACCAAACACACAAGAATAATGGTCGCAAAAAGTGAAAAATAGGCCCCACGTCCGCCACCCCAGAACAATAACATCCAAAGTACTGTTACCCCGATTGTTAACCACATGCGCCTCTTCTTTTCTTGACCTTCGGATAAGAAAAACAATCCTAACCCGGCGGCAATTCCTGCCTCTACAGAATAACCGTACATTCGCAATCCAGGGTAGCCCGGTAATTGGCTCCGCCAATCAAAGTCGGGGTTTTGGCTCTCTAGTGAATAGAGCCACAGCCAAGAAGGAGCGTGCAACAGCATCGCTAAAAAAAGAGCCCAAGCTACAAAAGCAATGAACGTATCGCCTATCCGTCGTCTCAATGCTGCGGCCGCCAGTCCAAGGAGTATGGCTGTAAAAGCAATACCTAAGAAATAACTTGCCATCTTGGCGCTTGGTGCAACGAACACCACTGTGTGAAATTCGATGCAGGCGAAAAGTAGAAATACAGCTAAATAGGTAGGTGGTAGAAATTTGGCCTCTCTAATTACTGGCGCCCCCGTACCGATCGATGTCGAAATTATCAAAAATGCGAGAAATAACCACGAAATTTCAAAAACCACTGGTCGCAAAGATCCCCCATTAACGATGTCAAGCTGGATGAATGCGAAACCCAAGATCAGCGGTAACAGTGCAACGCTGGCGATGGAAACCAGGACGGCCCGATTAGGCTTATGGAATAGGTTTGGCTTGTTGGGATCGACTACAACAGATGGTCTGGTTTCGTTTTTTTCTAAAATGGACAATCTAATATTACCTTTTGATTAATCAAAATGAATCGTTGGACAATATACGCAGAATATTCAACGAACATCGAACAAACTTTTGCCACTTGCCGTTTGAGCAGTTTGAATAACCCCTAGTTTTTAGTTTAGGTATTGGACAAAAGCACCACAACACACGCAGCCGACTAAACACTTGTGTTATTAAAGCAAGATATTCGAACCGGTCCAACTCAAATTCAAACCTGAGCGCAAATTCTATATTGAAAGCAGAAGCAATACCAAAAAGCCGGCACCTTGACCGATACTTAGAACCGAGTGGAAAGAGCGCTTCTTATTTACTTCCTCTGTGACGAGGAAAAACGCCTCGCCTTTCAAGGATTTATTGGTTTTCCAACGACTTCGTCCACGGCATTTATTTAGCAGCCAGCTCTCTGCTCAAATCTTTCCAAGATCCGGTGAATAGCTAGCGATAACGTCAAGCCGTGCAACTAAATTACCACAGACATGTTCCAAAAATGCTTTAGTTGCTCTTCACATAACTGCCGTTCTGCTTCAGTTTTCCCAGAGATTTTTTCAACACGAAATCCGAATTTTTCCATTCCTGCGTAGTCCCCTCTGGAAAAAATTATCGGCACAACTTCTTTTTCAAGTGCCATAGTAGCCAACTTCATAGACAAATCGCTTGTATCGATATTATCGCCGTCTACACGGACTCCAATGCATACAGTCGAGGGATCCTGGAAGGCTTTTTGACCGGAGTACCAGCCGTTGTCAGGAAGTATGCATGCACCATCCGAGGTACGCCGTACATCGAAATCTTCTAAAATATCGTCTATTGGCTCAGCATTTTGCGGGATTATCTTAGTGATAATCATTGACCAGTCATCATCGGTCATGGGCAATCTCCTCTATATATTTGGCTGCCGCTATATTTCCCGTTTCCGGTAATTCAAGATTATCTAAAACCCTTCGGACTTCGTCTGCTTTTGCGTTATCAAGGCACAAGTTGATCTCCCGGACTAAAGACGCCATTTGGGCCGGTTCAACAAGAATAGCTGCTCCGCGCTCCGCGGCGGCTTCGGCGCGAGCACGCTGATCATCCATGTACGCGGCCATCTGAGGGATGAAAATAGAAGGAACCTTGTTGTACATAGCTTCGTGAAAAGAGTTGTATCCCACTGCGCTAATGAACAGATCACATGCAGAAACCAGCTGACTCGCGTGATGAGTTCTGACAACCCGAGAGTTTTCCCAGCAAAACCATCCGGGATCTACTCGTGCTGTCGGCCAGGTTACCACCAAATTTAAAGTATCATCCCGTTTTTCCATCCCGGCACAAATTGCCTGAATTTGCGCTGTTCGATCGGCGGCAACGCCACCGCCCAACATCGTAATCGTGAGGTGTGTGAAATCGCTTTCAAATCGCTGGCGAAGGCGCTCGCGTAGCTTCTCTCGGTCAAATATTTTGGCTTCCGGGCGCTGTACGATAGGCCCCACAGTTTTTAAGCGAGTGCCACGTGAATAGTTGTGATTCAATTCTTCGAAAGCTTCCATTGGGACAATTACACGATCGAATATTTTTTCACGGTCCAACGCAACGGAATTATTTTGGCCAGGCTGCCAAAGCCCCCTTCGTATCCAAACGCCACGCATTTTGTGTTTTGCAATAGTTCGGAAAATCGAATCAAAAACGTACCCGCCGTCAAAAACTAACAAATCATGGTCATCAGCCGCCGAATACATCCGCTGGTAATTAAGTAGATCGTTGGCGTGGGGATCCGCATGAAGTTTGGAGCGGCTAACCAATGGAATTCCGTCAAAACCGTAGCGATTGAGCATGGGTAGGCAACTCGGGAATGCTGCAAAACTTGCCACGGTTGTAGGCGATAGTTCTGCAGCCACAAGTGAGCATCTTTGTGCATGACCGAGCCCGACCCCATTGGTTGGAACAACCAAAACCCGACAATCGGCTCTCGGTCTGGTGGTAATTTTTACTTCCGGCGGGCTGATCTGCAATCGTTCCAAGAATCGATCAGCACTAATTTCGTGTGCCAATTTGGAATTTCGCGAAATTTCTCCCAATCCCTCGGTGTTTGGGAGAATTTCTTGTGTTAAAAAGCCAGACAAATGACCGATATCTGTTGGTCCACGAACTGCAAATTCTTCATATTTCCCATCAGAATTATATTGGACGCAGTCGACGACGGCCGCGCCGGAAGCGACAAGATTATAAAAAATGGTTTTTGCGCGAATATTATTTTTTACATCAGATACTAAAACGCAAATATCGGCTTTTGCTGACAAATCTTCCGGAGGTAGCTCTCCATAATAGAAAATATCGCAATCTAACCCGTATTTTTTTTGCCATAGTTCTTTTGACCTGCCGTTGGTAACGATTATCGTATCGAATTTCCGCGACAAACTAAATGAATATACCCCATCAATGAGACGCTCGTCTTCAAGGTCTGGTGCCAACAACATAATACGGGTTCGCTTTTTGTTGTTTATTGGTACTGGAACACCGAGTGCAGGAATAGCACCACCCGAAAATTCAGTTGAGGTAGAGAGATCAATCAACTCAGGGTCTTTACCTAACACATAGGAAAGTCGCGACAGCACTGAAATTCTAGTTTGCGTCTTTTCGAAGTTTCCTACTGCGTAAATTGGGGTTTCAGGTTGAATGTTCAGTCGACGAAAATCAGCTAACTTGTCATTATTAAGGGTATCAGCCCCAAGAATTACGAGTTTCGATATTCGGTTACTTTGCACATCGCACAGATAGGGGGCTATTTCGTATTGAAGGTTTCGATGTAAGGGTTGTTTGATACTGTCGGCATTAATTTTTATTTCCTGTCCTGCGGCATTCATTTGACTTACAAAAATCAACATCGCCTCAGTTGCCTCGGGTGTAGCGCTACCATGTTCACATAAAATCAATTTCTACCTCTATCGGTTTGTTTAACGCATTCTCTATTGTTGAAATGAATTGTTCAGCTGAGAAGCGCTCTAGTGCGGCTTGCGCGTTTCTGACGTGATCTTGATACGCCTGTGGATCCCCAATAAATCGGTGAATAATCGCGTCTACATCTTCCGGTGGCGATGCAATAACGGCAGATCCGAAAGTTTGTGCAGTCAACGAGTCGGTGATAACAACTTTTCCGGCAGCGATTGCCTCTGCTATGACGCGTCCAAAACTCTCTTGAAGGTTTGGATGCGTATAGTATACGAAAAAGTCTATTTTTTCTAGAAAGCTCGACACCGAAACTTCCTGAAATTTATAAAGATCCCAGTGCTTTGGATGCTTTGAATCAGCGATCAAACTGTCAGCCCCTAGCATACCGCAGTAGTCGGCAGCTTGTGGGAAAAGGAGTAGCATGGTTTCGTTATTAGGGAACTTTTCAAACCCTGCACGAGAGTGCCTCCCACGGCGATCTGTAGGATTGGATGTCGGTTCGCACATTTCAAAATCACAAATGTTAAACCAGTCAAAATCGGCAATCTTCCAATTTACATCGGAGGTTTTAGACCAGCGTTCTACTGTACCTCTATTGTATCCAGAAACTGGGGCCAGAAAAAATTGACGGGCTAACGTATTTTGGGAAATCAGTGAAAGGCACTTGGAAACGTCGAAACTTTCTTCACCGTTTGGGCGGAGGAAATTCTCATGTGCAACGGCGATAAGGCGATTACAGATGAAACGCGTATGCAAAGATTCATTAAACTTCAGGAATGAAGGATTATGTATGACTATCGTGTCGGAAGTGATCGCTTCTGGATTGTATTCCGGCGTGATCCCAAGTTCGTCCATTACGGTTTTCAACTTTGGATTGTCATCTTGTCCTTTAAACATTTGAGAATGAATTCCAACAACTTTCACGCGTGCGAATTGTGAAAGAGCGAATAGCTCTCTAGCGACAGCAGACGACGTGCCGCCAGGAAAGCGTGTGTCCAGAACCAGTGTTATTTCGCGATTCAATTTTACGAACAGTTAGTAAATTGCAGCACTAGCATCTACTTGCCCCAAATCGGGGAGCATCGATTCATCAAACCTTAGAAATGCCAGAAGGCCACTGGTGTCTTCCATGAAGCTCGTTAACTGCGAAGCGAGAGCGTCGGCCCCTTCAAGAAGTTCTGGATTTGCTTGAACGTAATGGCGCAGTTCCACCCATTCACCGCTATTAATCAATACGTCGATTTCTAGTAAATGGCGCGTTTTGAAATTTGCGAGCGCTGGAGTTCCAAGTTGCGTGGCAATTACTAGCGCGGACACAGTTGCGATAAGTGATTTTTTCATTTCGTACCCTTTGGATCTAAAAGTTATCATTGCGATTTTTTTAGATTTACTGTGTTGAGAAAGTGTTAACATTGTGGAGAAAAGCACCGTACATTTTGGCACGTGCAATTTTGTTCGGGCCAATGTGATTACCTTCGATGCCAACCATATATTGGAATCGTTTAGGCCATAGCTTATTGGCTAATCGAATTTGGAAAGCCGAACCTGGCGTAAAGAACAAAGTGAAATAGAGTGCCGACACCAACAGCACAGGGTTTTTACCTACAACTCTTCAACCGTTTTGAACGGAACTTCCGCCCGATCAAGAAGCGTCGGAGGGAGTGTTCAAAGTTCCAAGGTGAAAGAAATATCGAACGACCAATCCGATGAGCATCCCAAGAAGAGCGCCGGCTATGTCAGCCCCGAAATCTGCTAATTCGGCTTGTCGGTTCACGTATGGTTGAATGAGTTCTATCGCGCCACCAAAGGCAATGGCGCTTGGAAACAACCAATAGAGAGCGTGCCGGTATAAAAAAGCGCCCGGGATCATTAGGACGGTAAATCCAAGCAAATGACCGAGCTTGTCGCTACCGGTAAAAAAATTGGCAGAACTCGGTGTTAAAGTGAAATAGCCAATGATAGATGCAAGGATTGCAGAAAGTATCAGCGCCACTTGATGATTGCGGCGTCTGTTAGAAAGCCAGTGTTTTATCAGCATAGTTCAGTCCGTGAGAGGCGGTGTGTTTTCTAAATGTTATCTTTTTCGAGACTGGTACGCCAGCGATAGCTTCGTATCTTTTAATTGTCCGCGCACCAATCACACATCAATTCTTCCATGTGGTTTTTTACATAAGACGCGAGCAGCATCGCTTTTATTGTCCTGCGCCTGCTTTTGCAATCATCGTGCTGCGCACCATCCGAAATCCGAACATTAGTAGTATTAGCCCGATTAATACACTGCCGGTATCTCCGACCAAGATAGGCAGCATAAAGGTTAGTCTCTCACTCGATGACGCACCATCAAGCTGGATCAGGGCCGATCCGATTGCGTTAAACAGCGAGGCAAAAAAGCCTAGGAATACAAGTGCCCGCCAATTCACATCTGTTTGGGCTATCTCGGCGGGTTTCAGAAATCTAGCCCAATCAAGGAGCCATAAAGCTGCGACCACAGAACCACAGCCAACAACAATAATCGCCATTTCATTTGATTCTATGGGCAGGCTCCCCGTTGTGATCAGAACGCCAAAGATGTTTCCAGCAACCAATCCGAAAAATGCTCTGTAGCCATAAAACCACGTCGCGACCACGCGGACGAAATGTGGTAAATACAAGAGACTTGCGAATGCGGCCGAGTCAGAACCAAAGAGATATTCGAGAGACACAACAATATAAAACCAGAGAACGTATATTAGGCTCATGAACAAAAATGGGCTTGTAATCCAGGTCGGTATTCTTTTCAGGATACTCATTTTACAAACATCCTCGTCTGGTCGCCGCGAACGCGAGAAGTGGTTTGCGTTTTGACATAACTGGTGTCCCGATCCGTTGCTATTTGGCGTTGTTCAGCGGCTTCTATCCTCTATGTCGTGCGCGAACGGCTATAATCTGAAAGCTTCGGAGTTGTGAAATTACGCACTTGATCCAACCGTTTTTAAGTTTGTAATCTACCCTCAAACACCCACTCTATTGACTTGGCTAAACGCTGCTGTGGCTTGATGTAAGCAAAAGCAAGTCGAATTATCGAGTTCAAAGGTGTTCATTTTCTAAAATTGCAAATTTATGCACGGAAATGCTAAGGTATAAAACCGCTAGTATTGTGAATTGACGGAGCATCAAATGAAGCCAAGCAAGATACCCGCCGAACTGGCTGCAAAACAGCTGTCAGACATATTCCTTTACATGCGGCGGAGAGGGTTTTCAGTAGGTGCTCACATACGAAGGTCAGCAACCTTGGAGGCTGGTGAATTTCCCGCGACATGGAACGTCAGCGACGCTGAAATGGCCGAATACATTGGGATCGCGCCAAATACTAGCCGATGACTCTTCCGTCAAGTGGAAAACTATCGAGAAAGCCGCCTCTTTCTTTCTGAAGGAATTGGAGGCAGGCTCTACGCTTAGATATGAATGGCTTAGTTTATTAGAAAATCGGTGGGATGCGCTGCAGTCCGAGGAAACCGTTCTTCAACACCCAGCGCCAAAATCTAATGCCCCGGCAGACAATGAAAAACCAGCCAATCAACCATCCGCCCCACGTCCCAGCCGTCTCAATTCAACATTAATGATGACAGGCGCATTTGCTGTAACTTTGGCCGTTATAGGGATTTTCTATTTTGATCTCAACAAGACGCTATTGCGGGTTACTGAGCCAGAAATAAGTCAATCCGAGCCAATGTTGACAGCGCAAGAGGCTTTTTTGGAGTCCGGGGCCCAGCCATACACACAAGAACAACGCAGCCAAAAAATTGATATGGTGTTGGCTTCGGCTTTGGAAAATTTCAAAGATCAGCCTGATGGAGCAGCCAGACTTGTGTTGAGCAATATGATTCAGGAGTTACATACCCGAAAAACTGATCCTGAAAACGACTACGAGAGATTCATCACAGATCTATTGGAAATGGATAATTCGCTAACCCAACTTGAAGAATTTTATGACAAACGCAAAATTGAAGCGGCGCGTGTAGCATTGCGAGTTGGCGATACTTCTAAAGTTGAAGAAATATGGAAGGACGTTTTGTTAGATGCACAGAAAGACCCGGTGCAATATAGCGGCAGAGCAGTTCTGGCTGCCATTGAGTTAGGGGATCTTCAAGTTGCCGAGTTTAGATGGCTTGAAGGCGCTAGCAACTATAGGATGGCTACGGAAATTTCGCCCTCCATTTCCAATATGGCGAGAGCGGGGGCGTTCTTGTGGAAAATTGGTGATTATAACGGCGCTGCGCACTTTGAACGGGAAGAGGCTCGGATCGTCCGGAACGAAAACAGCGCGGATAGCGATGAGCTTGCCGCTGCCCTTAGCAGCCTTGGTGTGACATTGGCGGCACTTGGCCAATTTGAAGAGGCCGAAGATCTGTACATCGAAGCATTAAGCATTCGCCGCAACAATTTGCCGCCCGACGCTCCGGCGCTAATGAAAACCGTCAACAATTACTGTAATACGTTGATTGCTCTGGATCGCCTTGACGAAGCAACATCCTACTGCAACGAAGCGCTAGATGTGAGGCGCGCCCAAATGGAAGATAATCCATATAGCTACGCCGTTAGCTTGATCGTATCTTCTGGACTGGAGAAAAAAGCGGGTAACTTCTCTACAGCCGAGGCGTACCTGCGTGAAGCTGCAGATATCGCACGACTTGACGAAGCATATTGGGGTCCGCGAAGCCCTCGTTACGCACAAGCGATCTACCAATTGGGGTTGTTGCTTGACCAGATGGCGAAATTTACTGAAGCGGAAACACTAATTGAGGAGTCTATCGATATAATTCAATCACTTTACGGTGAATTATCCCCAGACCTGTACATTAGAAAAAGCACCTTGGCTAAAGTGCGCGCGGCGCTTGGATCAGAGCACGAAGCGTTGGCCTTGGCCACTCACTCATTTACGAATTTGGAATTTCTGTTTGATGATCCCAACCATCCAGATGTTCTAGATGCCAAAAGAAATTTAGAGCAAATTCGAAGTAACTTGTAGATCGGATGGTTACGCATATGCCAGTTACGAACGAATTGCCCGTATGATTGGCGCTGGTCAAACCATTATGGACTTTATGGCATCAGCGCCTATGGTTCCAAATAGCATTTTTGTCTGAAGTCAGCACGAGTAATCGAGGTTAAATATGAAGAGTTATAATATTTCAAGTTTAAATAGCTATGCACAAATGATCGCCGTACTTCGTTCGTTAGAAAATGGGTTAGGCCTTACCGAGCTAACAAAGCTGGAACGCAACATTCTTGCCGTTCTGTCGCTTGAAGAATTTCAACAAGGTGCACGAACAGGAAGCCTGCTGAATCACAATATTTTGGACTCTCCGACCCAGTCTTCGTTCTATCGTGCGCTGAAAAACCTTCGGGACAGGAAGTTTATCGATACTGTGGGTGATAGAAAAACCGGGGTTTATAAACTGGCAGATTAGATTTTCGTTTTGCAAGCGCCCAAGGTCTAGACCAACTAAAAATTGCCTTGATAAATTTTTATGCTACTGCAGAGATTAATGGCGAACCGTTTGCAGCCTAAGACGATTTGGACTTATCCGCAGAAAGTTTCGAGCACTTGATCACTCTACTGGTCATCAAGAAGACAGAACATGGCCTTGAGACACGGAAAAGAATTTAGCAAGGCAGTTTCAAACCCTTCATACCCGCCCATATTTGTCCGCAAACCTGACAATATCATCTTCGCCTTGATAACTACCCGATTGTACTTCGATTAATTCCAGCGGCACTTTCCCGGGGTTCTCCAGCGCGTGTATTTCGCCAAGCGGAACATAAGTAGACTGGTTTTCGGAAATCACAATAGTCTCCTCGCCTTTGGTGACCTTGAATCCGCTCCGTCTGGATATAATGTATCAGCCTTACGTTTGCCATTTGGCGTTAAGGGATCCTGACGGGCTGTCTAGAGCGGGCATGGGGCTATTGACCCGGCTCAATCCGCTTTAACGGGCTGACGTCTATTTGAGCATAGGCGCTAAAGCCTGCTGTTGTCAGAATCGCAGCTTATTTGGGCTTTTGTAAAGTTGATCTTTACACATCAGCTACAGACACCTGCAGCTCGTGTGTTTACCAGCTTTTCTTGGTTGGATGAGCTGCCGCAAAGGTGCCAACGTCAACTTTACAGTTTTGATCCGTCAAAATGCCGGCTCCTGGACTCTAGCCAAGAGATTGTACAAAGTTTGGATGCGAACGTGTAGATGCGGATCTACGCAAATTGTCGTTGGTGAACCATATTTGAACATGGGCATTTGTCGGGGATAGGCAGGGTGCCTGAATACGCTCAATAGATGCCTCATGATAATTATGTAAATTGCATAATTGAAATTCTGCAAAACGCTAAACCGCTAGGAGTTTTTCTTCTGTGCGATAATGTAGACAGGCGCATGGTGAGGCGAACTTTGCCATTTTCATCAGAAAATCTCTTTGAATACTTTTGTTCAAATTCCAACAAGTTTTTGCACGAGCATTGATTGCTTGAATTTGCATTAACACCGGTATTTCGAAGATGTGATCTGCCCCAATTAGCTGGCCCATGTTGAATGTTAGTGCATTATCGGTCTTTGTTCCATCCGGACGATGGTTTCTGGAGCCGGAGGTCGGTAGCAAGCCACATCTGATTAAGTTGGGCGTCACGGAGCAACTAAAGTCCGTCAATACAGCGGACATCGGTCAACTACGCAGCATTCTACGTTCTGGGCTCTTATGCGCAGTGTGGGCTGGTCGACGATCACTGATCAGTATTTTTCCATTTGATCGGGGTAACGTAAACGATGCTATCATCAACACTGACCATCACATCACCGTCCTGAATATTGACCTGCAGATTCATCGAGCGACTTGCCAGTTTGGCCAGTTCGCTGGTGTCTTTCTCGGAAAAATTGATAATCTGAAGGTTATCAAACCGGGTTGTGCTGTTTTTGATCTTCTCCCACCACATCTCAGCCGTCCTGCCGCCGTAACAATAGACAATTACCTCATGGTTTTGCCACAGGATTGACGAACAATCTTCTCGCCCGGAAGTCCCAATGCCACCCACAGCTCAAGCTCGCCACTCAGGCTTTTCTGCCAAATATCTGGCTCGTCATCCGCAGAAAGGCCCTTCGTCATTTCCAATTGCTCGTGGGCATTCAGTGCAAAAGCGAGAATACGCGCCATTAACCGTTCATCAGTCTCCGAAGGATGTTTGGCCACGGTCAGTTTATGGGTCTCATAATAATGACGATCCATATCGGAAACGGAAAGTTCAACTTTATAAATGGTGGCTTTTTGCGCCATGATTTGTCCCAGAATAGCGAAGATAGGGATGCCTAATACGTCTGGTGACTTTGTGAAAGCAGATAAAATGGCCTTCGAATAAAAGGGGGCCAAATAGGTATTGCCAAGTTGTTTGACTTTTGGAGGCAGGATAGTAGGTCCGTATGAAGATACTATCCTCATTGCCGCGCCTGAAGGGGACGACTGGACCTGCGAGCACCCAAAATGAGCGGTGAATATTGCACTAAGCATGAACACAGGTGGCAATTTGCAACCTGTGCAATATGTGCCAAGATCCGAACAGTAGAGCTCACACCCGCCAACCGTTGAGTGTGAAACGCGCAAATGGAGAATTGATGCGGGCCTTCATAGCTATAAATGTTCCCGAGTTCTTAAAGGACGCATTAGCTGAACTTCAGAGCGTTTTAAGGGTTGGAAAACCGGTCAGTCCTGAACAGTTCCATCTGACACTTGTATTTATGGATGAACAACCTGATGAATTGATCGAAGAAGCTCATTTCGCTCTTCAGCAGCTTGAGGTGCCAAAGTTCGAAGTTAAACTCCAGGGACTGGATACTTTTGGGGGCAAGGCACCAAGTATCCTCTATGTCGGGATTGAAAAGAATGAAGAACTTGATCGCCTGCAGGAGAAAGTTATTGGGGTACTGCGCAGCGCTGGTGTGCATTTGGACAGAAAACGGTTTAGGCCGCATGTGACAATAGCGAGGTTCGGGCGCCGATTGTCGAAAGCGGATATCGATCGTTTGAGAGGTTTTATGGCTGGATATGCGAATTTTGGGCCCGTTTCGTTCAAGGTAGAGAGTTTTTCTTTGTTTCGATCGACACTTGGTCACAAGGGAGCGGTCCACGATGAATTGGCCCAATACATCATGACGTAGATCACCACCATTGTCGTGTGAGATAGAAACCCCAAGTTTTTCGATCAATTTGGTTGAATCCGGCATCGTCCAGTGTCGGGGAAAATGTAAGTTCCAGTCGCACGTCATGGGGGAATAACCCTAGCTTTAGCGGGATCACTTCTACCCGTCAGATTGAGCGCCTTGCCGCGTCACAAGGGATATCAAAATCACCGACGGGGTCCAGCCGGTACTGTCCCAAGGTCGGGATTAGCTCTTCCGGGTTCAAATGACGATTAACATCACAAATGCAGCGATGAGACCCTAGCTGTTGGCTATGTCAAATTAAAAAATCGGAATTACAAAGCTGCGATGGCTGCGTCGAATTCGCGCTTGTAAAAAGTCTCGTCATCTTCGCCAGCTTGCGCTCCGCGTCCGACTATAAGGGCTTGCTCGAAAAACCCTCTGGCCGGGATAATGCCGCTCGCTTTGCTGATTACAAGCGCAGCGACGAAGGGCGCCCCAGCCCGGGCATCCTCGATCATGGTTTTCTCAAGGGCTTGCGCGACTTTCGCGATAGAACCCGGCGTGTTAAGCCCCATTGCGCGTGCAAGCTGGCCGTAGGTTACCGGGAGATCTTTGACAGGCAGTCTGCCTAAATACGCCCTGATATCTTTATCCACTTTAATCCCTCCTTACGCGTTGTTTCATAAATTCATTCTCTTAACCTCAAGAAAATTCGCGCACAACTTCAGTAAAAACGCCCATACCATCCACCAAGTGGCTTGCAGACGGATCTTCCAAATCCGCTGTGTTCCGAATTTATAATTGCAACTACGATTTGTTCCAAGCGCAACTACAAACCTGATCCTTAGTTGTCGCATTCAACATTCATGTTGAATGGCCGCAAGCTTTCCGACTATCGCCTTCGCGTAGGTCTCTACATAAGATTGATGTGCATCGTTTAGCCCAACGCTCTGTGTGGCCCCTTTGCATTGTAATGTTTCCTCCATTGTTCAATGATGATTTGTGCTTCATTAGATCAGTCTTGTCAGAAAAGAGAGAAATGAAAAAATCAATAATTGCGGGAGCTACAGGGTTGGTCGGGGCAAAACTTATTAAGGCGTTAGAGGCGAAGGGCGATCCGGTAATCGTATTGGCAAGGCGGCCCATCCCAGACCTTTCCGAAAACACCAAGTGGATGGAAACAGATTTTGATGATTTGGTCGCCGGTGGAAGTCTACCTCCGTGCGACCATGTCTATATCTGTCTTGGGACAACCATGAAGAAGGCTGGCAGCAAAGATGCATTCTGGAAAGTTGACTTTGAATACTGCATAGCCGTAGCCAAGAAAGCTCGTGAAGCTGGAGCCACAACACTCAGTCTTGTTTCATCGGTCGGGGCCAATGCTGAATCTAATAATTTCTATTTGCACACTAAGGGTACCTTGGAGAAGGCCATTACGGCGCTCGATTTTCCTACCTTCAATATTTATCGTCCCAGTTTTTTGTTAGGAAACCGAACTGAAAGGCGACCGCTTGAGGCGCTTGGAATACATCTGTTCAAGGCGATTGGCCCGTTATTCATTGGTGGCTTACGGAAGTACAGAGGCGTAGATGTTGAACTGCTAGCGGCCGAAATGGTCGAAAACGCCACCGGCACCCACATTCCTGAAGGCATCAACTATTTCTATTTCAACGAATTCAGCGGTGGCAAAAGCTGACCCGTTGAACTGGGATGATTGGTTAAATCAGGAATTAAACTGCCAATGATTGAAATAAACGCAAATTCCTGGTGTCCGTTAAACTGGTGCGATCAACTCAGTATATAACTAAACAGTAGCGACGGCTATGGCATCGGTGCAATCCAAGTGAACGGCGACTTTGCTGAACCTGCAAGTGCTACCTTCGCACTCGCGGCTAAGGTCCGCAATCCGCCCATAGTGACAGTTTTCCCCAAACTGGAAAAGCTAGCTTCTCGGGTAACGCAACTTAAAACTCCCACAATCTGTATTCGGACTGGACTTTACTGGTACAGGACGCATGTGTGTAGACAAGGAACACTAATAGGTTCCGCCCTGACTCGCTTTCAGGGCTTTGCGCAGTACGAGACCCGACAATCGGGCTCCAACTCGTAAAGGGCATTTTCAATGACAATTTCGAAGAAACTTGCAAAACCAAACACCAAAATCGAAATCCTCATCAAGCTCGTCAGCCGTCAGCGCGGTGCAACGCTTAAAGAGCTGCAAACAGCTACGGGTTGGCAGACCCATTCAGTGCGAGGTGCAATCAGCGCGACCTTGAACAAGAAACGGGGCTTATGCGTAGCCAGATATGAAGTGGGAAAAAGAGGCTGGGTGTACCGCCTGTCCCAAACAGTTGAGGCGGGAGCGGACCAATGACAGTCTCACTTTCGATCCTAAAATCGCTTGAAATAGTCGAACTCCGCGAACAGTGGGCCGTGGCATTTGGCGCGCCACCCGCCGCTCGGCTTAGCCGAGCGGCTCTGTTGTTGGCGCTAGGCTGGCAGGCACAGGCAAAGATAGAGGGTGGGTTCAACCGCGCAACAAGAGAACAGCTTTCCCGCTTGGCGAACCAATTGAAAGCTGGCTGGGATCTGCGCAATCCCACGACTTCGCCAAGACCCAACCCATCGGCGGGAACCAGCCTGATACGAGAATGGCACGGCACGGTTCATCAAGTGCTGGTGCTTGAGAAGGGATACCGTTGGAATGACAGGATCTGGCCCAGTCTGTCGGCCATCGCAATTGATATCACAGGCACCAGATGGAACGGCCCCGCATTCTTTGGGCTACGCTCCAATAAGCCGCTGAAACAGGACAGTTGCAAATGAACGCCGTCAAACAACGACGATGCGCGATCTATACACGGAAGTCCACCAACGAAGGTCTGGAGCAGAATTTCAACTCCCTTGATGCGCAGCGTGCCTCCTGTGCCGCTTATGTACAGAGTCAATCCCTTGAAGGGTGGCAGGTCATTGAACAACCCTACGATGATGGCGGATTCTCTGGCGGGTCAATGGAGCGACCAGCCCTCAACCAACTAATTGCAGATATCGAACGCGGCCACGTCGACATTGTGATCGTCTACAAGGTTGATCGCCTGACCCGTTCCCTGACTGACTTTGCAAAGCTGGTAGTCGTGTTTGATAAACGTGATGTCTCATTTATCTCTGTGACCCAATCATTCAACACGACCACATCCATGGGGCGGTTGACGCTGAACGTTCTTTTATCTTTTGCTCAGTTTGAGCGCGAGGTGACGGCTGAGCGCATCCGGGACAAGATCACGGCATCCAAAGAAAAGGGTATGTGGATGGGTGGTCGACGCCCGCTCGGGTATGATGTTCGAAACCGGAAGTTGATCAACAACGATGACGAAGCTGAAACTGTCCGCGAGATCTTTCAGCAGTATGTTCGGATTGGGTCAGTATCCCGGCTTCAAAAACATCTTGAGAAGCGGAATATCCGCAGTAAATTCTGGACGACACAAAAGGGAGTAGAAACCGGAGGAAAGCCCTTCAGCCGCGGGGCCCTTTATACACTTCTTCAGAACCCGATCTACATAGGCAGGATACGCCACAAGGAGCAAACATTTAAGGGGCTGCATATCGGGATCATCTGCCTAGCCCTTTGGGAGAAAGCCCAGTGCCAGCTTGCGAAAAACCGGGTCACCCGCAAGCATCGCACAAATGCGCGATCTCCCAGTCTTCTGACCGGACTCCTGGAAGACGTTAATGGAAACCGGTTTCGACCAAGACACGCCAACAAGAACGGTGCCCGCTATCGTTACTATGTTGGCGTGGATATGACTTTACCAGCGCATGAGATCGAATCTATCGTCAGCGCTGAAATCGCCAGCTTCTTGCACAATCAACCGAGGCTTGCCAGCTGGTTTAAAACGTTTCAGTCATTCAAGATCGCCGAGATACTAGCGCGTGCAGAAGAGTTTGCAAAATTGATCTCTGATGGGACCGGCCTTGAAAAACTGCATGATGTGATCTCGAAGATCATAGTTGCAACGGACAGAATAGACATCCATCTATCTTTGTCTGGATTGCAGAATGCACTTTGTGCGGAAAAGGATGGTACTGAATTCGTCGCTCATTTGGACGAAGCAGAGACTGTTATATCCAGATCCATGCATCTCAAGCAAAGTGGACATGGCAAGCGCATTATTCTCTCCCACGTCAAAGGAAGGGATTCAGCGAGAGTTGATCCCGCCATGGTTAAAATGATCGCGCACGCGCATTCTTGGTTGGATGATTTGAAGTCCGGTCTGTCTTACAAACAGATCGCTCTGCGTGACGAGATTGACCAACGGCACGTTGCAAGGACAATCCGCGTGGCGTTTCTGGCGCCGGACATTACAGAGGCTATTCTCACGGGCCATGAGCCCCGGGGCCTGACCAGCGGTCGACTTTTACAACTAAAGGTCCTTCCGACCGATTGGCAAGCTCAACGCGAGATGCTTGGTTTTATCTAAGCCCGGCTGCCGATATCTGATAGCGCGGATTGATGCGGCGCTTCACCAGACGCGATTGGTGAAAAACACACCTCATCCCCCAAACTCATCATTAATTGAGAATTGTTGGTTGGCGAAGAGGATTGGCTTGTCCCCCTCAAGAGAAAGGCCCGTTGAGCCGGGTGAAATCCCTCTCTACTGAACACTCATTTAACCAGCCTGATGCGGGTTTATGCCTTAAGCCCCCGTAAACGCGGGTCATTCCCGGAGGTCAGGAAATACACTTGGTTTGCAGGGTGGTTATTGGTGGAGCCAGGGGGAATCGAACCCCCGACCTCTTGCATGCCATGCAAGCGCTCTCCCATCTGAGCTATGGCCCCTGGTATTTGGGTGTTGCAACATTTGCAGCAACGCCCCGTATCTATGGCCGTGTTCGGCCGAGTTCAAGTGGAAATTTCCACCCGAAACGAAGATCAGTTGTCGTCGTCGTTCACAGGAACATCCGCGACTTCTTCCAGCGCGACAGTATCATCGTCATCATCCAGTAAGTCATCGTCGGAGGCGCTCGATTCATCGTCGCCCAGAACGTCTTCGACATCGTCAAGAATCGGTTCATCGGCCGCCGCTGCAGCGGCTTCCTCTTCTTTCTTCAAATTAGCTGCAGCTGCTTTGCCGCCATCAAGCAAGGACGCCAAGTCGAACTCGTATTCGCAAGACGGGCAAGTCATTGGGTCGTTTTTCAGGTCGTAAAACCGTGTCGCACATTTCGGGCAGAGGCGCTTAACGCCCCATTCTTCGTTGGGCATGGGAATCCCCTTATTGTTTTGATCAATTCCCCCGTCAGGTGCCATAAGCGAGCGACCTTGTCAAAGGCTTTACCACATCGCAAGTGCGAAATAACTTGATGCAGTGCAACATAAGTCGTACCGTCCAGTCAAACTTTGATCGGAGAAGCTATGTTATACCACGCCTACGAGATGACTCACGCCGCTGTTCGCCCTATGCGGGAAATGGCAAAATTGAGTCAGCAGATGTTGCAATCTCCGTTCAATCCCCTGGCAGATAGCCACGCCACGCGCACGTCGGTTGCCTCGATGGAGATGTTTATCAATGGCACGCGGCGGTATGACAAGCCGGAATTCGGACTGGGAACTACTGTTATCAACGGTGTAGAAACTCGGATTGTCGAAGAAATCGTGCACGCCCTGCCGTTTTGCAATTTATTGCATTTCAAGCGCGACTCCGAATCGGCAAGCAAGCGCAACGACCCCAAAGTTCTGATCATTGCGCCCATGTCCGGCCACTATGCCACACTTTTGCGCGGAACCGTCGAGGCGATGCTGCCCGAACATGATGTATATATCACCGATTGGATCGACTGCCGCGATATCCCGCCGTCGGAGGGTGACTTCGATCTCGATGATTACGCTGACTATCTGGTGGAATTCTGTCGGACCCTCGGTGCAGGTGGCGACCGCCCGTCCGTTATGGCCGTTTGCCAGCCGGGTGTTCCGATGCTGGTGTCCGCCACGCTGATGGCGAAAAACAAAGATTCGTTCCGTCCATCTTCGATTACCCTGATGGGTTCTCCCATTGATGCAACACAAAACCCGCAAACACCGAACAAGCTTGCAACAGACAAGCCACTATCATGGTTTAAGAAAAACGTCGTTGTTACTGTGCCATGGCCAAACACCGGGTTTATGCGCCGCGTTTATCCAGGCTTCCTGCAACTATCCGGCTTTATGTCTATGAACATGGACAAACACGTCGACGCCCACAAAAATCAGTTCAAACATCTGATTGAGGGCGACGGCGACAGCACGATAGCCCACCGCGCATTTTACGATGAATACATGGCTGTGATGGACCTGACCGAGGAATTCTACATCCAGACTATCGACCGCGTTTTCCAAAGGCATCTTTTGGCCGAGGGTGAATACTATTACCGTGACACGTTAATTGACCCATCGGTTATCAAAGACATCGCATTGCTGACAATCGAGGGCGAGAAAGACGACATCACCGGCGAAGGCCAAACCAAAGCTGCGCATACGCTGACACCTAACCTGCCCGAAAATAAACGCGGCCACCTTCTGCAAGAGGGCGTCGGGCATTACGGCATCTTCAATGGCTCGCGTTGGCGCAACATTATCCAGCCTAAAGTCGCCGAGTTCATCGCGACGCATCGCACTAAAGTCAAAGGTTGAGCGGGCCACTCTTCATAGGTTCGCCGCCAATTGAAGTTCGCATTAAACGCAACACGCGGGCCAAACGTTTCACCCTTCGGCTGTCACGTACTGACGGCAAAGCAACCCTGACGCTGCCCTCGCGCGCCTCGATTCGCGAGGCCGAAGGGTTCGCGCAAAGGCAAGAAGGATGGTTGCGGGCGCAAATTTCGAAACTCCCCGAAATATCCATTCTGCTTGACGGCGGCCGGCTTCCATTTCGCGGCACTGAGCTTGATATCGTAACCACCACTGACAAATCGATCCGCATTGAAAACAACAAAATATTCGTAAACGACAAATACTCCGGCGCCCGCCTGCAAGCGTTCGTAAAAACCGAAGCTCGCAATGCCCTGTACCCCGCAGTCGAAAAATACGCCGCGCAAATAGCTCGCCCCTTCAACCGCATAACCCTTCGCGACACGCGCTCTCGCTGGGGGTCATGTTCCGCTGAAGGTAACCTCATGTTTTCGTGGCGACTTATCATGGCCCCACCTCTAGTGCTTGACTACGTGGCCGCGCACGAAGTGGCACATCTGGCTGAAATGAACCATTCGACCGCTTTCTGGGATGTCGTTGAAACGTTGATGTCCGATTACAAGAATCATCGAAACTGGCTGCGTGAACACGGTGCAAAACTTCATGCCGTGAAATTTACCACTTGACCCGGCTCATCTTGTGATCACAAGATACAACATGACATCGGAACCAAATATCCCAGCCCACGAACAGGTTTACCGCACCCTTCGTGCTCGTATCATGTACGGCGAGATGGAACCGGCGACCGCCTTAACCCTGCGCGGTATCGGTAGTGAATTCAACGTCTCCATGACACCCGCTCGGGAAGCTGTCAGACGTTTGGTCGCCGAAGGTGCACTAAACCTGTCTGCTTCGGGCCGCGTATCAACGCCCGAATTATCCAACGACCGGATCGAAGAGCTCGCGTGCCTGCGCTCTATGTTGGAACCCGAACTAGGCGCCCGCGCCCTTCCGCGTGTCCACCCAGCCCTAATCGAGCGTTTACAAAACATAAACGCGACAATCGCAGAGAAAATCGTCAAAGCCGATGCTATCGGATACGTACGTGCCAACCTCGAATTCCACCGCACGTTATACTTGCGCGCTCAATCCCCCGCCATGTTGGCGCTGCTGGAAACCGTTTGGTTGCAATCCGGCCCAACCATGCGGTCGCTCTATTCCCGATTGCCGCGAATACTTGCGAGCGAAAAACATCGCACAATCATTGCCGCATTGCGAGCCAACGACGAGCCCGCCTTGCGTGTTGCAATCCAATCGGATGTGACGAGTGGCTTAAGAATGTTGCTTTCCTAAACCACACGTCAACCTGACCAATCAATAACCGGAGCGTTAGCAATGAGTGTGCTTGACCGAAGGAAAAGGTGTTGCCTTCGTACTCGGTGGATTGAACTTGCGGACCCGCGACTACGCCCGTTTCGGCCAAATGTTCGCGCAAGGTGGAATGTACGGCGGCCAACAAGTCACCCCCGCCGATTGGGTGGCGCGCCCACCGCCATTAGCGCCCCAATCAATGCTGCGAAATCCAGTACAGATACCAATGGTGGCTGGCGGAAGACGCCAAGCCGGGCGAATACTTTGCACGCGGTATTTATGGCCAATACATCTATACCGACACGCCCAACAACGTGGCGATCGCCGCAAAACTCCGTCTATCGAGATTTCGAGGAAGAGCGCGCTATCACACGATACTTCGCAATGTTCCGCTCGATTTCTACAGAACTTTGTTAACGATTCAGGAACGCCACAACAGCATCGGCATCGGGAATCGCCACTGACGCACCCACTTTGGTGACCTGAATCGCCGAGGCTGCAGATGCAAAGGTTAACGCGTCCTTTGCTGGTTTTCCCAAATCGATCGCGGCCAGAAAGTAGCCCAAAAATGTATCCCCCGCACCTGTCGTATCAACCGGGTCGACTTTGAAAGCATCTACGGAAATCATTTCGTCACCAGTCTGCAACGTCGCACCTTCTGCTCCACGCGTAATCAATACCTGCGCGACAGGAAGATCAGTAGTCGAAACACCTAACGCTTTGGATAACTGCGCCGCCTCGATATCGTTAACCGCTAGTAAGTCCGCAACAAGCAACATCGCTGCGGCAGCTTCGGCATCGAAAGGCGCTGCTGCATATGCCACGCGCATGCCCTTCGCCTTGGCCGCCTTTGCCGCATAAACACCCAGGTTCGTTTCGTTTTGAAGCAGCAACCAGTCCCCAGCGCCCGCATCACCTAACGCTTTGCTAACCATATCCTCGGTCAAAGCGCGGTTTGCACCAGTAAACAAAACAATAACGTTCTCGGCTTCATCATCAACGTTGATAATCGCATGTCCCGTTGGAACATCAATTACCGACAGAAACCGCGTATCCACGCCCGCATCCGCCATCCGATCAGCCAACCAAATGCCGTCAGCCCCAATCGCGCCGATGTGAAAGACCTGCGCGCCAGCCCGTGATATCGCAATCGACTGGTTCGCGCCCTTGCCTCCAAGCCCACTGTTGAACGATGTCGCGGCCAACGTTTCCCCCGGTTCCGGCAAATGGGGCACGCGGTAAACGTGATCTATATTCACAGACCCCAAGTTGTAAATCGCCATGTCAGCCTACCTTGCACGCGGCCATGATAGCCATATTCAGAATGTCATTGACGGTTGACGTGGTCGAACAAATCTTAACCTGTTTGTCGATGCCCGTCAGGATTGGCCCAATCACTGTCGCCCCTCCCATTTCCTGCATCAGTTTCACCGAAATCGACGCGGAGTGTCGCGCCGGAACCACTAGAATATTCGCCGGTCCGGTCAGGCGACAGAACGGATAATGCTTCATCACTTCCGGGTTTAAGGCCACATCTACCGTCATCTCTCCGTCATACTCGAAATTAACATGGCGCTTATCCAGCACATCAACGGCCATTGTCATCTTCTCTGCCCGCTCCGAAACCGGATATCCGAAAGTGGAGAAACTGGCCAACGCCACGCGCGGTTCCAAGCCCAAATCACGTGCCAACGCCGCCGCACGTTCGGCAATATCCGCGAGGTCTTCTGCCTCGGGCCATTCATGCACCAATGTATCGGCAATAAGCACCATGCGGCCACCGGCCAGAACGACGGTAATACCCACTGCGCCGCCTTCAGTTGACGCGTCAAAAACATGGTTGATCTGGCTAAGAACTTGCGCCGATTTACGTGTCGCCCCCGTAACCATGCCATCAACATGGTCGTGCGCCAGCATCAAGGATGCAAACACATGCCGGTCCCGCGAGGCCAGAACATGGCAATCACGCTTGTCAAAGCCCTTACGTTGGAGGCGTGTGTATAGGTAATCTTTATATTGTTCCAAATGCTCTGTCGTAGCTGCGTTAACTACTTCGATTTCGTCAATCGCTTCGGGCATTCCAGCCGCTTCAAGGAAACCGGCAACCTCGTCCGGGCGCCCAACGACAACGGGTTGACCCAGCCCTGCACGCCGATAGGCAACTGCCGCGCGCACTACACGAGCGTCATCCCCTTCAGCGAAAAGAATGCGCGCCTGCTGGCGTTTGGCACGAACATTAAGCGACTGCAAAATAGATGCAGTAGGGTCCAGCCGCGCCTTAAGGCTTAATTCATATGCCTCCATATCAATAACCGGACGACGTGCTACACCCGTATCCATCCCCGCCTTCGCAACTGCTGGCGGGATAATGTAAATCAAGCGGGGGTCGAATGGCGTTGGAATAATATAGTCGCGCCCAAAGGCCAGTTTCTTGCCATACGCCAGCGCCACCTCGTCAGGTACATCCTCACGCGCTAGCGCCGCCAAAGCTTCTGCACAAGCGATTTTCATTTCGTCGTTGATTGCTCGAGCATGAATATCCAAGGCTCCGCGGAACAGATACGGAAAACCCAACACATTGTTAACTTGATTGGGGTAATCCGAGCGCCCAGTTGCCACAATCGCATCTTCGCGAACGGCGTGGGCATCTTCGGGTGTGATCTCTGGATCAGGGTTCGCCATAGCGAAAATCACCGGATCGGCAGCCATGCTTCTAACCATATCCGCCGTTACTGCGCCTTTTACAGACACGCCGATAAATACATCGGCGTTATCCATCGCCTCTTCCAGTGTGCGGGATTCAGTGTTCGCGGCATGTGCCGATTTCCACTGGTTCATCCCGTCTGTTCGGCCCTGATAAATTACGCCTTTGGTGTCACAAACCAGACAATTGTCATGCTTGGCACCCATTGATTTCATCAGTTCCACACAGGCAATTCCAGCCGCGCCGGCACCGTTAACCACGATACGACAGTTTTCAATTTTCTTGCCCGAAAGATGCAGTGCGTTAATCAATCCGGCGGCACAAATCACCGCTGTGCCGTGCTGGTCGTCATGGAAAACGGGAATATCCATGACTTCCTTAAGCTGTTGTTCAATTATGAAGCATTCCGGCGCCTTGATATCCTCAAGATTAATTCCGCCAAAGGTTGGTCCCATCAATCGCACGGCCGAGATAATTTCATTGGGGTCTTGGGTGTCCAACTCTATATCCATGGCGTTTACATCTGCGAAACGCTTGAACAGAACGGCCTTACCCTCCATCACAGGTTTGGACGCTAGCGCGCCCAAATTACCCATTCCCAGAATAGCCGAACCATTGGATACAACCGCTACAAGATTGCCCTTGGTGGTAAAATCATACGCCAACGCCGGATTGTCAGCGATGGCTTGCACCGGAGCCGCAACACCGGGCGAATAGGCCAACGACAAATCCCGCTGTGTGGCCATCGCGGTAGAGGCGTTAATCTCGATCTTGCCGGGCGTGGGTTCAAGGTGATAGGCCAACGCCTCTTCGTCGGTGACTTTGGTCTTGTCGGACATATCTCTACCTTCAGGCTTATGATTGGTTAACCAAACCTTACGAAGAGTCTGAGCCGACTACAACCTACCCGCCCCCAATAAGAATTCCGACGGCCAGCACCAACCCGCCGCCTAGAACGACCTGAAAAATGGCCTTGCTGAACGATGTTTCCATATACCGGTTCTGAATCCACGCAATCGCCCACAGTTCAACGAAAACAACGAAGAATGCGATAAATGTTGCCGTCCAGAAGTCCGCGATCAGATACGGCAGCGCATGGCCCAAACCACCCAGCGTCGTCATAATCCCCGACGCCAGACCGCGTTTCCAAGGCGCGCCACGACCCGAGATCACACCGTCATCATGCGCCGCTTCGGTAAACCCCATCGAGATACCGGCCCCGATTGATGCTGCCAAACCAACCAACAATGTCGTCTTTGGATCTTGCGTAGCAAACGCCGTGGCAAATATCGGAGCAAGAGTGGAAACCGAGCCATCCATCAGACCTGCCAGCCCCGGTTGCACCCATGTTAGTACGAACTGACGGTGCGCGCTGGCTTTTTCAGAGTCACCGCCATCCGAATCCAGATCAACCGACATACGAGCCGCGGATTGTTCATGTTGGCCTTCGGCTTCGGCCAAATCCCCCAAAAGTTTGCGTGTCGCAGGATCAGAAGATCGCCCGGCGGCGGTCAGGTAAAAATTCTGCGCGTCACGCTCCATTTTTTGGGCTTCTTCGCGGATACGTTCCAACCCAAGGTTTTGCACCAGCCAAACTGGGCTGCGATTATAATACCCCGCGACGTGTTCACGCCGGATAAGTGGAATAACGTCGCCAAAACGGGTGGTGAACGCATCAATCAGTATCTTACGATGCTCATTTTCCTCCAACGCCATCTCGTCAAAAACTGCCGCTGTTGCCGGGTAATTTCCGCGCAATTCATTTGCATAAGTTCGATAAATCCGCGCATCGTCCTCCTCGGACGAGATCGCCAGTGCAAGCACCTCGGCTTCGGACAGGTCTTTGAAATTACGGCGGTTCGTGAACGATTGTAACATGGGTCACCTCTTTGGAATGATTCTAAAGTATTACGTCGCTCACCTCTTCGCAAGTGGTTCCACAATCCGCATTGGCGTGCTAGAAATCCCGAACAATCAACGCTTAGGGGCTGCATCGCACATGGCTGCAAAAGACAATACGGTTACGCCCATGATGGCGCAGTATCTAGAAATTAAAGCGCGATATCCCGATGCGCTGTTGTTCTATCGCATGGGCGATTTCTACGAGATGTTCTTCGATGACGCCGTGGCCGCCGCCGCCGCTCTAGACATCGCCTTGACCAAACGTGGCAAACACGAAGGCAAAGACATCGCCATGTGCGGCGTCCCGCATCATGCGGCTGAAGGATACTTGCTGACGCTGATCCGCAAGGGTTTTCGCGTCGCCGTGACGGAGCAGATGGAAAGCCCGGCCGAGGCCAAAAAGCGCGGCTATAAGGCAATCGTCAAACGTGATGTTACAAGGCTGGTAACCCCCGGAACCTTGACCGAGGATTCACTGCTGGACGCGCGCGCGCACAATTATCTCGCCGCTATTGCGGACGTGCGCGGCGAAATGGCGATAAGCTGGGTGGATGTCTCCACCGGCGATTTTCACGTAGCACCGGTTACACGGGTGACGCTGGGCCCAAGCCTCGCCCGTCTTGCCTCGCGCGAAGTGTTGGCACCAGAGTCCGTAGCCGAAACTTTACGCGAGACAGTCGAAGAATCCGGCGCGGCACTAACCCCGCTTTCTTCCGCCAGCTTCGATTCCACCGCCGCCGAGGGTCGCTTGACCGACCTGTTCAAAATCAAATCGCTCGACGCTTTCGGAAACTTCGAGCGATCCGAAATCGCCGCAATGGGTGCAATTGTCGATTACCTCGACATAACCCAACGCGGAAAGCTGCCACTGCTGCGCCCGCCGGTTAAAGAAAGCCAGGGCGGAACGGTGCAAATTGACGCCGCAACCCGTCGTAACCTTGAACTAATCCGCAACCTTTCCGGCGAACGCGGCGGTTCGTTGCTAGCCACGATCGACAGGACGATCACTGGCGGCGGTGCGCGTTTACTAGCAACCCGCTTAACCAGCCCCTCCACCGATCTGGGTACAATTAACGCCCGCCACGATGGCGTACAACACTTCGTCGACAATCGCGCAGTAGCGGAAGACACCCGCGAAACATTGCGCCAAGCCCCTGACATGGAACGCTCCCTCTCGCGTCTGGCCTTAGACAGAGGCGGCCCTCGAGACATCGCCGCATTGCGCAGCGGTCTTGCACAAGCGGGGGCGTTGTCGGCATCACTCGCCGGTGCCTTGCCGGACGTGCTGCAACGCGCCGCGGACGATATGACAGGCCACAAAGATCTGGTGGGTCTGCTCGACAACGCGCTAATTGACGAGCCTCCATTGCTGGCCCGCGACGGTGGATTTGTTGCCGCCGAGTTTAATGATGAATTAGACCAAGCCCGAAAACTGCGCGACGAAGGCCGCAGCGTGATCGCCGCGATGCAGGCGGAATACGCCGCGCTGACGGGCATCAGCGCGATCAAAATCAAACATAACAACGTGCTGGGGTATTTCGTTGAAACCCCCGCCAGCCACGCCGAAAAGATGTTGTCGGAACCGTTGTCTGAAACGTTCATCCACCGCCAAACCACCGCCAACCAAGTGCGTTTCACCACTGTTCCACTATCCGAAATGGAAACCAAAATCCTGAACGCCGGCGGGCGGGCGTTGGAGATCGAGAAAACCATCTTCAACATGCTGCGCGGCGCGATCATGGTTGAGGCTGCCCGAATCGCCCAAGCCGCGAAAGCGTTGGCCGAAACCGACTTGGCCACAGCCCTTGCCGATATCGCGGTCGGTGAAAACTGGGTGCGGCCGCAAATGGACGCCTCGCGTTCATTCGATATCGAGGGTGGACGCCATCCAGTCGTCGAACAAGCACTTCGTCGTACGGGGGAATCGTTCGTGGCCAATGATTGCGACCTGACTGCTGGCGAAAGCAGTAGCCGCCCTGTTTGGTTGCTGACAGGCCCGAACATGGCCGGTAAATCGACATTCCTTCGCCAAAATGCATTGATCGCCTTATTGGCCCAGATGGGCGCATATGTTCCCGCTGCTTCAGCCCAAATTGGCGTGATTGACCAACTATTTTCCCGTGTCGGCGCAGCAGATGACCTCGCGCGTGGGCGGTCAACATTTATGGTTGAAATGGTGGAAACCGCTGCGATTCTTAATCAGGCGGGGGACCGCGCACTGGTTATCCTCGACGAAATCGGGCGTGGAACGGCCACATATGACGGCCTTTCTATCGCGTGGGCAACACTGGAACACCTACACGACGTTAACCATTGCCGGACACTGTTCGCGACGCATTATCACGAACTGTCCGCCCTGACAGCCAAACTTTCCGGCCTCAAAAACGCCACCGTTGCCGTGCGCGAATGGGAGGGCGACGTGATATTCCTACATGAAGTACGCGAAGGCGCGGCGGACCGATCTTACGGCGTGCAGGTCGCCAAACTTGCAGGTCTGCCACCAGCGGTAATCGAGCGCGCCCGCACCGTTTTGGATGCATTGGAACAAAAAGACCGTGACGGAGGGGGCAAGACTGAAACCCTTATCGACGACCTCCCGCTTTTCAGCGTAACCGCAGCGCCTATCTCACGGCCAGCGAAACCATCCGAAGTCGAAGACCGATTGCGCGATATTCACCCCGATGAACTAACCGCCCGCGAGGCCCTCGCGCTGGTCTATTCCTTGCGCGAAATGCTGGACGAATAATGTCCGATTCCGCAAAAATCGAGGTCAGCGTAATCGGCAACATTGCCACAATCCCAGCCGCCGATTGGGACGCCTGCACCGATGGAAAAGACCCATTCACAACGCACCGGTTTTTGCTAGCGCTGGAGGAAAGCGGATCCGTTGGCGATGGAACGGGCTGGGCACCCCGCCATCTAATCGCGCGATTGGATGGCGAAATCATTGGGATTATGCCGCTATACGCTAAAGGCCATTCGCAAGGGGAATACGTTTTCGACCACGCTTGGGCGGGCGCATATGAACGTGCCGGCGGGCGATACTACCCGAAACTTCAATGTGCAGTGCCCTTCACACCTGCGACGGGACCACGGTTACTTGTGAAACCAGAACATGCGGAGCTCGCCACAGGTGCACTGCTCACCTCGGCCATGCAAATCGCGGAGGAAAACCACGTTTCTTCCTTCCACATCACATTTTGCACCGAGGACGAATACTCCCTCGGCCCAAGATTCGGCTTGATGCAGCGAATTGGGCAACAATTTCACTGGGAGAACGGCGGATATGAAGATTTCGACGCGTTCCTCTCCAAACTTTCCAGCCGTAAACGCAAAATGATCCGCAAAGAACGTCGACTTGCACAATCGTTTGGCGGCGAAATCATCCAACTGACGGGTGATCAAATCCAAGCCGAACACTGGGACGCTTTCTGGCAATTCTATCAAGATACCGGCGCGCGGAAGTGGGGGACCCCGTACCTGACCCGCGAATTCTTCAACATAGCCCAGCAGACCCTTCGGGACGATATATTGCTTGTCTTGGCCAAACGTGACGGCCACTACATCGCTGGCGCCCTGAATTTGATCGGCGGCGAAACACTGTTTGGCCGCTACTGGGGTTGCGCCGAAGATCATGCCTATTTGCACTTCGAACTCTGCTATTATCAGGCCATCGATTACGCCATCGCCAACCGCCTTTCACGGGTCGAGGCCGGCGCTCAAGGGGAACACAAACTCGCGCGCGGCTATATGCCTAGCCCGGTTTATTCCTTACACTGGATCGGTGATGAGGGGTTTGAACGCGCTGTTAACCAGTTCTTAATGGACGAACGCGCAGCCGTGGATGAGGATATAGAATTCCTCGCCGCAATCGGACCCTTCAAGAAATCAGGAGGTTAAGATGTTATCACCCCGATTAACGGAAGTCGAACGGGCCGAATTCCTTCCCGCGCTCCAATCCGCCGGATGGACACTGCAAACCGACCGCGACGCGCTAGCCAAGACTTTTGAGTTCAAGAATTTCGTCGAGGCTTTCGGCTGGATGTCCCGCGTCGCCATCTGGGCCGAAAAAATGAACCACCACCCCGAGTGGTTTAACGTTTACCGCACCATAGATGTCCTGTTAACCAGTCACGACGCGGACGGATTTACGATGCGCGACGTGAAAATGGCACGAAAAATGGATCAATTGGCAGGATAACTATGGCTGGAATTATCGTTATTGGTGCGGGGCAAGCCGGATCTTCACTGGTGGTTAAGCTGCGAACACTTGGGTTCTCGGGTGACATTACGTTGATCGGCGGGGAACCGGTGCCACCCTATCAACGCCCGCCACTATCCAAAAAATATATGCTAGGTCAGATGGATGTCGAACGTCTATTCCTGCGCCCCGAGGCTTTCTACGGCGACCAAAACATCAACTTGCGCCTTGGCGTACAGGTCACAGAGATTGACCGCGCCGCTAAGACAGTAACGCTCAACACGAGCGAGGTGCTGAACTATGATCAACTGGCCCTGACCACAGGGTCCGATCCGATACGATTGCCGGCTTCGATCGGTGGCGATCTGGGCGGCGTTTACACAGTCCGCACGCTGGCCGATGCTGATGCCATGGCCCCCGATTTCGTCAAAGGCAAACGCGCCTTAATCGTTGGCGGTGGTTACATCGGTCTAGAAGCGGCGGCCGTGGCTGCAACCCGTGGGGTTAACGTGGTGCTGGTCGAGATGGCCGACCGTATTTTGCAAAGGGTGGCAGCGCCCGAAACCTCGGAATATTTTCGCTCCCTCCACGCCAAACGTGGCGTAGATATCCGTGAAGGTGTTGGCCTTGCTTCGCTGAACGGGCGTGACGGGCAAGTAACTTCGGCCACGTTAACCGACGGAACTGAACTCGAAATTGATTTCGTTGTTGTCGGTGTTGGAATTAGACCCTCGTTTAGCTTGGCCAAGGCCGCTGGATTAGTCATCGATAATGGCATCAAAGTAGACGAACACGGACGCACTTCTGACCAGTCAATTTTCGCCGCTGGAGATTGCGCCAGCTTTCCCTATAAAGAAGAACGTATCCGCCTCGAAAGCGTACCCAATGCTATCGAGCAAGCCGAAGCGACTGCTGCTGCGATGCTTGGCAGCGATGCCGAATACCGTGCGAAACCCTGGTTCTGGTCCGACCAATACGATGTAAAACTGCAAATTGCCGGGCTCAACTCCGGCTACGACCGCGTGGTCAGCCGCAAAACCGATAGTGCGACATCATTCTGGTATTTCAAAGGGAACAAACTTCTGGCAGTTGACGCGATGAACGACCCCCGCGCCTATATGGTCGGCAAACGTCTGATCGAAGCGGGAAAATCACCGGATCCAGATGCGGTTGCTAATTCTGACATTGACATGAAAACACTACTATAATGCGTATTATTGGTGGGAAATATAAAAGTACAGCCCTCGCCAACGTCGGTAAAGGAGACGAGGGCGCCCATCTGCGCCCGACTACAGACCGCGTCCGCGAGAGCCTTTTCAACGTGTTAACACACGGAAATTACCCCGAAATCGAAGGCTCAAACGTGCTTGATCTGTTCGCAGGCAGCGGCGCGCTAGGCCTAGAGGCCCTCAGTCGAGGTGCAACATCCGTGCAATTCGTCGATGACGGGAACAAAGCCAACGCGCTGATAAAACAGAACATCCAGACTCTAAACGTACGCGATCAAACTAAAATCTACCGCCGCAACGCTACTAAACTGGGAGAGAACCGAACCCAACCTTTCAACTTAATTTTCCTCGACCCGCCTTACGGCAAGGCGCTGGGCGAAAAAGCCCTCGCCGCTTGTATCGAGGGTAATTGGATAGAAAACGGCGCACTAGTCGTCTGGGAAGAAAACCGTGCGATCAGCCCTCCTAAAGGGTTCAAAACATTAGACGTGCGCTCGTACGGTGATACCACAATCACGATCCTGACCTATACGACTTAACTTCTCTTTTTCCTAAATACTCAATTTCAGCCCTTAAGCGTTGACACCTTCGCCCATAATGGCGCGATTACCTTGGACTCCAACGGAATAATCGCCGCCCCGACCGCAATGCCGAAAATGCCATCCATCAACGCTGATGCGGTCCACTCGACCGCACCAGAAACCCAAGGCGTTAGATGTCCCAAAGCAATCGACCAGTTGTGAATGGTGTGACGTAACCAGCCAAAACCCAGCTCTTCCATGCCATGAATAATGATCGAGCCGCCAACCCACAACATCGCCGCGGTTCCGACAACCGTTAGCAGGTGCATAAACGTTGGCATAAACCGGACAATTCCGCGCCCAGTTGCTCGCGTCACCTGCAGCTTCCCGCGTCGGGCCATAAACAGCCCTAGGTCATCTGCCTTAACAATCAGCGCCACACCACCGTAAACCAGCGCCGTTATTCCGATACCGACAGCGGCAAGAACCGTCCCTTCCATCCAGATATTGCTTTCAGGAATGGCCGCCAGTGATACAGTCATAATCTCGGCCGACAGAATAAAGTCTGTCTTGATGGCTCCGGCAATCTTTTGCTCTTCCAAATGCGCCGGATCTGAATGGGACTCCTTCACAACGTGTTCTGCTTCGCTGTGCAGGTATTTATGCAAAACTTTCTCGGCACCCTCAAAGCACAAATACATCCCGCCCATCATCAACAATGGCGTAATCGCCCACGATGCGAATGACGATAAAAACAACCCCGCAGGTAGCAAAATCAACAGCTTGTTGCGAATTGACCCTTTGGCAATTCGCCAGACTATCGGTAGCTCGCGGTCCGCCTTGAACCCGTGCGTGTACTGCGGCGTCACAGCGGCGTCATCGATTACCAGCGCCGCCGCTTTGGTACCCGCCTTTGTCGCCTGCGCCGCAATATCGTCAAGCGAGGAGGCCGCGACCTTAGCAATCGCAGCTACATCATCCAAAAGAGCCAAAAGTCCACTCAAAGGAATTCTCCTGTTAAATTGTTTGCGCCTAAGGTATTTTCCTTAGAACCGACACACAAGAGATTACCGATACAATGACCGTCAATTATCAAGACCTCAGCGCCCGCATCACATCCTTATGCGATGGCGAGACAGACGAAATCGCCCTAATGGCCACCATCGCTGGCGAATTGTTCCACAGCGATACCCGTTTCGACTGGGTCGGATTCTATCGCGTAACCGCCCCCGAGCTACTGAAAATCGGCCCCTATCAAGGCGGTCACGGCTGCCTCACCATCCCGTTTTCCCGCGGTGTATGTGGTGCCGCAGCCCGATTGCGCAAAACACAACGGGTTGCAGATGTTAACGCATTTGACGGTCACATCGCCTGTGCCAGTTCAACCCAATCAGAAATTGTCTTGCCGGTTTTTAACCCAACAGGTGACCTAATCGCCGTGTTGGACATCGACAGTAACCAACCGGATGCCTTTACAGACGAGGACGCTTCAGAACTGGGCTCAGTCCTGTCAAAAGCCTTTTCCTGATCCGTAGATTCTACGCAAGCATCGATACTATGCCTGAAGCAGCCAATCGCATTGTCGCAAACATTATCGTGATCTGCATCGTTACGAATATCGGTGAGGGGTATAGAATATACGGGGAATCGAGACGATAAACACCGCATGCAATAGTATTATCGTTCCCGCAAATCGGTTGATCCAAAGAAAACACGCCGCTAACGAAAAAAACAACGCGGCATGATCGCTTGGAAATGCGCTCCACCCGGAAAGATCGACGTTGACGACCGGGTTTTGTGCAACCGTTGGATCATACATAGGCCGAAGTTTGTATGGTAACGCCATATTTGCTGTCCGCCCGACAAATATAGCCGTAGCTGCCAGAAACAAAGTGGTGATCAGCTTTTGACGGATGACCGCTTTGTCTTCATTCGGAAGAAGCCAGAGGGCCCAAAAAAGGAGTGCAGGTAGTGCATTCTTAACTAGCGAATTCAATAATATATCCGGAGAAAAATAGGAAAGTACTTCGAGCTGGTCGGATATTTCAAGCATATATAGATAGAGATTCAGGTCCACTAAATAAGCCTTATCGCATTAGGAATTACGCATTACATAACAAGAAATTAAGGCTGAAATTTGACTACACTGGTCAATCTGAATGGTAAATTGCTATCGGGACAGCGGTCTGCTCGGAACCCATGCATATCCATCAGCGTCGAGGATCACACATTCGCGCAAGCCGTGTGGTTTGTCGGTTGGAGGTTGCAAAACAGTTGTGTCATGCACATGCGCTTCGGCCAGTATGACCGCTTGGTCCGGATCGGTTTCGTACAACCGCAGTTCAATTCCGCCACCTCTTGGCCCTGCTACAGGCAGCAATGACAAAAGTGGATGCGAATGGAACGTGGCGTCGGAATGCAACTGAAAAACCTGGTCGCCATAGGTAAGAATTGCAAAGTCTTTTGTGACCTGAAACGCTTTCATGGCGAATACATCCCGCAAGAACGTGCTACTGCCTAAAACATCCCTTACCAAAAGGTTAATCCCCATCCCCTTAAGGGATGCGCCAAACTCTGCGGCTTTAACATTGTCGTAGTCCATGTAACTCCTCCAAAACCTGTCATACACCGTCACAAATAATTCACTTGAACATCTGTGACATCTTGTGCCAATTTTGGCCATGCATACTCCAATCAAATCTTGGGCCGATGTTGCCCCCCGCCTGATCGACGTAGCCTCTGGCCGCGCCCCTGCTGATATAATTATTCGCCAAGGGCAATGGGTTAATGTCCACACGCGCGAGGTAATCCAGAACACAGATATCGCCATTGCGGAAGGTCGCTTTGCTTATTGCGGCCCGGATGCAAGCCATTGCATCGGGCCAGACACGCAGGTGATCGAGGCGAACGGGCGCTACATCCTTCCCGGTCTGTGCGACGGTCATATGCATATCGAAAGTGGTATGCTGACCACCACACAATTCGCCCGCGCAGTGATGCCCCACGGTACAACATCCATGTTCACCGACCCGCACGAGATTGCCAATGTCATGGGACTGGAAGGTGTGCGCCTGATGCACGACGAGGCTTTGCAGCAACGCATTAACGTCTTTGTCCAGATGCCATCCTGTGCACCATCGGCGCCCGGATTGGAAAACACCGGCCATGAATTGACCCCTGACGATGTTATCGAAGCCATGCAATGGCCCAACATTATCGGGCTGGGCGAGATGATGAATTTCCCCGGTGTCATGAACAACGACCCGAAAATGCTGGCTATTATTGCGGCTACGCAACGCGCAGGCAAAACTGTTGGTGGACACTATGCCAGCCCCGACCTCGAAGGATTTCGCGCCTATGCAGCGGGTGGCCCGGCAGATGATCACGAAGGTACATGCGAAGCGGATGCGATCATGCGCGTTCGCCAAGGCATGCGCTCGATGATGCGGCTTGGGTCCGCTTGGTACGATATCGAAACGCAGGTGACGGCGGTTACGGAAAAGGGCCTCGACCCGCGTAATTTCATTCTTTGCACCGATGACAGCCACTCTGGCACGTTGATAAACGACGGGCACATGAACCGAGTTGTGCGACATGCAATTGATTGCGGTCTCGACCCGCTGATTGCCATTCAAATGGCGACGATCAATACCGCGACGCATTTTGGGCTCGAACGTGAACTGGGGTCCATCACGCCGGGTCGTCGCGCCGATGTTATCCTGTCTTCAGATCTAACAACCCTTCCGATTGAAACTGTGATAGCCCGCGGAAATATCGTGGCAGAAAACGGCGAACTGCTAGGCGAGGACGCCCCGTTCGACTGGCCTGACAACGCAAAAACCTCTGTGAATATGGGGAAGGTGCTCGGTGCTACAGATTTCGACATTGAAGCCCCCGAAGGCGCAAACCAAGTCAAAGCCCGCGTCATTGGTGTTGTGGAAAATCAAGCCCCGACAAAAGCACTGACGGCCGCACTAAACGTTGAAAACGGCCTCGCCGTTGGTGACGAAAACCAAGATGTTTGCCAGATCGCGCTTGTGGAACGCCACCGCGCGACCGGCGACGTCGTGAACGCCTTCGTTTCTGGCTTCGGATACACGGGAGAATGCGCCGTGGCCTCGACCGTCGCGCACGACAGTCATCACATGATCGTTGTGGGAACATCCAAGGCGGATATGGCGTTGGCTGCCAATCGCTTGCAGGAAGTCGGCGGCGGCGTAACCGTCTGGAAAGACGGGCGTGAAATCGCGTTGGTCAAACTGCCCATCGGTGGCTTGATGTCCGACGCTCCCGCGCACGAAGTCGCCGCTGCAGCCGATCAAATGGTCGCCGCAATGGCGGAATGCGGTTGCACGTTGAACAATGCTTATATGCAGCACTCCCTGTTGGCGCTGGTGGTCATCCCCGAGCTACGCATTTCAGACGTTGGCTTGATCGACGTCACTTTATTCGAAGAAACACCGCTATTTTTGAAAGATCAATAATGAACGAAAAACACAATAAGTTAGATCGGGTCTCGCCGGTTCCGGCAGGACCACAGGATTTCACGGATGCCACACTGGCGGTGAAAGCTGTGCAGAACCTTTACGACGAGGCGACCAGTTTCCTCAAGGACAACTTCGCCCGTGTAATGGACGGCGATATTACCGAGGGCCATTACCGCGCCTACTATCCGCAAATTTCCATATTTACCCGCAGTTTTGCCAAGATCGATACTCGGCTTTCCTTTGGTCACGTGGCCGAACCCGGCAAATATAGCACTACCCTGACGCGGCCACATTTGTTTGAAAGCTATCTTGAACAGCAGATCGATCTGCTGATCAAAAACCACGGCGTAGCTATTCGGGTTGAAACCTCGACAACTCCGATCCCGCTGCATTTTGCAATGGACGAGGGTGCACATATCGAAGGATCCATCGAGGATAGATTACAGCGCCCTTTGCGCGATATCTTTGACGTGCCCGATCTGGAAACCACCAATGATCTGATCGCCAACGGAACGGATAAACCCGCCGCCGATGGCACGCGCGCGCTGGCCCCCTTCACTGCACAACGGGTAGATTATTCGCTGGCACGCCTTGCGCACTATACGGCAACCAGCCCAACGCATTTCCAGAACCATGTGCTTTTCACCAACTATCAGTTCTATATGGACGAGTTTCTGGAATTCGCTAAGGCCGCGTTGCAAGATCCAAATTCCGATTACGAAATGCTGGTCGAACCCGGAAATGTTATCACGACACGCGACGGCACCACGGGCGAGCCGTTGGGCAAGTTGCCACAAATGCCGACCTACCACCTAACCAGCGCCGACGGGGCCGGTATCACAATGGTTAACATCGGCGTCGGACCGTCCAATGCCAAAACCATCACCGACCACGTAGCTGTGCTTCGCCCGCACGCTTGGCTGATGCTGGGGCACTGCGCGGGGCTGCGAAATTCGCAGAACCTCGGTGATTATGTTTTAGCCCACGCCTATGTCCGCGAGGATCACGTGCTTGATGATGACCTGCCTGTCTGGATCCCGATTCCGGCACTGGCCGAAATCCAGATCGCACTCGAAAACGCTGTCGAATCCGTAACTGGGTACACAGGGTACGAGCTAAAAACCATCATGCGTACCGGTACCGTCGCCACCATCGACAACCGCAATTGGGAACTGCGCGATCAATCTGGCCCAGTACAGCGCCTTTCCCAATCCCGCGCTATCGCGCTGGACATGGAAAGCGCCACCATTGCCGCCAATGGTTTTCGCTTCCGCGTACCCTATGGAACCTTGCTGTGCGTATCTGATAAACCCTTGCACGGCGAACTAAAACTTCCAGGAATGGCGTCCGCGTTTTACAAGCGACAAGTCTCCCAACATTTGCAAATCGGAATCAAGGCGATGCAGTCTTTAAAGGAGATGCCGTTGGAACGCTTGCATTCACGCAAACTGCGAAGTTTTGACGAAACGGCGTTCCTATAACCTCACGTCGTTACCATTTGGTAAAATAAAACCGTTCGAATTTCGCAAAACCTATAAAAAATTGGTAAATACGCAATTCAATGATTGAGTTTATTCCATAAAAACGCTTTAGTCCTGTTCGTGGGCCAAAGCGGTTCGAAAAAAGAAACAACAAAAACTAGGGATAGAAAGATTATGACGCAAAAACCTATGACAAAAACTCAGCTCGTTGCAGCGCTCGCCGAAGCAACTGGAACTGATAAAGCTACAGCAAACAACACTCTGCAAGCTATCACCGATATTGTGACCAACGAAGTAGTAGGCGGCGGCGCTGTTACACTTCCTGGCTTAGGTAAATTCGTTTGCCGTGACCGTCCTGACCGCATGGTTCGCAACCCGGCCACAGGCGAGCAGATGCACAAAGATGCTGACCGCGTAGCCAAAGTGACTATCGCCAAAGCACTGAAAGACGCTGTTAACGCTTAATAGCGGAAACACACGATTTATTAGGGTCGTCATCGGACGGCCCTTTTTTCTGGGGTACACCATGGATTTTCGCGCAATAGTTATGGGTTTGTCGTTCGCTTTGATGTGGAGCAGTGCATTCACCTCTGCGCGGATAGCAGTCGCCTACGCTTCGCCACTCGCCATGTTATCCTTGCGTTTTCTGATTTCTGGCCTAATCGCGGTGATTATTGCCCGCGCCCTCGGCCAAACCGCCCGCCTTACCCGCGATCAGTGGGTGGCCGTGGTGTTGTTCGGCATTTGTCAAAATGCGATTTATCTTGGTGCCAACTTTATGGCGATGCAGTGGATAGAGGCCAGCCTCGCCGCAATAATCGCTTCCCTCTTACCTCTGTTCGTCGCCGCTGCTAGTTGGATTTTCCTTGGAGAACGCCTATCGAAAGTCGGCGTCATTGGTCTAATCGCTGGCACCGTCGGTGTGTTCATCATCATGGGCGCCCGTCTTTCCGGCGGCGCTGATCTGTTCGGCGTCGTGCTTTGCTTCATCGGCGTGGCTGCCCTTACGATCGCAACTTTACTCGTGCGCAAAATAAGCACTTCTGGCAATGTGCTTATGATCGTCGGACTACAAATGCTGGTCGGCAGTGCCGTTCTGCTCCCTTCTTCACTATTACTGGAAACCTTCCATGTTGAATGGACTTGGCAACTGCTACTCGCCTTTGCCTATACAACGCTTATTCCAGGCCTGGCCGCGACTCTAATATGGTTCCTGCTCGTTGGTCGCGTCGGTGCTACGCGCTCCGCCAGTTTCCACTTCCTGAATCCATTTCTAGGCGTCGCCATCGCAGCATTGGTCATATCCGAAGCCTTGACCCTTCGCGACTTTCTTGGCGTTATCATCATCATGATGGGTGTATTTGCCGTGCAAACGGCTCAAAGCCGGAAAGGAACTAAAGCTGCATAATTCCGGAACCGGCTACATCGTTTCCCTCTAGAATGTGCACATACCCCGCTGGAAGTTCAGCCTTGTCGACCACACCTTGCTTACGAGCGTGCGCCAAGATGCTTTCACCCTCCGGTATCTTTTTCAGGAAAAGCCGTGCAGCTTTCGGTCCAAAAGAACTGGATAGGCCAAACGTCATATGCTATCCTGGTTTGATCGACGTATCGTAATGATGCCGCGTCGCAAATGCATGAAACGTCAAATCGTTCAGCGTTTTGCCTACATCCGACATAACCAAAAATCCATTCTGTTTAAAAAATACGCCATGAAAGGTGTTCTTTATCGTTCCATTCAGAACCGCCGCATGACCCCAGTGTTTTGAACGGTCTCTTAAGGATCTGCTTGCCGTTTTGCACGGCGATTGCTGAAGCCTCGACCGTCCCGACTGCGTTCGACCTGGTATTCGACGGGTGAAGAAGTGCTTCCGGGGCGTAAGAAATAGGCGTGTAGCGAATGGCAGGGGCGATCCTGTGTTACTGTCATGCAGGCGGCCATCAACGATTGCGCAATGACGTGCCCCCCGAAAATACGCGTACTGGTTTCACCACCCGCGCCGGTGCCGTGGAAATTGTCCGCGCCTTTGGGCTCAAGTTCCAGAAGGTTCAGAAGTTCGGTTGCAGAATTATTCATTCAATGTGCCCTTATTGTTTCTTTCCGAAGCGCGCAGTGCAGATACTGCCGGTATCATCTTTGTGAAGTTCGTCCCGGCAATTTCCAACCCACTATGAACCGTAACAAGCGTTACAGGTACAAAAAAGACCCGCTTGAGACAGCGGACCTTGATTGAATCGATTGTAGCTTAGTCTAGTGCATCGTTCAATTCCGGCACTGCTTCGAACAGGTCGGCAACCAATCCGTAATCTGCAACCTGAAAAATTGCGCTTCCTCGTCTTTGTTAATCGCAACAATGACTTTGGAGTCCTTCATCCCAGCCAAGTGCTGGATCGCACCGGAAATTCCAATGGCGATGTAGAGATCTGGGGCAACAACTTTGCCCGTTTGACCAACCTGCCAGTCATTCGGGGCATAACCGGAATCAACCGCAGCGCGGGAGGCCCCAACGGCCGCACCGAGTTTATCGGCCAGCTTCTCGATAATCGCGAAGTTTTCCTCGGAACCAACACCACGACCACCGGAAACCACGATGCTAGCGGAAGTTAGATCAGGACGATCGGAGGCCTGTACTTTATCCTCGACCCATTCGGAAAGAGCGGGGTTCGCGGCGGCGGAAATGTTTTCCACAGATGCGGAACCTGTGGATGCGGCGGCGTCGAAACCAGCAGTACGCACGGTTAACACTTTCTTAGGATCACCGGATTGAACCGTTTGCATGGCGTTGCCAGCATACGTCGGGCGCTCAAACGTGTTGCCATCAGTTATGCCCGTCACATCGGAAATCACAATAACATCCAGAAGGGCAGCGACGCGGGGCAGGATATTTTTACCAGACGCGGTCGCAGGTGCCACGATATGCTCGAAGTCACTAGCCAGAGAGACGATCAGGTCGGCGATTGGTTCGGCCAGACCGTTGCCATAGGCCGCATCGTCAGCACAAAGAACTTTTGTAACGCCGTCAAGTTTGGCGGCGTCATCCGCGGCACTAGAACATCCGGCAGAAGCGTAAAGAACTGTGACATCACCCAACGCTTGCGCAGCGGTGACGGCTTTGGCCGTTTGGTCAACGGAAAGCTCTGATCCCTTGGTTTCGGCAAGAAGTAGAACAGCCATCAGAGGACCCCCGCTTCGTCTTTAAGTTTTGCAACCAGTTCGGCCACATCGGCAACCATAACGCCCGCAGATCGCGAGGCGGGCTCAACCGTGCCCAAAATGGTCAGGCGCGGTGTTACGTCAACGCCGTAATCGGCAGGCGTTTTCTCGTCCATCGGTTTGCGTTTTGCCTTCATGATGTTTGGCAGCGAGGCGTAACGTGGCTCATTCAAACGCAGGTCTACTGTCACAATCGCGGGCATTTTGACCTTGATTGTTTGTAGGCCGCCATCAACTTCGCGGGTCACTGTGGCGCTGTCACCGTCGATTTCCAGCTCGGAAGCATAGGTCGCTTGTGACCAGCCAAGCAGTGCTGAAAGCATCTGGCCGGTAGCGTTCATGTCGTTATCGATTGCCTGTTTGCCAGCCTGAACAAGGCCCGGCTGTTCCTCGTTAATCACGGCTTTCAGCAGTTTGGCAACGGCGAGTAGCTCGATGTCAGTGTGGACATCCTCGGTCGCGACTATCAGGATCGCGCGGTCAGCACCCATCGCCAAAGCCGTCCGCAGGGTTTCCTGCGATTGCTTCACGCCGATGGAAACCACGACGATTTCTTCGGCTTTTCCGGCCTCTTTCAGACGGATAGCTTCTTCAACAGCGATTTCATCGAAAGGGTTCATCGACATTTTAACGTTTGCCAGATCGACACCGCTTCCATCCGCTTTACCACGCACTTTCACGTTATAGTCGATCACACGTTTGACAGGCACTAGCACCTTCATTTTGGGTAGTCTCCTTTTTTGGTGTTTTAAGGGGTTTTCGCAAAACATACACGAACATGCGCGATGTTAATGAAGCGCTCCCATCGGTTTTCGCATGTGTTTTCCATGCAGACCGGACCTGGTTTTCAATCTCCGGATTGATCCGGCTTTTCAGCCAAGGAAGGTCCATCATGCGTTTACGGAAATCATCAAAGTTAAGGTATTCCAGCGGTCGCAGGTAATCCGCCCTGTCGGTGATGGTAAAAAGCTTCGAAGTTACTGCACGATCAATGGCCTTCAGGGCCGCCGCACGTTCGGGACCTTCGTCGTGGAACAGCCGCATAATTTCGTTGAAGTTCCCGGCGTATTCGGGCTAGCAGATATAGAGATATCCACCTGGGCGCAGAACGCGCGCGAGTTCGGCGAAGGCGGCGTCCATGTGTTCTATCGGAACGTGGTGCAGTGATTTCATCATTACGGCCACATCAATACTGGCATTTTCCAAGGGTAATGCCTCGGCTGCCGCAGTAGCAAACCTGATATTGTGGGTATCAGCGTCAATGTTTTGCGCGATTTGCGAGGCGTCGGTATCAACGGCCGTTATACTGGCTATATTTGTTTTACGAACAATCCGGCGCGCCAGCCAGCCGACACCGCATCCCACGTCCAAGATATCCTTGTCAGAGACATCTATAGATTGTGTCAGCGGCAATAATTCATCGCTCTGAAGGATCAGGTCGTTCATGCTACGACATTCAATAACAATCCCGCGCGCTCGATAACGGGTCTGTCGATCATCTTTCCGTCAAGACGGATAGCGCCTTTCATATCGCCCTTATCGGCAACACTCACGACACGCTCGGCCCAAGCGATGGCTTCAGGGGAAGGGGCGAAGCCCTGGTTAACCGCCTCGACCTGACGCGGGTGAATGCACAGCTTGCCACCAAACCCCAATCCTTTGGCGCGCGCTGTATCGCGTTCCAACCCGGACACATCCCCGATATCGACGCTTACGCCGCCAAGTGGTGGCACCAATCCTGCCACTGTCGATGCCAGTGTCGAGTTGGAAGTCAACGGACCCAAAACCCAGTTGAGTAATGCCTTTGATCTCGGTGATATTCTTAATGTCCCAAATCCCGTGCGCCGTCTCGATCAAGGCGATAACCGGCAGGCTTGATCGTAGTTTTGAAACGAAGGCAATTATAGATGCAGGGTCTTCGGCTTTGGGCAGCATCACTTCCCGAACACCGGGATGCGCAAGCAGGGCAATGTCATCTTCATACCAAGGCGTATCTGCACCGTTGATCCGAATTACAGCTTCGCCGCCATTTTCCAGCCACACAGCGATATTGGCGCGCGGTGTCTTTGTCCTCGGGTTGCACGGCATCTTCAAGGTCAATCACAACGGCATGGGCGCCGCTGGCAATGGCCTTGTCAAACCGTTCCGGACGATCGCCGGGTACAAACAAATATGAAGTATTCACGATAATTTCCTTTATGGTGTCGTATTAACGTTTTCGATACGCAGCGTGTTTGAATAGGTGAACCGTTCAGCCGGATAAACATTGATCGCAACTTCGATCAGCTCACCGCAACCTCATATCGCCACGCCCGAACCGATGCCTTTAGTCTCTGGGCCGATTACACCGCAGAAATGGCGTTATGACAACGTCTTTGATAATGCTTTACAATCTGTCGCAAACAACTTGGCAATACCGGCCGTTGGTATTAGCTAAAAATTTCGAACAGTCCGGCAGCACCCTGACCACCGCCGATGCACATGGTAACAACGCCCCATTTCGCCTTGCGACGACGCCCTTCCAGCAGGATCGCGCCAGCCAGCCGCG
>MAAC01016871.1_pt1 | contig 63643 bp, 62 predicted proteins | sample 1115981 | NCBI WGS metagenome assembly MAAC01 (sample SAMN04961126, study PRJNA320927) | seawater metagenome | isolation source: sample BD02T64 sea water enriched with oil for 64 days | place: USA:Gulf of Mexico | collected 2013-07-27 | reverse complement strand
AAATGGGCGGAATACTAAATTCTTCAATAGCTAGAAAGTTTGCCATGGCGCTTTCTGCTTTCTTTTTAATGTTTTTCTTATTACAACATTTTGTAATAAACATAACTTCAATATTACCTAACAACGGTAAAACCTTTAATGAGATCTCTCATTTTATGGGTACAAATCCCTTGATTCAATATGTAATGCAGCCTGTTTTAATATTTGGTGTGGTATTTCATTTTGTAATGGGATTCATTTTAGAATTGAAAAACAACAGTGCTAGAACAGTAAAATATGCTAAAAACAATGGAGCAGCAAACTCATCTTGGATGAGCAGAAACATGATCTGGAGTGGATTGGCAATCTTAGCATTTGTAGTATTGCACTTTATTGATTTTTGGTTTCCAGAAATCAACACAAAATTTATTCAAGGAGATTGGTCTGGAATGCACAATGGTGAGTACAGATACTTTGAAGAATTACAACACAAATTTATGAACCCTGCAAGAGTAGGTGCCTATGTAGTTGCTTTTGGCTTCCTAGCAATGCACTTATTACATGGGTTTAACTCAGCGTTCCAATCTGTTGGAGCAAACAATAAATATACTAAAGGATTGAAAACTTTTGGTAAGCTGTATGCAATCTTAATTCCATTAGGGTTTGCAGTTATTGCAATCTTTCATCATTTCAATCATTAATACACAAACCGTATGGCAACTTTAGACTCAAAAATTCCAAAAGGTCCGTTAAAAGATAAATGGACAGATTATAAAAATCATATCGATTTAGTAAATCCAGCGAACAAACGTAACATTGATGTTATTGTGGTTGGAACTGGATTGGCAGGTGGTTCTGCTTCTGCAACTTTAGCAGAATTAGGCTACAATGTAAAAGCATTTGCATACCAAGATTCTCCACGTAGAGCACACTCAATTGCAGCACAAGGAGGAATCAATGCAGCAAAAAATTATCAAGGTGATGGTGATTCTTTTTACCGTTTATTTTACGATACCGTAAAAGGTGGAGATTACCGTTCAAGAGAAGCAAACGTATATCGTTTGGCAGAAGTTTCTGCAAACATTATTGATCAATGTGTGGCACAAGGAGTTCCTTTTGCACGTGATTATGGTGGATTGTTAGACAACCGTTCTTTTGGTGGGGTTTTAGTTTCTAGAACTTTTTATGCAAAAGGGCAAACTGGGCAGCAATTATTATTAGGTGCTTATTCTGCAATGAACCGTCAAATTGCTCGTGGAAAGATTGAAATGTTCAATCGTCACGAAATGTTAGATGTTGTTTTAGTTGACGGAAAAGCCCGTGGAATTATCGCTCGTAATTTAATTACTGGTGAAATTGAACGTCATTCTGCACATGCAGTTGTAATTGCTTCTGGTGGATACGGAAATGTCTATTTCTTATCAACAAACGCCATGGGATCTAATGCAACAGCTGCTTGGAAAATCCATAAAAAAGGAGCGTATTTCGCAAACCCTTGTTATACTCAAATTCACCCAACGTGTATTCCTCGTTCTGGTGATTACCAATCAAAATTAACATTGATGTCAGAATCTTTGCGTAATGATGGTAGAATCTGGGTTCCAAAAAACATGGAAGATGTGATGGCAATTAGAGAAGGTCGTAAAAAACCAACTGATTTGTCAGAAGAACAAAGAGATTATTATTTAGAAAGAAGATATCCTGCATTTGGTAACTTAGTTCCGCGTGATGTTGCTTCTAGAGCAGCAAAAGAGCGTTGTGACGCTGGTTATGGTGTAAATGCAACTGGAGAAGCTGTGTATTTAGATTTTAAATCTGCCATTGAGCGTTACGGAAAAGAACAAGCAAAATTACAGCATATTACAAATCCTTCTGCTAAAGAAGTATATGATTTAGGACAAGCGATTGTTGAAGCAAAATACGGAAACTTATTCCAGATGTATGAAAAAATCGTTGATGAGAATCCTTACGAAACTCCAATGATGATTTATCCTGCAACACACTACACAATGGGTGGTGTTTGGGTTGATTACAACTTAATGACAACAGTAAACGGACTGTACTGTATTGGTGAAGCGAACTTCTCTGATCATGGGGCAAACAGACTTGGTGCTTCTGCATTAATGCAAGGTTTGGCTGATGGATATTTCGTATTGCCCTATACTATTGGAGATTATTTATCTGATGATATTAGAACAGGAAAAATCCCTACAGACACCAAAGAATTTGAAGAGGCTGAAAAAGAAGTAACATCTCGTTTAGACTTTTTTATCAATAATAACGGAGAACATTCTGTTGATTATTACCACAAGAAACTAGGAAAAATTATGTGGAATAATGTAGGAATGGCTCGTAATGAAAAAGGGTTAGTTGAAGCAATGTCTGAAATCAAAGCATTGCGTGAAGATTTCTGGAAAAACGTAAAAGTGCCTGGAGATTTAAATGAGATGAATCCTGAGCTTGAAAAAGCAGGTAGAGTTGCAGATTTCTTAGAATTAGGAGAATTATTTGCAAAAGACGCCTTATTAAGAGAAGAATCTTGTGGAGGTCACTTTAGAGAAGAATCTGTTGAATTAGACGGATTACAAAAAGGTGAAGCAAAACGTAACGATAAAGACTACGCATTTGTTTCTGCTTGGGAATATAAAGGAGAACCTGCAGATGCAGTTCTACACAAAGAAGAATTAGAGTTTAACGATATTGAATTAAAACAACGTTCATACAAATAAGAAGACATTATGAATTTAACACTAAAAGTCTGGAGACAGAAAAATGCCAAAGATAAAGGGCAAATGGTTGAGTACAAAGTGACTGAGATTTCAGAACACATGTCATTTCTAGAAATGATGGATGTATTGAACGAACAAATAATCAATAAAGGAGAAGAACCTGTTGCGTTTGATCACGATTGTAGAGAGGGAATCTGCGGAATGTGTTCTATGTACATCAACGGTGAAGCTCACGGGCCAGATAGAGGCGTAACCACTTGCCAGTTACACATGCGTATGTTTAAAGATGGCGATACAATTACGATTGAACCATTTAGAGCAAAAGCATTTCCGGTAATTAAGGATCTAGTAGTAGACAGAATGGCTTTTGAACGTATTCAACAAGCTGGCGGATATATTTCTGTAAACACCTCTGGTAATACGCAAGATGCCAATGCAATTCCCATTTCTAAGCAAGATGCTGATGAAGCGATGGATGCCGCAACTTGTATTGGTTGTGGAGCCTGTGTTGCAACCTGTAAAAACTCTTCTGCAATGTTATTTGTTGGTGCAAAAGTATCTCAATATGCTTTATTACCACAAGGACAAGTTGAAGCAACAGATCGTGTTCTAAACATGGTTGCTCAAATGGATGCTGAAGGTTTTGGAAACTGTACAAATACAGGAGCATGCGAGGTTGAATGCCCTAAAGGAATTTCTTTAGAGAACATTGCTCGTATGAATAGAGAATATTTAAGCGCAAGTTTAAAAGGATAAAACATTATACAATAACATATCAGAAACCTCTAAGTCTAACTTAGAGGTTTTTTTATATCAATAGTTCAGATGCATTAAATAAAAAAATGCCCTTTGAAAATTCAAAGAGCATTTTATATATGATATATTAATTTTTATCTTAATGCAGGAGAATAATGAGTAGGGTAGTTTCCTGGCTTAGCTAAACCATTCGTAGCTTGACCAAAATTAGATCCATACGCCATATCAATAGCTTCTAAAAACTTATTAGCCATTAAGGCATAACCTTTGGTCGTTAAGTGAATACCATCTAAGCTTATTAAACCTCCAGTAACAAAACCTGTCGTTAAGGTAAAATTATCAAAGCTAAGACCACCAGCTGAAGCTTCATTGATCATTGAAGAGAAATCAACAACAGCCAAATTTTTAGAACCAGCAACTGCAAATATTGTAGCATTATAAGCATCTGTAGCAGTTTTAATAGATAATAACTCATCAGAATCTAACGTATCTTTATCATCCAAACCATTAACAGCAGCTATTACTAATCCAGCTTGTTGTGCTGTTGGCGTTCCACCTTGTTGCAATAACCCTAAGACTTGCATAACTTGAGGTGTTAATAATACAGAACCGTATCCTTGAGCCAGCGCTCCCTGATCTATTGTTAAAAGCAATAATTCTTCTTCCGTCATTTGTCTAAAACCTAAAGGGTTAGAAGCAGATACAGGTACATCTATTATCCATCTATTTGGCCCTTCATTAAAAGAAATTGCATACTGAGCTGCCAAAGCTTGGGCTTGCTCTAATGGTACATTATTAAGCAATAACCCTTGAGTAAAAATTCCCGTTACCGCCTGAAAAAAACCAGTTAAAGCTCCAGCTGTACCAGCATCTAACACCAACGCGTTATTTGGTACTACTGTAAAGAAAGGTAAATCTGTTATGTACGGTAAAGTTGCTACCACACCTTTAGCTCCATTTGCTGTTAAAGCATCTACTGTATTAGAATATACAGAAGCGAAAACATTTGGGTCTGTGATATCAGCTCCTCCATAGGTAGCTGGATTAAAATTTCCTGTTTGATCTGTTCCTGTTCCTCCAGAAAGCGCGTAATCCAACACATCATTCCCACCAATCTCTGATAAAGTAAAAAAGGTTGGTGCCTGTGTTAATACATCTTGTAAAACACTAGCTCCTGGTGCAGATGCCATTCTAATATAATAAGGGTTTGCATTTGGTAAGGCACTAATAAAACCATAACCCTGTACTCCTAAATGAAAACTTTTGATTCCAGGAATTCCCATATTGTTATATGGCCCTGCTTGAATAGCAGCTGTTTCTGTTGTAGGTGCAGCATTCAATCTCACTGGTACTTCACCATTGAAATAAAATCTTGGTTGCGCCCAAGGATTCCCACCAATTAGTAATCCTCCAATATTATCACTCATTAAAGGTTGTGTAAAAGCACCTCCATTTGCCATCGCAAATTTTTGAGATAAAATATTCGGGAAAGAACTTTCCTGAGAAGCTTTAAATAAAGCCCCATCAGTATACCCCGCTGTAAACGAAGCTCCTATGGAGACGTATTTTGAGAAATCTGCTTCTCCAGCCGTTAGCACTACTTCAGGTATTGTCGCTTCTTCTATTATATCTAATTCGTTATTTACATCACAGGCTGTTAACACTACTGACAGTCCTAACAAGTATATTAATTTATTTTTCATTGTTACTGCTTTTTTTAGTTATTAATTGTCCAAGAAATAAAGTATTGAGAACCTATTGCTCCAACACCTGGCGCACTAAAATATTCTTTACCTCCTAAGTTCGCTCCTCCTAATTTAATAATAGATTTCCATGAAGGAATTCTGTAATTAATTTGTGCATCTACTAAGGTTCTTGCACCAATAGTAGCATCTGCAAAAGAAGACTCCCATAAGTATTCATCTTGCCATCTAACGTTTACATTGAATCCAAAGTTTTTAAACACGTTGGTATTACCAATTTGTAATTTCACTTTATGCTCTGGCGTGTTAAATCCTGCCTCAAAATCTGGGTCAGAAGACTGATCAAAATTAAATTTAGACCAAGTGTAACTCATCCCTAAACTAAAATCCTTATAAACCTTTGTATTCACACCGATCCCTAAACCATAAGAACTTACATCTGCCTTAGAGTTTGTATCAAAAGAAAATTCTTTAAAATCGCCATTATCAATTGCTGAATTGGCGTTATCGTCTGCAACATTTACATTTGTTAATGGAGCAATAACAGTAGATGAAGCAATAAAGTCTTCATAATTGTTGTAGTAGGCACTAAAATCTACAGTAAACTGATCTACTAAACCTCTATATCCAACCTCAAAAGCACTAACTCTTTCTGGTTTTACAAGTGCAACGTTTGACTTTACTAAATCAGCTGCATTTCTTGATTGCAAGTATTTACCATATGAAGCTTCTGTCCAAGAATTTTCGTGAGCTTGTCTACCTGTAATAACTCTTGATCCACCAGAACTTAAAGCAAATGGCGTAGAAACATATCTATCTAAATTCTCTGGCGCTGTACCAACTAAGATCGTTGCTCCAGAATTCAATCCTATGTATTGATCTTGAGTTGTAGGGTTTCTAAAACCTGTTTGAAAAGAAGCTCTAAAGTTTTGATTTTTATCTTCACCTGCAGCATAAGCTAATGATAATCTTGGAGAAACATTTCCATTAAAATTTTGTGCTTTATCATAACGGATAGAAGCAGTTAATTTTAAACGATCATCTAACATCTTTTTTTGCATTTGAGTATACGCCCCATATTCACTATAGTTAATCGATCCATCTGCATCTGTAAAAATTGTTCCTCCAGAATTTAATGAATACTTTCTATAAGTACCTCCTACTTGAACTTCTGCCCAATCTATATAATCTCTTAAATTTAAGTTTGCATCTGCATGATACAATTTTGTTTGATCTTTAAATTTAGAACCAGTTGCTAAATTCGGATCACTCTTTACAGTTTCAAAGGCAGCATTAAAACCAGCGGTTCCTGGAATTAATCTTCCTGAATCTGCTTGTGCTCTTGCAGCAGCATGAGCTTGTGCCTCAGTTGCACCACTCAATGTTGCTCCAGCAAATGTACCTATATACTCACCGAACCATTGTGTATCTGATTTCCATGCTCTGTTAATGTTAATCGCAGCAAAACGAGTATCATAAGAGTCTCCTGCATCTTCAGAAGTCATATATCCTCTTACAAAGAAGTTTTTACCTTTAACCTCTAGCTTGTGTTGCTCCATAAAGAAATTCTGGATATTGTACCTATTCAGTCCTTGGTAGATTGTGTTACCAATACCAAATTTCGAATTCCATATAATCTCTACTCTATCATTTCCTAAAGGACGATAGTGCAATGATGCTCCAAATTTCATGCTCTCTGCTTCGTTTGTCATTAAGTCTACATCGGTATAACCTGTTCTACTAACATTTACATCCGGAATAATTCCTAAACCACCAGAAGCAGCTCTAATATTTGTAGAAACCTCATCACCATAAACATTTAATCCATCATAATTAATATCTGATGCTCTAGTTCCTGGTCTATAGCTCCCACCAACACCAGTTGTATTTCTATAATCTGTTGCATGCCATTCTGTACCTTCTAAATAAGACAAAGTAGCTTTTGCTGCAAACTTATCTGAAAAAGTATGTGCCGCTCTAATACCAACATCATAAAACTTATTATCACCAGCAGCATCTTGACTTGTAATTCCAGATTTAAGAACAACACTTATTCCTTGATCGTCAAATGGACTCTTACTAGTCATAAACATGATACCATTAAAAGCATTTGCTCCGTATAATGCAGAAGCAGCTCCTGGTAAAAGTTCAACTGTTTTTACGTCTAATTCAGACATTCCTAACAAATTCCCTAAAGAAAAGTTTAATGCTGGAGATGAATTGTCCATTCCGTCTACCAATTGCATAAAACGCTCATTTGAAAAAGTAGCAAAACCACGTGTATTTACAGATTTAAATGTCAAACTATTCGCGTTAACATCTACACCTTTTAAATTCTCTAAACCATCATAAAACGAAGGAGATGAAGTGTTTCTTATTGCCCTAATATCCATTCTTTCAACAGTTACTGGAGACTCCATAATACGTTCTGGAGTTCTAGAAGCAGAAACAACAACCTCATCTAAAGAAGTTGCGTTTTCAATTAGAACTGCAGCAACTATTTGGTTGTTTTTTGTAATTGCAACTGTAAAGGTTTTATACCCTAGCATTGAAATTTCAAGATTAAATGGAGGAGTATCGGTTACTCTCAACGTAAATTTCCCGTCAAAATCTGTGTTTGTCCCAACAGATTTTCTTTCAATTTTAATGTTGGCTCCTGGCAGGGGTTCGCCATTAGAGTCTACAACGTTTCCCGAGACCGTCGTCTGGGCAAACATCACAACACTGCTAAACATTGCAAATGCAATAAGTAATAATTTTTTCATAATGTAAAATATTTGTTATCTATTCTGCAAAATACGATTTTTTTTGAATTAGTTAAAGAACCCTTAAAAAAATTACGTTTAGCACAAATTATTCACCTCATTGTTAACGATTTACTATTTAACGACTCTTCTTCGTTAATTTTCTTTGTCAGAAGTACACAAATTGTAACTTTGCATAAATATTTTTTTCTTTGGAAATTATCCACTCACTTTCTAACTATTCTCAGAACGAACAAACTATTGTTACCATTGGTACTTTTGATGGTGTTCATATTGGACATCAAAAAATAATTGAAAAAGTAGTTCAAACGGCTAAAAAACTAAACAAAAAATCTGTATTACTTACTTTTTTTCCACACCCAAGAATGGTTCTTCAAAAAGATTCTAATATCGAATTGATAAACACCATTGATGAACGCTCTCAATTATTGGCTAAAACTGGTTTAGATTGCTTAGTAATTCACCCTTTTAGTAAAGAATTTTCTCGATTAACTGCATTGGATTTTGTGAGAGATATTTTGGTTGAGAAACTAAATATCTCAAAATTAATTATTGGTTATGATCATCATTTTGGAAAAAACAGAGAAGGAAATTTAGAGCAACTAACAGAATACAGTCATTTATTCGATTTTGAAGTGGAAGAAATTCCTGCGCAAGACATTAATGACATATCTGTAAGTTCTACAAAAATCAGAAAAGCACTAGCTGATAAAAACATTAAAACTGCCAATAAATACCTTGGGTATAATTTTATGCTTACAGGATTTGTGGTAAATGGCAAACAGCTTGGCGGACAAATAGGGTTTCCTACTGCCAATATTGATGTTAAAGAAGACTACAAATTGATTCCTAAAACAGGCGTTTACGTAGTGAAATCAATCATCAATAATAATGAAATTTACGGAATGATGAACATTGGTTTTAGGCCAACTGTAGATGGAAATCATCAAACCATTGAAGTCCATTATTTTGATTTTGAAAGCAATTTATACAATCAAAGTTTAACCATCGAAGTATTGTATTTCTTAAGAGATGAGCAAAAATTTGACTCAGTAAAAAATTTAGTTTCTCAATTAAAAATTGACAAAACAAACGCCTTAAATCACCTACAAAACAATCCAACATAGACATTGGTAAATTGTTGTAGTTGCTGTACCTTTGCTTTTCTTAAAAAATTAAAAAGATGTTACAGGTTCAGTTTATTAGAGACAACAAGCAAACTGTTTTAGATGGATTAGCAAAACGTAATTTTGCCAATGCAGAAACAATTATTGAAGAAGTATTAACTTCTGACGAAACTCGTAGAGCAACTCAAGTTTCTTTAGATAATGTACTAGCAGAGTCTAATAGCATGTCCAAAGAAATTGGAAATCTTTTCAAATCAGGTAAGGCCCAAGAAGCGAATGTTCTTAAAGGGAAAACTGGCGAATTAAAAGAAAAATCTAAAGAATTAACAGAGCAATTAAATGCTTGTGCTACTCAATTACAAGATTTACTATATCAGATTCCAAATGTACCTCACACCTCAGTAAAAGCTGGAAATAGCGAAGAAGACAACGAAAATATTTTTAGTGAAGGTGCCATTCCTGAATTAGGAGAAAACGCGATTCCTCACTGGGAATTGGCAAAGAAATATGACATCATTGATTTTGAACTTGGAACCAAAATTACTGGTGCCGGTTTTCCTGTATACAAAGGGAAAGGGGCAAGGTTGCAACGTGCATTAATCAATTATTTTTTAGATAAAAACACAGCAGCTGGATATACAGAAGTTCAAGTTCCTCATTTAGTAAACGAAGCTTCTGGAATTGCAACGGGGCAATTACCAGATAAAGAAGGACAAATGTATCATTCTACAGTAGATGATTTGTATTTGATTCCTACAGGCGAAGTGCCAATTACAAATATTCATAGAAATGATTTAGTAAAAGAAGCCGATTTACCAATTAAATATACTGGTTACACACCTTGTTTTAGAAGAGAAGCAGGTTCTTACGGAGCGCATGTTCGTGGATTAAATCGTTTACATCAATTTGATAAAGTAGAAATTGTACGTATTGAGCATCCAGATAATTCTTATGCTGTATTAGACGGAATGGTAGAACATATTAAAAACATCTTACGCGAATTAAAATTACCGTATAGAGTTTTGCGTTTGTGTGGTGGTGATACTGGATTTACTTCTGCTTTAACTTTTGATTTTGAATTGTATTCTACAGCACAAGAGCGTTGGTTAGAAATTAGTTCTGCATCAAACTTTGAAACTTTTCAAGCAAATAGATTGAAATTACGTTTTAAAAATAAAGAAGGAAAAAGTCAATTAGTACACACATTAAATGGTAGTTCTTTAGCACTACCAAGAGTTTTAGCTGGTATATTAGAAAATTACCAAACTGAAAACGGAATTAAAATACCAGAAGTTTTAGTACCTTATTGTGGTTTTGACATGATAGATTAAGTCTATCTAACTTAAAATATATGAATACAAAAAGTAAGTCTCTAAGTTTTGAAACTTACTTTTTTAGTTTGCTACAATAGCAACCATTAATCTTTTGTATTTATTCATTTCTATCAATGCATTTAAGTACGCACCTATTTGTCCGTTTTGCATGTATGTTTTAGAATTGTTTTTTGCGATTTCGTATTGTTTCGTTAATTTGCTCATTGTAATAAATTAGTTAGTTCTTATATACAGTAGACAAGTTCTGTGCCAAAATGTTACAAACAACTCACTTAAAATAGTTGATTTAATAAAATTTTAACGTTTTTGTTGTTTATCTTTGATTGATATGAGAACCTTTTTATTTTCAGTATTCCTTTTAATTTCTTCAGTAAACTATGGACAAAATGACTTTTTGTTGGCTGAAAAATATTACCGTGATGGCGAGTTTAAAAAGGCTACTCAATTGTATCAAAATTTGCACTCAAAAAACCCTTTTAATACAACCTACTTTAAAAGATTGGTCAATTGCTATCAAGAAACAGCTCAATTTAAAATTGCAGAAAATTTGTTGGTCACTAGCTTGACAAAACATCCAAATCTTGTTTATTTAAATGTTGAGTTAGGAACTAATTTTGAAAAACAAAAAAAATCAGATCAAGCCAAGGTATATTATGATAGAGCTATAAATTCTATTGATAAAAATGTTGGAATGGGTGGCTATATTGGTCGGTTATTTAAAGATTACTCATTGTTAGATTACGCAATAGCAGCTTACAAAAAAACAATGCTGTTAAACCCAAACACCAATTACGAATTTCAAATAGCACAGATTTACGGAGAAAAAGGGAACTTTGACAAAATGTTTAGCTCTTATGTAGATTTGATTGATAAAAAGGAGCAGTACTTAAGCACGGTTCAACGCTATACAAGTAGATACATCACAGACGATAAATTAAACAATAATAATTTATTATTTAAAAAAGCATTGATTCGAAAATCAGTCAGTAAGCCAAAAAATGTTTGGAATCAGCTATTGAGTTGGTTATTTGTACAACAGAAAGAATACAATAAAGCGTTGATCCAAGAGAAGGCACTTTTCAAAAGGAACCCCAAATACATCCAAAACATTTTAAGTCTTGGCTACAATTCTTTTAACAGCAAGGCCTTTGCAACCTCAAAAGATTGTTTTGAATTCATCATACAAAACAGTCCGTTTATAGATCAAAAAATAACAGCGAATTTGTATGTTGTTCAAATTGCAATTGAAACAAATCAACCAAATGTTGAACAGCTATTTGAAAACATCTTTAACGTGTACGGAAAAAAACCAAACACCATAGAAATTCAGATTGCTTATGCTGATTATTTAACCTTCAGAAAGAGTTTACCTGAAAAATCGATTCTTGTTTTATCTGAAGCCATGAAAATTTCAGCTTCTAAATTTCAAAAAGCAGAAATCAAATTAAAATTAGGAGATGTACATGTATTTATTGGCAATTACAACAAGGCATTGATCTATTTTTCTCAAGTACAAACAAGTATAAAAAACCATCCTTTGGCGCAACAAGCACGGTTTAAAGTAGCACAGACATCCTATTTTAAAAATGATTTTAAATGGGCATTTGCACAGTTAAAAATACTAAAAGCATCTACAACACAATTAATTGCAAATGATGCATTGGATCTATTTTTAGTCATTTCAGACAACCAACCTAAAGATTCTTTAGATACAGGTTTAAAATTATACGCAAAAGCAGATTTATTGGCCTTTCAAAACAAAAATGAGCAGGCAATAGATACTTTACAAAAAATTGTGACTACATTGATTGGGCAAAAAATCGAAGATGAAGCATTATACAAGCAAGCTCATTTGTATAAAAAGACAAATCAACTAGAGAAGGCCATTCATAATTATCAAAAAATAATTCAATTAGACAAAGAAGGGATTCTAGTAGATGATGCCATATATCAATTAGCAGAACTGTATGAATTGAAATTAAATAATGCAGAAAAAGCTTCAGAATACTATCAAAAGATTATTTTTGACCATCCTTCGAGTATTTACTTAGTTGAAGCTCGAAAAAGGTATCGAAAACTAAGAGGTGATACTATTAATTAACCAACCTAAAAGTAAAAAATGTACATATATAACGTAACTTTAAGCATTGAGGATAGCATCCATGAAGAATGGTTAAAATGGATTCAAAATCACATCCCTGAAGTATTGGCTACTGGTAAATTTATTTCTGCAAAATTGACGCAGGTTTTGGTTGAAGAAGAGATGGGGGGAGTTACCTATTCCGTACAATACACTGCAAAAACTAGAGAAGATTTAGACAACTATTACACAGAAGATGCAGACAGATTACAAACTGGTGGAATGCTAAAGTTTGCCGATAAAATGTTAGCATTTAGAACAGAATTAAAGGTTGTAAATGAATATTTTTCGAATGAAATAAGTAATTAAAATGAAAACGAAAATTTATAATAATAGAAAGCTAATTACTCTTATAGGAATATTATTTCTTATAATTGGTACTGTAATGGCAATAAAAAACTGGGGAACTGAACCAGAAGAAACCATTAGTGGTGTTCTTTGCGGATTTGGTTTTACAGTTACATTAATTTCTTTTTCGATAAAAAAACCTATTTAATAATGAACGTTAGAGCTAAAAAACATTTAGGGCAACACTTTTTAACTGATGAAGATGTAGCGAAGAACATTTCAGATTCTTTAATAGGTACCAACTATGACAATGTATTAGAAATTGGTCCTGGAATGGGTGTTTTAACGAAGTACTTATTAGAAAAAAAACCGAAGCTCACAGTAATGGAACTTGATTATGATTCTGTAGCTTATTTAAAAGAATCTTTCCCTTTAGAGCATATAAAATTAAACACAAGTAAAGAGAAATTTTCAATTATTGAAGGAGATTTCTTAAAACAAGACATCAATAAGGTTTTTAATAATGAACAATTTGCCATCATAGGAAATTTCCCATATAATATTTCTACTCAAATAGTTTTCAAAGCAATTGAGAACCGAGAATTTGTGCCAGAATTTGCTGGAATGTTTCAAAAAGAAGTTGCCAAAAGAATTGCAGAAAAAGAAGGTAGTAAAGTATACGGAATCATGTCTGTTTTAACACAAGCTTTTTACGATGTTGAATATCTTTTTACCGTTCCTCCAACAGTATTCAATCCACCTCCAAAGGTAGACTCTGGTGTAATTAGATTGACAAGAAAAGAAAACTACACATTACCTGTTGATGAAAAATTATTCTTTAGAGTGGTTAAAATGAGTTTTAATCAACGTAGAAAAATGCTGCGCGGAAGCTTAAAAGCCATGAATATTTCTGATACTTTAAGAGAAGACCCTATCTTTACCAAACGTCCTGAACAATTATCTGTTCAAGAATTCATCAATCTGACAGAAAAAATAGCAAACGATGGCATTTAAAATCACTAAAGAGCTTTTAGAAAATGTAGCATTGCATATCGAAAACGGTAACGACAATGCAATTTCTGGGCTATTTACTGAAATGCACCATGCTGATATTGCTGAGATTGTAGACGAGCTGAATTTTGATCAAGCCGTTTACATTATCAAGCTATTAGACAGTGAAACAACATCTGAAATCCTAATGGATGTTGATGATGATGTTCGTGAAAAAATCTTAAAAAACCTTTCTGCAAAAGAAATTGCAGAAGAAATTGATGAGTTAGACACCGATGATGCTGCTGATATTATAGCTGAACTTTCTGAAGAAAGACAAGAGGCTGTAATGTCTGAAATTGAAGATGAAGAACATGCCAAAGACATTGTAGACCTTTTACGTTATGATGAAGATTCTGCAGGTGGTTTAATGGCAAAAGAATTGGTAAAGGTCAATGAAAACTGGACGATTCTTAAGTGTGTTAAAGAAATGCGAACTCAGGCAGAAGAAGTTACAAGGGTGCACTCTATATACGTTGTTGACAATAGTGGAAAACTAAAAGGCAGACTTTCTTTAAAGGATTTACTAATCGCATCAACCAGAACTTCTATTGCTGAAATCTACATTCCAAAGGTAGATTTTGTAAAAGTAAATGACGAAGCAGAAAACGTTGCAAACATTATGCGTAAATACGATTTGGAAGCCATTCCGGTTGTAGATGAATTGGGCATATTAGTGGGTAGAATTACCATTGATGACATTGTAGATGTAATAAAAGAAGAAGCAGATAAAGATTACCAATTAGCAGCAGGTTTAGTAGAAGATGTAGAAGCAGATGATAGTATTGCTCAACTTACACGCGCAAGATTACCTTGGCTTTTTCTTGGACTAATTGGTGGTGTTGGCGCTTTCTTAATTATGGAAGGATTTCAAGATATCTTTAAAGAAGATGCAATCTTATTCTTTTTCACTCCTTTAATTGCTGCGATGGCAGGAAATGTTGGCGTGCAATCTTCTGCAATTATTGTGCAAGGTTTGGCAAATGATGATATCAAAGGAAGCATCAATAACCGATTGATAAAAGAAATGCTTTTAGCTGCTTTAAACGGTTTGATATTGGCAATTTTCTTGTTTCTTTTTATTTGGTTTTACAACGGAGAAACACAAAAAGCTTTGGCTATTTCGGTTTCATTAATCATCGTAATTATAGTTGCTGGATTGATAGGGACTTTTATCCCATTATTTTTAGACAAACGCGGAATTGACCCTGCAATTGCAACAGGACCGTTTATTACAACGAGTAATGATATTTTTGGAATCTTAATCTATTTTTGGATTGCCAAATTAATTATTGGAATCTAATAAATTAGTTCAATTTATTAAACAAATCCCACAATACAACTCCACAGCTCACTGAGATATTTAATGAATGTTTGGTTCCTAATTGCGGAATTTCAATACAAACATCAGATACCGAAACTACTTCTTGTTGCACTCCTTTTACTTCATTCCCCATCACAATCGCATACTTTTGATCGCTTTCTGGAGTAAAATCATTCAACATCGTACTATTCTCCGCTTGCTCAATAGACAACACTCTTACTCCCTCTTTTTTTAGTTTTCCAACTAGTGCGAGGGTATCTTCAACATATTCCCATGCAACAGATTCAGTAGCTCCTAAAGCAGTTTTATGAATTTCTTTATTTGGCGGAGTTGCAGTAATTCCACACAAATAAATTTTTTCAATCAAAAAAGCATCACTTGTTCTAAAAACTGAACCTACATTGTTTAAGCTTCTAATATTATCGAGCACCACAATCAATGGTGTTTTGTGCACTTCTTTAAACTCATCAACAGAAATTCTACCTAGCTCACTATTTTTTAGTTTTCTCATATTCTTTTTTAGTTTAATAGTTACAAAGGCTCAGAGTTTCAGAGTTTTGTATTTGGTTGCTTACTCGAGTACCGTTTATTGATATTCGTTTTGAAAACTAAGTCCTAAATACCAAACCACTAACTACTTTTCTTTATCTTCGCAAAACTAATTTAAAATTCCGAAAAACTTGGCAAAAGCAACTACAAAAAAGGTAACTCCTTTAATGAAGCAATACAATGCAATTAAGGTGAGATACCCTGATGCAATGTTACTTTTTAGGGTTGGAGATTTTTACGAAACCTTTGGAGAAGACGCTAAAAAAGCTGCTGGCGTTTTAGGTATTACCTTGACAAAACGTGGGGCAGGAAGTGAAACAGAAACTGCTTTGGCAGGTTTTCCTCATCATTCATTGAATACCTATTTACCTAAATTGGTGAAAGCCGGAATGCGTGTTGCCATTTGTGATCAATTAGAAGATCCAAAAATGACAAAAACCATTGTAAAACGTGGTGTCACAGAATTAGTAACCCCGGGTGTAGCCTTAAACGATGAAGTTTTAAATACAAAAAGTAATAATTTCTTAGCCGCTGTTCATTTTGATAAAAAGAAACTCGGAATTTCTTTTTTAGATGTTTCTACAGGTGAATATTTAATTGCACAAGGAAACGAAGAATACATTGACAAATTATTACAAAACTTCAATCCAAGTGAGGTTTTGGTTGAGAAAAAACACAAACAACGATTCTTAGAATTGTTCGAAAATCGTTTCTATACTTTTTACCTAGACGATTGGGTTTTTCAAGAAGAATATGCCTTAGAAACACTTCACAATCATTTTGAAGTAAAAACACTAAAAGGTTTTGGAGTTCAAGAGTTGACTTCTGGTATTGTTGCTGCTGGTGCAGTAATGTATTACCTATCAGAAACACAACACAACAAATTATCACACATTCAAAACATTTCAAGAATTGCAGAAGACAATTATGTGTGGATGGATCGGTTTACCGTTCGTAATTTAGAATTATACCACGGAACATCTATCAATTCTGTTACCTTATTAGACATCATTGACGCAACGATTTCACCAATGGGCGGACGTTTATTAAAACGCTGGTTGGCTCTGCCTTTAAAAAATCTTGTAGCAATTCAGAAACGTCATGAAACAGTAAAATATTTAATTGATTCTGATGATTTTTTCGAATTGGTTACTTATCAATTAAAACAGATTAGTGATATCGAAAGGTTGATCTCTAAGGTTGCCACAGGAAAAGCTTCTCCTAGAGAAGTGGTATTGTTGAAGAATTCTTTACAAGCCATCTTACCGATAAAAGAAGCCGCTGAAAAAAGCAAAAATGAATCTGTAAACCTAATCGGAAAGCAATTGAACGATTGTACAGATTTGATTTCAAAAATTACAGACACCTTATTTGATGATTCTCCCGTAAACATCAACAAAGGAAATGCCATTGCCAATGGTGTTTCTCAAGAATTAGATGATTTACGTGCCGTCTCTAACTCCGGTAAAGAATACTTGGATAACATGTTGGCTCGTGAAGTTGAAAGAACCGGAATTACAAGTTTAAAAATTGCCTTTAACAACGTTTTTGGTTATTATATTGAAGTTCGAAACACGCATAAAGATAAAGTTCCAGAAGAATGGATTCGTAAGCAAACCTTGGTAAATGCAGAGCGATATATTACAGAAGAATTAAAAGAGTACGAAACTAAAATTTTAGGCGCAGAAGAAAAAATTCAAGCTTTAGAGCAAGCTATTTTTTCGAAGCTGATTCAATACATCATCAACTTTGTACAACCTGTTCAGCAAAACGCAAACGGAATTGCACAATTAGATTGCTTGTTGTCTTTTGCAAAAACGGCAATTGACAACAATTATGTACGACCAATTTTAGATGAAAGCACCGATCTAGAAATCAAAAATGGCCGTCATCCAGTAATTGAAAAGCAATTGCCGATTGGCGAAGATTATATTGCCAATGATGTAGTGTTGAACAGAAATCAGCAACAAATTATTATGATTACTGGACCAAACATGTCTGGTAAATCGGCTATTTTACGTCAAACAGCGTTGATTGTATTGTTGGCACAAATGGGAAGTTATGTTCCGGCTCAAAATGCAAGAATCGGAATTGTAGATAAGATTTTTACACGTGTTGGCGCAAGTGATAATATCTCTATGGGCGAATCTACTTTTATGGTAGAAATGAACGAAACAGCATCGATTCTAAACAACCTTTCTGAGCGTAGCTTGGTCTTATTGGATGAAATTGGTCGTGGAACTTCTACGTACGATGGAATTTCGATTGCTTGGGCCATTGCAGAATACTTGCATGAGCACCCATCAAAAGCAAAAACATTGTTTGCTACGCATTATCATGAATTGAATGATATGACAGAAACTTTTGAACGTGTTAAAAACTACAATGTTTCTGTAAAAGAACTGAAAGACACCATTATTTTCTTGCGTAAGCTGGTTGCTGGTGGATCTAATCACAGTTTCGGAATTCATGTTGCTAAATTAGCAGGAATGCCAAGTTTGGTTGTTCATAGAGCGAATAAAATTTTAAAACAATTAGAAAAAAACCACACCAATAAAGAGGTAAAAGACACGTTGAAGAATGTACAACATGAAGAAATGCAAATGAGTTTTTTTCAGTTAGACGATCCTTTATTAGAAGATATCAAAGAGGAAATTTTAGCCACCAATATTGACACGCTAACACCAATAGAAGCTTTGATGAAGTTGAATGAAATTAAGCGAATGTTGACAAAAAAATAATGGTAAACAATTTAGAACAAGGTTTTTTCGGAATTGGAATTCAGAACGGAAAAACTCCTGAAAATTTAGGAGTGCTATGGCGCTCAGCTCAAAACATGGGTGCTAGTTTTATTTTCACAATTGGCAATCGCTATGCAAAGCAAGCTTGCGATACACATAAAGCCGTTGGAGCAATGCCCTATTTTCATTACGATACTTTTGACGATTTCTTTAACAACCTCCCTAAAGGCGCCGTATTAGTTGGTGTAGAGTTAGATGAAAAAGCTGTTCAATTAGAAACCTTTACACACCCTAGGCGTTGTGTTTATTTATTAGGAGCAGAAGATCATGGAATGTCTAAAATAGCAATTGAAAAATCACATCATTTGGTAAAATTTAAATCAGAATTAAGTTTAAATGTATCTGTTGCAGGAAGCATTATCATGTACGATCGACAAGCAAAATTGAATCTTAAGGTTTAAAACGAAAGCTGTGAATTCTTAAAAAGGGTACAAATATGAAATCAAAAAAATAAGAAAATCTTCACAGAAAGAAATCAAAATAACTACTATCTTTGCATTGTATTATGGTAACAACTTTTTTATTTATTGGAGGACCTGAAATTATTGTCATCGGCTTGATTGTAGTGATGTTATTTGGTGCAGATAAAATTCCTGAAATCGCAAGAGGTTTAGGAAAAGGGATGCGTCAATTAAAAGATGCAACCAATGATATTAAAAAAGAAATTACTGACACTGCAGATAGACAAGGAATTGACACCAACATCGCTAAAGATGTTACTTCAGAAATCAATAAAGTAAAAGAAGGAATTGACGACTTTACTGGGCCGATAAAAAGAAATCTCTAGTTATTTAACTCTACTTATTGTCAAACCATCTCTAATTGGAAACAACACAGTTTCTACTCTTTTATCAGAATTTAGCAATGCATTGTATTCTAACAACACCTTAGTATCTACATCTTTTGGATCTAACTTTTCTACAACCTTTCCACTCCAAAGCACATTATCAGAAAGTATAACTCCACCAGCATTCATTTTATCAATAATCAAATGAAAATAATTGATGTAATTGGATTTATCTGCATCAATAAAAACCAAATCGAACTTTTCATCAATAGCAGGAATAATTTCTAAAGCATTGCCAACATATTGTTTGATTTGTCTAGAATAATCTGATTTTTGAAAATATTTTTGCTGTAAACTAAACAGTTCTTCGTTTTTATCAATGGTATGAATGGTTCCTTTTGGATGCATCCCTTCGGCTAAACTCAATGCAGAATACCCTGTATAAGTTCCTATTTCTAAAATACTTTTAGGCTGCATTAATTTAGATATCATAGACAGCACTCTACCTTGAAAAGCACCGCTTAGCATTCTTGGATTCAGTACTTTTTGCCAAGTTTCTCTTGTTAGTTCTTGTAAAATTCGTGGTTCTTCTTGAGAATGTTTTACAACATAATCATCGATACTTTCTGGTAAAAAATGCATATATGAGTAGATTTATAGAACGTTAGATTATTAAATATATAGAGAATCTAATCGTCAAAAATAAAATAAAAAAACGGAACCTATAAATTATAGATTCCGTTTTTAAATATATTTTGTTACGTTCCAAAAGAGGCACTCTAAAAAGTTATTTTTCTATTAAAACCTCTTCCAATTCTTTTTTGAACATCTCTTTATCAGCAGTAGATAAACAATGACTATGCTCTTTGCAATCAGCCGCTTTCATTTTAAATATCTTAGACATCTTCGTATTTTGTTTTGTATAAGCTGCACATATTTTACATGACAAAAAGTGAATATTTAATTGAAATTTCTCGAAGAAAGTAGATTCTCCATATTGTCCTTTATCACAAATGGCAGTTGCTTGGTCGCAAGTAATTTTAAGTTTTTTAAACATTTTCTTAATTATTAAACCAGTTTTCTTCCATACATTTTCTTAACTGCGTTCTGGCTCTGTGGATGATTACCCAAAGGTTTGACGCAGTAATATTTAACTCCTTACAAATTTCTTCCGTTTCAAATTCTTGAATCGTTTTCATTCTAAAAACCATTGCATATTTTTCAGGTAAATGATCAATACAACTATCAATTGCCGATTTTAATTCTTGAGATTCTATAAACTTATCTGCATCGTTATCCCAAGTTTGTGGCACACGTTCTTCTAGCCAATCACCTTCATTATCTCCATCTTGATGAAAATTCATACGAACTTCAGCTTTTCCTTTGTTAGAGTTTATTTTACGGTAATAATCAATGACTTTACGTTTAAGAATGGCAACAAGCCAAGTTCTTTCAGCGGCTTTCCCTTCAAAATTCTTAGCCGATTTTAGGCCAGCAAAGAAAGTTTCCTGAACCAAATCTTTGGCAATATCACTATTATTCACACGAGTAACAGCGTAATTAAATAAGTAATCTGCGTATTTATCAATCCATTTATTTGGATCTAAAGTATGTTTGCTTGAGTTTTCTGACATTCTATTTTCTGAGGATCAAATATATTGTTTTTTAAACAAGTACACTAATGCGCATCTTGTTCTAAAATTCTTGAAAAGCTTGTTTGATAAATTCTTCCTATTCCGTTAGGTTGCTTTAGTAAACAATCTAACAATTCATCGATATTCTTCTTTGAAGAAAATGATTTAGGAATTGTACTACGCTCACTAGTATAATATAAAGTCTTAGTTTTAAAATCTACGAACGGACAATAATCAATTTTAGGTGAATTGATCTTGTTTCCTAGATTTTTAGCAGCAGTCCATTGTTTTTTTTCATCCTTAAAACTAATGTACAAATCACCGCCACCAAATCCATTTTTTCTACCGTAAGAAGTATAAATAATAAATGATTCATCTGGAGACACATAAGCATTGAACTCGTATTTTTCAGAATTTACAGCCGTACTTAAAGAAGTTGGTTTTGTATACATACCTTCTACCAATCTGCTTACATAAATATCTTCCTTTCCTTTAGCATCTTTGTAAGCGGCAGTAAAAAACAGATCTCCATTGTTGGTTACAGATGGATAATATTCATCTGCAGAAGTATTAATTTCAGGTCCAATATTTTTAGGTGTAGACCAACTATGAGTCATAGATTTTCGTTCTACAAACCAAATATCAATGTCTTTCTTTATTTTAGTAGAGCTGTTATCAACTCTATTCGTTGCAAAATAAAGCATCAACCCGTTTGGAGATAAAAAGGGTTCTAAGTCTTTAAATTTCCCTGAAAAAGAGGCAACTTTAGGTTTTGACCATTGGCCTTTTTCTTTTTTCACAACCGCAATGAACGAATATTCTTTTTTAAAACTCTGTATGGTAAAATAAATTTCATCCTGGTTTTTTGTCATCGAAAAATCTCTTACATGTGGAAAACCATCAAAAACGTTCGGTAATGTTTTTTTTATGTCTTGCCCAGTAATTGTAAGAGAAAACAATAGAAAAACAACAGCTATCATTCTCATTATTTATTCTTTTAAAGCTTTACAACCACTTCTTTTTCTGGTATCTACTAAATAGATAATCTCCCAATTTCCGTTGTTGTTAAACAACTGAAAAGAGTTTACTCCACAATGGCTAAATTTCCCTTTATTATAAAACTCATACGGTGTCCAAACAGAAGCTAAATTTCCATCAACATGAATGGTATAAGACATGATTTTCTCAAAATAATCATCAGTTGGCTTCACCTTTTTAGAAAAACCCATCAAAGTTTCATAGGTTTTCTGTGTCGTTCTTAAAACTTTATCTCCTTTTTTAGTGGTAAAAGTTGTTTGTGCTATTAAATCTTTATGAATTGTTTTCTTTAAAAGCAACGTATCTCCTTTATGAAATCCTTTAAAGAAATTTTCAATGGTTATCTGTACTTCTTTTTCTTGATTAGCAACCTGAGAATGGCTAACAATTGTTGTTGTTAAAAAGATTAACAGAGCGATTATTTTTTTCATAATAGTAAGTTTGGTTAGGTAAAACTATTCAATATTAACTGTATACAAAATTATTCATGAAAGATTAACAGAAGATTAACGCCCTTAAAAAAAGAAAAATAGCAGCGAATAATTCCGTATTTTTACCACAGTTTAAAACGTAAAAAATGTCAGTAGCAAAAAAACAATATAAAAGAATTACCACCAAATCTTTGGTAGAAATGAAAGCCAATGGCGAAAAAATTTCGATGTTGACCGCTTATGATTATACCATGGCGAAAATTGTTGATGGCGCCGGAATTGATGTAATATTAGTGGGAGATTCTGCCTCTAATGTGATGGCAGGTCATGAAACTACATTGCCTATAACATTAAACGAAATGATTTATCATGCAAGTAGTGTTGTTAGAGCTGTACATAGAAGTTTAGTTGTGGTGGATTTGCCTTTTGGTAGTTATCAATCTGATCCAAAAGAAGCACTGCGTTCTGCAATTAGAATCATGAAAGAGTCTGGAGGTCATTCTGTAAAATTAGAAGGCGGAAAAGAAATAAAAGAATCAATAAAGAGAATATTGAATGCTGGAATTCCTGTTATGGGGCATTTGGGTTTAACCCCACAATCTATTTATAAATTTGGGACATACACTGTAAGAGCTAAAGAAGAAGAAGAAGCAGAAAAGTTAATTCAAGATGCTTTAATGTTAGAAAAAGTTGGGTGCTTTGCAATTGTTTTAGAGAAGGTTCCTGCAAAACTAGCACAAAAAGTAGCAGAAACTATTTCAATTCCTGTAATTGGTATTGGTGCTGGTGGCGGAGTTGATGGTCAAGTTTTAGTAACACACGATATGTTAGGAATGACACACGAATTTAACCCTCGTTTTTTACGTAGATATTTAGACATGTATGAAGGAATGACTTCTGCTTTTAAACAATACATTACTGATGTAAAAAGTAAAGATTTTCCGAATGAAAATGAGCAATATTAGTTCAATTAATTAATGAGTTAATTTGAAAATGTAACAATGAGGATCCTTCACTTAGATACCAATCACCCATTATTAATTAACCAATTGAATGAATTGGGTTTTACAAATGATAAAGATTACACCTCTTCAAAAGAAGAAATCATTAATAAAATTCATTTATATGATGGCTTTATCATCCGTAGTCGATTTGCTATTGATAAACCGTTTTTAGACAAAGCAACAAACCTTAAATTTATTGGTAGAGTTGGTGCAGGATTAGAAAATATTGATTGTGAATATGCTGAGAAAAAAGGCATCCACTTAATTTCTGCTCCAGAAGGAAATAGGAATGCCGTAGGCGAACACTCTTTAGGAATGCTACTCTCACTATTCAATAAACTTAATAAAGCCGACAACGAAGTTAGAAATGGTAAATGGTTACGAGAAGAGAATCGCGGAATTGAATTAGACGGTAAAACTGTTGGTTTAATAGGTTATGGGAATATGGGCAAATCCTTTGCAAAAAAGCTGCGTGGTTTTGATGTTAAAGTTCTGTGTTACGATATAAAACCAAATGTTAGCGATGAAAACTGTAAACAAGTTTCATTAGAAAAATTGCAGCAAGAAGCAACCGTATTAAGTTTGCATACTCCAGAAACAGCATTAACAACCAACATGATTAATAAAGAGTTCATCAATCAATTTAACAATCCTTTTTGGCTGATAAATACTGCAAGAGGAAAATCTGTTGTTACCGAAGATTTAGTTGAGGCATTAAAATCTGAAAAAATTTTAGGAGCTGGTTTGGATGTACTCGAATATGAAAAAGCTTCTTTCGAAAATTTATTTACGTCAGAAATTCCAGAAGCTTTCAATTACTTGATCAATTCTGAAAAAGTAATTTTAAGTCCACATGTTGCAGGCTGGACAGTTGAAAGTAAAGAGAAACTAGCACAAACTATTGTAGATAAAATTAAACTGAAGTTCCATTAAAAATATTCAATCATGAAAAAAAGAGTAACAGGGATTGGCGGATTGTTTTTTAAAACAGAGGACGCTAAAGCAACAAAAGATTGGTATAAAAACCATTTAGGTTTTAATACAGATGATTGGGGCTGCACCTTTTGGTGGAAAGATGGAAACGGTAATAAATGCTCTACACAATGGAGTCCGTTTAGCAAAGACACTACATATTTTGAGCCATCTAAAAAAGACTTTATGTTTAATTACAGGGTCGAAAATTTAGTTGAGTTACTAGAAGAGCTAAAAAAAGAAGGGGTAACCGTTATTGATAAAGTAGAAGAATATGACTATGGTAAATTTGGTTGGATCGTTGATTTAGATGGAAATAAAATTGAGCTTTGGGAGCCAAAAGACGCCGCTTTTTTGTAGTTTTATCTTTCAATCAATTAAAAATAAAAAATGCAAGTAGTAGACGAAAACGGGAATTCAATGTCAGATCAATCTAGCAAAAGAGTACTTGCTGGAATTTTAGCAATCATACTAGGTCCTTTAGGAATTCATAAATTTATTTTGGGATATACGCAAGAAGGTATAATTACATTAATAATTACTTTTGTTCTAGGTGTTATCACCTGTGGTATTGCTGCCTGGGCAATCGGAATCATCACTCTTGTTGAAGGGATTATTTACCTAACAAAATCTGATGAAGACTTTATTCAAATATATCAAGTAAATAAAAAGGGTTGGTTTTAAACCAATTCTATATAAACTAAAAAAAGCCTAACAAATATGTTAGGCTTTTTTTATACTTCTTTTATTTCTTGAGCTTCTGTCGCTTTTCTCTCTAGTTCTGCTTGAAACTCTTCCATAACAGGTTTTACGGTACTATCTGGAATATCAGCAACTCTGATATACATCAATCCGTCTACAGCATCGTTAAACTTTGGATCTACATTAAATGCAACTAATCGTGCATTCTGCTTCACATATTTCTTGATTAATACCGGAATTCTTAATGCTCCTGGCTCAATTTCATCAATAATCTTATCAAACTTTTGCATGTCTGCCTTGGTCGCATCAAACACAAAATCTTTATCAACATCTTTCAGTTTCACTTTAAACTCTTTCTTTGGGAAAATGTACTGAGCAATATAAGGATCGTAATAATGCGACTTCATAAACTCAATCATTAAAGATTTTGAAAATTCAGAAAATTGATTACTGATACTTACTCCACCCATTAAATATTTATACTCAGGGTATCTTAAAGTAACATGTACTATCCCTTTCCAAAGTAAAAATAAAGGCATTGGTTTCTGTTGATACTCCTTTACGATAAAAGCGCGTCCCATTTCAATTGTACCTTCTAACATTGAATACAATTCTGGTTCAAAACGGAATAGTGTATGTATATAAAAACCTGCGATACCATATTTTTTATAAATGTCTTTTCCCAATCCCATCCTATAGGCTCCAACCAACATTTTTGCTTTTCTATCCCAAAGCAATAAGTGATGGTAATATTTATCAAACTTATCTAAATCAATAGACTTATTTGTTCCTTCTCCTACGTCTCTAAAAGTTATTTCCCTTAAACGTCCTATTTCTTGTAATAAATTCGGAATTTCTTTAGCTGCAGCAAAAAACACTTCGTAATTTTTACTCTCTAAAAGGCGGTTGTCATTATCTCTTAACTTGTCAATTTCTTTAGTGAAATAACGCACGTTTTTTTGAGAAATAATTTCTTTTGGAGCTTTCGGTATTTTTAAATTCTTAGTAGAAAGAATGTTCTGTGCCTTTTTTTCAAAAGGATTTGCTAACATGTATGTTTTCTTTCTAATGAACTCATAGAAAGAAGGAATGTCTTCATAGGTATTTTGATCTTTAACCGAAATTGGTTTTCCAATACGAACTTTTATAATTCTATGTTTTTGAGACAATAATTCTGATGGTAACTTAGCCGTTCTAAACGTATCGCTAATCTTAGATAACACATAAAAAAGGTTACTATTTTTAGCGTGAAAATAAATAGGAATTACAGGAACGTTTGCTTTTTTAATCAATCGAACTGCACCGTCTTCCCAAGGTTTATCAACCATTAATTTACCATCTCTATATGTAGAAACTTCTCCTGCTGGGAAAATCCCTAAAGGAAGTCCTTCTTTTAAATGAAGTAAGGCATTTTTAATTCCTGCAATACTAGATTTTGCTTCCTTATGATTTTCAAAAGGATTTACAGGTAATATATAAGGCTTTAATGGCTCAATTCTATGTAATAAAAAATTAGCAATAATTTTATAGTCTGCTCTTTGCTCAATCAGTAATTTAAGTAGTAAAACTCCATCAATCCCTCCCAAGGGGTGATTTGAAACTGTAATAAATGGACCTGTTTTCGGAATTCTCTTTAAATCTTCTTCTGGAATTTCGAATTCAATTTTAAACTCACCAAGCATTCCGTTTAAAAAATCTAAATCCGATTTATGCTTATGGTTATTGTAGATTTTATTTACCTTAGAAATGCGTAAAACCCTCATTAACAACCAACCTATAAAGGTTCCTAAAAACCCGTATCTAGATACGCCTAATACATTTGCAATCTCTTTAGATGTAACTATACTCATATATTGAAAATTGACATAACTACAAAAATAATGTAAAATTACTAGCTGACATAATTATTTTTTTCTGCAATGGCCAATTGCACTGTCTCTCGACTTGTTTGCTGCAACAATACATCTCCTTTGTCCTGAATATCTTTAATAGAATCATCGTCAAAATGTCTCACTGTAAACAAACTAACATTGGTATTGTACTTCACCTTAAAGTTTGGATGGAGTTTTTTATAAAATTCAGAAAAATTTTGATATCCATCTTCCAAACACACAGAAAAGCTAATGGCAGAATTCTGAATCAAATTGACCTTCAACTTAAAGTCGTGTAATAATTTAAAAATCTCACTAATATTATCTTCTACCATAAACGAGAAGTCATTCGTAGAAATGGAGACTAATATTTGTTTTTTCTTGACAATAAAACAAGGAACTTTTGGGTATATCCCTAAGCCTTTACCAACTTTAGTTCCAGATTTATTTGTGTTTAAAAATGATCTTACAAACAACGGAATTCTTTTATTTTCTAACGGTTTTAGAGTCTTTGGGTGTATAACAGATGCACCATAAAAAGACATTTCTATCGCTTCTTGATAGGAGATTTCTGTTAACAAAATGGTGTTTTCAAAGACTCGAGGATCTGCATTTAAAACCCCTTCAACATCTTTCCAGATGGTAACATTTTCGGCTTCTAAACAATAGGCCAAAATCCCTGCAGTAAAATCAGATCCTTCTCTTCCTAAAGTGGTGGATTGACCTTGTTTATTAGAACTTATAAATCCTTGAGTTATTTGTAAAACATCTGAATTAATCTTTGTTTTACAATTTGTTAAAGTTTCTTTCCAATATACATTGGCATTTCTATAATTAGCATCTGTTTTTATAATTGTTCTAACATCCAACCATTCATTATTGATGCCTGATTTATTCAAATAAGCACTTACAATTTTTGTAGACAATAATTCGCCATAACAAACCACTTGATCATAGATGAAATTATAATCTTTAGAAGTGTTTTTAATTAAAAGTAATTGAAGTTGATCAAGAAGTAATTGAATTTCCTGAAAAATAGGATTTTGAATTTCAAACAAATCTTTCACGATGTTTTCATGATAATCTGTAACATCGGAGACAGCCTTTTTAAGCAAGTCTGGACTCGTTAAATATGCATCTACAATCTTCTCAAAAGCATTTGTCATTTTTCCCATTGCAGAAACGACCACTAAAACATCTTGAGTACCTTCATGTTGTAATACACGTACCAAATTTCGAATTCCCTCAGCATCTTTTACAGATGCACCACCAAACTTAAATATTCTCATATTTACCCTTCTATAAAATTTTTCAAAGCTTTTTCTCTCATATGAACCACTTGCCAATCATCTAAAACTGTTGCTCCTGTATTCTTATAAAAATCTATTGCATTTTTATTCCAGCTAAGCACATCCCAAACAACACGTTTCGCTCCAAATTCAAAGCCATGTTTTAATACCGCTTTGTAGAGCGCAATTCCTGCACCAGAACCTCTTTTGTTTTTTGTTACAATCAAATCTTCTAAATGCAAAACTCTTCCTTTCCATGTAGAATATCGTTCGTAAAACAGAGCCGTTCCAATAATCTTATCGTTCTCTACTGCGACTACAGTTTTGAACTTTGGTGCCTCAGAAAATCCATCACGAATTAGATCTGCAACGGTAATTTCCACCTCATTTGGTAATTTTTCAAATACTGCCAATTCTACTATCAAATCAAAAACAGAATTCATGTCTTGCTTTTGCCCTTCTCTAATGATAAAACTCATAATTATTCTTTAAGTGAAACAAATTTAAACGATATTTGTACAACTTTTACATTTATTTGTTATGAACACAAAACACATGACTCTTGGTGAGTTTATTATTGGTAATCAAAGAGATTTTAAATACTCTTCTGGCGAACTTTCTAAGCTAATAAATTCGATAAGATTGGCTGCAAAAGTAGTGAATCACGAAATTAGAAAAGCTGGATTGGTTGATATTACAGGTGCTGCTGGAGACATTAACATTCAAGGTGAAGCACAACAAAAGCTAGATGTTTTAGCCAATGATTTATTTAAACAAACCATTATCAATAGAGAAATTGTTTGTGGAATCGCGAGTGAAGAAGAAGATGATTTTGTAATTGTTGAGGGTAAAAATAAAGCAAACGATAATAAATATGTTTTGCTAATGGATCCTTTGGATGGATCTTCTAACATTGACGTAAATGTCTCTGTCGGAACAATTTTTTCTATTTACAGAAGAGTTTCTCCTGAAGGAACTCCAGTTACAAAAGAGGATTTTTTACAAAAAGGAAGCGAACAAGTTGCTGCTGGTTACGTAGTTTATGGAACTTCTACAATGCTTGTTTTTACCACAGGAAATGGGGTTCATGGATTTACATTAAATCCAGCAATCGGAACTTTCTATTTATCACATCCTGATATTCAACATCCAAAAGACGGAAAAATATATTCTATCAATGAAGGAAACTATGTGCATTTTCCACAGGGGATTAAAGAGTATTTAAAATACTGTCAAGAAGAAAAAGAAAACAGACCTTATACATCAAGATATATTGGTTCTTTAGTCTCAGATTTTCATAGAAATATGATAAAAGGAGGTATCTATTTATACCCAACGAGTGCAATTGGTCCAAAAGGAAAGTTACGTTTATTATACGAATGCAACCCTATGGCATTTATCGCAGAGCAATCTGGAGGTAAAGCTACAGATGGCTATAAAAGAATCATGGATTTAGAGCCGACAGAACTACACCAACGTGTTCCATTCTTTTGCGGAAGTACAAAAATGGTTGACAAAGCAGAAGAGTTTATGGCGAAGTACCCAGATGACGCAAATTACTAATCAATAACTTTTATTTATAACAGCATAAAAAATCAAAACCATCGGTAGTTGTTGGTCAAGAAATTTTCATTTAAATTTGTACAAGGCAACTCAGAAATGAGCTGATAAACAATAAATTAATCTTATAAAACATATAATTATGGCTTTTCAATTACCAGAATTAGGATACGCTTATGATGCGTTAGAACCAAATATTGATGCTAGAACTATGGAAATTCACCATAGTAAACATCACAATGGATATACTACAAAATTAAATGGAGCAGTTTCAGGAACTGATTTAGAAGGAAAATCAATCGAAGATATTCTTACTAATTTAGACATGGCTAATGGAGCAGTTAGAAATAACGGTGGTGGTTTTTACAATCACTCATTATTTTGGTCGGTAATGAACCCTTCTGATAAAGGTGAGTTAACAGGAGAACTAAAAGCAGCTATTGAAGCTCAATTTGGTTCTGTAGATGCTTTTAAAGATGCATTTTCTAATGCTGCAGCAACACAATTTGGTTCTGGGTGGGCATGGTTATGTGTACATAAAGGTGGAAAAGTAGAAGTTTGTTCTACTCCAAATCAAGACAATCCATTAATGCCAGGTGTAACTTGTCAGGCAACTCCGATTTTAGGATTGGATGTATGGGAACATGCATATTACTTAAACTACCAAAACAGAAGACCAGATTATATCAACGCATTTTTTAATGTAATTAACTGGAATGAGGTTGCTAGACGCTACGCTGAATCAAAATAAGTTTCAGTCATATATAAAAAAAGCACCTCTTTTGAGGTGCTTTTTTTATGCTGGTTGTTTTTGAGATCGTAAACTTTTCATACGTACTTCAAAGCTAGATTCATTTAAAGGTAAATATGCTTCTTTAAATAAACTCATTAAATTTTCATCATGAATGGCTGATTTTTGTTTGATAATATTAAAATGAACAAAAGAACTCCATAAAACGGCCTTTAGTTCTGTTTTATTTTCATTCCACATTCTTATTTCTACCCACAAAGCTTTTTCATTATATCTAATTAATTGGGAATCTATAGTTACAGTTTCCATTAAATTTGCTGGCTTTATATATGCAATTTGATGCGTACCAACCACCCAGCTCTTACCTGTAGTTCTTCCATGTTGATAAATATCTAAATCGTAATTCTCTATCAACTGATCTTCTCTTGCATTGATTAAATAATTAAAATACGATGCATTGTTTAAATGATTAAACGGGTCGCAATCTTGAAATCTTATTCTTGTTTTGCTTTCTAAAATTTTTGGTAAACTCATAGTTAAAATTTATTTTATACCGTTTGGTATATTTTTGATTAAAAAAATATTATAGTAGTATTTCTCTTTTTATAATTTCTTTCATGTGAATGGCTAAATCCTTCATGTATTCTTTATCATCCATTATATAAGACATGTATACAGCCCCTTCTACCATAGAAAAAAATCGCTTGGCGTAGACTTCACTTTTTACACTTGATTTAATTTCTTTAGCTTTTTTACCATGCTCAATTAAGGTCGTAAATTGCTTTAATATTCGAGTATTATAAGAACGCACTTTTGCAATTACCAAAGTATTTTGATTGTTTGCATCTACACCAATATTTAATATTGGACAACCTCCAAAAGCTTTATTATACTCGAAATAGTTTTGGTAAAATGTCGCTACATTTAATAATTGGGCAATAGGTGTATTTCCTTGATTGATGTGTGCGTTTAAATCTTTTAAAACTCTTCTTACTGAAAAAACAAAAGCTTCTACAGCCAATTCCTCTTTGTTTTTAAAATGTCCATAAATAGCTCCTTTAGTTAAACCAGTAGCATCTGTAATTTTAGACAAACTCATCGCCGCATACCCATTCCTATTAAAAATAGGAGCTACCGTTTCTATTATAAATGCTTTAGTTTTTTCTGATTTAGACACAATGAAATAATTATTCTGTTCCAAATATACAATAATATACCGAACGGTATAATATAGTACCAATTAAAAGCAGATACTCAGTATCTGCTTTTAATTATTTAATAAGCTCTTTTGTCGCTCCCTTCATAGAAATTAATGAAAGCTTCGTTTACAACTCTGTGACCTCCATCCGTTGGATAATCTCCTGTAAAGTACCAATCTCCTAAATTTTCTGGACATGCGATATGTAAATTATCTACAGATTGATAAATTACTTCAATTTCAGCATTGATGTCATCTGTTTTTAACATTTGTGCCGTTTTCTTAGATATTTCTTCTCTAGTAAATGGTGCATAAATTTCTTTTACAAAATTTACTATTTCAGAATCTGGATTTCCTCTCTGTGCAATAGACTTGGTATACACTTGATCAACAATATGATATTGATTTGTATCTTTTAACAACTCCAATGCTGCTTTAAAAGCAATGAAATCACCAATTCTTGCCATGTCAATTCCGTAACAATCTGGATAACGAATTTGCGGAGCAGAAGAAACTACAACAATCTTTTTAGGTTGTAATCTGTCTAAAATTTTAATGATACTTTTCTTAAGAGTTGTACCTCTAACAATACTATCATCAATAATCACCAAATTATCTGTTGGCTTTACAACACCATAGGTAACATCATACACATGGGCTACTAAATCGTCTCTACTATTATCATCTGCAATAAACGTACGTAATTTTACATCTTTAATTGCAATTTTTTCAAAACGTGCTCGCTCAGATAAAATTTCTGTGACTCTTTCTGCTGACAATTTTCCGCCACCAGCTAATATTTTTGCAGTTTTCTGTTGATTTAACACGTCTTCTGCAGCTTCTGTCATTCCGTAAAATGAGGTTTCTGCAGTGTTAGGAATAAAAGAAAATACGGTATTTGAAATATCGCTATCTATAGATTCTAAAATTTGTGGAAACACTAATTTTCCTAGATTTTTACGTTCTTCATAAATAGCAGCATCACTTCCTCTTGAGAAATAAATACGTTCAAAAGAACATGCTTTGTTTGGTTTTTGTTCTAATATTGATTGAACAGACGTTTCTCCACTTTTTTTGATGATTAAAGCGTGTCCTCTATCTAATTCTTTAACTTTATCAATATCAACATTAAACACTGTTTGAATCACTGGTCTTTCAGACGCTACTACAACAACTTCATCATCTTGATAGTAGTATGTTGGTCTAATTCCAGAAGGATCTCTTAAAACAAAAGCATCTCCGTGTCCGACTAAACCTGCCATAGCATAACCACCATCCCAGTTTTTAGAAGACCTTTGTAATACCTTTTGCAAGTCTAAATTTTCTTCTATAAATGGAGAAGCATCTTTTTTATTGAACCCTGCTTCTTTTGCTTTTAAATACAACTCAGAAACTTCATCTTCTAAAAAGTGTCCAATTTTCTCCATCACAGTTACGGTATCTGTAAATTCTTTCGGATGCTGACCAAGATCGACCAACTCATCTAACAATTGTTTAGAATTGGTCATGTTAAAATTACCAGCAACAATTAAGTTTTTGTGTTTCCAATTGGATTGACGTAAAAAGGGATGTACACTTTCTATGCTGTTTTTTCCAAAAGTACCATAACGAACGTGTCCTAAGAATAAGTTACCAACATAGGGCATGTTCTCTTCTTGCCAAGAAACATCGTCTTTTTTAGTTGGATTTTCTTCTAAAACACCATTCAATCTTTCGTTAATTTGCCCGAATATATCTTGAATGGGTTGTGATTGATTAGAACGAACTCTACTTATGTATCGTGTTCCAGGATTTACATTAAATTTTACGCTTGCAAATCCAGCTCCGTCTTGACCACGGTTGTGCTGTTTTTCCATCAACAAATACATTTTGTTAATTCCGTAAAACGCAGTGCCGTATTTATCCTTGTAATACTGTAATGGTTTTAATAAACGAACCATTGCAATTCCACATTCATGTTTTAAAGCATCACTCATTGTTTTTTTATTTAGTGTGTGTGTTGTTGTTATTCTTGTGTTATAAAAAAATCCGCAGCAAAAAGCGCGGATTTGTTTTTATGAAATTTCAATATCAAATTGTGTCAGCTCTTTAAACGCTTTTAAGCGCTCTAAAACTTCGGGTTTCGTCAGTTCTTCCATTCGTGTTGTTCCGAATTTCTCAACACAGAACGATGCGAGATTAGAACCATAAATAATGGCGTTCTTCATGTTTTCAAAAGAAATATCTCCTGTTTTCGCTAAAAACCCACAGAATCCTCCTGCAAATGTATCTCCTGCTCCTGTTGGATCAAAAACTTCTGCCAATGGTAAAGCGGGTGCAAAAAACATGTTGCCTTCATTAAATAATAAAGCACCGTGTTCTCCTTTTTTAATCACCACATATTTAGGCCCCATTTCATGAATCTTCTTCGCAGCATTTACCAACGAATATTCTCCACTCAATTGACGCGCTTCTTCATCATTAATTGTGATTACATCAATTCTTTTAATTACTTCATGTAAATCATTCAAAGCAATGTCCATCCAAAAATTCATAGTATCTAACACTACTAATTTTGGTTTTACCTCCATTTGATCTAAAACAGATGCTTGTGTTAATGGATGTAAATTACCCAACATTACAATTTCAGCATCTTTAAAGTTCTGTGGAACAACTGGTGCAAAATGCTCTAAAACATTTAACTCAGTTACCAAGGTATCTCTAGAGTTCATATCGTTATGATATTTACCACTCCAAAAGAATGTTTTTCCTTCTTTTATAATTTCAACCCCATCAGTGTTAATCCCTTTAGAGTTCATCATGTCTAAATATGATTGTGGAAAATCTCCACCAACAACAGAAACAACTCCTGTATCTACTCCAAATTGTGATGCTGCCAAACCTACAAAAGTTCCAGAACCTCCTAATATCTTATCTGTTTTTCCAAACGGTGTTTCAATAGCGTCAAAAGCTACTGTACCTACTGCTAATAATTTACTCATATCTATATTTTAACTTTCTAAAAAGAAAGGGTTTTTATGTTACTTGATTTAAAACAAATTAAACCTTATTTCTATTTAAACTAAATAGGCATTAAATGCCGATTTTGTCGTAATTTTGCCTTTCAAAAGAAGACAGTCTTAGATTGTGCAAAAATAAGTTTAAAAAATGACTATCAAAGAAATACAAGAAGAAATTATTGATGAGTTTTCGATGTTTGATGATTGGATGGATCGTTATCAATATATAATTGATTTAGGAAAGTCTTTGCCAATGATTAATACAGATTACAAGCTGGATGAAAACCTTATAAAAGGCTGCCAATCAAAAGTTTGGTTATACTCTGAGTTAAAAAATGATCATTTAATTTTCACTGCAGATAGTGATGCAATACTAACAAAAGGAATTGTTGCGTTATTATTGCGTGTTTATTCCGACCAAAAAGCAGCAGACATATTAGCCGCAGAAACTTCATTTATTGATGAAATTGGGTTGAAAGAACATTTAAGTCCAACCAGAGCAAATGGACTTGTATCGATGCTAAAACAAATCAAGATGTATGCAATTGCATTGCAAGCTAAATAATACTTTTAAAAAATAAAAATAGTACTGATGAACGACGCAGAATTAGAAGCAGTAGGAGACAAAATTGTAAAGGTTATCAAAACCATTTACGATCCGGAAATACCTGTAGATATTTACGAATTAGGATTGATTTACGATGTTTTTGTAAATGAAGACAATGACGCAAAAATACTAATGACATTGACATCACCTAATTGTCCGGTTGCAGAATCGTTGCCAAAAGAGGTGGAAGATAAAGTAATGTCTTTAAAAGAAATAAACAAAGCTGAAGTAGAAATTACTTTTGATCCTACTTGGACACAAGAAATGATGAGCGAAGAAGCAAAGTTAGAATTAGGAATGCTTTAATGCAATTAGCAAAAATAAAAGCTTTGTGACTCAACAACTCTAAAATCCTAAAACAAATGGCTGAAGAAATTATCAATAGAATTGCAAATAGCAAGTTAATTACCTTAGATCTTGAAGATTTTTATCCTGAAGGGAAAAGAATCGTATTTGACATAAAGGACTGGTTGTTTCATGAAATCATTTTAAAAGAAAAAGATTTTAGAGAACACCTAAAAAATCATGATTGGCAACAATACCAAGATTGTTATGTCGCTTTAACATGTACTTCTGATGCTGTAATCCCTTCTTGGGCATATTTATTATTGACAACAAAACTATCTGCTTTTACTAAAAAAGTTATTGTTGGTAATTTAGAGTTGTTAGAAACAGTTATTTACACAGACATCATCAACCAATTAGATACGTCTATGTATATAAACAAGCCTGTTATTATTAAAGGTTGCACAAACAAGCCTATTCCAGCTTCAGCATACACTCTATTGATCCAAAAAATACAACCATTTACCAAAACCTTAATGTTCGGAGAAGCCTGTTCTACAGTTCCTTTATATAAAGCTTCAAAATAATTTTCTTTTTTATTGAATTCCATTTACTTTTGCAGCTAAATTTTAGTTGAAGTGATGAAACAACTTTTTTTTATCTGCATTCTATTTATTTCTGCAGCTACTTTTTCTCAAGAAAAAAAGAAAGACAGTATTCCTGTAATTTCGAAATGGAAAGTAAATGGACAATTTACCTTCTTATTTAACCAATCTACATTTACTAACTGGAAATCTGGTGGGGACAATACCATTGCTGGTAATTTTGGTATCAACTACGTGTTTAACTACAAAAACGAAAATTTAAACTGGGATAATAGAGTTATTACCGTGTATGGCTTAAGTAATGTAAAAGACGCCGGTTTTAGAAAAACAAGTGACCGTTTTGAATACAATTCTTTATTCGGTAAAAAAACCAAAAACAACTGGTTTTTATCGTTTTTCTTAAACTTTAAAACACAATATTCTAAAGGGTACGATTACAAAATAACACCAAAATTAGCAATTTCCGATTTCTTTTCTCCTGCCTACTTATCGTTTGGTCCTGGTATGCTTTGGAAAAAATCTGACAATACTAAAATAAATATCGCCCCAGCTACGGCAAGATTCACCTTCGTTTCGGATGAGTTTTCTGGAAAATATGGTGTTGATCCGGGAGACAATTCAAAACTTGCACTTGGTTTTAATTTATCTGCGTATTTTAAATTTAAAGTAATGGAAAACGTTATCATGGAAAACATCATAGCGCTTTATTCAAACTATTTAGAAAGAGCACAAAATGTAGATGTAGATTATCAAATACGCTTTTCTGTTCTTGTTAATAAATATTTATCTATGGATATTTTATTTCACACTTTAATTGATGACAATGCTTCTAGTAAAATGCAATTTAAAGAAATTTTTGGTTTGAGTGCTAAATATACTTTTCATAAAAAATAACTTTTAAAAGTGACTTTTAAAAAAAGTTATTGTCTTACATAAAAGTGCAACATTGCACATCAAAAAATTCATCCTAATGAAAAAAATAATTACTGTATTTGTATTCTTGTTTGCTTTTACAATTCAAGCTCAAGAAAAAAAAGAAACTCCAAAATCAACTTGGAAAAAGAATGGAAATATTTCATTTTTAGTAAACCAATCCTCTTTTTCTAATTGGATTGCCGGAGGAGATAATACCGTTTCTGGGAATTTAGGCATCAATTACGATTTCAACTATACAAAAGGAAAATTAACCTGGGACAACAAGTTAATTCTTGCTTACGGGTTAAATAACGTTAAAGGAAACGGGACAAGAAAAACTGATGACCGTTTTGAATTCAATTCTTTAGTAGGAAAAAAAGCTTCAGGAAACTGGTCGTATTCATTTTTCTTAAACTTTAAGACACAATTTACAAACGGTTACGATTACAGTAAAACACCGAAAGTAAAAACATCTGCTTTTTTAGCACCTGGATATTTAAGTTTTGGCCCTGGTTTACTCTGGAAAAAGTCTGACAATTTTAAAATCAACATTGCACCTATTACATCAAAAATCACATTAGTTTCTGATGAATTTTCGGGGAAATATGGAACTGACTTAGGCGACAATACCCGTTATGAGTTTGGTTTCAATGCTTCATTAAATTACAAAACTACTTTGATGGAAAATGTAACTATGGAAAATATTTTGAATGTGTATTCTAATTACTTAGACACTCCACAAAATATAGATATCGATTATCAATTGAGTTTTGTGATGCAAATCAATAAATACTTATCTACTAATCTTAACTTTCACACTATTGTAGATGATAACGCTTCTAGTAAAGTACAATTTAAAGAAGTATTTGGTTTGGGTGTAAATTACCTTTTCTAAAAATTATTTTTGTAAAATAAACAACCGCAAGTATTTTAAGTACTTGCGGTTTTCTTTTTTCACTATCTTTAAGCTCCAAACTACATTATGACTCTACTACTTTTATTTGCTGCATTTTCTATTTTGATTTCATTTTTATGTTCAATTTTAGAAGCCGTTTTACTAAGTGTTTCTCCAACATTTATCGAAGTAAAGAAAGGAGAAAAAAAAGCCTATGCTTTTCAGTTAGAGAAATTAAAAAATGATGTTGACAAACCATTAATTGCCATATTAACATTGAACACCATTGCGCATACTGTTGGTGCTATTTTAGTTGGTGTACAAGCAGAACAATTACCTTATAAAATAGATCTATTCGGAATAAATATTGTAGGAATCGTATCTACAATTATGACGCTTCTTATTTTAATTGTATCTGAAATTATACCCAAAACAATCGGTGCAACACATTGGAAAAAGTTAGCAAAATTTAGCACGAAGACATTATCTATATTTATCTTTTTCTTTAAATGGACTGGAATCCTTTGGGTGTTGCAATTGTTTACAAAACTGTTCGGGAAATCTGGACATGGATCTGTTTTGAGTAGAGAAGATTTTTCTGCAATGACAGATATTGCAGAAAAAGAAGGTGTTTTTCAAGAATCTGAAAGCAAAGTAATTAGGAATTTACTAAACTTTAAAAAAGTAGAAGTAAAAGATATTATGACACCAAGAACGGTCTTAAAATCTGCTAATGAATCGCAAATGATTCAAGAGTTTTTTGACGACAACCCTAATTTGCGTTTTTCAAGAATCCCTTTATACGAAGGAAACTCAGATGATATTACAGGTTATTTTTTAAAGGATCAATTGTTAGAAGCGATTATAAAAGGCAACGGAAAGCAACAATTAAAAGAAATTAAAAGACCTATTTTAATTACCAAAAGAAATTTACCAATTCCTGATTTATTTGATAAATTAATTGAACAACGAGAACACATAGCTTTAGTGGTAGATGAATACGGTTCTGTAAGTGGATTGGTGACGCAAGAAGACATGATTGAAACCCTACTAGGGCTAGAAATTATGGACGAAAGCGATACCATTGAAGACTTACAAGCTTTGGCCAGAAAAAGCTGGAAAAGAAGAGCGAAACGCTTGGGGATTATTGATGATTTTGATTTTAAAGAAGAATAAAGGCTATGCTTAATGTTCTTTTTAATTTTTTTGATATTCTTTTAATTGCCGTTTTAATTTATCTCAATTCAAGACTTTGGAATAAAAAGCTTCATAAACCATCAATTTATTTACTGCTAATTTTGACTTTAGGTATTGCATGTCCAATTATTTCTTTTATAATTGAATGGGAATTAAATAGCCAAATAAATGATGACGTTTTTGATGCTTTTACAATGCTCTACACACTCTTTAAATTTCCTATTTATTGGTTCTTTTTATTTATTCAAATCGTTATCATAAATACCTCTTTAAGAAAAAAACTTTTTAGCTATCAAAAAGAATAAACCCACTTACTCTTGTGTGTACTCATCATATAAAAAGTTGTTATAAGGAAAACGTTCGATATGAATTTTCTTAACTTCATTATAGGCTTTCGTTTTAAAATCTTCAATATTTTCTTTATTAATGGCCGACATAAATACACTTGTTGTTTCTATATCACTCATCCAAGTTTTTTTCCAATCTTCTAAGGTGTAATGTGCTTTGGTTTTTTCAGTTACCAAATCATCATCATCAATAGTTTCGTGTTCATAAACATCGATCTTATTAAACACCATAATAGTTGGTTTATTTGCACTGTTAATCTCGTCTAAAACAGTGTTAACAGAAGCAATGTGATCTTCGAAGTTTGGATGAGAAATATCTACAACATGTAGTAACAAATCTGCTTCTCTAACTTCATCTAACGTAGATTTAAAAGATTCTACCAATTGCGTAGGTAGTTTTCTAATAAACCCAACAGTGTCTGTCATTAAAAAAGGGATATTTTTTACAACTACTTTACGAACTGTTGTATCGAGTGTTGCAAACAATTTATTCTCTGCAAACACATCACTTTTACTGATTAGATTCATCAAGGTAGATTTACCAACATTGGTATACCCAACCAATGCAACACGCACCATTTTCCCACGGTTTTTACGCTGCACAGCCATCTGCTTATCTATCGTAACCAGTTTCTTTTTAAGAAGGGTAATCTTATCACGAATTATACGCCTATCTGTTTCAATTTCTGTCTCCCCAGGTCCACGCATTCCAATTCCACCTTTCTGCTTGTCAAGGTGTGTCCAAAGACGGGTTAATCGTGGTAATAAGTATTGACATTGCGCCAATTCAACTTGAGTTTTTGCTGAACTTGTTTGTGCTCTTTGCGCAAAAATATCTAAGATTAAATTTGTTCGGTCTAAAATTTTACAATCTAGAACTTTTTCTATATTTCTAATTTGTGCTGGTGATAATTCATCATCAAATATGGCTGTTCCAATATTATGAGACTCTATATACGCTGCTACTTCTTCTAGTTTCCCTACTCCAATAAATGTTTTCGGGTGTGGTTTTTCTAACTTTTGAGTAAACCTTTTTGCGACAACTCCACCAGCAGTTTCTGTTAAAAACTCCAACTCATCTAAATACTCTACAGATTGTGTTTCATCTTGTAATTGCGTAATTACACCAATCAATACTGCTTTTTCTGAAACGACTTCTCTTTCTTCTATCATAAGTTACAAAGGTATAAAGATTTACAATTTTATAAGGTAAAAAAAACCTCAATCTATCTGATTGAGGTTTTGTTTTAATTAATTCAAACAAAGACGCCAGTTTTTATCTTATAAACTTACTCTTTTACCATTTTTAAAGGCATCTTGTAAATTTTCATTTTTTTCAAAGCGGCTATATTTATTTTCTTATAATTCAATTCTCTCTTTATATAATTTTCTAGTAATGAATTCTTTGAACTTACAGACAAAACTATTATTTGCCCTTCATTATTAATCAATAAAAAGACATTTGCTTTAGCAATATTTGTATCTATCAACAAAAATCTATTTTTCTTTAACAACTTAATTATCTCAGCTCTCAATTCATTTTTTGCTGTATTAATTGGCTCGTTGTTGTTTGCAAATATTGCAGTAGTACTTAGGGTAAATCCTAAAAATAATACGATTAACTTTTTCATTTCTTAATTGTTTTCTTGTTAAATTTTATACTGTAAAAGTATGCATAACAAGAACATTCACTTTTATAGAATACATTAACAAAAAGTGTTTTTGAGGTTATATAAACTAGAAATGAAAAACAATTAACATGAAATTTATATTACCTTTTCAGGAGTAAAAAAGGCAAAAAATTATCAACTGAATAATTTTAAATTACTTTTATTGTGAGGTTGAGATTATTTTTCACGTTACAAATGAAAAACCTTAGAAAACAATATTATCTAAATGTATCTAAGAAAGAAAACAGGGGTAAAAATTTTATTTTTTTTCCTTAAAAGCTTCTTTTAATTTTTCATCGTTGATGATGTATTTCTTGTATTTTCCATCTCTATATCTGTAATAAATAAAGATAGGCATCAATAAAAATGAAAGGTAGAAAACCCCAAGTCCCATTATTATTTGAGCTTTTGGGTGCTCTGTCTGTATGAAATAAGTCCCAACACACATCCAAACAATAAAAATGATAAATAATATTTTAAGTAATAATTTCATTTTAAGTTTTCGTTTTTACAGGTACAAAAATACAAAAACAGCAGTTAACTGGTCACCTCAATTAACTTATTTCTATAAGCTGTTAATAATTTTGACTTCGATATAAAACCAACATATACCCCTTCTTTTACCACTGGTAAATTCCACGCGCCACTTTCTTTAAATTTTTGCATCACTTTCTCAATAGAATCATCGTAAAAAATAATTCCTGGTGCACTTTTCATCACCGAAGAAACCGCAATGGTATCATAGAGGTTTTGGTCAAACATTATCGATCTAATATCATCTAACAATACAATTCCTAAGAATTGTTGCTCTTCATCTAACACAGGAAAAATGTTTCGATTTGATTTTGCAACTGCATCTTTTAACAAACTTCCTAAGCTCATTTCTGGGCATACAGCAACAAAGTTGGTTTCAATAATTTTATCTAACTTCAACATCATTAACACATTTTTATCTTTGTCATGTGTAATTAGTTCTCCTCTTTTTGCTAGTTCAACGGTATAAATTGAATTTGAAATGAAGTATTTTGTAAATGCATAAGATATCGCTGCAACCAACATTAACGGAACAAATAAATCGTATCCGCCAGTAATTTCAGCAATCAAGAAGATAGCCGTTAATGGCGCATGTAACACTCCCGCCATCAATCCTGTCATTCCAATTAATGTGAAATTCGTTTCTGAAACTTGAAAACCTAATTGATTGATGATCTTTGCCAATACATTTCCTAAGGCACTTCCCATTACTAGAGTCGGAATAAAAATTCCTCCAACACCACCAGCTGCAAATGTAGTTGTCATGGCAATGGCTTTAAAAATAATAATCAATAATAACATGACAATCACCATCCAAACATTGTTAAGATCAATATTATAAGGAATGTCTACCAATGCTTTTTTTGCATCTCCTTCTAATAAACTATTAATCAACCCATAACCTTCTCCGTATAGTGGCGGAATTAAATACAACAGCAACCCAATTGCCAATGCACCAATAATTAACTTTTTAAACGGGCTAGTAAAACGATCAAAAAATCGAGTGATAAAAAAATACATTTTTGAAAAATATACAGATGCTATTCCGGTTCCAACGCCTAAGATTACATAAAATAAAATGTCATCAATTTCAAAAACATCTTGCAATTCAAAACCTAACAATGCGTCCTGTCCTAAAAAAAAATAGGAAGTAATCACCGCAGATACAGAAGCTAGTAATAATGGAACTAAAGATGCAAAAGCCAAGTCTAAACTAAAAATTTCTACCGCAAAAATAATAGCCGCTACGGGCGCTTGAAACATGGATGACATCGCACCTGCTGTAGCACAACCAATTAACAACATTCTTGTTTTGGTATTCATATGAAACATACGTGAAACGTACGACCCCAATGCTGCCCCAGTACTTACCGCAGGCCCTTGCAATCCTGCAGAACCACCAAAACCAACCGTAATTGGAGCGGTAATTAGAGAGGCATACATTTTATACTTTTCTATAATTCCGCTACGCTTAGAAATAGCGTATAATGTGGTAGATATACCGTGACCTATCTGTTTTTTTATAAAATATTTTCGAATGATAAAAACCAACAATAACCCTATAATTGGAAAAATAAAATACAGCTCATTGCTATACTCATTGATGAAATTCCCTTCTAGCATCGATTGAAAGAAATACGTCATGTTTTTTAAGACTAATGTTCCTAATCCTGCTAAAAAACCAACCAAAACACTCAATACATACACAAACTGACGTTCAGAAATACGTTTATATCTCCAAATATGAATTTTAGTAAAAATATTTTTAACGCTTGGCATTGATAAAGTTTATTAAAAGTACTAAAAAATCTCGTTCTAAATTTAGAACGAGATTTATATTTATTCTCGATATAAACTTGTTAAAAAACAAATTCACTCGAACTGACAGTTTTAAAAAGACGTTATGAGTCCATATCTAATTTGATGCTCAATTCTTTCAATTGTGCTGTATCAATTGCTGCTGGCGCATCAATCATTACATCTCTACCAGAATTGTTTTTTGGGAAAGCAATAAAATCACGAATTGTTTCTTGTCCACCTAAAATAGCAACCAATCTATCCAATCCAAAAGCCAATCCACCGTGTGGTGGCGCTCCATATTCAAAAGCATCCATTAAAAAACCAAATTGTGCTTTCGCCTCTTCTTCGGTAAACCCTAGATGCTTAAACATAGTTGCTTGCATTTCTTTATCGTGAATTCTGATAGAACCTCCACCTATTTCATTTCCGTTCAATACCAAATCATAGGCATTTGCCTTTACGGCTCCTGGATCTGTATCTAATAATTCTAGTTGACCAGGTTTTGGTGATGTAAATGGGTGGTGCATTGCATGGTAATGCCCAGTTTCTTCATCCAATTCTAACAATGGAAAGTCAATCACCCATAATGGCGCAAATACTTTTGGATCTCTCAATCCTAAACGTTCTGCCAACTCCATACGTAAAGCAGATAATTGCGCTCTTACTTTATTTGTATCTCCAGATAAAACACAAATTAAATCACCAGGTTTTGCACCCGTAATTTCTGCCCATTTTGCCAAGTCTTCTTGATCGTAAAATTTATCAACAGATGATTTGAATGTCCCATCTTCGTTTACACGAGAATAAATCATTCCTAAAGCACCAACTTGAGGTCGTTTTACCCACTTAATAATATTGTCTATTTCTTTTCTCGTATATGAATTCCCTCCAGGAACAGCAAAACCAACTACCAATTCAGCGCTATTAAAAACACCAAAATCTTTGTGTTGAGCAACCTTGTTCAACTCTCCAAACTCCATTCCGAAACGGATATCTGGTTTGTCATTTCCATACAAACGCATCACATCATCATACAACATTCTTGGAAATTCTGCTACCTCAACATCATTAATTTCTTTTAGCAAGTGGCGTGTCAATCCTTCAAAAACATTTAAAATATCTTCTTGTTCAACAAAGGCCATTTCACAGTCAATCTGCGTAAACTCTGGTTGTCTATCTGCGCGTAAATCTTCGTCTCTAAAACATTTTACAATCTGAAAATATTTATCCATTCCACCAACCATTAATAGTTGTTTGAATGTTTGTGGACTTTGTGGTAATGCGTAAAACTCTCCACCATTCATACGAGAAGGCACTACAAAATCACGCGCTCCTTCTGGTGTAGATTTGATTAAATACGGAGTTTCTACCTCTATAAATTCTTTGTCAGATAAGTATTTACGAACTTCCATCGCTACTTTATGACGAAACATCAAACTGTTTTTTACTGGGTTTCTACGAATATCTAAATAACGATATTTCATTCTGATATCTTCTCCTCCATCCGTTTCATCTTCAATCGTAAAAGGCGGAAGTTTCGCTTCATTTAATATTTCAAGTTTGCTTACAAGAATCTCAACATCCCCAGTTTCCATTTTAGGGTTCTTAGAAGTTCTTTCTATCACCGTTCCAGTAACCTGAATTACAAATTCTCTACCAAGCGTTTTTGCTTTTTCAATAATGGCTATTGGCGTACGATCTTCATCAAAAATTAACTGTGTAATACCATAACGATCACGTAAATCTACCCAAATCATGAACCCTTTATCTCTCGATTTCTGTACCCAACCTGATAAGGTTACCTCTGTATTGATGTGCGATGCTCTTAACTCACCGCAAGAATGACTTCTATACATTTCTTTTTGAAAATTTGCTTCCGCAAAGCGGAAATCCTTAAAACTGTTATCTCGAACTTGTTTCGAGATCTAAAGCTGCAAAATTAAACAATTTCAACAGAATAATACTCATTTGGGCGTTCCATTTGTTCCCACAAATGTCGTGCTTTCCACTGTATCTTTTTTTTAGAAAAAAGGATGCCACTACAATCACTAACGTAAAAAAACACAAGAACCTTTAACAGTAGATCAAAAAAACACAACCTGCAAACACCTTGCAAAATACTGATTAACAGCTTTTTAATTTTAATTTCTTATATTTGAATTGCCCCTTACGGATAAAAAATTGCATCTTAATACCTATTCAGAAAAAGAGTTCCTATTAAGATGTGCACATCACTAACTTAAAACTTAATTATGAAAAAATTACTAATTCTAGTATTTGGAGTCATTTGTTACGTCATCTTTTTTGCAACATTTTTATATTCAATTGGTTTTGTGGGCGAATTGATGGTTCCTAAAACAATTAATAGCGGAGAAACAAGCTCAAATGCACTGCTCATTAACATTGCAATACTTTCTGTTTTTGCGTTACAACACAGTATTATGGCAAGACCAGGATTTAAAAAATGGTGGAATACTATTTTTGGTGCCGCAATGGAAAGAAGTATATATGTATTACTTTCAAGTTTAGCCCTTGTTTTAATTTATTGGCAATGGCAACCAATAACAGCTACTGTTTGGAATATTGAAGGAGAAACTTATGTGCTAATTATCCAAATAATTTTTTGGGCTGGATGGGGAATTGTACTGATTTCAACATTTTTAATCAGTCATTTTCATTTATTTGGACTGCAACAGGTATTTGAGAATTTTAAAAACAAGAGCCTAAGTGACCCAGAATTTAAAATGAACCTTTTCTATAGATTGGTTCGTCATCCAATTATGTTAGGATTTATGATCGCCTTTTGGGCAAAAGCAGAAATGACTCAAGGACATTTATTATTTGCTGTTATTACTACCATTTACATGTTTGTTGCAGTAAAATTCTTGGAAGAAAAAGACCTTATAAAAATGCATGGAGATGAATATAGAAACTACCAAAAGAAAACATCAATGATTATTCCTTTTCCTAAGTTTGGGAAAAAATAATCCTCAAAAATCAAAATAAAAGCCGCTAAATGCGGCTTTTATTTTGTCTGTAAAACTCCGTAAAATCTTTGTAAGTTTGTAGTATGAGTGTAATCAACATTAAAGAAAAGTTCAACTTGTTTTCTGAACACTGGACTCCAAAAAAAATTGGCGAATTAAACGGCCAACAAATCTTATTAGCAAAAATTAAAGGCGAATTTATCTGGCATGCACACGAGCATGAAGATGAACTTTTTATGATTATTAAAGGTTGTTTAATCTTAGAGTTTAGAGATAAAACAGTCGAATTAAACGAAGGAGAAATCTATATCATTCCGAAAGGAGTAGAACACAAACCAATTGCAAAAGAAGAAGTTCAAGTATTATTGTTTGAACCTTTAGACATCAAACATACAGGTAATGTGATGGCAGATGTAACAGTAGAAACGTTTGAAAATATTTAGCAATATAACAGTTCGAGTGATTTCTTTTTAAAAAAATTGTATCGAAAACATATAAGTAATTGAAAATTTGATTCTCGATACAAAATTAACTCGAAATGACAAATTTTCTCAAGAAGATCAAATTTATGAGTAAATTATATTTAGTACCCACACCAATTGGAAATCTAGAAGACATGACTTTTAGAGCTGTAAAAGTTTTAAAAGAGGTTGATTTTATTTTAGCTGAAGATACTCGTACAAGCGGAAAACTCTTAAAACATTTTGAGATCGGTACACAAATGCACAGTCATCATATGCACAACGAGCATAAATCTATTGAAGGAGTTTTAAATAGAATTCGAAATGGAGAAAGCTGTGCCTTAATTTCGGATGCAGGAACGCCTGCAATTTCAGATCCTGGTTTTTTATTGACAAGGGCCTGTGTTGAACACAATATTGAAGTTGATTGTTTGCCTGGAGCAACTGCTTTTGTCCCTGCTTTGGTGAATTCTGGTTTGCCAAACGACAAGTTTGTTTTTGAAGGTTTTTTACCTGTAAAAAAAGGACGACAAACTCGTTTCTTACTTTTAGCTCAAGAAACTAGAACGATGATTATATATGAATCTCCTCATAAATTAGTAAAAACCTTAGGGCATTTTGTAGAATATTTTGGAGCTGACAGACAGGTTTCTGTTTCTAGAGAACTCACAAAAATGTTTGAAGAAACCGTAAGAGGAACAGCAACCGAAGTGTTGGCACATTACACAAACAAACCTCCAAAAGGAGAAATTGTGGTGGTGGTTGATGGAAGAAAATAAAATTTTTAACCATTGATAAGTCCATCATTTCTTTTTTCGTAATAACAAAAAGTTCATAAAAAAAAATAAACAGCTCCATTTTAATCATTTAGCTACTCAAATAAAACCTAATAAAAAAATCTCTTTTTAAAGAACTGTTTTTTCTGAAAAACGTATATTAACAGCTCTAATTCATTTTTTTTACTCTAACTATGAAAACTCTCAACTCAATACCCGCAACAGGACTCAAAGGCCTTAAAGAAAACTGGCGTAATGATCTATCGGCAGCAATAAGTGTCTCATTAGTAGCTTTACCGCTCGCATTAGGAATTGCGGTAGCTTCCGAGGTATCACCAATGGCAGGAGTACTTTCTGCAATTATTGGTGGAGTTGTAACCACATTTTTTAGAGGAGGACATTTAGCAATTAATGGTCCTGCAGCAGGCTTAATTGCAGTAATTCTAGGTGGATTGGTCGCACTTGATGGAAATATCAATTACGTCTTGGCAGCAATTGTAGTTTCTGGTGGTATCCAAACCATACTCGGTTTTTTAAAAATGGGACGCTTTGCCAAGCTATTGCCATCATCTGTTTTGCATGGTATTTTGGCAGCAATTGGTGTAATCATTTTTACAAAACAAATACATTATGCCTTAGGAACTACTTCAGAAGAAAAAACCATAGTTGGAACATTAATAGATGCTTTTTATAAAATACCAGAAATCAATCCTTTTGTTTTTGTAATTGCCTTAATTGGGATTCTAGTGCTTGTTTTTTATAAAAAAATTAAGAATAAAGTCATCCGAGTAATTCCTGCACCAATGTGGGTGTTATTACTGTCTATACCTTTTGTATTTGCTTTTGACTTTTTTAACGGACACAGCATTTCGTTTTTCGGAACAACCTATGGTGTAGGTCCAGAATTATTAATTGACATTCCAGACAACCCATTAGATAGCATTATGCATCCAGATTTTGGAATGATCGGAACTGGTGCTTTTTGGCTTACCGTTTTATCAATTACCATGATTGCCTCTGTAGAAACTTTAGCAAGTGCTCGTGCTGTTGATAAATTAGACCCATACAAACGAACCACAAATTTAAATAAAGATTTAGTTGGTGTTGGGTTAAGTACAATGGTTTCTGGAGCCTTAGGTGGACTTCCAATTATTACCGTAATTGTGAGAAGTACCGTAAATGTAAATAGCAACGCAAAAACCAAATGGGCAAATTTTTACCATGGTCTCTTTTTAATTCTTTTTGTACTTATTTTAGCTCCTGTTTTAAGAAGCGTTCCATTGGCTGCTTTAGCAGCAATACTAGTACACACAGGATTTAAATTGGCATCACCCAAAGTTTTTAAACACGCGTATGATCAAGGTATTGAACAATTATTATTTCTTTCATCTACTCTTATCATAACCCTATTTACAGATTTATTATACGGAATTGTTGGCGGAATATTAGTCACATTAGTATTACACATGTTATTGGCAAAAGTTGGCTTTTTACGTTTCTTTAAAATGATTTTCAAATCTGGATCAAAAATATATCATTTAGAAAATGGAACCTATGATGTTAAACTAAAAGGAATCAGTAATTTTCTATACGCATTGCAACTAGACAAACTACTGGAAGAAATCCCGATGGGATCTACAGTTCGAATAGACATGTCTAAAACACGTTTGGTAGATTTATCCATCATGGAAAACCTAATCGATTTTAAACGTATACAAGATGATCACGGTGGAAATGTAAAATTGATTGGTTTAGAAAATCATGTTTCTTCTACTAGTCATAATCGTGCCTTAAAAATTGTTACGGGTCGTATCAAAAAACGAATCACCAAACGTCAAATTCGCTTACAAAAAATGGCGATAGCAAACAGTTGGCCTTTTGAACGTGAAGTTGATTGGAATACTTCTTATTTACGAAATTTTCATTTTTTCGATTCACGTCCTATAGAAATGAAGATGAATTCTTTAAAAGGGTTAGATATAGAAAATAATGCGCACTGGGAAATTGCTGACATTGTATTTGACGAAGGAGCACTAATGGCTTTAGAAGTATATCAAACCACAGTTCAAATTGTGAAACTACCAACCTCAATACCAAGATTTATCATAGATAAAGAAGGATTATTTGATAAAGTTTTTGATCGTGTAAAGGTTTTTTCTGGGGATAAAAAAGGAGATATCAATTTTAAGAAATACACCGATTTTTCAAACAAATTTCAATTGAGCGGAGAAAATGAAGCTGAAATTCGAGCTTTTTTTACTGATGATTTGATTTCTTTTTTAGAAGAAAACGAAATACATCATATCGAAAGTAACGGAGAAGCATTGATGATTTTTAAATACATTCATATTGCCCGTACAGATGAAGTACAGCACATGTTATCTTTTGCCACCAACCTATTAAGTCACATGAGTTTGAAGTAATTTCAAAAAAAATGGAACATCTTCTGTCAGAAATAAAACAATGCACAGTTTGTGTTCCTCATTTAGATTTAGGGCCAAACCCTGTTGTTTCTGGACACAAAAACTCTAAGATTGTCATTATTGGCCAAGCACCAGGAACTAAGGTACACAATTCAGGCATTCCTTGGGATGACGCCAGCGGAAAGCAACTACGTAAATGGCTCAATGTTTCTGATGAATATTTTTACGATGTAGAAAAGTTTGCCATTATTCCGATGGGATTTTGCTATCCAGGTAAAGGAGCTTCTGGCGATAAACCTCCACGCAAAGAATGTGCTCCGTTATGGCATCAGCAAATCTTTGACAAAATGCCAAATATAGAATTGATAATTCTCATCGGAATGTATGCGCAGAAGCATTATCTAAAAGACAAAGCAAAAAGAACACTTACAAAAACTGTAGATAATTATCTCGAATACCTTCCCTACTATTTTGTGTTGCCACATCCATCACCCAGAAATCGCTTTTGGATGACTAAGAATCCGTGGTTTGAGACTGAGATTATCCCTCAATTACAGAAAATGGTTGCCGAAATTATAAAAAAGTAATACTACTTTTCACCTCAATTTGCTGTTTTAACTGATCTATTTTTTCATACATCGAATTAAAAAACAGGTTTCTTTCTATTTCTCCTACACCAGAAATCTTTTTAGAGAGTTGTTTTTGTCTTTCAAAAAAGAGATCACTTTCTTCACATGTTTTTTTATCATCAATTTTTATGTATGACAAATGAGTATAAGTAATGAGTAATATTTTTATTCTTTCTGTTTTAAAAAGTGAAGAATTATTTAAAGTTGTAAACCGATTAAAGTACAATTTGTATTCTTTCTTTTCAGAACCTTCACAAATTTCTTCAATGGCTTTTTTTTCAATGTTATTGATTATTTTCATCAAATCAGAACACAATTCCAATGCCTCTTTTTTACCAAGTAACTTGGACTCAAAAAAATAATAAATTTGATATAAATTACTATTAATGGTTGCGTCATTCCATAACTCAGTGATATGAATATTCTTATAGGAGTTTTGATAATTATTCGCTGCTTTTATCAATGACATTGGCGGGATAAAATCGTTAAATTTTATGTTTGCGCCGTTTTCTTTGAAGCTTCCAGAAAGCACATACAGTTTAAACTTTGTAAACAGACTGTCTTCAGGCAAATAGTAAATAGGAACATCCTTTGCTGCATACATCAATTCTGTACGCTTAAATTGCGCAAACATTTTAATAGACTTAGAAGCTTGTTCAAAAAACTGTGTAGCTCCTTCTATGGTGTTTTCATTTGTTCTCTTAAGAACAAAAATATCTTCGTCTAAACTATAAAGACTGTTGATTGATATTTTAAATCGTTTTGCTAGCAGAATTGCCTCTGTAAATGAAAGTGTTGTTTTTCCATTTAACCTTCTATACATTGCATCATAACTTATATCTAAAACATCGGCTGCTTCATCTATAAAAGAAATATTTTTGGCGGATTTTTCTCTAATGGTTTCAAATAACTTATCTCTTTCAATATTCATCTTTTTCTAAAAATTAAATACTGCAAAAGAAATAAAAAAATTTGCAGTTTTCACAATTACTCTTACTTGTTCTTTTTGTTCCTTGCGGTTTGATTTTAAAATCATTGATTTCGGGGGAATTCAAAAAAATTATAATCAGTATACGAAAGTCTTCTCTTATGAAAAAGAGAGGGCTTTTTTACATAAATGAGATTAAACTCTTTACCTCTATCTGTTTTTTAAGTTGGTCAATTTTTTCATACATTTTTGTAAAAAACAACTGTCTTCCAACCTCTGCTGTTCCACAAATTTTTTTAGAATACTTTAATTGCTTACTAAAATACTCAGCTACTTCATTACACGTTTTAGAATCGTCTATTCTCAAATAAGAAAGTGCTGTGTAAGGAACAACTAATGTTTTTAATTTTTCTGAACGAAACAATACCGTGTTATTCAAACCAATTAGTTTATTATAATACAAGCTATATTTTCTTCGTTGATTTCCTTCTTTAAAACAATTCACCGCTTGCGTCTCAACACTTTTTATAATATTTTCCACTTCATAACATAGTTGTGTAGCTTCATCTTTGTTTATAAAACGCAACTCATAAAAATAATAAATCTGATACAAAGTACTGTCAATAGTAGTATCATTCCATATTTCTATTGCTGAAGTATTTAGATAAGCATTTCTTAAATCTTTTGTAGATGAAAGTAATTTTTCAGACACTTCAAAATCTTTTAACTTGAACTTTATTTTCTCTTCAGCATCTTGATCTGTATGCAGGTTAGAAAAAATAAATAGTTTAAACTTTGTGTATAAGGTATCTTGTGGCAAATAGTAAATAGGAATATCCTTTGCCGCTAAAATGATTTCTGTTGATTCAAATTTTGTTAAAAACTTTGCGGTATTTATGATTGTACTAAAATAAGTATCTAATCCTTCTAAAGAATCTTTATTACTTCTTTTTAAAACAAATAAATTTTCTTCATTTTCAATATTATAAAGACTGTTTAATGATATTTTAAAAAACTTAGACAATTTTATTGCTTCGCTAAAAGAAAGCACAGTTTTACCGTTTAACCTTCTATACATTGCATCGTAACTAATGTCTAATACATCGGCAATTTCTTCAATAAAGGATACGTTCTTAGGTAATCTCTGCTTTATTAATGAAAATAATTTTTCTCTTTCAATACTCATATACTCCTGATAGAATTTAGGTTCCTATCATTTTTTTAAAAAACACAAAATTTAAAAACTTATTTTGCATTTTTCACAATCATTAATTTACTTTTTCTTATTTAATTTGCCCTGCAGAAACATAGAATTAATGATCGGGGGAACATTTTAATTTTATTTTTTTTAAAAGTCTTTTCTTGGCAGAGAAAAGGCTTTTTCTTTTGACTAAAATAGTCTTTTGCTTTTATAAAAAAAATGATTCTTCCTTTAAAATCATTTTTCCATTAATTTTTGTACTGGTATTATTGTAAGTTTACATTTCAAATACAAATAATTATGTTTAAAAAATTAGTACTACTCCTATTTTGTGTAAATTTATTTTCTGCTTGTCAACAAGACAACCAATTAAAAACACTTGAATATTCAGATGCTATCAACCAAGAATTTACGGGAGAATTGGCTTACAAAACCACTTCGTTTGTAGAAAAATATTGGAGAGTTGTAGGTAATACTGGTTTTAATAAAACCATCTACAATATTGCCGAGCAATTAGAAAAAGACGGCTATGTTTTAGAAGAAAAAGCAACTAAAGCAGACGTGTTAACATATAGAATAGAAACCCGTCCTTTAAAAAGACCTACGTGGGAATCTGTGGATGCAACCGTTATAATTAATGGAGAAACAGTACCATTGTTAGCCCATGCTACCAATAGAAATATGATTGCATTGAACTCTTATAGCACGCCAAAAGAAGGTGTAACTGCAGAAGTAATTCACATCAACGACTTAAAGAAGCTTAAAACGACTAATGTAAAAGGGAAGATTGTGTTTGCAGAAACACATCCTGGTAGAATTTTTAAAACGGCTGTTGCAAAAGGAGGTGCCATAGGACTAATTACTTACAATAATCCTAGTTATTTACAACCAGAGAAAAACACAACCTCTATTCAATTTCGATCTATTCCTTTAGATACTATAAAAAAATCTTGGGGAATCGCAATGTCTTTTGCAGCAAAAGAACGTTTAAAAGACGCCCTATCAAAAGGGAAAGTAAACTTAAATGTAAATGTTGAAACTAATATTTACAAGTCTGAAGAATTGACTATTGTTGCTGATGTAAAAGGAAGCGTAACTCCAAGAGAACGCTTGGTTTTTAGTGCACATATTCAAGAACCTGGAGCAAATGACAATGCCACAGGTGTTGGAGTTGCTTTAGAAATGGCTTCGTTAACGGCAAAATTCATCAAAGAAGGAAAAATCAACCCAAAAAGAAGTTTGACTTTTTTATGGGGAGACGAAATTATTTCTACAAGAAGATACGTACAAGAAGACAGTATTAGAGCACAAGATATTAAATGGGGGATTTCTCTAGATATGGTTGGTGAAAATACAGCCATTACCGGAGGAACATTTTTAATTGAAAAAATGCCAGATCCGAGTGCAATTTGGACACGTGGAAATGACAAACATACTGAATGGGGCGGTAGTAAAATGAAGTTAAGTCAGATGAAACCCCATTATTTAAATGACTTTTTAATTGAGAAATTTATAGAGCAAGGAAAACTAGCAAACTGGAAAGTAGCTACAAATCCCTTTGAAGGCGGAAGCGATCATGTTCCTTTTTTAAGAGGCAACATTCCGAGTGTATTATTTTGGCATTTTACAGATCAATTTTACCATACAGATAATGATAGAATTGATAAAGTCTCTAAATCGACCTTAAAGAATGTTGGAACTACAGCATTAATTGCAGCTTTCGAATTGATTAATTCTGATGAAAACACCGCAATAAATATCATAAAAAAGATTCAAACCTCAGCTATTTCTAGACTAAATGAAGAGTTGAAACAAAGTAAAATTGCCCTCCAAAAAGGAGATTCGTTAAGTACTCAAATTGAAATCATCAATGCTTGGGAAGATTGGTACATAAAAGCAGCCAATACAACAACAGATATGGTTTCTAGCAAAGCTCTAATCAATTCTCAACTGATAGTATCAAAAGACACTATCAAAGCGATTGCAAAAAGCATTAGAGCTATTTTAAACAAGAAATAGTCTCGCTAATGAAACAAAAACCGCATTTAATACTGAATATTTTTTCAATATAAAATGCGGTTTTTTTATTTTGTTAAAAGGGGACACTAAGCGTGTTTCCCTTTTTCCCATCCTGTTTTTCCAAGATATTGTTCTCCAGACTCAACAGCTCCGTCTTCAATAGAAGTTCCCATAGAATCGTTCCATCTATTTAGATAACCAAACAAAGAAATTACACCTAACATTTCTACAATTTCTCCTTCATCCCAAAACTTGTACAATTCAGTCTTGATTGTTTCATCAACTGCATTTGGCACCATAGAAGCGGCTAAAGAAAAATCTAAAGCAGCACGTTCTGCATCAGAAAAAGCTCCATGTGTTTTATATTCCCAAATATTGTCTAATTGCTCTTGTTCTGCTCCATAGCGTTCTGCAGCTCTTATGGCATGTGCTTGGCAATACCTACACCCTGTAGCATTACTAGAAACCCAAGCAATCATTCTTTTTAAAGCAGAAGTCACACGGCCTTCATTGGCCATAACCGCCTTATTTAAATTGATAAACGCTTTAGAAATGGCAGGTCTGCGTTGCATTGTTAATACCGAATTTGGGCAGAAACCTAAGGTTTCATTAAAAAATTCTGCTAATTCTTTGGTGTCTTTATCATGTTCTGAAGAAAGCGGGGTTACTAATGGCATATTTTTCGATTTTATTTTTATTGGGTAATTTTTACCGTAAATTTGTGTAATGATTGTATCGCTTTTGTCGACTCATTCTTTAATTACCTACGCAAGAAACAAAAAAAATATTAGAATATGGCAGTAAATACAGTTACCACCAATTGGAAAAAAAATATGCAATTCGAATCTGACAATCCAAGCGGGCATTCATTAACCATGTATGATGCTTCAGCCGATAATGGTGGCGTAAAAGGATTTGGTCCGAAAGCTTTAATGTTGTCGTCTCTTGCAGGTTGTTCTGGTTTAGATATTGATTCTTTATTAAAAAAAATGAGAGCCGAAGTAGCCGATTTTAATATTGTTGTCACCGGAGAATTGACAGAAGAACACCCTAAATTTTATCATAAAGTACATGTTGATTACCATTTTTACGGAACCGATTTGAAAGAAGAAAAAATCACAAAAGCTGTAAATTTATCAGTAGACACCTATTGTGGTGTTATGGAGATGTTTAGACGGTTTGCTAAAATAACTACTGAAATTCATTTGCATGAAAAATAACTAATTAAATAAATTCAGCCTGAATTGCTATGCGTTGGACTTTAAAAAATATTCCGGAAAAAGAAAAAATCACTCAACTTGCCAAGGATTTGTCAGTTGATAAAACCATTGCCAACATCTTATTGAATCGTGGTATTTCTACTTTTGATGAAGCTAAGAAATTCTTTCGACCATCTTTAAGTGATCTACACGATCCTTTTTTAATGAAAGATATGGATGTTGCTGTAGCGCGCATCGAAAAGGCAATTGCAAACAACGAAAACATTTTAGTGTTTGGCGATTATGATGTTGATGGAACTACTTCTGTCTCATTGGTTTCCTCATATCTAAAAACATATTATCAAAATGTTGCAACCTATATTCCTGATAGATATGGTGAAGGCTATGGCGTTTCTTATAAAGGAATTGATTTTGCAGAAGACAACGGTTTCTCTTTAATAATTGCACTAGATTGTGGAATTAAAGCTGTTGAAAAAGTAGCATATGCTACTGAGAAAAATGTTGACTTTATTATTTGTGACCACCATAAACCTGGTTCTGAAATTCCGAAAGCTACTGCTATTTTAAATCCGAAAAGAACAGATTGTTCATATCCATATGACGAACTATGTGGTTGTGGAGTTGGTTTTAAATTGATTCAAGCATTGGCTTCACAAAGAGAAGAGACAATCGACAATTTAATTCCGTATTTAGATTTAGTAGCCACAGCAATTGGGGCAGATATTGTTCCGATGACAGGAGAAAACAGAACCTTGGCCTATTTCGGATTGCAAGTAATCAATTCCAATCCTAGAAATGGATTTAAAGCCATCATTCAACAACTTAAAAAGTCTGTTTTAACCATTACAGATGTGGTATTTACAATCGCACCAAGAATTAATGCTGCCGGACGAATGAAACACGGAAATTATGCCGTTGAATTATTGACCGAAATGGATTTTGATACTGCGATAACTTTTGCTGAAGCCATAGAAAAAAACAATACTGACCGTAAGGAACTAGATAAAAAAATAACACATGAAGCTTTACAACAAATTACAAGGGCTAATGAAGAACAAAACTTTACAACGGTTGTTTATGCTGAAACTTGGCATAAAGGTGTTATTGGTATTGTGGCTTCTAGACTGATAGAAACCTATTATAAACCCACATTAGTTTTCACAAAAAGTGGCGATAAACTAGCGGCTTCGGCTCGTTCTGTAAAAGGATTTGATGTGTACAATGCCCTAGAGAAATGTGCTGAATTTATTGAACAATTTGGAGGGCATAAATACGCAGCTGGGTTGACATTAGAACCCAAAAACTATGAAGCTTTTAAAAAACGCTTTGAGGAAGTTGTAAAAAAGTCGATCACACCAGAGCAATTGATTCCTGAAATTGCTATTGATGCAGAAATTGAATTAACAGACATTACGCCTAAATTTTATCGAATTATTGAACAAATGGCTCCTTTTGGCCCACTAAACATGAAACCTACTTTTAAAACTTCTGCCGTTAGAGATAATGGATATGGCAAACAAGTTGGCGCAGACAAAACGCATTTAAAATTAGGGCTTATATATGGAACCGATAAAAAAACTTACAACGCTATAGGTTTTGGCTTAGGAGATAAATTACAGGAAGCTCAAAATGAATTTGACATAGCGTATTCCTTAGATGAAAATACTTGGAATGGGTTTACGAGTATTCAATTACTACTTAAGGATTTGAAAACATAAAAGGTTAAAAAAATAACAAATATTAGAAATCTACCTAAATAGTATCTTTAATATCGTAACATTATTCAAAATCGTTTGTCTAATAAAATAACCTAAACTCAAAAACATGAAGACAAGTATTCAAATAAGTGCTTTTTTACTATTATTAATAAGCTGTGCTAACCCGAAAAAAACAACTACAACAGATTTAGAAACAAAAAACAATTACGCAGTTATTATTAAATTAGGAATAGAAAATGATAAAATTTCTTCTGATTGGAAAGATGCATTAACCAACAGGTTGAGTAAAAAAAACTTGGATTCAATATCAAAAGTAAAAAAACCTTTGACTCTTGAAGAAAATGATTGGTATCAACTTATTAAATCAAGAGCAAATCAATGGGTCTTATTTAGAGACTCTCTGCAAGTTCCTTTTAGTGGTAGAAAGATTAAGGACACAACCTACGTTTTACTTGGAAACCAAGGAGGAGATGATGCATTTAGTTATCAGCACCAAACAGTTTGCTTTGATCTAACTGCTTTGTATAGAGCTTATGGCTCTGCCAATGAAACAGTAAATACAAACAGAATAGATAGAATATTTTCTCATGAATATACACATTTACTCTCTAAGGAGTGGGTAAAACAAAATACACTAAAACTTCAAACCTTTAAGGATCGTATCTTATGGGAGTGTATGTACGAAGGCGTTGGAATGTATCGATCTATGTCTGCCAAATGGTTTCCAAAAGGAGATTCATTGTCAGAAATTTCTTCCAAAACATTTAAAACATTATACCCCATTTTCGCAGAACGTCTTATAACAATTGAGACGTCAAAAAATTTATCTGAAGAGGATAAAACAAGGCTTCACAGAAATCTTTCGCGTGGTTCTATGAAAAAAAAATGGGGAGCTTTACCTGTAGCTGTTTGGTTAGCAATGGAAGCTAAAGGCGACGACAAAAAACTTATTCCATGGATAAATATGGGGCCAGATGCGATCATACCATTAGCCAAAAAATATTTAACTGGTGACAACAAAATTAGATTTATAAAAACCTTTACAGAAACTCCAATTAGCAGTATCATTGAAAAATAAATGTACAACTTCAAATGACTAAATATTTTTCAAATTTATTACTCTTTTTATCTATAATAGTGTTTTGCTCATGTACTAATGAAACAAAGGTACCCATAGATGAGCCAAACCTCCCTTTTGATGAAATCATTACAATTCCCATTGTAATTCATATATTAAATTATATTCCAGATCCTTTCGAAATTAGTGATGAAAAAATATTTTCACAAATAGCTGTTTTGAACAAAGATTTCAGAAAATTAAATCCAGACTACCTAAACACACCTGATGAATTTAAACACTTGGTGGCTGATGTAGGTATTGAGTTCCGTTTGGCTACAGTTGACCCTGATGGAAACGCAACGACTGGTATTATTAGAACGGAAAGCAATTTGATAGCAGGAAGCGGCCAAGAAGTAATGGGAGCTATTGAAGAACGAACTTTATATTTTACAGATAAAGGTGGACAGGATGCGTGGCCAAATGATAAGTATTTAAATATTTGGATTGCAGATTCTTCTGATCGTTTTGGAAACTTAGGCCTTCCTGGTTATGCCAATCCACCAGGATCAGACCCTAGGATTGACGGATTAGTGATGGATCCAAGAGTCTTTGGAACTTTAGAACCATTAACTGAAGGGCATAAGTTTGGAAGAACTGCTACTCACGAAATTGGTCATTGGTTAAACTTGATACATATTTTTGCAGGTCAGAAAAACTGTGAATCATCAGACTTAGTAGAAGATACACCTACACAATATGGATCCTATTCTAAGCATCCAACGTATCCTCAAACATCATGTGGCAGCAATGATATGTTTATGAATTTTATGGATTACGTAGCCGACGATGCGATGTACATGTTTACCAAAGGGCAAAAAGAAAGAATGCGCGCATTGTTTAATGAAGGAGGAGCACGAAGAGCACTCTACCTTAACCTGAAAGAAAATTAAACTGTACAAGAAAATAATATTAATGAACATAAAATTTTCTCAAATAGAAATTACCGAAAAAGAAATAGTTTTAGCCTTATTTAAAGAAGCAGCTATAAAAATCGCAAAAATGAATATTGACCATTGGCAATATTGGAAAAATCCTCCTTTAGAAAAAATTGAATGGGTAGAAGAAGGAATAAAAAACAAGGAGTTTTATTTTATAAAAAAGGCAAATAATACAACCATCGGAATGGTTAGAATTTTAAAGGAAGATCTATTGTATTGGGGTAAACAAGAAGAAAAGTCTCTTTATATTCATTCATTGGTTGTTAAAGACAACCCTGAGAATAAAGGGATAGGAAAAGTGATACTTGAACAGATTGAAAGTGAGGCAAAAAATAACGGTTGCAAATATATAAGACTTGATGCCGATTCTAAAAACCCAAAACTATGTTACTATTATGAAAAACAAGGATTTGAAAAAGTTGGAATAAAAGAATTACCTCTTTCTATAAACAATCTATATCAACAAGAATTGAAATAAAAAAATACTATATAAAATTAATTACTCCTGTATATCTTGAATAGAAATTACTGCAAATTAATCATCATTCTTCCACTGATTAAAGAACACCGAAACCCCAACAACACATGCTTTGTATAAAACTGTTTTCTATAATGAACTCGGAACAATAGCGACAAACATCTTTTGCCCTTTAGCGGTTAAATAAGGAAAAATGGTTTGATTCATCAATTCAGAATACTTCGGAATTACTTTTTTATTTAGTGCATGACTTTCTGTTTCTGCAGATGAAATCCAGAAATCACCCAATATTTGTAAACGCTTATAAAGGTTCTCATATTCATTGGGTAATATCTCTTTTCGCATGATTTCATCTTCAATTAGCACATTAAAAAACAATGCGAATTGCTGTTCTCTTTGCTTTGTTAACTTAGAGTAATGCTCTCTTACCTCCTTGTTTTCACGTATAATCTGAACAAAATCAAGCAAGAAAAACCTATAATCAAAAAATTCATACATGATTCTGTTAGAAATATCTAATAGTGCTTCCAATGCATTTATTTTACTCTCTGAATTTGAAATGGTTTCATCTATGTTTTTTACCAACTGAAAGTATAAAGTCTCAATTATTACTCCTCTTTTTTTAAAATGATAATTTAAATTCCCTTGACTTATTCCTGTTTTATTTGCGATCGTTCTAAGTGTAACTTTTGCCAATCCTTCTGTATTAAATAATATCAAAGCATTCTCCAAAATTAATTGCCGTGTATTTTTCATAAAACAAAGATAAAAAAATAGTACACTTGACCTAATTCAACTATTTTAGTACCTTTGACCTAAATTATATGTACTATGAAAAAAGTAACAATTATAGGTGCAGGCATTGGTGGACTAACAACCGCAATAGCCCTTATTCAAAAAGGGTTTGAGGTAGAAATATTTGAAAACACCTCTGAATTTAAGCATACTGGTTCGGGAATAAACCTTGCCATAAATGCAATGCAAGTATTTAAAAGGTTAGGTATATATGACGCAATACTGGCAAAAGGGAATTACACCAACTCGATGAATGCTAGAACAAAGAAACTCTCCTTTTTAACGCGTGCAAATTTTCAAAGTTTTGAAGACACATATGGCGTAAAAACAGTCGCAATTCATAGAGCAATACTTCATGAAATTCTTTTAAAAAACATTGGAAAAACACCTATCCATTTAAATAAGAAATTGAAACAACTGGAACAGCATAATGGATTTGTCACATTAAGTTTTGAAGACGAAACCACTCACATGGCAGAAATTGTTATCGGAGCAGACGGAATCCACTCTACCGTCCGAAAATCAATTTTTTGTAATACAGAACTTAGGGATGCCAAACAGGTTTGTTGGAGAGGTATTTCAACCGCTAAAATTAACAAAAAACACCTACGAGAATTGAATGAAATTTGGGGAAAAGGAAAGCGGTTTGGATTTGTTCATATTGCACCAAATAAAGTGTATTGGTTTGCTTTAATCAATAAAAATAACTTCAAGAATAAAGAGGTAAATTTATTAGACATCTTTTCTGACTACCATAAAACAGTCAAAAACATTATTTCAAAAACCCCTGTTGAAGATATTCTTTGCAATGAAATTTGGGATTTAAAACCAATTGATACTTGGTATAAAGAGAGTGTGTGTCTTGTGGGAGATGCAGCACACGCAACAACTCCAAATATGGGACAAGGAGCTGTTCAAGCAATAGAAAGTGCTCTTGCATTAAGCATATGTATAAAAGAAGAAGCTACCATTGAAATGGCTTTCAGAAGGTATGAACAAACAAGAAAAGCAAAAGCAAGGTCTATTATTCGAACAAGTTGGCTAATTGGAAAACTGGCGCAATCTGATAATATTATAGTTTGTATGATACGTAATTTCACAACAAAAATTACACCAGAATCTGTTATGAAAAAACAAAACGACAGGCTATTTAAACTAAATTATTAAGAAGAATACAAGAATTGAAATTATTAGAAAAACAGGTATTTATCTTTGATGATTTTCGAATTTATTCCTTCTTCTCTTTGAGTAAATATATATACACCGGATAATGGTCACTATATCCTCCAATATAATTTCCATAAGAAAAACTACGTAACGGATATCCTTTAAACCTACCCTTTTTGGTGATTAGAAATTGCTTGTTAAAAATATTAGCCGAGAACAATTTGTAAGTAGAAAAGTCTTTTTTAACTGTATTTACTAGCTGAGAACTCATTAATATTTGATCAAATAAATTCACATTATCTCTATATCCAGATGTATTATATCCTTGTTTGTATAGCTTTTCATAGGGATTAAAAATATCGTTTTGAGTTAGTTTTATTTTTTTCCCTTTGGATTGTAACACTTTTTTAAAACTCGAATTTGTTGGGCTATCATTAAAATCTCCAAGCAATAAAATTTTTGCTTCTGAATTTGTGTTTCTAATTTGTTGAATAATTTTTGTGTTTTGATAGGCTGCCTTTTCACGCAAAGATCTACTTTTTGCTTCTCCACCTCTTCTGGACGGCCAATGATTTACCACCAAATGAATCAATTCATTATCTAAATAACCAGAAACTAACAATTGATCACGTGTAAAAACCTTTCTTCCATCGCTATAAATATTCGGGTTGAATGCTTGGTGATGAACTGGTTTAAAATACTTCTCTTGGTACAATAATGCAACATCAATTCCTCTTTTATCTGGCGAATTGTAATGTATGATTTGATACTTTTTCTCTTTTAAATATTTAGAATTGACTAAGTTTTCCAGTACTTTTTTATTCTCAATTTCGCAAACTCCAATAATTGCCGGACTCGTTTTTGTTTTCTCCAAACCAATTTGAGAAATCACATAACCTAGCTTATCAATCTTGTCCCAATATATTTTAGATCTATTCACTTTCAATTTCATTATCGGACTCGCTTCATCATTTATTGTTAGGTCGTTAATTGTATCAAATAAATTTTCTAAATTGTAAAACGCAACAGTTCTAATCGCATATTCTTTACTTTTATTCTGAGAATATCCAGCCATCAACAATCCAATACAGCAAGTAAAAAGTAAAATATTTTTCATAACATTTTTTTTGCTCCTTATAAAGTTACG
>MAAC01013527.1_pt1 | contig 63773 bp, 47 predicted proteins | sample 1115981 | NCBI WGS metagenome assembly MAAC01 (sample SAMN04961126, study PRJNA320927) | seawater metagenome | isolation source: sample BD02T64 sea water enriched with oil for 64 days | place: USA:Gulf of Mexico | collected 2013-07-27 | reverse complement strand
TCATATTATAAAGTCTCAGTCAGGGCATTTGACGTCACTTTAACTTTTTCCTTGAACGATTCATGAGAATTCCCATGGGGCATTCTGTTCAGAAAACCTCACCATATGATCGATAAAAGCGCGTAGTTTTGTAGTGAACTGTCTGTTAGACGGAAATACTAGGCTCAACGGTAACGAATTGGAATGTTGAGACAATACCTCAACTAACTCACCATTCATTAGATTGCTTCCAACCTGAACCTCAGGCACACGAATGATGCCCGTACCATCAAGTCCTGCGCGACGGGCGACAAAAAAATCATTGGTGAGCATTCGGCTATTTATCATTTTTTTCAGAGGGTCCGGAGGCAGCCAAGAAGGCGCTTCGTAATTCACCAAATAATGGTTCTGTAAATTATCCATATCGGATGGCACACCAAACTCCTTGATATAACCAGGGCTCGCACAATAGATAACGCGAGCTGAACCTAACCCTCGAGTAATAAGCGAAGAATCACCAAGAACCCCTGGGATAATTCCGCAGTCAAACCGCTCCTCAACTAAATCAACTTTGCGAGCATGAATAAAAAATTCAAAATTGATCTTTGGGTATCTTTGTAGAAAACTCAAAATCATTTTTGAGCCAAAAGGGTCGTCTAATGGCAGCGGGCTTGTGATTCGTAATATTCCAGAGGGTTCTACTTGCAGATTCTGCACTGCCAACTCCCCCGCCTCCGCCTCCTGTAACATTCGACGGCAATAATCATAATACACTGCACCTATATCAGTTAGCTGCTGTTTGCGAGTCGTTCGTTGTAGCAATTGTACCGCCAAGCGTCTCTCAAGGTCAGCTATACGACGGCTAACGGTCGATACCGGAGTATCCGTTTTTTGCGACGCCTTAGAAAAACTCCCGCAATCAACCACCTCAGCAAAGGTGGCCATCTCATCTAACGAAACCTTCATATTCCCACCTATGGGAAGCTAGTTCCCGTTCATGCCGTTTATCCCTTTGGTGGGCAAGTATAAGCTAACCCAAATCATATTGAAATAAGGTGTAATTATGGCAAACCGTTGGTTTATGAACATGATCCGCTTTCGCTGGCTCGTCATAGCTTCTGCATTACTTATCACATTTGCCGCAGGCTGGGGGGTAAACCTACTGCAGATGAAATCAGATTACCGTGAATTCTTTTCTGAATCAGACCCCAACCGTACATCCTTTGATCGCCTACAAAATACCTACACCCAGTCGGATGCGGTTCTTTTTGTGATCGCACCCACGGATGGACAGGTATTTCAAAATGATGTTCTGAAAATGGTTGAAGAGCTCACCGCAGATGCCTGGTTATTACCCTATTCATTGCGGGTGGATTCTATAACCAATTTTCAGCACACCCAAGCAGATGAAGACGGGCTGCTCGTTGGTGATTTGGTGGAGGACGCATCCAGTTTAGATGCCGCCAACATTGCGACCATTCAAGATGTTGCGATCAACGAAAAGCTACTTTATGGACGACTGATTACCGATGCTGTAGACGTGACAGGAGTCGCCGCAACGATTAATTTTCCTGGTGTTTCTAATGATGAGTTCGGTGAGGTGGCACAAGCAGCCAAAGAGCTTGCCGCTCGCTATCGACTACGTTATCCAGATATTACTATTTATCTAAGTGGTATGGTTATGGGTAATTCTGCCAATACCGAAGTGATTGAAAAGGATGCAGGGTTACTTGTTCCACTAATGGGTGGCATCGTATTATTGGCTCTGTTTCTGCTGCTACGCTCCTTTTACGCTACGTTGGCAACACTTCTCATTATTCTATCCACTCTGGTATCTGCCCTTGGGTTGACGGGATGGCTAGGTTTTTCCATAACTGGACCCTCTTCCGCTGCTCCGGTCATTATATTAACGATGGCCGTCGCAGACTGCGTACATATATTAGTGAGCTTCTTTCTATTGCTACGCCAGCAGCGGGCAAAAAACGAAGCCATTGTTGAAAGCCTAACGATGAACCTTGGGCCTATTTTTCTGACCAGTCTAACCACTGCGATTGGTTTTTTGAGCATGAACTTTAGTGACTCCCCGCCTTTTCAAGTGTTAGGTACTGCCTCTGCAATGGGCGTTTCTATTGCCTTTTTATTTTCCATTTCATTACTGCCAGCCCTAATGGCTATTTTGCCCTTAAAGCAGAAAGAACCCACTGCAAAAAATGGAATGTTGCTGAATCTGTTGGCGAAGCTGGTGACCAAGCATGCAAAGGCGTTCTTTTGGGGAATCGCACTTATTTCCATCGGGCTGTTTAGCGCCATCCCCAAAAATGAAGTTAACGATCAGTTCACAAAGTTCTTTGACCCCAGTGTTGATTTTAGACAAGCGGTGGATTTCTCAAATGAGCACCTAATTGGAGTGTCATCCATTGAGTACGGATTAATAAGCCCTTATGAAGGAGGCGTGAACAGCCCTGCATTTTTGCAATCACTGGATCGCTTTAACCAGTGGTTATTAACACAAACAGAGGTTAAACATGTCTCTTCCCTATCTGACACTATGAAACGATTAAATCGCGACATGCATGCTGGGGATGAAAGTTGGTACAAAATACCTAGCAATAGAGAATTGGCCTCCCAATACCTGTTGCTTTATGAAATGAGCCTTCCGTTCGGTTTAGATATGACAAACCAAATTGATTTCAATAAGAAGGAAACACGCGTTGTTATTTCTTTACAGGAACTAAGTACCAACGAAATTTTGGCCGTAGAGACTCGTATTAACCATTGGTTAGAAACTCAACTGCCGGATGTTAACTATTACAATTCCAGCGGTGCTCTAATGTTTGCTCATATTTCAGTGGATAACGCTCACAGCAGCCTGATTTCAACCACATTTGCTTTATGTATCATCTCCCTAATTCTTGCCCTAGCACTACGCTCAACAAAAATGGGACTGGTAAGCCTTATTGTTAACATTCTGCCAGGCGCCTTAGCCTTTGGTATATGGGGACTGCTGGTGGGGCAGGTCGGAATTTCGATCGCCACCTCTGTGGGTATGACACTGGGTATTGTGGTGGACAATACCGTACATTTCTTAAGTAAGTATTTGCATGCAAAAAATCATCAGGCGATGGATGGCGAGGCGGCGATTCGTTATGCCTTTTCACACGTAGGTAGCGCGTTATTGGTCTGCAATGCAGTGTTGATAGCCGGCTTCCTTGTTTTATCTCTGTCTGATTTTACCTTAAACCGAGACATGGGTTTATTCGCAGTGCTTACGTTTGTATTAGCGCTAATCGTAGACTTTTTATTCTTACCGACTATTTTATTATGGCTCGATCGCCATAAGGGAGAAAGCATGACAAAACTGAATGAAAACTATGGTCCATGGGCACTCGTCACGGGTGCATCAAGTGGCATCGGCAAAGCACTCTGTGAGCAAATTGCACAGCAAGGGCTTAACATTGTAGCTGTGGCGAGATGTGAGCCGAACCTTGCACTCTTAAAGCAAAACTTAGAATCCGAACACGGCATTACGGTAAAGACTCTTTCACAAGACTTATCCTATCCAGAATCCAGCAATATTATTGCAGAAAAAACAGCACACCTGGATATTGGTTTGTTAGTGGCTAACGCCGGAGTGGGGACTGATGGCCTATTCACTGATAATCATATTAATGATGAAAATACGCTGGTAGCGCTGAATATCGCAAGTCCCATGGCATTAAGCCACATTTTCTCCCAACGTTTTTCCATGCGAGATAAAGGCGGTATCCTGCTTATTTCTAGCTTAGTTGGGTATCAAGGTGTGCCCTATTTCGCAAATTATGCGGCTAGCAAAGCCTATCTATTGTCATTAGGTGAAGCGCTCCATGTCGAATTGAAACCGTCAGGTATCGACGTAACGGTTGTATCCCCAGGTTTTACAAAAACCACCATGTTTAGTTCTATGAATGCAGACGTTAACAAGATGCCGATGACAGTGCACGCCCCGGAAGTCGTTGCCAAAATCGGAATTAACGCCTTGGGCCGAAAGGCAACCGTGGTAGTTGGTAGAATTAACAAGATGTACGCATGGGGAAACCGGTTTATGCCTCGTGCATGGATAGTGAAATTATTTGGTCGGGTTATTGGTCGCGCGAGGGTAGAAGATAAAGCGCCTAATTCTCATGGCAGGTTGATTCCATAAAGTTTATAGTTCGCAATGATTTTATGGAGGTAAGATATGCAGGGATTTCAGACATTTGAGTTTTCCTATAGGGGTTTGACGCGAGAAATCTACAAATTGGGTGGGGATGACAGGCCTGCTGTGCTAATTCTACTTGAGCTACCAGGCATGACCCGACACACCATTGATTTTGCCCGACGTCTACATAGAGATGGATATACCGTTTATCTGCCGTTGTTATTTGGAAAGCCAAATAGCCCTTATGAGCCAGGTAAAAATATTCTTAGAATGTGTATTCAGAAAGAATTTCATTTGTTGGCCTATCAAAAGCCAAGCTTTGTGACGGAATGGTTACGGGCGCTGAGTCGTAACATGCAAACGGCATCAGGTGCAGCTATTGGTGCCATTGGCATGTGTTTCACCGGTGGTTTTGTATTATCATTGATGATCGACGAAGCCATAGCCGCTCCGGTGATGTCGCAGCCTGGTTATGCAGAAGGCTTCTTCACCAAAAAAGGTAAAGCAGGATTGGGGTTGCCGGATGAAGATATCAAGGCGGCGGCAGTGCGTTCTAAACGAGATAATATACCTGTGTTAGGGTTTCGTTTTACTCATGATGTAATTTGTAGTGAAATGCGTTTTGATACGGTGGAAAAAATATTGGGTGATAACTTCATTCGATATGAAATTGATAGCTCTTTGTTCAACAAGCACAAGATTCCTATATATGCTCATGCAGTGCATACGATCGATTATAATGACACTCCAGGGCACCCCACCCGATTAGCCTATGAGCGGCTGTTGGAGTTTTTTGGAGAGCGATTGAATATTTGGAGTTGAATGTTGTGAGTTAAATATGCCAACAACGGATAAACGTCTGTATAATCCCCTTTTCGATTGACAGAATCATCAACAATCAGGAAACTCCATGATGAAAATAACACCTGAAGACTATGCCGTTTTGGAGGACGCGGTAAAACGCACCATTGCCCGCACAGGCCTTACCCTGGATAATTACACCTCTCTTGGGTTAACCGCTAAACGTTACCGATGGGATATGCTAGAACAAACAAAAATTAAGATAGGCGATGGCACCGACATTATCGGAGACGTGAACATTTATGCCTATGCCAACGATAACCATATTGATACAGCTCTCCGTAAAATCACTAAGACTAAATAGTTCTCACACCTAAAGCCGGATTCTCGCCGCAAAGGTCTTCTATCTTTGATAAGCATCCCTCCAGATCATCTAAAGGCATTGGACGATAAAATAGATACCCTTGGATAAAATTAACCTTTCGATCGATTAAAAAATTTAATTGCTCGTCGGTTTCGACACCCTCCGCAATCACCTCAATATCCAATTCATGTGCAAGGTTAATGACAAATGAGATAATTGCCTGACTTTGTCTATCAATTGATATTTCTTGCACAAACGATTGATCAATTTTGAGAAAATCAACGGGCAACTGACGCAAGTAATTTAGTGACGAAAAACCGGTCCCAAAATCATCTAACGAAATAGTCACTCCTAGTACTCTTATTCGTTGAATTAATACGATAACTGCATCAAGATCATCCAAAAAGCAACTTTCGGTAATTTCTAGTTCTAGCAAGTCTGCAGGATAACCGCTAGTTTCCAGACAAGTAACCACCGAGTCGTAAAAATCTTTATGCTTTAGTTGTTTAGCAGATATATTCACTGCAATACTAATTGGCTTCCCATTACTAACCAGGTCCGCCCCCATATCACAGGCAGATCGTAGAACCCACTCCCCGATCGGTATAATGAGACCTGACTCTTCTGCAATTGCGATAAATTCACCCGGCGCCAATAGGCCTTTCTCTGGGTGCTGCCACCGGATAAGTGCTTCTACTCGCATTTTTTCTGTACTACACACACTAATTTGCGGTTGTAGGTAAAGCACAAACTCGTTCCGTTCAACAGCTTCTAGTAATTCCATTTCACGCTGTAATTTATGCGGTATATTGTAATCCATGTTACTTTCATAAAAAAGCGATTGACCTTTGCCTAACTCCTTCGCCGTATACATTGCCAAATCGGCTTGACGCACAAGCAAGGTAGAGTCAAACTTTTCTTCAAAAGTCATTGAAACGCCAATGCTTGCCGACATAGTTATTGGTTGGCCATCCACGGATAACGGCTCGTGTATAGATTCCAACAATCGATTAGCGACAGAAAGAAGCTGCTCACTATCTTGAATCATCATAGTTACCACCGCAAATTCGTCGCCACCTAGATGAGCAACAAAATCGCTGTGTTTAACACCTCTTGATATTCGTGAAGCGATGGCACTTAGCAAAAAATCGCCTGCCTGGTGACCTAGATCGTCATTCACGCGTTTAAAGTAATCTAGATCGATATAGAGCAATCCTATACCCTTGCCTTCTGGTAGTGTTTTTTCAATAAGTCGATTGATGTGTTGCCAAAAATGTCTTCGATTAGGTAATCGCGTGGTGATATCAAACCCGCCGCCGAGATTGGTATCTGTCTGTCTAAATGCACTAATGTCATTCGCCACACAGACGTAATGGGAAACAACTCCGGAGCTCTCTTTAACAGGACCAATGGTCAAGCGAATCCAATGACTACTCCCTTCCGAACCTATACTTTCAAACTCACCTTCCCAATAGGAACCTTTTTCAATGACATTCTTAAGCTCTGGATATTGTTCCTCTGCCTCTTGCATCCATTGATCCAATAATGAAGCACGTTTTAAATCAGATTCGCTTTCAATTTGGTATATGTCGACCAATGCATTGTTCATTACTTCCACTTTACCATCGGCTTGGCAAATCATGACTGCAGAAGTGTTCCCTTTAATGCTTTCAGCAACACCAAGAATGGATGCGTCGTGTAAGATTCGTTGTTCAATTTCATTTTGGAGCTCACGTTGACGCTGATTGAGTTCTGATACCAGTTTCTCGTTAAGTAGGGCTATATCTCGTGCTTTTTGATAGACAGCATGATGCTGAACAAAAGAATTTGAATGATTTTCAATTAGAAGTATAGATTGGCCATCAATCCAGCAAGCACACGCTTCAAGTTGATACTCGTCGTCTGAATGTGTTGTTTCCGTCCATAATCCAGACCGTATACTCTCATGGTTAGGCTCTGTCCATGACACCTCTGCGTCAATTAAAAAATTTTCAATAAATGGAAATTTCAAACAGAATTCATCTTTCTGGAGGATTGTACAAGCACCTTCACTAAAAGGTTCGATTTTTTCCAGCAAATGGGAAAACCAAGAGCGATGATTGCCTAATACATGGAATGTTTGGTCCGAATGATACTCGAGTGCTACCACACCAAGCTCTTCCAATATGTCTCCCAAAATTGCCATTTCCGTCAGACTCCCTCTGGCCCTAACCCCATTGCATTAACCAGTGAGTCGAATGCCGCTTCGACATTACTGCCTGTTTTGGCACTGGTCATAATAGTTGTAATACCAAGCTTCTCTAACTCCCTTAGCTCGGAGTCCCCTAATTTCCATTCATACGTTAAATCACTCTTATTGAGTAAACCTATAATGGGTACGCCTGGCAGCTGCTGGCTTAATACCCTCTGTAACTCTATAGCAACATCTAAACTCTTTAGCCGAGTACCATCTAAAACAAGCAGAACACCCGATGCTCCGCGCAGAAAGCTAGGCTTAAGTTCGGTGAACACATCAACACCTTCAATATCCCATATCATCAACTGGATCTTGTCATCATTAACATCAATTTGTTTTTTTGATATCTTGACTCCGATTGTTGTGAGATATTTATCACTGAATATGCTTTTCACAAAGCGATTCACTAAGCTTGTTTTACCCACGGCAAAAGGTCCAACCATACAGACTTTCTTAGCAATTACTTTTCCCAAAGCAAGCCTCCCTGGTCAAGCCCGATCCGATTATTTGATGTCAGCTTAGGCAGTACTTGCACTGTCACTCTACGCTGTGTCTTTTTAGAAATATACGAATGATCAATATGACCAATCCCCCAAGCAACAATTATATCTGAAGAAACATCATTCTTCGTCAGTATAGCGCTTATGGTTTCGGCACGTTGCTGGCTAACGGACATATTTCCAATGGTGGTTCCTGATTTATCAGCAAACCCCATGATCATAATCTGCAACTCGGATAGAGCCAACTCAGCGTATAAGGTTTGCAGTTGCCTGAGGTCGTCTATGAAACCAGGTATTTTCTCCAGTTCAGTTTCAGATAGCGCCACGGAATCAGAATCAAAATAAAATGTAGTTCGTTGGAGTTTATCAATTAACGCCTGTAACTTTTCGATCTCCCTTATTTCTGGAACACCCGCTACGGTAGGTAGAGGGCCGAAATGGACAACAGTATCCTTTATCGTCAACGCCACCTTATCTTTTACTAATCCCAACCTAACACTATCAGCAGAGCGAGAAATTGGACTCCGAAGCACCTCCAATGCTAGGCTATCTTTATCCTTGTTAATCGCAATGACAACATATCCAGGTTCTTGTCTAATGGACTGTTCAATTTCTTCACATAACAGTCCATATTGATAGCGCTCAAATTGCTGCTTAACCAGAAAAGAAAAACCCATCAATAACACAATTATCGCCAGCCAAGGTTTTCGTTTTGATTTCTCGATTACCTTCTTTGAGATCAAACACTCTGATAAAATTGGGTGGGTGCTCTCAAATGGTTCTCGGTCTCCTTCAAATAACGACAGCTGGCTTCTATAACGAGCGTGAATAGTCTCTATTGTTGCATTCGCTTTTTCTGTAAGCTCATCAGGAATTGTTCCCCGAACGGCAACCGCTAAAATGGCTTGTGGACCAACCATAAGATGTATTTCAAGGTGTCCAAACCGAATACGTTCAAGCGTATCCTCGGCACTTGAAAAGGAATCATTAACAAAATCAGTAATGGCGGTAAGCATGCTAGAAACGAGTTCAGGGTCTTGCGTTTGTACCGCAGACGCTGACACTGAATGTAGTAACAATCCGGTTTCTCGATGAACCAATAATACTTGCTCAACTCTAAACTGTATTGTTTGCAATAATACATATTGAGCGTAAGGCATGCCTGACCGCCAAGCTCGTATCCGCCAATTGAGAGACCTAAACGTCAGGCTCTGCTCAAGTAAGGTGTTTAGTGACTGAACCATTTCGGAAAGTGCGTACGCAACGGCTTTACGAATCGCGGGCCCCATGATAGGGAAAATAATATTGGTAATACGATTGGGGTTTTCTACTATCGAGTTTGCTATAGCTTTGTCAACGACAGGCGCTAGTGCTTCGCCAAGTGATGAGTTCTCTTGAGCACTTTGTTTAACGGCCTCAGGTAACACCTTAGAAACCCGCTCGGCATCTTCCTCCTTTGATATATAACGATTCAACGCGGAAGAGTAATCATCCCCTAGTAGCAATTTCCGAAGCTTTAGGTACTGGTTGTCCGCAGAGGAGCTATCACTCGAAAAACCTGCTTTCGAAGGGTCATCGGGTTTTTCCTCTAACCCATTTAAAGACGTAGGTTCTTCAGTCTCTTTCATTTTACTTGGAATTGTTTTCCAGACTAGCTGCCATATTTACCAGTAGTGCAGCCAGAGTTTTTTTGTCTGTTTTACTCTCTGACAGATCTCCTGAAGCACTCCCTAGTTTCTCAAGCATGTCGCTATGTTTTTCTTCCATGTCAGCTGCCAACTTATCCGCCTCGGAAAAGAGTTGCTTCTCAAGGTCATTTTGGTTGGATTCTGTCAGCTGCTGAAAAGCGTTCAACTCTTGCTGCAAGGAAGAAGCCTCATCTTCAAGCAGCGCGTCGCGACTCTTACTTTCATCGCCAAGTTTATCCATGTGTTTTGAAAAATCATCAAACTTCTTATTGGTACTGATTTTCAGCAACTCAATAGTTTTCATTATTTGTTTGTTTAAATCAGAAAACTGCTTTTGATTTTGCTGACTCAGATCGTCAATCGCCAGATAAACACCAGCCATTTGCTCCCCAAAAAGTAATTGTTGGATTTCTTTAAGTTGGGCTTGTGAATCCGAAGTATCTGCAGTTGCTTTTTTAGTAGTCTTTTTACCAGTAGAAGTGGCCATTTCCTTCCTTCCTTACCAAACTAAATTTAGTACACCCACCTATAAAGGCTATGTATCCATTCGCTATCCGACAGGCGGCGATTGAGCAGCAACATTACTAAAGAAGCATTCACCATTTGGGATGGTATTGGGGTCGTATTTGGAAGTATAGTCAAGATTGGGGATCTAGGAAAAGCAGTATAAAAAACAACCAATAAAAGCGATCCATAATAAAAACTCCTGATAAAACCAAATCCAGGAGTTATAAAGGAAAATCCAGTTATTTCTTAAGAAACAGATAGTTATGAGATAGTGGGGGTACACATAATCCCGCCTATCGTCTATTCGAAATCACCCGATCGATAATGACACAACGCTAATACTACAGTATCCTCGTTAAGTCTAACGCACTGTATCGCTGACTAAGGTTAGAAGAATGTCATATACCTCTGCCCAATATCTTATCCGCAATATAACTTGATAACGCATATACGGTAATCTGAGGATTCACGATCACCGAGGTGGGAAACACACTCGCGTCTGCAACATACAAACCCTGAATATCATGACTTTGCCCATAAGCATCAACCACAGACTTTTTCTTATCCGGTCCCATACGCATGGTGCCCTGAGGATGGTAAGAAACCATACGTAACATATGAGGACCATTTTCGAGAAGATTAATTTGCTGATCTAGTTCTTCCAACGAGCGCACCTCCGTTTTCTTAATGGTGGGTAGCAAAACTCTCTTGGCACCTGCAGCAAAAAACACCTTTGCAGCCTCATGTAACACCCGCTTCATAGTAGGAAAGTCATCATCCGAAATATCATAATCGATGACTTTTTTATCATCATCATAGTAAATACGCCCAACATTATGATCGTGAAATAGTGTCACCATTGAGCACATATTCTTGGCTTTAGACATAAACGATACATACTCCTCCCCTGTTCCTGGTTCACCTGCCATGGCAATTTCTACTGGGCCACTACCACCACCTTCCAGAATAAACCCTCCCTTATCTGGATGCTCAAACTCGTCAACATAACTCCCCAAAGAAGCACCTCGCCAAGCATGTACCTCTTCGTCAAATTCAGCCAACATAAGGGTCGATGGATGACAGGCAAAGTTTTTCCCGACTTGGCCGCTGGAATTGCCAAGTTTACTGCGTAAAAAAAGTAACGGACTTTGGATAGCACCGGCAGATGACACCACAGTATTCGCTTTCACCACCACATCAGCAATTTTCTCTCCCGTTTCCGGGTCACGGGTTTCTGCAGTCACCCCCGTCGCTTTTCCATCCAGATGATTAATCGTCATAACTCTGGTATCGGCAAATAATTTCGCCCCATGGCTGATCGCCCAGGGTAAATAGGTGACTAAGCTCGATTGTTTTCGGTCCGAAGCACAACCGGACAAACAATGGCCCGTTAATCCACAACTTTTGGTATTACGTTTTAACGGTTTATGAGAGTAACCTAGCGCCTTAGCGCCACGGTTGAGAATTTGACTGTGTTTTGCAATTTCATGAGGTTGATTTTCATGGACCGATAGATTCCTTTCCACCTTTTCAAAATATGGCACCAATGCTGCTTTGGTTAACTCTGTGAGACCGTATTGGGTATTCCATTTTTCTAAAATAGTATCTGGTGTTCTAAACGTTACTGCACCATTCACCACCGTTGAACCACCCACACAACGCCCTTGTAGAATAGCCATGTCTCCGGTGCTATTCATCTGAGCCCCTTGGTCTTCGTATAGCGATTCCAACATGTCTGGAAATTTTTCGGTAAAATCCTTTGAAGGCATATAAGGCCCTGCTTCAAAGATGATCACACTTTTGCCTGCGGCGGCCATTTCATACGCGATGACAGCGCCACCTGCGCCGGAGCCAATAACAACTACATCAGCGGTTAATTCAACGGTAGATTCTGTTATGTCGGATGCTTGTGTTACCGCTAACCCATGTTCGCTAGCCAATTTAACTGTTTTCATGGTGATCGTTACTCATTGTGACTATTTATCCGCTGTTATGCAGTAGGAAGCGGCGCGTTACCTAAAGAGGTCAATTTCCATTGCTTTGACACGGGTCCGTCAAACTCGATGGGGCCCCAAGTTTTTTCATCCCGCCAGTAACCAATATAAATAAACTTTTTTATCGCCGTTACCACAGCCCGTTGAATAAATAGGCTCGAGCTTTGACAGGCCTCTATGTGGTTTCTTGCCACGATATTATCTAGTTGAGAAAATCGCGTCAACTCTGTGGAAAAAATCGAGCTATATTCAAACAAGTCAAACAGTACCAATACATCTTCACGGGTAGAAGCTTGCATTAACCCCAGCATCGCATCGATGTTGGCAATCACCGGCACTGCATTAGGAGGGGTTAAGATAGAGCCCTCGACAGGTAATAAAACGGATATTAGTTTTTCAAACAAAGGTAACTGTTTAGCTGACAAAACTTGAATTCCGTCGGGTAATAAACCCACGGGAGATGAACACCCTCCTAGTGATAACCCGGTAGATATACCTGCCCCTAATAATAACCCAGCCTTAAGAAATACCCGGCGATTCAATGCCTGAACCGCTGGCTCTGCGCTATCAACCACTGCAGACAAACATTCTATTGTGACTTTCGATGATATAGCCATTGTACTCTCCCCTTCTTGAGTAGGAATCACGTGCAAGCTATCAGACTACGCAAAACCTGCGTTGCCACACATGACCAAATAGTACAAAACGCTTGTCACTTGCCATCAATGCTATGTCTAATCTAGATACAGAATACGATGACGATATCCATATTTACCATCGCTACACGAACTACAGCGGCTAAAGAATACGTTTATGCCTGGAAGAATTGTAAACCACCGTTTTTGCAAAGGTGCCTTCTTTTACCATTGCTCTATCAGGCTAGCATCTGGGTGTATTACCATTTTTGCTCGACCAAAAAAATAACAGAGAATCCGTGTAAAGATTTGTAACAGAGATGTGTTTGTTATGAATTGGGGGGGAAACGCTATTGAATTAGGCGCTGTTAGTTAAGTATGATGACTGAACCATAGTCCTAGCTTAGACTTATGGTGACGGCTTGGCCTGAGTAATTTATAAGTAAGGTTGGTATTTCAAACTGATCCTACCGACTGAAATATTCAGTTGCATGCTATTGATACAGGCTTGCCAAACCCAATGAACAGCAACCTGAATTGATAAGAAAAATAAAAATCAAAGAATAAATATAACAAACGTGACGAGCAATCTTGTTAATGCTTACGTAACTTTCTAGAAAGATCTCTTGCAAGTTTTTTGCAGGCTATTCTCACAGAAAATGTTGGCAGAGGTTGTATCGTTTTTAGTGCATTTTATCCTGAGGAGAATACCCAATGCGATCCGAATTCAATCGCTTTTTTCTATATGCTTTTATGGCAATTTTTTTGTCGGCGTGTGGTTCAGCCAGTGTATCAGTCGATAACCCAGTTGATGGCAATGTATATACAGAAATTCCTGCCATCGAATTATCTTTTACAAAAGGTATCCCCGATCCATTTGAGGTCAGCTTAAATGGCCAAGACATTACCTCACAGTTCGCCCTAACTGAAACTGGCGGATCTGCTTCAGTGGCCTCCATTGAGAGCTTCATTGTGTCAGGAGATAACCTATTAAAGGTTATACAACCAGAACTCGACACCGTGACTTTTAACTATGACAACGTCGGCCCAGCCGTTCATGTCACTAACGTGGTTGATGGGGTGACGTTGGTTGTTACCGGTTATGCAACAGATGCTTCTGGTGTTGTTTCTGTATCCGCTAACGGGTCGGAGATTACCTTGGATGCAGACAGTAACTTTACAGCCAATATTGCTACGGCTGATTATATCGATTTTGTTGCGGAAGACTCTGTCGGGTATACAAGTACTTCTAGTTATGCTGTTGATAGTGTTGTTATGGAGGATTCCATGGCGGTACGTATAAATAGCAACGGCCTAGACTTTTTAATCTCTGAAATAACGACCCTGCTTGAAGGCGAAGCAATCGGCGATATGATTCCTGGTGGATCACTCTATAACCTTGATGTGTTTGTAGCTGAGTTTGATATCTATGTTGATGGCGCTTCTTTAGGTGGTGCCGATGTAGACTTAGCGGTAACCGGAGCAAATGGTAATTTTAACCTTCTTGGTGATTTCACTAATATCAACGCAGACTTTCGCGTTAAGATCGACTGGCCGTGGCCGTTTCCTAATTCTACGATCACTGGTACTGGTACCATTGATCGTGCACGATTTGACGGCGACGTGGGTGTATCTGCCAATAATGGTGTGGTCTCTGTAAATTTGAGTAACCTTGATCTAGATTTAGACAGAATTCGTACCGATATTTCAAGCTTCCCAGATTGGTTATTAACACCTTTCTATGAGCTATTCGAAGGCCTATTTGGAAATTTGTTTGGCGGATTGATTGAAGATCTAGTTCCAGACTTGATTGCTGGCTTCCTTGATACTTTCCTTGCTGATTTAGAAATCACTCTTGGCGACAGTACTATCAAACCTTTAGTCCTTGCACAATCCGTAACGTCTCCAAGCGCTGGCGTTGACATCGTACTCGACAGCCATATCACTGCGGTGACCACTACCGGCCCTAAGAACGTTGGTTCAGCCTTCGGTAGCGATGCGGCTATACCTGCTCCAACCACTACGACTCCAGGTGGTGTCGAGAAAGATATCGGTGTGATTGTTTCTGAAAATACGCTTAACCAAGCATTAACCGCCGTAACTGAAGCTGGTTTGTTAAATCTATCCATTGGCGCTCAAGAGCTACCTGAGATTGGTGGAATTGATCCAGATGCAGGTAATATTCGATTCAACTTTACTCCTACTTCAGCTCCAAGCATCGATTTAGTAAGCGATCTTTCTGCAGGCCTTGGTAAGTTGACGTGGAATGATTTTGCACTTGAAATTGAATCCTATAACGTTGCTACGGATGAGTGGACGCTATTTGTTGGTGTCATCCTAAATATTAGTGTCACTGCTGACCTCGGTATAACTGATGAGAATGCCATCGCATTTGAAGTTGTTGGTCTGCCATCAATAGAAGTTCTTGATATCGACCTCACTTCATTCGTGCTAAGTGCGAGCGTTGCAAACGGTTTAATCGAAGAGTACTTCCCTATTGTACTTCCAGGAATCCTTAACTCTATCGCTGCCATTCCATTGCCTAGCTTTGGTGGTTACGGATTAAATCTTGGTGATCTTTGGGTTGCTGATGTTGATGCAAACTTTGTAGCCCTTGCCGGTGATTTGGTTACTGATGCAGCCAGAGCTGAAGCAACAGCTTCGCGAACGTTTGCTAGCATTGGTGGAGTTCAAACTACGGGAATCTTTGGTTTAGGTGCTGCAGTTAGCTCTGGTGATGTTGTCACTATTGATGTATCGGGTTCTGAAGATGGTATGGCTTATCGTTACAGTGTTGACGGCGCACCATTCGGTCTATGGAAAAACCGTACTGAGGTTAGCCTATATGGTTTACGTGCTGGTGATCACGAAGTCACCGTATGTTCTCGTAACGCAATGATGATTGTTGATACGGACTGTGACGTGGTGACATTTACCACTAAGTAACCTTATCTAAGAAACAAAAAAACCTCGCCCAACTGGGCGAGGTTTTTTTTGTATAGCCTGACCTCCAGTGCTATTTTAATGGCCCCTTGAAGAGCGTCAATCTGACAGAAATCACTCTGCGTAGTTATCGGTACACTCTACACGTGCCGGGCCTTGCTACAACGTACTTTTCATTACAATTTAGGCATTTTCAGGTCATAGATGCCTGCATTCTATACGTACTTTTCGAGTTATCTCGTGTAATTCGCCTTCTTTACCCTCTGGCGCCGGAACCCGGTGTCTTACCATAAGAACGGGATTTACTTAACCCCTGAATCCTCATCATTCAAAATTTGTTTGACCATATTCATGACTTCTAGGTTCTGCAGGATTCCCGAGTGATCGGTATCAATACCGTAAACTTTATGAGCTCGGTATTGCCTATTTAATTGTAATTGACTTTTTATGCTGACAGCACCATCGTCATTTCCTGGAGTCATCATAGAATTACCTTGATAAGCAAATAACAGGTAATGGGGTAGATTCTCAGGAAGTTTCATATCTTGAACCTTCAATAAAAACTGACTTCCAGGGGCCATGTCCCGCCATACAGGGATAACAACTGGAGCATAGCGTACCCCTAAATCTGCTCCTTCATGACCCGACCAAGGTGTGGCCAAACTGACAAACAGTTTTAGATAATCACTACCCGCCTCTTGATATTGCTGGATAAAAGATGCGCTAATCAACCCTCCCATGCTGTGCGCAACAAGATAGGCAGTATCGAACGGATAAACACGATGCAAATATTTCATGGCGTGAAATAAGTACTGTGAGGACATATCAAGAGGAAAACCCGTTTCATAGTAGAGTAACCAGGGCTGAAAGCGACTTCTATCCATACTATTAATAATTGGTGCCCATTCCTTGGGCGACCCTCCAATTCCGTGCACAAAAAGAACCGGAGTTTTTTCAGGATCAAACTCCTCTAAGAAAAACACCCCTGGTCCCACTTCCATGCTGAAGCTTAGTGGCTCCCATAACCCTCTTCGTGCATTCTCTGTCGAGAACCTCGGGTCTGACAATGTCGTTACTTGACCGATATTGGTAATGCCAGGCCACAGACTGGTGAACTTATTATGTTTAGTTACTAATTCGGTCTTCCCAATATTTTCACTTAATTCAATACGAATCCGATCTATATTTTCCCCTATGCCGACACGAATTGCTTGAACGTTAAAACCAACACGGTCGTCTTTTTCTAGTTTATAATCAAAATTACTGTCCTGGTAAGCCATTATATAATAAGCACCTGCTTTAGCATAAAAATGAAACTGTCCATCCTCACTGCTGCGAACATCAAGTAGGTTCTCTGGGGACATCGAATCTTGATAAAGCTCGATCCAGAACTGACCCTGTTTTTTATGAGGGTCAACAATTAGACCTTCAATCGAGCCTATATTTTCCATAACATGCAGGTCTTTCCGTAGAGAAAGCATCTGGCAGCCACCAAGAAAAAATAAAATACACGATATAATACCAACCCGAACTATTAGAATAAAATTCATAAAACGCTCTTATCAGAACTGTTGTAGTAAAAAAACATGTGGATTCGCAACAACTATATTGAGGATTTACATTCCAAGACCCACTAGCCCTCAACTTTTGCAAAGCGGTAGAACCCTATTCTGGAAATAGTAAGTTCTTTCTTAGCAAGCCTCTAAGCATCCTTTGGGTTCTGTTCTAAGTCTCTGAGCTATCGTAACATTGGAGAAAGGATGGCATAGTACGGCCGCAGGATTGATCATAGTACACTCGTCGAAAGCGAGTGATCATCTTCACCTGTATACGTAAAAATCAACATTGTAGAAATCTGAGAGTATTATCGGTAAGTCCTTGAGGGGGCAGATGCTTGATAAAATCAGGCTCTTTTAAGGGGCGACTATAGAGAAAACCCTGTGCAAGCTGGCATCCAAATTCTCGAAGCAAACGCGCTTGCCCCTCATCTTCAACACCCTCCGCAATGACCTCAAGACCAAGCCCTTCAGCCATCGCAATAATGGCTCTAATAATAGCAATACTTTTTCCACCAGTATCAAGCCCCATAACAAAAGATCGGTCGATCTTAAGATAATCAATTGGGAATTTACTAAGGTATTGCAATGATGAATAGCCCGTTCCAAAATCATCGATCGAAATACGAATGCCCATTTTCTTTAAATTAGTCATAGTTTCAATCGCAGTGCTTTGTGCATCCATCAAAAGACTTTCTGTCACCTCGAGTTCCAAACATTTAGGATCGATGGACGTTTCCTCAAGCACTTTTCTAACCTGTTCCGTAAAGTCAGCAGATTGGAACTGTTTCACAGAAACATTCACTGCAAGATTAATGGGCGAAAGCCCCATTTCCAGCCAAATAGCTAGTTTATGGCAAGCTGTTTTTAGCACCCAATGTCCAATGGGGATAATTAGTCCTGATTCCTCGGCCAGTGGGATAAATTGAACCGGTGACACCAAACCAAGTACAGGGTGCTCCCAACGAAGAAGTACCTCTGCGCCAACCATCTTGCCAGTATCGAGTTCAATTTTTGGCTGATACGTTAGGTACAACTCATCGTTATCCAGAGCTTTATGAAGATCATTCTCTAGCCCGAGCTGGCTACCTGCCGCATCATTCATTCTCTCTTCGAAAAACTGATATCCCACTGCTTTTTCTTTTGCGGAGTACATTGCCACATCTGCATTTACCATCAAGGTTTCCACACTGTCCGCATCATCTGGATATAGACAAATCCCAACACTTGCGCCGGTCCTCAGCTCATGACCATCAACAAAGAAAGGTTGAGTAAATTGCTGTAATAGTCTCTTGGCAAATTTCTCTATATCATTGCGAGATGACGGGTTCTCAATAAGAACAGTAAATTCATCCCCCCCCAATCGGCACAACGTATCAGAGTCTCTAACAACATCATTGATTCGCTGAGTAACCTGAACCAAAAGTTCATCTCCAGCAGTGTGTCCATAGGTATCATTTACTTGTTTAAATCGATTCAGGTCGATGAAGAAAAGGGCAACACTGCCTTTATTTCGTTTTGCTATAGCAACGGCATGCTGAACTCGCTCACCGAATAGTCTGCGATTGGGTAAATCAGTTAATGCATCGTAGTTAGCGAGATAACGCAATTCATCTTCAACCTTTTGCCGTCGCAGGATGTCAGAGAAAGACCCGAGAAATGTAGCATTTCCGATCGACTGCGAATGCCCTATTTCAGATATAGTTAGCCAACGTAATTTGTCGTTTGATTCACTGAACTCACAATGAATCAAACCCTCCCAGCTACCGCACTCTGTGATTTTAGTCCGCATGGCATCAAAAAAAGTGCCGTCGTGGGTATCCCGTAACACTGTCGACAAGTTCGAACCAACTAAATACTCATCGTCCGCAGACATCAGAACACTAAATGCAGCATTCACCGCCTGAATATAAAGAGCGCTATCAAATACCGCAACAGGCTCTGAACTATTCTTGAAAACGGCTGCCAATATTTCCTTTTGCTCCTCAGCTTTATGGTATTCTGTTACGTCACGAACCGCCACTAAGAGCTTAATAACCTGTCCATATTCATTCACAAACGGATCCCAAGACAACTCAACATGCTTGGAACGGTGATCTGGGAAGGTTAGATAAATTTCCTTAACCAAGCGAGAAGACAGCCTACTAAAACTGCCAATATCTCCGCCAATAATCGCGATTGCCGATTTTTTTACTTCACTGATAACCGAATCATCCACATGAGCATGTTGAAACAATAGATCAGAAAAATCCCTATTGGCTATGTGATGCGTCTCAAATATTTTTTCTAGAAAAGGAGCGTATTCCGAGTGTACCAAACCTCCTTCAGTAATGGCGAAGAGCCCCTGATGTAAATTATTCAACATCCCGGTAATATCTTCGCTCTTTTGCTTTAGTGCAGCGGTTCGCTCCTTCACAGTTTCTTCTAAAGAACGATTATGCTCCTTGATAATTTCTCGCATACTTACATTCTTTAGCGTAGTACCTAGTACTCCTGCAATCGCAACGAAAAACTCAAAGTCACTATCATTAAATGCTGTACGACTAGGATTCCCAGAAAAACACAACACCCCGAACAACTCATCCCCATCTTTCAGTGGAATATAAAGTAATGCTCTATCCTCATCATCCCTATCTTTTTCATATCCTGCTTCCCTTGCAGTATCAGCAATAAACAAAGGTTTCGCTGTGTGTTCAACACGTTTCAACAAGTCTCTACTGGGAACATGAGTTGCAGAACCTTTTTTTGATGGCTCTATATCAACAAAATAATCTCCACCTTCCCCCAATAGTCCTGTATCACTCGCCAGTACAACCGAACAAACATTCAATCCACTTTTATCATGTATTGTATACAGGGTTTGTTCAAATGCCGCCGTTTTATCCTGAACCAACGCCAATTTTTTACCTAATTTATTTATAGCGGCTAAGTCGCTAATTTTCTTCTTTATTACCAACCTAACACTATTAAAATGGAAAGACGCCAACACAATCAAAACAAATAGTGTGCCGACGATATTTTGGTAACCAAACGCCACACTAGCGGCCAACTCAGTTTGTAATCTCTCGAGTCGAACATCTGAGGAACCCAATAACTTATCGAGCTCAACAACACACTTGCCTACGGCTTCATTAGCTGCATGCAGCTCCGAAATAACAGTGGAATTGTGTAGAAACTGTTCACTTTTAAGGTCCACTAAATTTGGTGACTTTTCCAATTGCTTCTGCAAGTTTTCTACACTGATATATGTTATTTCTACAAGTCCATCTGTATCCATTTTATTGAATAGCTTCACGGACCTTTCAAACCAGCTCATTGAGTCCTTAATAATAAACGCGAAATCGGCTGTTGCCGACTTTAGTCGTTCAGGATCAGTGGTGAGCTTTATTTCTTGCGCAGTTCTCACAACAGCCACCATTAAACCGTCTGCGTGATCAACAATTCCTAAAATCAACTCCATTTCTTTTGCATATTTTTCCGACACGGGAAAATAGGCAATCTCCATAAAAGAAGAACCCACTTTGTCCACCAGAGAGGTCACCTCATTAACCTCATCATCAACGTTGTTTTTTGAATTCTGTAAAGAAATCTTGGCTCCAAACATGTTCTTTGTGTGGATCAGATAATCTTCATAATTGGTTTTTATTTCAGCTACTTGCTTCACATCAATTAAATCATTATCTGCAAGGGCTTCTAGTCCGGCATACAGATTGGAAAATTTTTGTGCACCCTTTTCGAATGTTCTCCGGTAAAATTCGATACTTTGTACATCCTGCTCACTAAATGCAAGTGAACTAAGATTCGTTAATTTTAATAGTTGGATTTGTATCTTGTTTGCTTCTCGAACAACTGGATGCGCTGATTGATGCACTCTTTCGTTAGATTGACTTATACCCCACAGATTCCAAAGTGAGGATAAACCAGAAGAAAGTAATAGGAGGATAAAAATAACAAAGCCATAGGCAATTTTCCCCCCATATCCTTTAGTTCTCATGTATTAATAGTTCCGTTCGCAATAACCGGTGAAAAGCTATGTTTAATACTAGCTCACTGTGCTCAATTTTCACTAAAAAGGCTTACTTTACACAAATCAGCCAAATTGGATAAGGGGAAATTACAACCGTTGATACCCAAGGGGTTGTTGCTTTAATACCAAGATCTTTGGTAACTGCTTGTCGCTTACAAATAACCCTGCCATTCTTGAAATGGAAGAAAATATTACAAAGATAAGAAACGGGGACATTGGAAAATAAAACTAATTAGGCTCATATTAAAGCGTTAATATCGGGTAGTACTGGCTCTATGCGTGGGATTTTTTGTACATTAGATAGCCAACCAACTTAGTATCGTAACATACCTATCTAAGCATCTCCGAAAGTCGGAACTATAAAGACACCTTCATTTGCAGAGTCTTCTTTTAACAATGCTGGGTTATATGGCAGGACGCTATACCTCTCCTCAAGACTACCTAAAATATTCTCGTTTGAAAGATCAAGGCCGTCAGCCTTAGCGGTACAATATAAAGCTTGGTAATAAACGAATTTACCAGCTTCAATTTGAACCAAATGACCCTCTCTAGATTTGTTATCCATAACGATTAATTTTTCTACGAAATCACCCATTATTTAACCTACACGTTTTCAACTGTGCAAAATAGCAGCACTCAAGACTACTCTTAATAGAGTAATAAATGCAAGCTTTTGGTCAATATATACACAACCAATCTAAGCATATTGAAACACTGCCCTAAGCTATTAAGCACGCTACTTATGCTATAGGGTGTGTTGTGCACAGGTTCAAGGGTTTTTACGGTTGCTTTGGTTCTGAATTAGGGAGAAGCTCTTCCATTACTTCATACAAGTGGGTTTTGTTAAGCGGTTTGGTCAAAAAACCTTCGCAACCAGCATCCAATATTTTGTCAATTTCAGATTGATCTGTTTCCGCTGTAAGAGCGTAAATAGGCATACCATATTGACGTTTTCTTAGATATTCAGTTGCCTCAATCCCGTTTCGATTTGGCATGTTTATATCCATCAATACAAAATCAAACTTCTCATTGCAGCAAAAATAACAAGCTTCCAATCCATCATTGGCTACCACAACATCGACCCCCGTCTTCTTTAGGACCCTCTCAATTAGCTTTTGATTAACAACGTTATCCTCTGCTAGTAATACTCGTCCAGACAATGCAGGAGCGCCCTTCTTCCTCCTTTTCGATGCTACACTCTGCCCAGACTTTTCTTCAAATCCGTTGCGGTAAGCCCCCTTCACCGCTGCATCAGTCGGCCCATTTATCCAAGATGCATCCTTAGCTAATTCACCCAGTGCTGTAAATTCAAAAACACTCCCTCCCCCTTCTTCACTAGAGACACATATCCCTCCACCCATCATTTCTGCTAACTTCTTAGATATGGGAAGTCCCAAATTCCCGCCATCCTCAGTGATACCCCCATTGAGCACTTCTCTTAATTTCTCTTTTTTCATCCCTACACCAGTATCCGATACAGAGAGCGTTAACCTATCGTCAGCCCACGAGAACGCAACAGTCACCTTTCCTCTTTCTGTAAATCTTATCGCATTACTACATAGGTTATTTGCCACCTGCAAAATCCGAGTTGGATCACCCTTAATTTTATCAGGCATGGGGTAAGCAATTTTAATTTCGAAGTCTAACGACTTTTCTTTTGCTTTTTCTAGAAAGGACGTTGATAAGGAATTAACAGTATCAATCGTATTAACCACAACACATTCAACATAAAATTTTCCAGCCTCCATTTTTGAATAGTCAAGAATATTATTGATTAACTGGAGCAATTCTCTGCTATTCTCGACAATCATATCGACACAGCTCAGCTTTTCACTTCCTTCTATCCAAGGTTCTTGTATCAACTCACCAAAACCAATTACTGATGTTAAAGGGGTTCGTATTTGATGGCTCATCACCGATAAAAACTTACTTTTTTGTTCAGTCTCCATCGCAGCTATCTTTCTTTCTATTCTTTCCTTTAGCTCTTCATTGATTGCTATTCCCTTTTCCTTTTCATCAGAAACATCAACAACGGACCCCTCAATATGCTGCGCTCCACCAGCATCATCGTATATTAATTTTGCATTATGGATAATCCACACAGGAGAGGAACCATCTTTATCAAGGATCATTTCATTTCTAACTACACCCTTTTCAATCAGGTTTTTATAGTTATCTTGATTATTTCCAAAAATCCTGTTCGATGCATAAGAATTTCCACTTAGCATATCCCCTACATTAGAAAACCCCATCATTCGAGCTAATGATTTATTGGCATTATTGATCTTACCAAAAATCGTCATTTGATACATACCTTCGCGGGAGTTATCAAATACGGAACGAAACTGGGTCAAATAATTCATTGTATTTCGATCTGCGACAAGTGCCTTCTTGCTTTCCCGCTTAATCCGATCAGCCAAGGCAAAGGATAGTAATAACGCCTCTAAAACAATCCCTAAAGGAGCAGATAGAAGCGTTAATGCTGTTGAAGGAAGAAACCCATTGGCCATCAATGAATACACAATGAAACCAACAATATTACACACCCACGCTAGGCAGAAAAACATTGCATTTTCGTTTCCCTTGAACCAAAGAAAAACACTCATTGCTAGCATTGACCCCATTAAAACAACCGCAAACAAGCTAACCCAAATAATGGACACGAAGTCATTTTTAAAAATAGAAAGGAACAGACTTATAGCTGAAATCCCTAAAAAAATATTTAGCGCTCTTTCTACCAAAGGATGTCCTTTTCTAACTTCAACAAAAACTTTAAAAAATTGAACCCCGCTCATTGATGCAATCCAAATAACCACTGAAATCCATTCTTTCCCGACAATTTCAAACAATCGACCGCTATGTATTGCACCATGGCCAATTTCCAATAACTGGAACATCGTCACACCACCCAGGTACCCTACATAGTAAAGATAGCAAATGTCTTTCACTGCAAAAAAAAGGAAAAAATTATAAAGTAGGAGAACAATCATACTGCCAAAAAATATTCCAACTATAAACTCCTCTGTTGACACCTTCTCCACAAATGCCTCCGGCGTCCACAATATTAATGGAAACTGAATCGATGTTGATATATTTTTCACCTTAAGGAAAAAGGTTCGCTCCTCTCCAATCAGTAATTCCACTGGAAACAGGCTATTCACATGAGCTACATATCTATCCTCAAATGGCATACTGAGGTCCGATCTCATTAGAGCATAACCACCACCCTCTAACGGAGTATATAATTCGGCCATATCCAGCAAAGAGCGTCCAACTTCCAAATACCACTTTTTTTCTTTGTCTTTGTTAGGGTACATTAGGGGGTAATACAAGCTAAATCTGATCCAATATGAATTAGGTGTAATACCTAGATTAAGAATCTCCTGGTCATTTTTTATGAAATTCAGTTTGTTATTGGAGTCTGATACCTGGTCTATCGTTAGAGTGTTTGATGTGTCTTTTAGCACATCCATATGCAGGTTTAGTAGGTAACTACCTTCATTGAACAACCGAACAGGCGCCTTATCTTCACTGGCCTCAACAATAGAGATCAGTAAAAAAAACGTTAGAAAGCATGCTATCCGTTTTGGCCAAACACCCAACAGCAACCACCTCAATTAAACGAACTTTTCATGAACAAAGCCCCGCTACTATTCAGTATAGATAGCCCTTAGGAATCAACCATGCGAAGAGAGAGCTTTGCTGGTTGCATTAAAATTCGATTAATTATATAAGGTTATTTTCAGCTAGTATTTTTGTGGGTTAATTAAATATCCCCACCTTTGAATAGTGTACACATTGGAGTATAACGTTAATGGCATCATGTAATCTCTCCCTATATTATAGTAATTTTTTAGGTGCCTTCGACACTAGCCGATTGGCCAGATAAAACATGACATTAGAAGACAAACTGTTGGCGGGGGGAGGCACGTTAGATTGCCTCATAGATATGTCGGTATGGAGTTAGTTATAAATAGTGATTTTTGCAGCTATCAATTATTCAGATTTTGTATTCATGAATGCGGTTGTCTTCGCAAACACCTCACCTGCCATTAACAACATTTAATGTATTAGGTCGATACGGCAAGTACAATATTGACAATGGTAAGGACTGTGGCAATAAATGAGACCACCAAAAATATGGCACAAAATACGATTTGCCCTAGAGTTATTTTCTCAAAGGCTTCTTTTAACTTCTCTTCCGATTGAATTCCGATAAGTGCGGCCAATACGCTTTGGAGCAATTGTAAAATTGTGAGTCTATTTTTGTTGGATTTCATGTTTGCTCCCAAGTTTGCTCTAACAAAACCAAAGGTCTTGCAAAATTACAGGCGTACCACCCGTACCCTACTTATGCACCAGAAATTAACATTTTCCGCCAATAAATTAAGACCTGCATCAAGCTTAACTGACATGCAGAGTTGTAACATCTCGCCCAACAATGCACGATAGTGCCATACTCATACCCATTTACTCGAACTATAATGATACATCTACTCTGCTGATCACAGAAGCTGCGTTACCTGTATCAACAAACGCGTGGCAATTGCTCTGTCTATCCCAAAAGGACTCAATATGAAAACAAGCCCTCGTATTCCAAAACAGTTCAAAGCCTACAGGGCTATTAGCGATGGGCCATTCGCCTATTGGGTAGATGGCATAGTGAGCAGCAGCAACCTCACGATGGCAGATCTAAAACCCACCGAAAAAGACCTTGAGTTGATATCTAGACTTGCTTATCAACGAGATGAGGTTGGCGATAGGCTGGCAGCTCTCATTCTGAAAGATCATCGAGTAGCAAAACAGCTTGATCAAGGGTTAGATAAAGGAATCGCATCATTAGATAACCCTGCCCCAGAGCTTGTCAAGTTTCTCGAACATTATGAGAACATACCCGACTGGGCCTATCTGCCTGATCTCAAAAAGTTCGTCTTATGCTCAAGGAGTGAAAACGTCAGCATAGCCAAAAAAATCGCCCCACCTTTCTTTCTTGATGGCTTTGCAATGGCCGCTGGATTTTTTATTGGCGCCAACTATCCCGGAGTGGGGCACTCTATCGTTAGCACCGGTTCCGTAGCCCGCGGCAGTATTCGCATGAATCAAACCATGCAATATGTAGATGACATGATGAACGTCAAAGATTTCCAACCCTTTGGCAAAGCCGTACGTTCAAATGCCAAAGTGCGCCTAGCGCATGCCTTTGCGCGTACCCAAATAGTACGCGCAGGAAAATGGGATGTCGATTACTACGGTGAAATAATTTCAGAATTCGATAATTTGATTTTCCTTTCCGGTCTTACTTATCTCTACACCTTTGCGGGTAAATTTGGCATAAGAAAACGTGGCAAGCAGGCCCTAAAAATCCAATTGAAAGCAATGCAATATCTGTTAGGTGCGCCCAAGGAGTTGGTCACTATGTCACTTGAAGATAACATGCGCTTATTCGTTATGGTCGTGGCCCATTTAGATGACTCGCCTCACACAGCTCGCCAGGTAGTCCGAGCGTTTCAAAACAACACGTATTTTCGTCCAACCGATACATTAGGCGGCAAAGTAAAACGTGAACTCTCATTTCTTACCGCCAATTTATTTTCTCGTACATTTTGGGGTAATGGCATGGCCGATGAAATAGGCTTGAACAAAACCTATTATGGCCTTCCCCTAAACACCATTGCCGATGCCCTTTCTGAGCCCCCAACAATCGCCGCTAAACTTAGCCCTTATATCATCAATGCAGGTGTTCAAATGATAGGCTTTGCTCAGTCGATAGCGCGGCTCAGGAAAAAAACTAAAATGGAGAGCGACACTACACCCTACAGAGGATCTTTTAATGTAATTGCCAAATGAGGCTATACACCGGACAAAGTCATTAGGGCTCTGCGCGAGTAAGTTAACTTACTCCAGCTTGAATACGCGTTTAACATTTCCAGCTAAAAACAGTGCTTCTGTCTCTTCACTCAGCCCCAATTCCCCCAGCCCTTCAAGGGCCTTACTTGGATTAATCATCGGATAATTGGTACCAAATAGAACTTTATCCTTTCCATGATTCTTAAGGTAACGCGTAAGCTCCGGCGGATAGCGTTTTATTGTATAGGCAGAGGTATCTATATAAACATTTTCATGCTTTGACGCTACAGCAACGGCCTCCTCCGTCCAAGGATAACCAATATGGCCACCGACAATTTTCAGTTCTGGGAAATCTAATGCTACCTGATCCAGATATAATGGCCGCCCTACTTCAGAAGGCATTAATGGCCCTGTATGACCAATCTGAGTACAAAACGGAATATCCAATTCACAACAAGCGACGTAGACGGGATAAAATAGTCGGTCAGTGGGTGGTACAGACCATAACCAAGGCAATACCCTAATCCCCTTAAAGTCGAGCTCTTCCACGCACCGATGAATTTCCTTAACCGCCTCCATAGGTTTTGATATATCTACCGACCCAATACCCACTAATCGATCAGGTGCAGTTTTTACGAACCCTGCGACATCATCATTTGATATCATTTCTTTTCCCGGCGCAACCCATGCAGAAATAAGGCTCTTGGAGACACCGGCATAATCCATTGCAGCTATTGTTATCTCTACTGGAATCTCTTCTGTGGGAGTCGGCATTTTGGTCCAACGCTTGAGAGAATCGAATATAGGATCTGATATATGCCTTAGTGTAGGGTGTTGAGCCCATGCATCAATGATCTCAGGCTTAGTTTTTGACTTGCTATTTGTACTCCCATTTTGCATTAACGTTACCTTCCTAAACATGTTTGAATAAACCGGTCGCACATTGACATAACCAGATTAGAGTGACACTCTAGATTATACGCACAGCGATTGAAGAAAAACAAGCAACACATAGCCCATAGTATCTACGGGTAAACACTCTTTGAGATTTTGTGGTCATGAGAAAATATGGTTCATCAAAGGACGCCTTCTTCGCAATTGGTATCCAACTCATTTCAGAATACGGATATCAGCATTTGAGCGTATCCCAGCTATGCAAGGCAGCTAAGGCTTCGAATGGTAGCTTTTTTCACCACTTTGGCTCCAAACCTCGGTTCACCGGAGAACTTTACCTTAATGTACTTGAAAGTTATCAAAACGCGTTAGCTCAGGTAGTTAATGAATCTCTTCCGGCCAAGGCGGTCATCGCGGCATTAATATCCACACATATCTCTTGGGTCGTTGAAAATATTGATGAAGCCTCTTTTTTACTTAGCCACCCTAGCACCGACTCCCTTGAAACAGTGAAAGAAGAAATCAAACAATTAAATACACAGTTTCAATCAAACATGTCGCCGTGGTACCAAGAACAATGCGATAAACAGACGATTACTCTTCTTCCATTAGAGGTTTTTTACTTTCAACTAATTGGACCGGCTCAAATTATCTGTAGAAACTGGTTATCGAACCCCGATAGCACCAATCCTAAGGTTCACCAAGAACACTTAATAAACTGTGCCGTTAAAGCGTTGACCTAGAATAATTATAATTGCAAAGCTATTGATCACCAGTCCAATTTACTACGTATATGGATAGAAGATATTGAGATTCAACGTAATGGAGTTCTTGTCGCTACCCTGGCTGGTGATGAGACGCAATATTGGGACTCATCTCCTGATGAACCTGTGTTAGATTATGTTGTTAGCGCAAACGGGGTTGATACACAAATTCGCGTAGAGAAATAAAATCGTGTTAACAAAACCCACATAATTGCGCACTCTACTTGAGAGTTTTGTCTAAATGCTTATTGAAATATTCTTGCTAATTGTCGTTGTATCAATTGCATTGTCGATCGTATACAGCACCATAAGGTTCGGCATATCGCCAATGCCAAGCTCAAAAAAAGCCTATCAGGCAATGGTAACGCTTATCGATGAAACCGGTTCAGGGACCATAATTGATTTAGGTAGTGGCTGGGGGAATTTTGTCATCCCTATAGCGAAAAGATATCCCCAGAGACAAATAGTAGGCTATGAGATGTCCTTACTGCCCTGTTTTACTTCTACTCTAATCAAACATGCCTTGGGTTTAAAAAATTTGACGTTGTATCGGCAGAATTTTCTAAATGCAAATCTATCAACTGCGTCAGTGTTAGTTTGCTATTTATTCCCTGAGGCTATGGATAAGATCAAAAATAAATTGCTGTTAGAGAAACCTGGCGTAGAGTTCCTAATAAGTAATAATTTTGCTCTACCTTCGTGGGAATCCGAAAAAGTAATTCATCTAAATGATTTCTATAAGTCTCCAGTCTATTTATACAAAATAAATTCGTGAAGATACTATACAGGCCTAAAATAATTTAAGGGTACCGTCAAGATTCATCATTGAATCAGCTAGAAAATATCAGTATTTCCCTAGCAGAGGAATCCTTTTCTTATTTTTAACTACGTTTTAATAAAGCCATTATTGACGAGGAGGCATTCGGCAACCTTGGTCACCCCTAAGACGTAAACTAGACTAACCAAAAAGCGCCTACTTATACTACCAGCAACAAAAACAAACACTGATAACACTATAAACACGGCTATGTGGCCAAATCATCTGTAGTTAAGAAAGGGATTTCCATAGGCTGAAACAACATTTGGTAACTGTTTGTAGAAGATATGGTTCTTCCGCTAGATTGCAGGCCCTACAACTTTCTGCCTATCATTCAAAACACCCTAACAATGGACTAACCAGTTGTTCTTTGCATCTACCACAGCTACATCGTTACCTTCTTTAAACTCAATAAGTATCCCAACCCTACCTTCAACCTTCCCACGGCGTTTAACCGTGTATTGATTGCCGGAGCATGGGCAGAACATGATTGCTTCTGGTTTTGCTTGTGATGGCTTTGTGAACGCTACCCATCCCAGTGCGTCATCGGGAACCATGCGTATTTTTTTGCGTTCATTAGCCACTGGAATCTGAATATGTTGCGAATTAGAGTGCATCTCAAGCCTTGTATACGTATTTGTGTGTATTCAAGGGGGTATTATAAACTAGTTTTGCATGAGAATCAGGGCTCAATAATCTAAGCCCCTATCTTCTGCCAATTCACGGTAACGCCCGAGCTTAACGGCCCCTATACGCTGTTAGTCACTCGCTTCACATATTGTTGAGTCTTAGTGATTATTTTTATCAAACTTATCGAAAAACCTATCATTAGCTTTTGCATTTTAATATACGTTAGCGTAAGCGTTCCTACCTCATCAAGTAATTCAATATCGAATATTTTATTTTCAGCAGTATTTTCAAATAATAACGTTGTCCGCTTTCCCTCATGACAAATTAATGTGATTTCATAGCCAAGATTTTCAAATCTACGTGACTCAATTGCATGAAACCCTATAGGCAAAGGAAAACCGAAAATGGTAAATATTAGCTGGTTCGTTAGTGTATTTGCCTTTGCCTTACCAAAGAGGGGTATTTTAGAAACCTGTTTTGGCAACCGAAAATAGCCAGTACATATCAAAGGTATATCGGCATCAATATCGACAGTGGGTTTACGCCGGGTAATAGGAATGTGACTTTCTATTTCCCTAATTGTTTCCGTTGGAAATAGCGCTAAAAACGCCTCATCAACAAGACAATCCAACACTAAATGCACTCGAGTGACATCACTCTGATTGTGTAATCTGTGGGGCAAAGAAAAGTCCCCATACCAAAGCTCCCCTTCTTTCCAATTAAGTTGTTCATCTTTGATATGGAATTTCACATTATCATTGGTAACTATAGGAATGTGAATGCGAATTGCGCCGCTTTCCCAATTCAGGCCGGTATCAGTATGCTCCCCAATTCTTTTACCTGCAGGAACAAATAGCAATCTTGCACAACCGATCGTGAAGGGGAAATTGTTTATAATTTCCTTAAAGTATGGACACGACGTTAGCACCTCAGTATCACTATAAGAACCTCCACCAAAAACCACCGATGTTTTATAATCTCCATTTGCATTGCGCAAAGCGATACCTGTCCAACTTCCATCGTGATAAGGCCCTGATTGGGGTAACGAGCTGTACTTCTGCTCGGCGTTAGCCAAATCGAGCTGTAGTTTCTTGACATCATAACTACCATCAAGCCGAACTTGTATAGGTAAACTCAATACGCCTACTCCTTTGTTGGTTTTCAAGAAAATCCCGTAGCCGACGCCGTCACACTAACTATACTCGAACGGTTGGCAGAATTCGCGAAAGAAAGCAGTCTGGTCGGCGCTTCTGCCGCCTCAACCGTTGATACTTTTACTAAATTTCTCGCTAGTGCAGGGTTATTTTTACCACTCTCTGTTATCCAATAGTTTTGAGGGTGAATACCATACAAAATCGTCTGCATAGGATTTTCTTTCTTATTGTTTTGATTACATTTTCATGAATATGATATAGCTATTGATAAACGGGTGCTATCAGGCAACTCTGGCCGATTAAAACATATAAGTTTAATTGATAAAAGAAATTATGTTTAGAGCAAGCCGTATCGAAAACAAAACTTACTGATGGCCCTATAAGAATTCACGCATCACAAATTCATTCAAGGCAAACAATATAAAATGCGTCCACTGCTTAGCTCCAACGAAACTTATAGATCTATAGGCTTGCGAATAATAGAATTCGTGAATTGAAAGAAAGAAAAGCATCAGGCCCCTTTATTGACCGAGATAATAACCAAGCATTTTTGGACGTCATTGCATTATAGGCGTTCCACCGTAGGTAGGGGTTCGATAGTCTGATCCCCTACCTATTGTGCACCTACCCTCTCATTACCGGTTCAACGAAATTGAAACGGTAATCTTATCTGGATCAGAATTATCCAACATCTCAACGCCAATCCCCGTCAGCCTTGACTCTATATGAGTACTTCCTTCTTGAGCCAGTAATACAGTTGCGGTATCCCGTTTCCCAGAAACCATGTGCATCGCAAAACGTTTAGCTGTTGGTTTTTTTTTGTCATGAGGAAATGAAATAAACACCGGTCCACCATCCTCTGGGTTGTCTAGATTCCACATGGATGAGTTAATGATAACCGTTGATAAACCTTCTCCGTCAAAATCACTAATTCTCTTTAATTCAAACGTTGTTGTTTCACCATCAAATAGAGCGACCTCTTCCTCTGGAAGCCAGTCTTTTAGGTAGTAATGCGGTGCAGACAAATATGGTGTTCCTTGAGCTCTATTGTTCATAACGGTACTCGTGTCGGGCCTGCTAAGCTTCAACTTTCGCTTATTCTCTCCTTTACCAACGTTAACCGTAATCGTGTCCCACTTCCAAATGGCATGGCCTAACCCCATAGCGTGACCCATTTCATGAGCTGCAACATCATGTTGAAACGAACCAAGACAGCTAACACTGCTATTACGACGACTAGTATTTACTTTAAATACATAATCATTCGCTACTCGACCATGTCCCGTATAGATAACATTTAATCGTCCTCTTGAATTACGTATATAGTATTCAGCTGCTGATCTAACCATTTTCTCGCCCTTGCCTCTGTCTTGAGATCCGGACTTACCATTGCAAGACAATTTAAGACCTACTTTGTAGGTTCCGATTCTAGGTTTTTTAGGCGGTAGATTGTTTTCTATAACTATTTCTTCAATGGGCTTGTCAATCGACTCTTCAACCGGCTGATCTGAATTGTCATCTTCTGGTGGTATAGTTTCTGTTGCTTCGTTATCTTTACTAATATGAAGGGTTACTGATTTGAATTTTTCAGCAGAGCGGTTATTGACACTTACATCATCGCTGTCATAACTAACAGGTTCAATCACTAGGCCTGCGACCTTATATTGCTTGTTTATTGTTGGGTTGAAAATTCTGGCTATGACTGTATCGCCCATCGCCATACCCTTGCATCGTTGGCATTTTGGTGCTTTGTAAAAAAACACCTGGCCACCTTGAACTCCATTGCCACTGGTTTTTACTGACTTTGGTATACTAATAAAGAGTCGTTGATTATTCGGTAAGTCATAAACGTACGCTAGCGGGATATCACTACTATTTTTAACGTTCTTATCTATGGGTCTAAGCTGTACTTCAACAACGCCACCACTATCCAATGCGTCTGAATCGAGTTGAACGACGTCTTCTTTTTTTGTCCAGCCTAACCAATGCAACTGCGGAATGGAGTAATTTTGAGATGAGTACCTACCCATCAACGTACTAGGGTCTTTATACCCTTCAACCTTTCCTGTTTTACGATTGAGTTTATTGCCATGCTTAAGGCCCAACAAATGGCCTACCTCATGAGCGAAATCTCTTTTAAGTGTGCCAACTAAATTAGCATTCCCTTTCCCTGCATTCGAAGAACGACACAAGCCTTTAGGAAATACCCGAACCGTAAATAAAACACCCGTATCGTCAATCGTATTGGCCTCGGCTTTTGCATCTTTACATGACCCCAACGCAACTTCCTTTGTTATGGTTCTATTTCGATTAACGCGCAATTGCCCTTGAGAGGCGGTATTTAGAAAATTAGCTAACCATCTGCCACTGCTTTTTATATTGCCCATGCTCGGCGTGGTTTTCCCGGGCATAACAATCCTCACCAAATTGTACTTTTGGTTTGCAGCGTCCTCTTTGATCGCTTTCTTATTGTAATTCACTACGCAATCAGTATCCGAATCTCCGCAACTATATACATACGCGAACGAATTTCGGGAAGACATAGTCGTTAGTACAGTCATTAGCATAGCCGCGAACAAACAAACCTGTTTTATTGTTAAGTAGGGTGAATGACCTTTATTTTTTCTTGTTATTGCTAAAAGCATGATGCCACCTCTTTATTGATTTTTGTTTTTGTTGCGAAAGAAATTGATAGACAATTGATACTGGCCCTCTGTATTTGAAAATGGTTATTTTAGTTGGTACACGTTATAATCACTCCTTTTTTCGGTTTCGCAGGATGCGTAAGCGTGGCACATCCGCGTTTTTTTGAAGCGTATATTATTGGGATCTGAAGAGGGATCGACAAACATAGAGACAAACTTGCATTCAGGAGTCTCCCTACAAAATTGTAAACATGCCTGAGGAAGATGAAAATGATCGTCTACCCTACCCTTTGTTGTAGATTCAATTGGCTCACCCTTGCAGCTAGAAGCAACCGAGGTAATAGGAGAAAGCTCCTCAGACGTCATAGCGCCATCCCCACCTTTTATGCGAGGTATATCGAATCCCAAGTTATGTACTAGATTTCCATAAATAGACTCTCCAAGTTGAGCCGCGTATGCATTGAGCCGATCCCCCCGCATAAAGTTGGAATATGACTCCAGTTGAACGCTATCGAAAAAATCAGGGTGATGATCGGGATAGGGTCGGCCCAATATTTTCTTATCCTGTAAATTTCGATTGACGCTGTTTCTTTCAAAAGAACCACCCGTTGAAAAAAAGGGTCCTTGTTGATTTTCCATCGTTGCACTTGGAAACGTTGGAATACCTCTTACCGCTATACCTTGTCCTAGTGAGTACTGCCCCTTATAGGCATCCCAAGGAGAAAGATGTCGCTGTAGTAAGCTAAATTTCATTCGAGAAGAATTCATCACCTTTTGATACGAACGACTCGATGAATTGTTCAGAACCGCTTCAGGTACATTCACAGTATTCGCGGATATACCGGTACCAATATGATTACGAGCAGAGCGGCTTACCTGACCATGGAAACCGATTTGTAATCCCCCACCCCACTCCTGAAAAGCAATATCCCTAGCCTCTCGAACAAAACTCAAAAAGTCATCCCACGTTGCAATAAGGTCCGGGTGTTGCCGTAGTGGTGGTAACACTTGAATTACGGTGTCACGCGGTATTCTATTCATATCCAACAACCCTTTCGGCCAGTTTGGAACAATCATATGGGGACGTTGGCCTGTTATTTTCTCTAGATATTGCGCTGTTCGTTTACAAAGCTCCCCAGAGCCAGAGTCCCCGACAGCAACACTTTTTTTACCGTCTCTAAAATCAATGGCAGTTTGCAAAGAATCGCAATCGCCACTGCAGCTACGCCAGCCAACGGGGTAGTTATCTCTCATCTGTTGAGTAACCGAAGTTTTGTTATGAATGCAAACCGCTATAAAGGGCAGTGTTCCTGGGTAATACTCTACAAAGGGTTTTCCATCCACGATCACTCTGCCTGGTATCGCGGTACCCGGTAGCACAGAACGCGGGTCTACATTCGACGCAGGTTGGATATTGTGTTGAGTGAAATCCTGTTTATAGGTAGGGCCGACATAAGGTTCTCCGGCCTCTTCGAAAACATCCCAAGCATCAGCATCCGTCACCAATTCTCTCACTGCCAAAGATGGGTTGTAGGTGTTGATCCCCCATGATTGATTTTTGAGCATGCTACCGTTTTGCAGTACAACGTCAGCACCATCCTCCATTGACCCGCCTTTAACAATTAGTGCCTGTTCGTTGCTTTTGCTAATGATGAGGTATTTATTATCCGACGTTGGATAAAGCCGCATAATTCTGAAACGCTGTGCATCACTACCTGTCAAATCGGCCTGACTGATGTTGGTAGGGTTATCTGAGGATAGTGTATCGGCTGTCAGCGCTAGACCGCTGTGTTTTGATATTATGTTGTAGTGTTTATCGTCAAGTGGTTTCAAGGTCCAAACTGAGCTTAGAAGAACGGGTTTGGTTTTAACGTGTTGAAAAACATTATCGTCATCTGGACTGAGTGATACTCCTAGCAGCAAATCCGCATGAGTTGATGATATTGTAAACTCGCCTTCTAGATCACTGACTTGCTGTTTACAGCCAGGCATAAGCGTTAGACAAAGGATTGAAACGAATAAGGTCTTGATCCAATTGAGCATAGTCTTCCCTTCATATTATTAATCTTTTTTCTGGGCACAGTTAATATCCTAACGAAAACTGTACGCTTATGAATGTCAGCATGGGTCAATCAATTGGGTCAAAATCGGCCAAAAAGCACTGACGTTCCAGGAAAGGGCGCAACTGACACGGTAGTACTTGTGATAGAGGATATAGAGTACTGAAGAATACTTATACTATTGCGGGAAGGCCGGTTCTGTCACATCTCGAGTGTTTGTTATGCAACAGAACCGCTATGTTATACAAAATCTAGTAAGGACCACTATCCCAAGATTCGCCCTGTCGTTTTTTACTAATAATTGATTTCCAATCATTTGGATAAATAGTTTCGATAGCGACATTTTGATCAACGTTTACCTGTTTACTGCCATATACCGGAAACTTGATACTGTCACCCACTTTATAAAAACATTGGTAGGCCGCTTTACATACTATATTTTGAGAGAATTTGTCTGCATAAACTGATTTATCACTCTTAGAGAACGTCGTCTTGAACGTTTGTTTGCTTCGACATTGGCCGCCAGAAGATATCTTTACTTTTCCATTCTGCAGCAGGTTTGTTTTCTCTGAGTCATGTTCAAAATAACAGGTATCCCATAAATTATTGACAGAAACCTGACGAAGGTCACATGTGCTCTTTGAACATAGCGAGTCTCTGTTTACATATTCAGTTTTAAATTGAAACTCCATATTAAGATTGTCACTACCGAGTTTTTCGATAGAGTTGATTGATGTGTTGTTCTTAGTAATTACATAGCTGGCATTCGGTAGTTCAGAACAAGAATTATCGGTCACTGATGGTTCAATTCGTACCAACATTGCATTTTCAGTGCGCTCAACAACTCGAATGATGATGTCATCCATCAATTTATCATCCCAAGGACGATTCTCGTCTATAAACCGGTAGATTGATGTACCCTTCCATCGATGACCGCCACTAAAACCGGCCGTTTCAAATGGGGCACTTAACATCGCCACAAGAGCATCTTCACGCTTATTATATTCTGGGTTACTCGGTTGTAAAAGGCGTCCTTCTTGGTTGCTTGCAAGCCACAACCGATTACCACTTCGCCTAAGATCAATTACAAGACCGTAGGGGTTCTCATCTTCTGTATCAGAGTCAGAAACGGCGAGCGGACGGATTGCCACCCAGTGATCTCCAAATATGTAATTTTCTCCGTTCGAGTTATCCCATTGCAGCTGCTTAACCTGATCTTCCTCTACCCAGCCAAGCCAATGTAAATGCGGTATATTGAAACCCGTTTTAAACCCTGACATTTGGCTGATACCTGAATCGGTTTTTTCACAAGTATCTTGATTGTGAATACCATCATGTGCCAATCCCCAAGTATGGCCAGCTTCGTGACGCAAACAGTATTTTGAAAGTGATGAACCACCACAGTTGGCTTGGTTTCTAGAGGGGGCATTCGAGCCAGAAAATGCACCTTTGAAAACATTTAGATTACAAGCACCTAAACTTCGACCCCTCTTGGCCGCGCTAATCAATATTGCTTTTGAACGGGTTGTATTATCTGGCATGACTGCTTGAGAGGCTGTCGATACTTTCGAATAACCAAACTTTCCCCTAGACCAATCTGTCACATCCCCTGAAAACTGCTCCAGATAATTTTGGTAACGATATTTTTTGATACTACCCTTGCCATTAGGATAGCTTACGGAATATCCGCAAAGTTTTTTATTGGTTCCCGTGGAGTATTTCATACTCGAAAATTCTACGGCGTAGTTTTCGACAATTGATTCACTGCTCGTATCTGGTTCATCAGGTTGTTCTGTCAACATAGATAGACGCCACCCCTGAGTCATTTCCTTATTATACTTTTCCAACGTTACTTCAAGATCCCCTGCTGTATCTATCTCATTTGTTACTGTTAGCACCCCATCAAACGCTAAACTAACAATTGCATAGTGATTTTTGGTTGTTGGATATTGGTGAACCATAACCCTGAACAATTGTACGTCATTTTCTGAAATATCCGATAAATAAATAGACCGCCCATCGTCGTCTATTGTGATAGCTTTTTCGGACAACATGGAAATGATTCGATATAGACCTTTTTCACCGGCATTTTGGAGGGTCCATGCTTGATGCATCGCGATCGTATCTGACATTGCTTGCATCGAAATAGTGTTACTAGAATGGCCAACGCTAATGACTTCGCCGGATACCGGCGCTACAATTGAGTAATCACCTTCCATACCCGACACATATTTACAGCCATTCAGTGTGATACACATCGAGATAATGAGAAAAATTACAATATGATTGGACCAATTATTTGTGTTAGACATCCTTAAACTCCAAATTAGGAAGATCAAATACGGCTGTTGTACTAGGATCTATAAACCCTACAACCTTTCTTGTTTTCTAGTATTATCCTAAAGCAAAGTAGTATCTTATAACGGTCAATAAGGGTCAGGCGATTAGGTCTAATCCGGCCATTGTGTACTGACGCACAAAAATATAAGCGTCTTTACTCTCAGCGCTTGTCATAGAGGGTAATGGCGTACCTGAACTTATAGGGCATCTCAATTTTTTTGTTGAACTGAGTACATCCCCCCCCCAGGGAATCCATTATTCTAGTATCTATACCGCTCTTTTGGTAAAACGCACAGTGAAGTTGTCTGTCATAAAAGCCACAGGAGAATACTTTTTCTTTAACTTTCGCAGAGGAACTACCGCTTCGAAATTGGTAAAGCGTAAAAGTGTTGCGAAATTGACCATTAATTGCTGCTCAGCTAAAGTAGATGCGACACACGTGTGCGGACCACGGCCAAAGGGCGCATAAACATGACGCTGGCGATGCTCATTGCGCGGCTCTCTATAACGCTCAATATCAAACTTTTCGGGCTCGGAAAAATAGCGCTCATCCATATGTGTGGCGGTAGTAAATATTAGCAATTCGTCTCCCTTGCGAATTCGACAACCACCAAATTCAAAATCCTCCGCTGCGTTTCTGTTTAAGGCAAAGCCCGTAGGGTGAAGGCGCATGCATTCTAAAATAAAACCGTGCAAATCCTTCATACCGTCAAGAACTTCATGGTCAGGGGATCCGTTTGCATATGCCGCATCAACTTCGGTACGCAGTCGCGACATCAACTCTGGGTGGTTCAGCATTTCGTAGAGAATAAAGCAATGCGTACCTCCGGCTGTATCCACACCGCCTACATAGGGTAGCATCGCGTGAGCCTGAACATCACCATCAGTAAACCACTCAGGTTTCCCCTTTCGGCCCTCTTCAATTTTATCCATGTACGTTTCTAAAGACTTACCTGGCCGACTACTATTCCAAGCAATCAACTTATCCCTGAAATCATCTGAAATATTTTTTGCTCGGAGGTAGTGCGGGTTTAGCAATGCTAGGCTGGGCCACCGTTTGAACATCCATATGTTCGTTATTGTGTTTTGCGTAAACATAAACGCATCAGTCTGTTCCTGCGTAGCCTCTTTGCCTTGCATAACATATCCAACTTGGTTGGACATCAAGTTCTTAAGCCAGGGGTTTACCGATACAACGCTATTATCGAAGGTCTGAACCTGTTTCTCGATAATTTCTTGCATCATCGGGAGACGCTCAACAAGCGATTTTTTCGCAAAATAGGGTTTTAACATTTTTCGCTGATAGGAATGACATTCGCCATCGACTCCTATAAGCATATGTGGACAATTCGCTTTCTCAGTGAATTCCGCCCAGTTAATTTCACTGGTAAACAATTCCCTCCTTTCCACTCCCATCCACTGATTGGCTTCGATACCAGCCATAACGGTAAGCTCTCGATTGAAGGCGCGGACGCGAAATACATCACCCAATTCATTATATTTTTTCCGCACAAATTCCGCCGGATCCCGCAAAATGGGCACTAAACTATGCAATATTGGCAAGCCTTTAACCAATGGCGGCCTGGGTAATGCTGAAACGTCTATAGTCATTTGTATTTAACCTGTATGTGGCGTGGCTTCACTTCAGATATTTTTCTAACCTTAAACCCGGAACAACACGCTGGCGAAGGTATTTTTCTAATGTCTTACGCGTTTCAAGCTCTTCGCCAGGCACCAGAAAAAGAGGAAGTAAGGATCTCTGCCAGTAACGGTAGATTTCATAAATATCTTTTTTTAGCTTTGGATATTCATTTACTACTTCTGCAAAACCTAGCTCTGTAATAACGTCAGGATCCTGCGTATTAGCATTTATGAATTTTCTAATTTCAGTATTGTCTTCAATAATGAGTCTCACCATTGGGTTCTTGGGTATCACGTCATAGGCAAACATCAGGCCATAGACAAACTTGTCTTCAAGCTTTCGATGTTTTGTCATTTCATCGGCTAGACCCTGGGACATACGAATCACTTCGCGAGTAAATGCGTCCACTACTTGTAGACCGAAGGGCGGGACAGCCCTGAGTGCTCAATGATGTGATTCATTTTAAGCTTTCGCAGACCATGTTCTGCTACCGAAAGAACACAGGCATCTAGCAAGCGGTCACGCGTTATCTCCCGCCTTGAAGGATCTAATTTCACTCTGGTGACCTATATTGAGAGTTAATATACCATAAGTTAATACTTGCCTAAGTTAACAAATATGTCAATAGTGTTAACTTAGGCAAGTATTCCATAGCCTTCTACTCCCAACACAACGTACCCTTAATGTCGTCTTTTAGACAACTTCACTTTGAAATTATTGGACAATACCGGTGCTGGATTAACTACCACCCTAACCTTATCGGCCTTCCAGGCTGAAACACGCCAAATGTATCAAAGATGGCTGCAGTCTAGATTTTATGGGCCTTCTAGAGGTAGTGTCCAAATAGACAGACCCATTTTCCTGGTATTTTAGAGCATATTTCGTCCGATTACGCTGCCAAATTCAGTCTTTTAATCTCTGCACCAATTTCCCAGTGCTCATCATTCTCTGCAAGATCATAACGGGTTTTGTCGCACACAGTGATGCCAGAGAGCCACATGGTAGAATGATCTTTCCACATCATACCAAACTGAGCAATGCATGATCTCATTCAAAGGCAGACACACTCCTCAATCGATCATCCTTCAGTGTGTCCGTTGGTACTGTGCATATTCACTCAGCTATCGAAATATTGAAGAAATGATGGCAGAGCGTGGTCTCAGGATTGATCATAGTACTCTGAATCGATGGGTTGTTCACTACGCACCGAAGCTGGAAAAGCCTTCCATAAAAAGAAGAAACGACCAGGTGATAGATGGCGAATGGACGAAACCTATTTGAAAGTAAAGGGGCAGTGGCGCTACTATTATCGGGCAGTCGATAAAGAGGGAAATACGATTAATTTCCTTCTCACCGCTAAGCGTGACACCAAGGCAGCTCTACGTTTCTTCAACAGAGCCATCAGTAGAAATGGTAAGCCAGGTTTAATCAATATCGACAAGAGTGGCGCCAATAAAGCCGGCATTAATCAGTTCAACGATGAGAATAATCGGCGAGTGAAAATCCGACAGTGCAAATATCTGAACAACATAATCGAGCAAGACCATCGTAACATTAAACGTATTACCAACTCGATGTTAGGGTTCAAAAACTTTAGGTGCGCACAAGCAACATTGAAGGGAATAGAGTTGATAGTGATGTTGAAAAAAGGGCAACAACGATATTCTTCTCAAAGTCCTGTGACACCAGTTGAACAATTCTATGCTTGGGCTGTGTAGTTACGCGCAATTTTTCTGCAGATTCCCCTTGCAGAAAAATTGCGACGGTATTGACTTTATTTACCAACAAAGACCGGCTTTTTCTTCTCGAAGAAAGCCATGATAGCGCCCTGGCTATCTTGACTGGTTGAGCAATTGTTCTGCAGATTGGCTTCTCTAGCCAAGGTTTCCTCGAACGAAGAAGTGTGCACCTGACGCATAATCTGCTTGCCATACTTCTGGGCCAAAGGTGCACCTTCTGACAGAGTTTCTGCCCACGCTTTAGTCGCTTCAATTAGCTGATCAGCTTCAGTAACTTTATTGACAATACCGTACCGCAAGCATTCCTCCGCCTGAATTCTGCCAGCTTCCAGGAAAGCCAGGTAAGCACGTTTATAACCCATGGCTTCCACCAGGTAATGACTCATGCCACCATCTGGAACCAGAGATAAACCAGCAAAAGGCACATACAAGAATGAACCTTCTGCCATAATCGCCAAATCACAGCTCAAAGCAATCCCGGCACCAACGCCAGCACAGGCCCCGTGAATCGAAGCAATATATGGCTTGCTGGATTCAGCAATGCCCATGATTACCGGCTTATATTCTTCCATAATCTGATCTTCGATGGTTTCAAACCCTGCCAGACCTTCGCTCAGATCAGTACCGGAGGTAAAGCCTTTACCTTCTGCACGCAGCACTACAATGCGTACGTCATCGTTCGCCTCAGAAGCATCAATAACCAGCTTCATCTCTTGACGCATTTTTTGGCTGAATGCGTTCATGGCCTTAGGACGATTTAATGTGATTGTTGCCACACGGTTTTCAACTGCGTAGATAATTGTTTCAAATTCACTCATGTTGAGTACTCTCGCTTTTTTGCGTTTATGTGACAGCCCCGCCTCTCTACCCTGTCATTCTCGATTTTGTTTTTCGGTTCCGACTGGCAGGGGCTGTCTAATGTATTAAATCCTAATAGGTTTTTTATCAGGTCAAAATACCGGCTTGATCCAGCGCTTCAATGGCTCTGCCTTCAAAGCCCCAATCGGCCAATACCGCTTTGGTGTCCGCGCCTTCAGCAGAAGGGGCAGCAGGTACAGCACACTCGGTGCGACTAAAGCGTGGCGCCGGTGCTGGCTGCATCTCACCATTAACGTCAATGTAAGTTTCCCGAGACTTGTTGTGTGGATGGTCAACGGCTTCTTTAAAGTCCAAAATTCCGGCAACACACGCATCGGAGCCTTCAAAGATTTCAACCCACTCATCACGGGTTTTCGATTTAAAGGTTTCCACCATAGTGGCTTTAATTTCGCCCCATTTCGCTGGATTATTTTGATCCTGAATAAAGCTTTCTGGCATACCGGCTTTTTGTACCATCTCGGCGAAGAACTGCGGCTCGATAGGGCCAACTGATACATGTTTGCCGTCAGCGGTTTCATACGCGCAGTAATAAGGTACGCCACCATCCAACATATTGGATTCGCGGTTGGTATTCCAAGCACCGAGCTTGCTCATGGTATAGAACATGCTCATCAGGTGGGCAGAGCCGTCGGTAATAGCGGAATCTATCACCTGCCCTTTACCGGATTTTTGTACTTCCAGCAATGCAGATAAAATACCCACAACCAGAAACAAACTACCGCCTGCATAGTCACCCACTAAATTCAGGGGGGGGAGAGGCTGATCTTTGGTGCCTACTGCGGCAGCGGCCCCGGTCAGAGAGATGTAGTTGTAATCATGGCCTGCAGAATGTGCCAGGGTGCCGGTCTGACCCCAGCCAGTCATACGACCGAAGATAATCTTGGGATTACGCGCCATGCAAACATCAGGACCAAAACCTAATTTCTCAGCAACACCCGGACGGCTACCTTCAAAGATAACATCGGCACTTTCAACCAGTTTCAGTAAAACCTCAAGACCCTCTGGTTTTCTTAAATCCAGCGCAATACTTTTCTTACCGCGGGAATTCACATCCATCGCGGAAGGCGGTGCAATTGAGTTTGGCTTGGATGCACGTTCAACCACAATGATTTCAGCACCCAGGTCGGCCATCAGCTGACCGGCATAGGGGCCTGGGCCAATGCCTTTCATTTCAATAATTTTTACACCTGCTAGAGGTCCCATAACGTTCACCTTTGGTTAAGTACTTAAATCAGATAAGTACTAAAAACAACAATGTAAAAAATGAAGAAAAAAAAGCCGAGTCTCTGGTCGAGTACTCGGCTTTGATTTTTTACCACTTACTTGGGCTGCATCCGAATACCGGCATCCATACGGATACATTCGCCGTTGGTGTAATCATTCTCAACGATATACTGAGACAGATGAGCGATCTCATCAGGCTCACCCAAACGCTTAGGATACAGTGGGCTAGCAGCCAGGCTGTCATATGCTTCTTTTGGCAGAGTATCGAACAATGGAGTGTGTATCAGACCTGGTACGATCGTGTTTACACGAATACCCAAAGTAGACAGATCACGAGCAATTGGCAGAGTCATGCCAACAATACCACCTTTAGAGGCAGAGTAAGCGGCCTGACCGATTTGACCTTCGTAAGCCGCGATAGAGGCAGTGTTGATAATTACACCACGCTGACCATCTGCATCGATAGGATCTTGTTTGGCCATTTGCTCGGCCACCAAGCGCAGTACGTTAAACGTACCTACCAGGTTTACATTCAATACTTTTTGGAATGCTGCCAAAGGCATGGCTTCGCCACGGCTTACGGTTTTCTTCGCATCACCAATACCAGCGTAGTTATTACAAATATGTACTGCGCCGAAAGTCGCTATCGTTGCAGCCAGGGCAACCTCAACCGTTTCTTCATTAGCAACGTTAACATTCTGATAGATAACATCATCACCCAACTCGTCAGCCAGGGCGTTACCGCGCTCATCGTTCATATCAAAGATAGCAACTTTAGCACCTGCCGCTACATAACGACGTATACTTGCTTCACCCAGACCTGATGCTCCACCAGTTACGATGGCTACCTTACCGTTAATATCCATTCTTTAATCCTCAAAAATATTAGTCTAAATTACTATTGTAGTTCTCAGAGAAAATGTCGCGCCCAATGATCAACTTCATGATTTCTGAACTACCCGCCAGAATGCGATTGATACGCGCACTGGTGAACATTTCACAAATTGGGTACTCTTTCATGTAACCCGAACCTCCGTGTAACTGCACGCCCAGATCCAGCATCTTCCACTCAATCTCGGAGGCTTGCAGCTTGGCTTTCGCCGCCACATTAACCGTCAGCTTACCTTCGTTATGTCGTGCAACCAGAACATCAACAAAGGTTTCCAACACTTCAATTTCAGCATCCATTTCCGCCATTTTAAACTGCGTATTTTGCATATAGGACAAAGGCTTTCCGAACACCTTACGTTCCATCACAAAATCACGAGTCAAGTTAAACGCATGACGGGCATTGGCTATGGAACCTGTAGCCGCAATCAAACGCTCTTCAGCCAAACCTTGCATCAAGTAGAAGAAACCGTGGCCAGGCTCACCCAAAATATTCTCTTTCGGAATGATAACGTTATTGAAGAACAGCTCCGCCGTATCTTGCGCTTTCAAGCCCATCTTATCGAGGTTACGACCACGCTCGAAACCTTCCATACCACGCTCAACAACACACAGAGTCATAGCATGCGGGTTGTTATCCGGATCGGATTTACCTGCAACAATTATTAGATCAGCATTAATACCGTTAGAGATGAAAGTCTTGGAACCATTCAGGACAAAGTGATCACCGTCTTCACGCAAGGTAGCGCGCATGCCGGCCAAATCACTACCGGCATCCGGTTCAGTCATGGCTATTGCCAGAATCTTTTTACCAGAGGCACAGTCAGGCAACCAACGTTGTTTTTGCTCTTCACTGCCGAAGTTATCAATGTAAGGACCTACCAAGCGGCTATGCAAAGTAGCAAACCACTCGCCAGTACCAGCACGGGCGTTTTCCTCGATAATGATTTGCTCGTAACGGAAATCACGATCACCCAAGCCACCGTATTGCTCTTCTGGCCAGATCATCAGGAAGCCCTGTTCACCCGCTTTTTCGAAAGCTTCACGGTCTACGATGTTTTGCTCGCGCCATCTCTCAACATTAGGAGCAATTTCAGCTTCAAGAAACTTGCGGTAAGCATCCCGAAACATATTTTGTTCTTCAGTAAAATTACGCATGATGTACTCTCGCTTCAAAATAGGGCCAGATCAATCATCAGGCCCTATTGTTGTTATAGGCTTACTGAAGAGAACTTATTGAAAAGTTTCGCCAACAGCTATTTTGTCAGCAACGATGGCTGGACACTCAAAACGCTCACCGTACTTGTCCGCCAATTCATCACAACGTGTTTGGAATTTCTCTAAGCCGTATGTGTTAACGAATTGGATGAAACCGCCGGTCCAGATAGGAGCACCGATACCCATGATGGAACCGATGTTACCGTCGGCAACAGTACGCAGTACGTTGGTTTCCAGACACTTCAACGTTTCGATAACCTGACGAAACAGGATACGGTCTTTAATGTCTTGATCGGTGATGTCGAAATCAGCTTTGAAGTACTTATCAATAACTGGCTTCCAAAGGGTTTTGCCACTGTTAGAGTACTCGTAGAAACCGCCACCGTGGTAACGACCACCGCGACCATTCTGAGTAATCATAAAGTCGACGATTTCTTCCTGAGCGTCAGTCGCACCAAATTTACCGTAAACACCCATTTCTTTATGGGTCTCACCGGCCTTACGGGCCAGCTCAATACTCACTTCATCCTGTACGGCCAAAGGCCCAACAGGCATACCAACCGATTTAGCAACACTGTCAATACGAACCGGGTTAGCTCCATCGATCAACAGACGGTTACCTTCATCCATAAACGTACCGAAAGTACGCGAGGTGTAGAAGGCCAGTGAGTCATTCACAACAATTGGGGTTTTCTTAATTTGACGGGTGTAGTCAAACGCTTTAGCCAAAGCCAAATCGCTAGTCTTCTCACCACAAATAATCTCAACCAGAGGCATTTTATCTACGGGTGAGAAGAAGTGGATACCGATAAAGTTCTCAGGCTTGCTGGCAGCTTCAGACAACTGAGAAATTGGCAGTGTTGATGTGTTGGAACCCCAGACGCCGCCTTCACACAGGTATTGTTCGGTAGACTGAGTTATCTTGTTTTTCAGCTCGATATTTTCAAATACGGCTTCAATGATCAGGTCACAACCTTGCAGATCAGCATCGTCAGCCGTTGGCTTAATCAGCGCCAGAACGTCGGCTTTTTTCTCTTCGGTCATACGACCGCGAGAAATGCGCTTATCCAGTAGCTTCTCAGTATAAGCCTTACCTTTTTCAGCGGCTTCAACGCTAATGTCTTTCAGGACAACTTCAATACCAACCATTGCGGAAGAGAAAGCAATACCCTGCCCCATCATACCGGCACCCAAAATACCCACTTTCTTGGTCAGCTGAGGCTCTATATCTTTCGGGCGTGAAGCACCACCATTTACTTTGTTCAAACCAAAGAAGAAAGTGCTGATCATGTTCTTGGCTTCAGGCGTAACGACCAAGTAAGCCAAACCACGGCTTTCGACAGTCATCGCGGTATCGAAATTCAAGCGTGCAGCTTCAACGGCACAATCCAGAATTTGTTCAGGCGCAGGCAACAGTCCACGAGTCTTTTTAGCCAGCATGGCTGGAGCACCCATAATAACTTGAGCCAGCTTTGGAGAATTAGCGTTACCGCCTGGAATCTTAAAGCCTTTAACATCCCAAGGCTGAACAGCAGCAGCTTGGTTGCCCTTCTGCTCTAAGATATAAGCTTTGGCGCGAGGTACCAACTCTTCTAGAGACGCAACAGTCTCGTGGATCATGCCAGCTTTCAGGGCTTTTTCTGGAACAACTTTTTTACCTTCCAGTAGGAATGGTAATGCATTTTGCAGACCCAGTAGGTTTACCATGCGCACAACACCACCACCACCAGGCAGCAGACCCAGAGTTACTTCTGGCAAGCCAAGCTGAACAGACTTGTGGCTGAAAGCAATACGATAGTTGGTAGACAGACAGATCTCAAAACCACCACCCAGCGCAGCGCCATTGATAGCAGATACAACCGGTACTGGCAGCTTTTCCAAGCGACGCATGTCGGCCTTCATGTCCTGTAGAGTGTTGAAAAACTCTTCGGTCTGATCTGACGTAGCAGACAGCAGGCTGTTCAGGTCACCACCGGCGAAGAAGGTTTTCTTGGCGGACGCGATAACAACACCGGTCAAACCATCTTCTTTTTCTAGCTTGGCAATCATTTCTTTCCACAGAGGGTTGAACTCTGCGCTCATGGAGTTAACCGGGCCGGCCATGTCCATAGTGACAGTTACGATACCGTCAGCATCTTTTTCGTAATTAAATCCGCTCATGATCTTGTTCCTATTTCTTGAATAACCTGAACCTTTTCTTATCCCCTTGAGTACTCAAGGGCCCAGCCTTTTGTAAGCCACTGGATTCCTGCTTTCGCAGAAATGACATTAATAAGGTTCAACTCATTACTAAATTTGTATTAATGGTTACACACGCTCAATGATGGTAGAAATACCCATACCACCGCCTACACACAGAGACAGCATGGCGCGCTTCAGACCGCGACGCTCCAGCTCATCCAGCATGGTGCTAACCAGCATCGCACCAGTGGCTCCCAGCGGGTGTCCCATAGCAATTGCACCACCGTTAACGTTGGTAACTTCGTGGCTGATATCCAGGTCTTTCATGTAACGCATGGCAACAGAAGCGAAAGCTTCGTTAATTTCCCACAGATCAATGTCGGATGCTTTTAGGCCAGCTTTATCCAGAGCTTTCTTGGCTGCAGGACCAGGGCCGGTCAGCATAATGATTGGGCAGTTAGCCAAAACAGCGGTGGACAAAATACGACCACGTGGCGTTAGCCCAAGATCCTTACCCGCTTTTTCGCTACCAATCAGAACCGCAGAAGCACCGTCAACGATACCGGAGGAATTACCTGGAGTATGAACGTGATTAACTTTTTCTAGCGTGTTGTATTTCTTCAGGATAACGTCGTCAAAACCGAAGCCGCCCATCACTTCGAAAGACGCTTTCAGATTACCCAGACCTTCCAAAGTGGTGTCAGGTTTGATGAAGTCGTCTTTTTCTAGAATGATCAGGCCGTTCTTGTCGGTTACAGGCAAAACTGACTTATCGAAGTAACCGTTGTCACGGGCATTGGCTGCACGCTTTTGGGATTCCAGTGCATAGGCATCAACATCTTCACGACTCCAACCTTCCAGGCTAGCGATAACATCAGCGCCAATACCCTGAGGTACAAAACCGGACTTTAATTGGAAAGCTGCATCGCCAGCCATCGCACCACCATTGGACCCCATAGGAACGCGAGACATACACTCAACTCCACCGGCAACAACCAGATCTTCCCAGCCAGAAGCGATCTTCTGAGCTGCGATGTTTACGGCTTCCAGACCAGAGGCACAAAAACGATCCAGCTGAACACCTGCTACAGACTCATCCCAACCAGCGTTTTGAACAATCATCTTGGCTACATCGGAACCTTGCTCACCTACTGGTGTTACACAACCCAACACTACGTCATCAACGTAGGAAGTATCCAGATCATGGCGAGACTGCAGGCCTTTCAGCAGGCCGGCGCCCAGGTCGATAGGCTTAACTTCGTGCAAGCTGCCGTCTTTCTTACCCTTACTGCGGGGAGTACGCACGGCGTCGTAGATATAAGCGTGATTTGTCATCTTTTGCCTCTTCTGTAGTTATTGAGAGAGCTATTACAAGCTATCAAGTCCCATTGGGACGGAAGTGCGCTCAGTTTGCACCTTTCAAAGGAGCTCAACCATGGCCTAGGCACTCAGAAAAACAGGCATAAACTGACAAACTAAGATATTATGCGACTACCACTGTATTGACTGGTCAACTATTATGCAGGCAGCCACTGTATCCCCTGTTTACGTAAAAGCCTCGCTCCAAGGTGCTATAAAAAAGGGTTATAACCCGGAGGAGATCCTATTAGCGCAGGGTCTACCACCACAAATCCTTAATAACCCTAAACTTAGAATATCGACATTAGCATTTGCAGAGCTATCAAAGGCCCTGACAGAGTTAATGCGTGATGAATGTGCAGGCCTGTTAAAAAAACCTAGCCCAATAGGCCAACTTCGCTTTCTTACTAAGGCCTGTCTGACTAGCAGAACCCTAAAAGAGTCCATGCTGACATGGAGGGACGGAACCAATTGGCTCGACAGCAGTATCTCGGCCTATACCCAATTCACCGAAGACAGTGGCCTTATGGCATCTAACTGCGTAAGGGCCGAAGGGATAGAAGAACACTATATAACCGATACCATACTCATCACCTTTCATCGCATGCATTGTTGGCTGGCCAATGAGTTCCTGCCCATCGAGCGTGTAGACCTCATCTACCCCAAACCAGATCACAGCGAAGAGCACCGGTTTGTCTATTACGGTGCCCCTGTGCATTACGGGCAACGTCGCAATGCACTCCATTTTAACAATCAGTTGCTCGAACGCCCTATTCAACGAACCGCGAATGAACTCAGAGCCCTGTTCAGGGAACCACATACTCAAATGCTGACCCTGCCGCGCCAGTCAACATCAGCCTATATTAAAATCCGCCTGTGGATGGAAAAATTGTTTCGGGAAGGCGGCGGATTAGCACAATTGAATGAAGCCTCGGCTTATATGGGCTTAACCGAACAAACCCTGCGCCGGCGTTTAAAAGCTGATGGCTACTCCTTTAACAAACTCAAGGAAGATACCCGCCGGGATATGGCAATCTATTACATTAAACAATCGAACCTCAGTGTTGAGGAGATTGGATTTCGGCTGGGTTTTTCAGAGGCGAGTACGTTTATTCGGGCGTTTAAGAAGTGGACGGGGTTGACGCCGCTGGCTTATCGCAAACTTTAATACGGTAAAGTATTAATATACTGAGCTCTGTCGCAAGCCGTAAGCATTGGCTTTAGGATCATCAGAAAAAAGCTGTTAACCAAGGTGCTCATCATTATCTCCACGCCGTATGTGAATTCTTTAATACCAAATTATTAATTTCATGGAGGGAATCTAGGCCCATGGCGGACCTTGTTTTGTCTGGGACGAAACTAACGTTGACCGCTGCAGGACTATTGCTTGGGAGTCAGCTTGACCTTCATGCTGGAATAGCCGCGAACGATATTATGCTGCACCTTTTCAGGGTTACCAATCACTTCAATATTATCGAATCGCTTCAACAACTCTTCCCACAGAATGCGCAACTGCATTTCCGCTAAGCGATTTCCCATACAACGTTGCACACCAAAACCAAAGGAAACGTGGTTGCGTGGATTCTTGCGATCAATGATAAATTGATCTGGCTGCTCAATGGGGTTCTGGGGACATCCCCGCCTAATGTAACAATTATCGCTACAGCCAATGCCTTATAAGGACTACAGAGGCACCTTGATTTTCGAAATCGCTGCAATATCTCAATTATAGTAGTATTCCGGTAGTGTCGCAAATAGCAATTTGTCGGATTTTCATTATTTCAAAACCCCTATTTTTGTAGCGTTTAAAGAGGTCCAAATATTCGCCAAAACGCTATTTGCAACACAACCAGAAATGGCTATTTTTATATCCTTGAAGCTCAATCGATCAGCGCCTTATAGATCAGAATCCGCCAATACACATTATCAATATTAGTTAAGACCTTAATCAGGATAAGCTTCTACAATGGCCATAACGTCGTCCATATTGTCGAGAAATAACTTGAGTAGCTTCGGGTCAAAATGTTTTCCTTCTTCCGATTTCAGTAAGGTAATGACGTCAACTAACGGCCACGCTTCTTTATAACAACGCTTGTGTATGAGAGCATCGAAAACATCTACCAAAGCGACAATTCGTCCGTAGATATGAATGTCTTCACCTTTTAATCCTTTCGGATAGCCTGAACCATTGAATTTTTCATGATGCTGACCTGCAACAATCGCGGCGGCCTGTAAGACCGGGCGGTGTGATTTCTTAAAAATATTTTCCCCAATTTCGGCGTGTGTTTTCATAATTTCCCATTCATCGGCATCCAGTTTTCCTGCTTTAAGAAGAACGCTGTCTGGAATCGCAACTTTACCGATGTCATGCATCGGGGCTGACATGAATAATATGTCTACTTCGCTCTCACTGAGCCCTGCTAAGCGCCCTAATAGGCGTGATAAATGTGATACGCGTTTAACATGATAAGCCGCTTCTTTGGAACGGTTCTCGACGACATCACCGAGGGTATCAATAATTTCAACTTGGGTATCAAATATTTCTCGATCTAAGTAGAGGTTGTCAAAAGCAATGGTGACATTACTAGAGAACACTTGAACCATACGCTTATCAAGCTCGTCTAAAGCATTAACCCCATCCAGATAAATAAGGTTTACCTTGCCGCTTTTGGTAGGGAAATAACCGACGAACTGATCGCCTTCAAATATACTTGAATGTGTTTCTGTGGCTTTTGTGAGTAGTGCTGTTACTCCAGGTGGTAAGGTGGCGCCTGCATCACTGAAGTTTCCAGTGCCCGCCATTATTTCAAATCCATCATGGCTTTCAGCAACGGTCCAACGTTTGCTTCTGACCAGTAAGGTGTCTTGATCTATATGTAAGATGCAAGCAATTTGATCAAGTAAGCCTCGGGCGAATTTTTTTAATGACCGTATTTCAAATAGGCTGGCTGAAGCCGATATTACTTCTTCTAAGCCTAAGCGATAGCGGTCTAAACTTTTACGGGCAGCTTCTACTTCCATGATGTCGCGGTAAGCTCTTAAACAGGAAAGCGTGGTTGTGAAAAGCTTGGTGCTATCAAAATCAGTTTTTTCTTTATAGTCGTTAATGTCGTAATTAACGATCACTTTTCGTTCAGGTGCTTGCCCTGGCTGACCGGTACGTAATACCACCCTTACGAATTTATTATTCAGTTCTTCTCTTAGATACTTAACAAAAACCAGTCCAGCGTCATCACTTTCCATGACAACATCGAGGTATATTAAAGCGATATCAGGATGAGCCTGAATCATACTTTTTGCCTCGGCACCACTATATGCACTGAGCAGCGTTAAACCCTTATGATCAAATTCAAACTCGCTTAATGCAACCTTGGTGATAGTGTGTACTTCGGGCTCATCATCGACTATTAATACTTTCCAAAACTGATCGGGTGTTGCCTTAGGTACTTTTCGAGTTGATTTCTTGAACATATTGACCTTCTGTTGTGAGCCTAGTTTTCAATATCTATCGGAATAATTATAGTAAAACTTGTGCCAAAGTCAGGTTTACTGTCGACCTTTATCGAACCTTTCATTTTTTGAGTAACTAAGTTATACACAATATTTAAGCCTAAGCCGCTTCCACCCTGCTCTCGGTTAGTGGTAAAGAACGGGTTGAACATTTTGGCTTGTATGTCTTTTTCTTGTCCTTTTCCATCATCAGAGTAGATGAAGCAAAGTTGATCATTTTGCTTCTCAAAGAGTAATTTAATGGTACCTTTTTGACCTTTTTGATAGGCGTGAATTAATGTGTTACTGATGAAGTTCGTAATAATTTGAGAGAATGAACCTGGATAGTTATTGATTTCAATAGTGGTATCGCATTCAATTTCGACGCTAATGGATGTGTGTTTAATTTTATTGCCTAAGCTAAGCATGACTTCATTAACATAATCATGCACATTGAAGCAGCGCATTACTTCATGACTTTGATCGACTGCGACTTGCTTAAAGCTTTTTACTAGCCCTGCGGCTCTATCAAGACTGTAATGGATTGACTTAGCAATTTCTTTGGCATCAGACATAAATTTTTCAAACTGATGTTCTTCAAGTTCATCTTTTTTGTAGCGCGTCTCAAGTTGTTCTAACATAAACTGGAAGTGACTCACTCCGGTTAGGCTTAAGCCGACAGGCGTATTTATCTCGTGAGCCACGCCAGCAACTAGCTCGCCCAGTGAGGCCATTTTTTCAGATTCGATGAGTTGATCTTGCATTTGTTTAAGTTCATTTAATGAGTTTTCTAATTCAAGCCGACCTTTGATAAGCGCTTCCTCTTTGTTCATGCGTATCGCAACTTCACGTTTAAGCGCTTGTTGATCCTGATCCAGTTGCTTGACTGTATTGTTAAGTGAAATGGTGCGTTCTGATACTTTTTTTTCTAGGCCTTTATTTAGCTCTTCTAGTTCTGAAAGTGAAATCAAAATTTTATTCATCATTTTGTTTAAAGCTGTTTCTAATGTTTTTAGTTCGCTTTCTTCAGGTCCGCTTATTTCAATGTGCCTGTGTTGGATGTTATTAAGGTCTATTTTTTCGGCTTCATTGGCAAGATACCCTAGTGGCCGGGTTAATAAACGATTAAAAACAATGGTGATAAGTAATACGAGGGCTATCGTTTTGATGACAGCGCCGATGATGAGGATAAAAATACCCAGTTTGATACGATTAAATACGATGGAATTACTTGAAATCAGTCGAACAGAGCCTAGTTTTTTACTTTTTGTCTTATGTAGGTATTGGAGTGGAAATTCATGCCAAAAAATATCGTAGTTAACATTCTCGGAGCCTGAGGTTGTTTGCCCTGTTTCAAGTACTATGACTCCTTGAGGGCTTAGGACCTCTACTCCAATGACGGAAGTTAGTTGCGTGATGCCCTCTGTGGTGATTTTTAATTGGGAATTATTCATATCCCAAATCGTTTCAGTCAAACTATCTCTAAATGTGCGCTCAGTGATCACAAGTTCCGCTTTGATATCATTTTTTTCTGCCGTATATTCAATGTAAATATGAACACTAGTAACAAGAAATGTAAGTAAGAAATAGATTGAAAGTACAATTTTAAGCAAGCGCGTTGAAATAGAGTGCCTAAATTTAGGTGTTTTGAAAGGAAGGGCTTTCATCAATACTGTACTCGATAATATAAAGCGCAAGCTCACGGTATCTTAAAGCCTAGTTGAATTTAATTGAATGTCATAATGCGTTGATAAATGCGTAAGCGTACCAACCTTTGAACCAGTACACAATATACTCAACCCCATTATGCAGCCATCGTGACAGCGCCAACTTTCTCCAAGTTGATATTCCATGGCAGTAACGCTTCATAGTCCTCAACTGTCTCGCAGTGAGGTATAGCTTCCAAGACTTTGACGTAATACCGATAAGGATCGAGTTGATGGCGTTTCGCTGTGCGTATCAAACTGAAATGTAAGCACAAGGCGTTGGCACCATCGACAGAGCTGGCAAACATAAAGTTTTTTCTCGCGATAACGAAGGGTTTAATCTCCTGCTCCGTGAGATTGTTATCCGCTTCTAACCGTCCATCATTGAGAAATTCACACAGCCCACCCCAGTGTTTCAGGCAATAAGCGAAAGCTCGTCCTAAGGGTGATTTCGGCAACACGGTCGGGTAATGATCATCAAGCCATTGTTTGAACTCTTCCATGATAGGTTTGGTTCGCTGCTGACGCAGGTCACACCGCTGTATTGCGGTCATCAACTCGTTTTTTGCATGGCGCTCGATACGATAAATTCGCTTATAGAAGGCCATCGCCTGCTTGGCTAAGCCATTGCCTTGGGTGGCATTGGCAATAGGCTCAAACTTACGCCTTGCATGGGTGTTGCAAAAGCTGGGATTCACGCCGCTGGGTGTAAACAGAAAATCGAAGAAGGGGTCGCAGTCACAATGCAGCGTGCCGCTAAAACCGGCAAACCAATCATTCACAAAGTGTTTGTGATCCGTCGCACTGTATTCATACAACACGGCCTCCTTTCCGGGCGCGCCGCCTCGAAACAGGTACAGGCCTTCCAGGCCGAAACACGCCAAATGTATCAAAGATGGCTACAGCCTAGAATTTGTGGTGTCTCTGGAGGCGGTGCCCGACTAATCAGGGGCCTTTTCCATCTGTTTTTGGCTTATATTTAGACAAAATATGTCTAGTACAATACCTCCTTTTACTGGAGGAACTCATGAAATCACAAGCCAATCGCCTTTCAATACTAAGTCTGCCTGAAGCACGAGAAGTCTATAGCGTACCACAGTTCAATGCTCGAGAACGTGAACACTTTTTTACATTCACCGCCGAGAGCTTGATACTGCGAAGGGTCTTCATTCTCATCGAAATCGGATTCACTATTTACTTATGCTTGGATACTTTAGTGTAAAAAAGGTTTGCCTAACTTATCAATGGGAAGACATCGAAGAAGATTATCGATACATCGCACAGAGATATTATTCTAGTGCCAACAAACAAAAACAGAATATTTCCCGGCTCACTAGAAGCCGCCTCTATAAACGAGTACTTCATCTTACAGACTATCAACGTTGCGATAAACAAGTAGAAGCACAGCTATTTTCTCAGCTAGAAAACCGTGTAAAATACTACATCGACCCAGCGCAGCTATTTCATGACGCGATTGCTTTTTTAAAATCAAAGCATGTTGCCGTGCCACGTTATTCAACAATTCAGAAGCTAATATCTAAAGCTATAAACTCGGAAGAAACACGCTTGTCACAACTTATTGATAGATGGCTTGTCGATAAAGAATCGTTTTTACAATTAATCGATGCTAGTGAGAAAAAATATCGGTTGAATGATCTAAAAAAGTTAACGAAGGCTTACAAAACTGGCGAAAATAAAAAAGAGATGGAGAGGCACCAACTATTGTCAGATTTATTCGAAGAGGCTCTTAAAGTTATCAACAAACTCAAACTTACTGAAGGTAATATTCGGTACTTTGCTACTCGTTGTCAGAAGTATAATATCTACGATCTTCGAGAGCTCAACACTAACAAGTCTCTAATATATTTGATTTGTTTTGTAGTCACTCGCTTTCAGATCTCTAATGTCATTTTAACGCTGTCATATTTAGCCGCCTATAAAACAATTGAGGATCAGACTAAAACCTATCGAGATGAGAAGGCCAACCAACAAGCTATAGATCTGACGGCGTACATTGAGCATGTACCGGTGCTACTTAATATGTATGTTGATGGAAGAATTCGCAACAACACTCACATTGGCACAATCCGTAACAATGCCTTCGATATTATTTCAGAGGAAAATATTTTACTTGTCATACATAAAATGGAGAATATTAAACCTGATAAGACCATTTTCAAGTGGGAATACATTGATCATCACTTCGGCCAAGTCACAACGAATCTTCGTCCATTACTAATGGCTCTGGATTTTGGATGCCGAGATAATTCGATTCTAGATCAGCAGATAAAGTCGGTTAAATCAGCTTTGAATTTGAAGAAATGCCCTCCACTGTTGGATGATCAACTTATAGCGAGGAACGATAGGAAATATCTAATCCTGAATCTCGATGGTGACAATAAATATCAAAATATTATGGCCAATAGGCATGAAATGTATCTTTATAAACTGCCTGAACAGGGGCTTCGAAATGGAAGCGTTTTTGTTAAAAACAGCCTGGAATACCGTAGTTTTGATGATTATTTAGTGAATGATAGAATCTTGAAGCAGCGGAAAAAATATCTCGCCGACATTGGCCTAGATTGGATGATTGACACTAAAGAAGATAATCTAACCTCGCTGGAAAAGAAGTTAAATGAAAGAATTATGGCTGTTGGTCATCGAATTTCAGAAGGCGGTAACGCTTATATGAAACTTAAACCTAATACTGACAAGCTACTGTGGTCTCGAGCTGTAGTGGCAAAAGATGAGGCATTGACAGAAAGGTTCTTCTCTCGCTTCATTCAAAAATCTATTATCAATGTTATTCGTCGAGTGAATGCCGAAACAGATTTTCTAACCCATTTAAAACCCGAGTCAAGTCGCCATAATAAGAAACCTGCAAGTATCGAGAATTTATTAGCCTGCCTGATCGCTAATGGCACATTCCAAGGTACGCATAAGTTTGCTGCTTTGTCAGATCAGCAGTACGATATTCTAAGGCGTATCGAAGAAAGTTGTTTCCATGAAGGTGGGGTACGATTGGCAATCGATGCTATCACTAGTAGCGCAACTCAGCTGCCTATCTTTGACGACTTTAGGCTAAGTGATGGAGAAATTCACAGTAGCGCTGATGGGCAGCAATTTGAGAGAAAGCATGGTAATCCGTTAGTCGATCATTCCTCGAAACACTTTGGCAAGAAGAAAGGTGGGATTGTTTACACGTTGGTGAACTCGCACTTTGCAACACAGGGCAAAGTCATATCGGCACGCTCCCATGAAAGCCATCATCTTTTTGACATGGTTTATAATAATAAATCTGATCTTAAGGCAACAATTGTATCCACTGACACACATGGAACAAACCAATATAATCATGCAATACTGAATACCTTTGGATATCAGTTTACACCACGCTATGCCAAATTTAAACACCGTTTTTTAGACGAGTTTGTAGTTGACCCCAAAGATGAAGCGAGTCTTTCTTTAGCGAAACCTATTAACTGGAAATTGATACGGGCGGAGTGGGATAATATTATAAAAATCATGTTGTCATTAGGCCTGCGAACGGTACAGCAATCCACACTGGTAAAAAAGCTCTGTGGCTTCAAACAGAAAAATGTAACGATGCAAGCACTTGCAGAATATAACCGAGTATTTAAATGTATGCATCTGCTGGACTACGCTGATGATACGCAGCTACGACAAGTGATTCAGGAATCACTTAATAGAGGTGAGCAACTACAGGGCTTGAAGAGAGCATTGGCGGCACTTGGTGGTAACCAATTCCGCGGAACAAGTCCTGAGGAAATGGATCGTTGGAATAGCTGTGCAGACCTACTGGCGAACTGTATTGTGTATTATAATGCGTGGATTATGTCGTCATTTAAAACCTATTGCTTAGAGACTGGTAATGACAATCAACTCAGACATCTTCGCTCAATTTCTCCAGCCTCTTGGGAGCATATTTTGCTTAACGGGCGTTATGATCTTGCAGAGAATGATGAGCACTGGGAAATTGGTGCAGAGATTAAAAGACTGAATTTGGCAGCGTAATCGGACGAAATATGCCCTAAAATACCAGAGAAATGGGTCTGTCTATTTGGACACTACCTCTAGAAGGCCCATAAAATCTAGACTGCAGCCATCTTTGATACATTTGGCGTGTTTCGGCCTGGAAGGCCTATCCAAATCACATGCCGCTTTAAATTCAAGATTATATAGGATCAATCCAATATTTAACGGCATCATAATTTCAGATAAACTGGCACCAAGGCATGCGTGAGGCCCTTTTCCAAAAGGAGCAAAGGCCGGCTGCCGAAATTCATTGCGGTCCGATGAGATTCGATCGATATCAAATTTCTCAGGATTGGGAAAGTAGTCAGGGTTCATATGATCAGCCGTTGTAAAAACGATTACATCTTCCCCCTTATGTACCTTGTACCCCTTAAAAACGAAATCACTGGTTGCGGTTCGTGTGATACCAAACGCTGTGGGTTGAACCCTCATGGTCTCTTTCACTAATCCATTCAAACCTTTCATACCTCTCAATGTTTTCATATTGGGAAGTCCCGTTGAAAACACGTGATCTACCTCGCTAACAATTCTTTTCTTTAACGCTGGGTCCTGCAATAAACGATAGAGTACGAACCCCATCGTAGATGCCACCGTATCTAGTGCCGCAATAAAAGGAAGCATCGCATGAGCCCCTATATCTCCTTCACTAAACCAATCGGGCCGCTCTTTCATCGCGGGCAAAATCACATCAAGATACTGAGGATTTTCTTCTATCTCTGCAGGAGTTCTTTTTTCTGCTTGTTCAACCGTTTTAATCGCATTTTTCCTTGAGACCCTCTTTGCTACCTGGAATTTTGGAGTATACAAAAAGAACTTTGGCCACTTCCCAAAAACGAACACGTTCATGGTCGCTCCAAAGTAATAAATCATTTGTTGTACTTTTTTGTATGAGGTTTTATGCCCCTGAAGATTGTATCCAATTTGGTTAGAAATCATTTGCCGCAAAACATCGCCAACAGTCACAACCTTACCTGTATTCGAGGTAATCAAATCTGTTATAGGTTCCGCTAAATTGGGAATTTTATCTGTCCAGGCAGAAGCCTGAAAAATAGGAGTCATTAGTTTTCGTTGAAAAGCATGCATTTCACCGTCTACGCCTACCAACCCATGAGGGCAACCTAGATATTCAAACGCCTCACCCCAAAACCCCTCTACTCCCAAAATCTTACGACCCTCTCCCGACACAAAGCGATTAGCATCCTGCCCCGCCATTATGATCATTTCTTTATGTGCTGCTTTAAAACGGAATATATCACCGTAATCCTGATAAGCCTGCTGACAGAACCCATGAGGATCCTTCATCAACGGCAGCGCGCTTCCTAATAGGGGTAACCCTTTAACCAGAGGTGGCCTTTTGTCGATGCTCTTGTGCTGACCACTTGCTACCGTATCACTCATAATGAACCCCTCCGAGGGTCTTTGATTTTTCATCTTGGGTAATGTTGTTAATTGTGTGCACCATGGTAACCTGAGGATATTGGAAAAACGATCAGGTTTAAGAGATAATTAAAAAACGTAAAATGAAAGATAAAAACCAGCAAAATCAAAGGCGTATACCTAAGCAAGCAAGGGCTAAACTAAAATACAATGCCGTTCTCGATGCCTGCACTCAGGTTTTAGCACGCAATGGATACGCAAAAACAACCATGTTGGAGCTCTCACTGGAAAGCGGCGTAGCGGTCCCCACCATCTACCAATACTTCGATGACAAAGAATCAATTTTTGTCGCGTGGATTGAACAGGTAATCGATAACGTTCTATCCCAGGTATCGCACCTAGAGGGGGCACTGCACGATGTGAGGATTGGTGAGCATATTGACGTATTGGTGAGGGGGGCACTAATTACCATCAACTCTTATAAAAAAAGTATTCAGCAATTAGTCAGTGGAGTACCTCAAATACTGTCTTCACGGGCAATCTACACAATGGAAGAAAAAACGGTTCGTATGATCGAAACACTATTTGCAGAACAAATTGCGGCAACGGGCGTAGAATCTCTACATTTCAAATTACAAATATTGGTGAGATTGATTATTGGTTATATTCTTCAAGCGGTAGCCAATGATAAACGTCAGATTAATGTAGAAGCTGAATCTGCTGAGCTAGCGATTCTGATCAAACTCTACCTTGAGGAAAGTGGTCTTCCAATATGAAAAGTTCTATTTGATATTAATCACTATCTTACCCACCGCCCTACCCGATCGGCTTCGTGCATATGACTGGCCTATTTCATTCAGAGAATATTGACCATCGATGAGCGGAGTTACATGCCCTTGTTCAATATACTGCGTTAGTGCTTCCAAATCCCTGGGGTTAGCTTTGACCTGAGTATTTTTTGCAATCTGTTTCCCAGGTCGATATTTTGACAGTATAAATTTGAAAAAAGCATTTGCATACCCAACGGTTGTGACAAAAACCCCATCATCTTTAAGCAAGGATGAACATGAAAATAAGCTCTGAAATGACGTTGCATCAATCACCACATCAAAATTGTTTTCCTCATTGATATAGTCACGCGTTGTATAATCAATAACATCATCAGCACCCAATTGCGCCACCAACTCAATATTCTTTCCACTACACACACCAGATACATGAGCGCCCATTGCCTTTGCTATCTGAACCGCAAAGGAGCCAACCCCACCAGATGCACCAATAATGAGTACTCAGCCATGTTCAACCCCTGTAACGCAGTTAAACCAGCCAAGGGTGCAGAAGCAGCTTCAGAATAACCAAGGTTTTTTGGTTTCAGTGAAATACATTGCTGTGGTATCGCCGCAAACTCAGCGCAAGAACCCGTCCTGAAATGCATCGACATACCATAAACAGAATCACCAACCTTAAATCCGGTCACCTTATTGCCTACCTCCACAATCACACCGGCTAAATCATCACCGAATATCATTGATTTAGAAATTTTTAGGAACTTTGGCGTCAAAGAATAAATAGGTAGGTTTAGTTTCCAATCTTTGGGGTTAACTGAAGAAGCATGAACTTCCACCAACACTTCATTTGAGCGAATTGTGGGTCGCGTCGTTGCTTTAACCACAAGCTTAGAATACAGACCAAAACCTTGAGTCATTACCGCTTTCATAGTTATACCTCCATTTTTACCGATAGTCCGATAGATAATATTGAAATCGGCTTGAGTTTATCTGCCTCTTCACCATGATTGCAATTCATCCTATAGATATCTAGTATGACTTGAAATCATATTAAACAAGTTCCCCATTCACGATTACCAATAGTTAGAGCGCACGGCTATGACAACATCAAACTTAGAAGCAATAGATTTAAATCTACTATTGGCATTAAAGGCATTGTTACATTACAGGCATGTTACCGAAGCCGCGGAATCTATGGGTATTACTCAGTCTGGCATGAGTAGATCATTGAGAAAGCTGAGGCAGCTACTTAATGATGAATTGCTAATACGCTCTGGTAAAAATATGCTGTTAAGTGTGCGGGCTGAAAATTTGATTGCACCTCTCGACGAACTTTTGGAAAGTATTTCTGCCTTTATCGACCCTCCTTGTTTTGACCCCAAGAGTCATGACTTTTCAATTAAAGTGGCCGCACCCGATGTATTTTCAATGGGTATTCTGCCTTTGCTTTATGGTGCGCTCTCAGCTGAAACAAAAAGCATCAAGATCGAAGTCGTTAACTGGGGAAAAGAGACTCAATCACATTTAGCCACAGGTGAGCTCGACTTTGCATTTGGCGGTGTAAACGACACTAAAGCGGATATTTACAAAAGACAGCTATCATCTTCAGAATATGTCTGTATTGCGAGAAAGAATCATCCCCAGATAAACAAGCGAATTAGTTTGAAGAAATTCTGCTCTTTACCTCATGTAATGATGACATTAGAGGGGCGAGGCACCAGCGTTGTTGATGATGCCCTTACTGAGTTGGGCATGAGCAGAAATGTTACCATAAAAGTGAGTCATTTTTTGGGGGCGGTGGCAGTAGCCTCTACCAGCGACAACCTAATGGTCATTAGTAGAAACCTGGCTAACACCGTCGCGCTTCAATTTCCCCTAGAAATCCATGAACTACCCATTGTTTTTGATATGCCTGACTTCAATCTTTATTGGCATCTCAGAACGCATAAGAACCCTCCTCATCAATGGCTTCGCCAAATCATCGCGGAACTGGTTACAGCGGGAATTTCCGACGAAAACTCATGGATTAACCCCAAAGTTTTCTAGATAACTGTAAAACATTGAATTCCTGGAAGCAATGAGCATAGGGGCCGAGCGGCCCCTTTTCTAGCCTAAACCTGCACAGCTCTAATCAATAAATGAAGATATTCCAATTTATTGATTAGCAAATCGCAACATTTGGTGCGTATTCTAACTGGAACTCAGTCTCTAGAGTTAGCTTGACCTAACCCTAGCAAAAGACCGGAAAAACTATCCTGTTGGCATGTTTATTAAGCTAAACGTGGTTAATTATCCATTCTACGTCATGCAGAAAAAGTTTAGCTTATTCCCATCTAGGTCGCGAAAGTATCCTGCGTAGAACTGCTCTCCTCTTGGTCCGGAAGGCCCTTCGTCAGAGGCACCAAGCTCAATTGCCTTCGCATACAATGCATCAACTTGCTGTGGATTCTCTACAGCAAGAGCAACCATCACACCATTACCAATTGTTGCGGAATCGCCATCAAATGGTTTGGTAATAGCTAAACTGGGCTTATCCGGATCAATAGCCCACGCTGCATATTGCGGACCAAAATGATCACCCTCTGCGGTCCAAAGTGATCACCTCTTGCAGTTGAACGTGATCACTCTTTGCAATTCAAAGTGATCACTTTTAAGTAGTTAACGCAGAG